>Ga0137407_10000787_pt1 | contig 20864 bp, 19 predicted proteins | sample CZOMad2_2_16fung_FD_108410 | JGI IMG/M metagenome (GOLD analysis project Ga0137407, IMG submission 108410) | Vadose zone soil fungal communities from Angelo Coast Range Reserve, California, USA - CZOMad2_2_16fungal (Illumina Assembly) | ecosystem: Environmental > Terrestrial > Soil > Vadose... | reverse complement strand
GACTCCCACGCCACCGCATAGCGCCGTGCCAGGCGTTGTCAACTGAACAGCGCAACATTCTTTGAATGGTGAGCGCGCACGGGCTTCTGAAGCTGTCGGCAACACGGCTTGCGCCACGGGCCAATATCAAAGGACGCTGAGGCGTAGGCACATCAGGTCGGATTCTCGGCCACGATTCTCTCTTTGGAGGGAAATTGCGGTTTGGACTACAACCGATAGGCGTCGCCTAAACCATGCCCGGCCCGCTGCAATTGTTGTCCGTAAGTCTTTGAAATCAACCGGACAACTGCCTCGAAGACACACTTCATTCACAAACCTCCCATTCGCCGTTCATCTATATAGGCCCTGATTCAGAGCAGAAACAATTTTTTTCACACGCCAACTCAAATTCATGCCAAACCTTCAGGCGCGCCACCACGCAAGCGGTAGCGCAAGGACAAAGGAGATTAGTCCAAAAGAGTCCGGACTTCAGATTGCTCCTTCAGTCTTACAAACGGCCTCAGCCAGCCTCGAGTCCGTTTGCTTCGAACTCAGACACTTCTGCCGGAGGGGAAGCGTGAAAACGGATGCCAACGCTATGTGGTTGGTTTCTCCAGACGTCCGTTCCACATATTCCGAAGACGGAGCTGTGCTTCTCGATATTCGAAAGGGCCTCTGCTATAGCCTCAATCCAGTTGCTGCACGAATCTGGAGCACAGTGGAAGCGAGCCCTTCAGGAGTCGACCTTCGCGGGCTCGTGGACGTGATGGAAACTCACTACACAATCTCCCGCGAGCAGCTCGAACGCGACATCGATGAATGTCTAACGAAACTCGAAAATATGGGCCTCGTTCAACGGAACGGCCTGTTTCACGAGTCCAAGGCCGCCGGGGCGCGGGGTTGACATGTTTCGGAATACATGGTGTGCCTCCGTGAGAACCGAACTGTCGATTGCACCGGCGGCCTGGACCTGTGACTCGAGTAAAACGCTATCTGAAACTAGAACTAACATGCTGGATTTTCCCGCGAATCATAGCTGTATTCCACCGTGTGGCTGCGGGTCTCGGCGCGAGGGCCTGCCACAACATTCTCCGGGAGCAATTTGTTCCTGCCGCTGTCCGCGAACGGCCGCGTCGATGGAGAACAAATCAGCCGAAACAAGTTTGGCAGGAGAGAGGATCGACCTCATGAGCAATTTACCTGAACTTTAGTGATACCTACACGGCAGACTGTTTGGCGAAGCTGCCCTCTAGAGAGGTATTCATTACGAGGTACACAACCGACCAGTCGGACTGAAGTCAACGCCAAATCCCATGCTGTCTGGCGCTAAAAGGGAGCCCAGTCCAGAAAGGATACCAGTCATGGATACACACTCAGTCGCATATAAGCGACCTGTTGTTCTGCTTTTGGACAATTCGGATGCCTTCGTGAGACGCGTTATTCGCGAAGAATGCAACTCCTCCACAAACACAGATTGGCGCGCGGAGAAGCTAAAAGATTTCATCGACAGTCATTCAGCTGGAGATCGCTTGAGCATTGAGGAGGTTTGCAAGGAGATTGGATTGCCTACATCCGTGCGTCAAACACGACGCTTGTTCAAGACCTCGACCGGGATAAGCGTCAGAAAATACGCAAAGAATAAACGCCTGGCTTTCGCAGCAAGACAATTGCAAGGCACGGGGACACCCATCAAGGTGATCGCCCTGGAAATTGGGTATCGCAGAACTGCCGAATTCACAAGGAGCTTTAAGGGTCTATTTCGCCTGAGCCCGTTGGAATTCAGGAGGATCTGGAGTCGAAGGGAATCTGCAGCTTAACGGGTTAGGGCTATCTCGGTCCAGCCTCAAGCAGGTTCACACACGCTTATGCTGCTCGGGAGAATGTGAGTTATTGCGCCATGTCGAACTGAGTGTTTCCGCGGACTCCAGAAGATAAGGATAAGGCCTTGTTGGTTTACCACTGGAAAGAACACGACATGACCGTGACATTTACTGACCGGAACCACATGGAGCCGGTAGTTCAGCTCGCTATGGGCCGAGAGGTCAGGACCTTGGAGCTTGGGCAATTTACGGACTTTTTGCTGACCATAATCGAAGAGGGACGAAAATCCACAACCGCGTATCTGAAGTCCCTAGGTGGGTTCCCACCAGAGAAGAATAAGAGAAAGGAGAAGTCCACTTCGCCCATATGCACTTAGAAACGATGGATCCCACATCGACCTGTCCTGGCGACGCTACAGCCTTTCAAATTGGCCCCGCCAACCGGTCGATACAGTTTGGACGTCGGCTGATCGAAAGAGCCGAGGAGCACTCTTGGGCCTGAGACTCAATCCCCAGTTTCGATGGTTTGTCCGACAAGTGAGGCCCTTCCTGCGGGTACATCTGCTCAGCGTTTCCATGATCGTCTTGAGCAGCCTGATGTTTCTGCTGGACCCCCTAATCATCAAGTGGCTGATTGACCGAATTCTTCCCAGGAAAGACGCCCACTTACTCCTTCTTGCCGCGTCAGGATTTTTCCTAATCTATGTGGCCCGGTTGGGTTTCTCGGGCCTTGGGGCATTGATCTATTCCCGCACAATACAGGATCTTGTTTTCCGCATTCGACTGGGAATCCTCGAGCAAATGAATCGCCTCTCTGCAAACTACCACGAAACAACCCCCGTGGGCCAAAAGCTCTACCGCATGGAACAGGACGTTGATCAGGTGGCGGAATTGGGATCGAGTCTCGTGCCCTATGCCCTCCAGGCCACTTTCAACACAATCTTTGTTGTCGGAGCTATGTCCGTTCTGGATTTCCGGCTGACATGCATGGTCCTTCCCTTCATGCCTATTTTCTTTGTCTTCCGGAGGTACTTCGAAGCCCGGCTACGAGCAGCCTCGGATGAGGCACAGCAACAGTCCAGCCTAGAAAGCAGCTTTCTCCAAGAGCATTTAGCCTCCATCGTCCAAATCCAGCTACTGCACCAGGAACAAAATCAAACGAGGGCATTCATGGAGCGCGGCTCTGCAAAACTGAGAGCAATCAATCATCGGAGCCTGATCGAGATATTGTTCAGCACGTCGTATATGGCGGTCATCGCTATTGGCACCATTGCCGCCCTGGGATATGGCGGCTACCAAGTGTTTGCTGGGGCTTTGACAATTGGTGGCCTCGTTGCCTTCTACAGTTACATGGCGAGACTCTTTGACCCCCTTCATGCTGCCGTAGAGATCTATTCAAGGCTAAATCGGCTCAGCACGAGCGTTCGGAGAATCCTGGAAGTTATCGAAATGACGCCGAGCGTGACGGAAAAAGCCGCCGCGCTACGTTTTCCCTCACCAACTCGCGGTTATGTTGAGATGCGAGGCGTTTCGTTTTCATACTCCGGTCGGCAGCCCGTGCTGGAGGGCTTCGATCTAAAACTGGAGGCCGGTATCAAAGTTGGGTTAGTCGGCGTGAGTGGGAGCGGCAAAAGTACCGTCGCGAAGCTGATAGCCAGATTGTATGACGTTGATTCCGGCGCTGTCTATATCGACGGAATCGACATTCGAGAATTGCGACTCGGATGTCTTCGAACAAAAGTCTGTTACGTCATGCAGGATGCCGTCCTCTTCGATAGAACCCTGAAAGAGAATGTCTTGCTGGGAAATCCCTCCGCAACAATGAAAGACCTGTCCCGTGCGATCGAAATTGCCGATCTTGGGGAATTACTTCACCGCCTGCCCGAGGTCTGGGACAGTCCACTCGGCCCGAGAGGCAATGCATTGTCAGGTGGCGAGCGGCAGCGAGTTGCCTTGGCACGGGCTGTGCTTCAGAGCCCTTCGTTGCTTCTGCTGGACGAATCGACATCGGCGCTGGATGCTCCGTCTGAACGACGAGTCCTCACAAATCTGGCGCAGCATTTTCGACACCAGACAATGGTCTTCATCTCGCACCGGATCTCCTCACTTAATTGGGTTGACCGCATTGTTGTAGTGAATCGGGGCGTGATCGAGGAACAAGGCACCCACCCCCAATTGATTCGCAACGGCGGCCTCTACGCTCACATGCACAACACACCAGCCGTCGCGGCGGGTCACTGAGGCTTCTCCCTACTCTTCAAGCCCACGCGCTGAGGAGAATTTGCCCGCCTGTGAATTAAATACATGGCCGAATCAGCGTGCATTTGGCCGAATATGCGTACTATTTTTAATTGAATCGATAGATAACATAGCGCACGATCGCGGCGTCGCCCAGCCCTTCCAACGTCGGCTGAAAGGCTCACCCGCTGTGATGCCCAAACTGATGAGACTGCGAATCGGAAACTAGCGAATGCCGGTCACGCTAAATCCTCCGCCCCCAACTCCCGTTGAGCCAGTAACGGAGATTCTCCACGGTGTGTCGATTACCGATCCCTATCGCTGGCTCGAAGATCAGAATTCTCCTAGAACAAGAAAGTGGTTGGAAGAACAAGGCGCGTACGCACGTGCATATCTGGATGCCATTCCGGGCCGTGACCGAATTCGAGAACGCGTCGAGGAACTGTTAGCTGTCGAACTCGTTTCTGAACCTTGGAAAGTTGGCAATCGCTATTTCTATTTAAAACGGTCACCTTACCAAGAACAGGCGGTCATCATGATGCGGGAGGAAGATTCTGAGGGGGACACTCTCCTCATAGACCCGGCAGACAAAGGAGAGGGGAACTCGACCGCAGTCAGCATTCTCAGCATTTCAAGTGAAGGGAATCTACTCGCCTATGGTGTCAGGCATGGTGGAGAGGATTCCCAATCGATAGAGTTCCTCGATGTCGATGGAAAGCGAGTCCTCCCGGATCGTTTGTCCCCTGGTTTTAACTACGGCCTCGTATTTTCCGCCGATGGGCAAGGCTTCTATTATTCCCATGAAGTACCAACCTCTTCCCGACCTCATTATCGAGCTGTTTATTTCCATCGATTCGGAGCCGCGCCTAATGAAGACCGGGAAATCTTCTTCGCAGGGGAGCGGGATAACCTTCGCGTCTCAATTGGCGGGTCGGCCAGTGGCATGTTTATGGCCTATCTTGTAGCCGAATCGAAAGATCCGGCAACGTTTCGTTTCTATTTACAGGATCTAAAACTCGAGAAAGCGCCCCGCAGCATTTTGGAAGGAACCGATTCGATTTTCTTGCCATCATTCGCCGATAATAGGTTGATTGCTCTCAGCAACTGGAAATCACCCAACCTCCGAATAGTAGAAATTGACCCAGCACATCCTGCGCGGGACTATTGGCGCGATGTTGTTCCGGAATCGTTTCTTCGCATTAAAGACTTCGCGGTTGTCGGTAAGTTTGTTTGCGTGAATTATGCTGAACAACTTTCTAACCGACTTCATGTGTTTGACCTGACGGGCCATCAGTATGCCAAGGTTCCTTGCCCGCTTCAAGGCACGATTCGCCTCCTCAGGCGTCCAATTGAGAGCGATACATTATTTTATGATTTCTCCTCGTTCGACCAACCGCCGACCATTTTCTCCTACCATATTCCAAGTGCAGAACAGAGGGTATGGGCCCAGAGCTCGGTGATGTTCGAGCCTTCCTCATTCGAAATCGAACACGTCCGTTACAAATCAATAGACGGCACTCAGGTGCCGATGTTCTTGGTCGCTCGGGAAGGACAGCGGTCCATTGGACCTGGACCGACTTTTCTAACCGGATATGGGGGATTCGGAGCCAGTCTGACCCCGCAATTCAACGCCTATTCTACATTTTTGGTCGAGCAGGGCTTCCTTCTCGCGATCGCGGGTCTGCGCGGCGGCGGGGAATTTGGTGAGGAATGGCACAGCGCCGGGAAGCGCCACAACCGTCAAAACGCGATCGACGATTTCATTGCTGGAGCCGAATGGTTGCTGGAAAACAAATATTCGGTTCCGGACAAGATCGCCATTGGAGGTGGTTCGAATGGGGGTTTGCTAGTGGGGGCAGCTCTCACGCAAAGACCAGATCTCTTTCGTGCCGTTGTTTGCCTAGGCCCGCTGATGGACATGCTGCGTTACCACCTCTTTGACTTCGCCAACATGTGGGTTGCGGAGTTCGGAAAGTCAGAAATGGAAGCTGATTTCCGTCATTTGTTGGCTTATTCACCCTACCATGCTGTCGAGGAGGGCGTGCCTTATCCGGCCGTTTTGCTGGTCTCGGGCGACGCTGATACGCGTTGCAATCCGATGCATGCCCGTAAGATGGTTGCACGACTGCAGGCAGCGACCAACTCGACCCGACCCATCCTGTTGGACTACAAGCCAAAATGGGGCCATGCGCCGCTGCAACCCTTCACTCAACGGATTGATGCTTTGACGGACAGGTTAGCATTCATCTGCCACGAACTGGATATGAGCATTTGAGAGAGAGACGATCGGCATGCGATTTCTATTTTTGAGATCTTTAACGGCCCTACTGGCTTATGACGTCCTGGAACTTGGGCAAAAGTTCTCGCGGATGCACACGTTGGTTAGCGGCTGGAAAGTTGCCTCTCGAAAAGTGCCGCCCGATACCGTGGGCCGAGTCTGTAATGCGGTGAATTACGCGTGTGCGTTGTATCCGAAGCGAGTGCTTTGCTTGCAACGCTCGGCGGTGACAACCTGCCTCCTGCGTACCTGCGGTGTGCCCGCCCAGATGGTGATGGGCGCCCAGAAATTGCCGTTTAAGGCGCACGCTTGGACCGAAGTAAATGGTCGCGCGGTTAATGAGCCCCGGGATGTGCAAAGAATTTACGGCGTTTGGGAGCGTTGCTAGGGAGCCCTTACATGAGCATGCAAGCAGGCGTGTGGAACCTTGACAACGAACCTGTCAATCGGGATTTCCTGACTCGGATCAGCCGGAACCTCTCTGAATATGGTCCTGATGGTGAATCAATCTATGTTGATGGACCCGTTGGGATGCTGTACAGGCCATTTCATACTGCGGCTGAATCTCGCTTTGAACACCAGCCGCACGTGTCTCCTGCAGGGGTACTCATCACTTGGGATGGTCGACTCGATAACCGAAAGGAGCTCATTTCTCAGCTTTGGGAGGAAATTACCACTGATCGGACAGATGTCGCCATTGTCGGCGCGGCCTTCGATCGATGGGGTACGGACTGCTTTGCCAGGTTCGTTGGAGATTGGGCGCTCGCAATTTGGAACCCCCTAAAGAGAGAACTCTTTCTTGCTAGAGACTACATAGGGATAAGACATCTCTTTTACTATCCAAGGCCCAAGCGAATCATGTGGTGCAACCACCTAGCTCCCCTAGCACTCTGTGGAGATAAATTCACTCTGTGTGACGAATATATAGCTAGCTACCTGGCCCAATGGCCTGACGCTCATCTAACCCCTTATCGGGAGATCAATTCCGTCGCGCCGGGAAAGTTCGTACATATGCGCCCCACGAATCTAATGACCCGTACCTACTGGGCTTTCAACACACGGCTCAAAACTATCTACAAGACGGACATGGAGTACGAAGAGCATTACCGACACCTTTTTCGTCAGGCGGTTCATCGTCGCCTCCGCACGGATTCACCAGTTTTAGCTGAACTCAGTGGCGGATTTGATTCCTCTTCAATTGTTTGCATGGCTGACGACATCTTAGCCAGGGAGGGGGCGCAAGCGCCAAGGTTGGACACATTTTCCTATCATGACCCAAATGAGCCCGAGGACGATGATCTCCAACACGTCACGAAGGTTGAGGAAAAACGCGGCAAAAGAGGATTCCACGCCGACCTACGAGGAGCTGGCGTCTCGCTTGATTTTGAATACCAAGTGTTTGTCGCAACTCCGGGCTTTAGAAATCGAACAGAGGTCAAAGCCGCATTGTCCGAAATTCTAAAAGAGCGCGAACACAGAGTCATGCTTTCTGGCTTTGGTGGGGATGAGATGAATGGACAAGCCCTGAATCCGCGCATCCAAATGGCCGACCTTCTCTTGCAGCTTCGAATGGTGACTTTGGCTAAGCAGCTTATCGTTTGGAGTCTGCTGATACGAAAGCGACCTTGCATCCATCTGTTTTTTCAAACCCTTCGAGAACTCATGCCAGTATCCATACGAGCGAGATTGACAGACCAAGGTGAGGTCGAACAATGGGTCAACAATACATTCGCCAAAAAACACAGAATGTCGGTTCGTCAGCTTGGAGCTGTCGAAGGACTAGGGTTGGCACGCCCGAGCGCTCGGGATGCGGCTGAGACTATTGCCACACTTGCGCGCTTCATGACTTTTACTGCTCCCTCGACCATCGAAAAGTGCTACCCGTACCTTGACCAAAATCTAGTCGAGTTTCTCACATCGATTCCGCCCGATCAGTTACTTCGACCAGGCGAGCGTCGTTCTCTTATGCGAAGAGCCCTCTCACAGGTTCTCCCGCCAGAAGTATTAACACGCAAAACAAAAGCTAGTGCTGTCCGTTGTTTTTGTGTGTCTTTGGCAAGGCAATGGGAAAAGTTGGAGGTTATCTTCCGCTTGCCCCTCAGTTCGCGCCTGGGATACATCGAGAAGAATGAATTCCGCAAAGCTTTGCTAGCTCTGAAGAACGGAAAAATCTCTGGGCACACTGTGAATTTATTAAACGCTCTTTCTTTGGAGTTGTGGCTTCGGGATGTTCAAGCGCGGGGCTTAATTTCGATTGACCCACAGCCGCTGCCAACGCTGGGCACAGCCTTACTGGAGTCAAGGACATAGGTCTATTCAAATGGAAAGGTCATTAGCAAACCTAAAATTCATCACTTTAACTGCTGCTGCTAGCGCAGCTGTTAATTCTCAAAAAGAAGGGAGGTGACAACAATGAATTACAGCAAGCCAGAAGTCACAGTACTCGGTGACGCAAGCGTAGTGATCCAGGGCCAAAAGCAGAGCGTCGGCGATTCGTCTATCACTCCAGTCCTTCAGGCTGATTGCGAATTGGACGACTAAGTCGAAGAGCGACGGCCAACTTGTTGGTCGGCTATAGGCTCGAAACCTTCTCTCGGCCGCCCGGGCGGCCGGGCGAGGGTCTCAAGTCCATGTGAGTTCTGGGCACATTCATTCGTGTGTGGATGGAAACCGCATCCAGTGACTGGTTTCCACGTCTCACTAAGTTGATTCAATTACGCCGGGCTGTCAGGTCTCTTGTTGTGATAGTGGGTGTGGCTTTAGGGGTGGGGTACGTGGCCGCGATTCAAACCTTTGTTCTCTAAGGCACGCAACTCTCTCCAGCGCTCGTACTGGTCAGCTTTGCCTGGATCTGGGTCTTCTTCCCCCTTGAGCCAGAAGGAGAACCAATCAACAGCTAGTTGCTGGGATATGTACCGATGAGCGGGCTGAACAAGAATATGCGGCCAATTTTCTTTCCGCAGCCAAACCATGTCGACAGGCTTGTTCAGCGTGCGAAGTCCAGCGTAAATCTCCCATTCACTTATGAGCTCTCCTCTCTCAAATGCTGAAATCAAAAGCGGCGTCTTCACCTTGTCGAGGTTGAAGCCGGGAGCATTTTGGAGCCACTCTGACAATCCCTTGCCGAACGGGGCTGCCCCGTTTGTTTCTTCCAATAGGCCCTGGAAGGCATTGGCACTCCCTTGTGGTTCCACGTTCATTAGAAACGTCCAATAACTTACGGTGTTTCCATCTGTGAAGGAGGCAGCGGCAAACAAACTTGGTCGATGAGTTAGCGCATAAAGAAGATGGTAGCTACTAAAGCTGAACCCGACCACACCTACCCGACTTGAATCAATTAGTCCTTTTTTCGACAGATACTCAATTGCTGACTCGAATCCGTCAATCTGATATGGACCATCGTTGGGCGTGCGGAAGTGCGGGACTTCCCACGCGAGTTGCAGAACTACGATTCCCTTCCCACTCAGCGCTCGGCCCGCAAATCCAGTCGTAAATCGACCATCGATGAAAAACCTGTCAGCTTGGTAGCCGTAAAGCTGAATAACGAGAGGATATCGACGACTAGAATCGTAATCAGGCGGAAGCACGAGAAGACCTGACCATGAGTTACCATTCTTATCGCGCCACCGATCGATGGAGACCGCGACCATGCTGATACTTTCTAACTGGGGATTCGGATCCCAAACGAGCGTAGACGCCCCGCTACCATGAAGGTGGGCCAACAAGACCGGAGCGTGGTTGAGGTCTTGTTCAACAGATAATTGCAATTCGCTGTCGGAGTTGTCTATTTCTGGAGCTGACGCCGATAGCTTGGTCCATGCTCCCGAGTCCAGACGATAAATCTCAAAGCGAGGAGCTGGGGACTTATTCGGATCCGGGCCGCGATCATAGCGAAGCATGATTTTGTTGTTCGCTTGATCCCACAAAACATCACCAACGCTATACCACTCAGTCGCACCGACCGGTGACTGTCGTAGATAGGCAATTGGCTCGATTTGGCGGCTAGAAACATCGACAAATGCCAGTGCCGGGCCCAGCTTTCTGCGGGATCTGCCTCCCTCATCGTGAGCGGTATCAATAGGCAGGAACGTATTGGAAAGAACCGCCCGCCGTCCATCTCCAAGCCAGTATGCCTTCGTAGGTGAATTGTACAGAAGACCTCTACCGGCGGGAGCATCAACAAGTGGTGAGACGAGACCGCTTTCAGTGTTCACGAGCACGTACTGGCTTGCCTTCCAAGGATTCTCGTCCGCGAGGGCATATTTGTTCCCGGGCGTAAGGCGGAGAAGGCCTCCCATGTATTTCGCATCATCTATGTACGGCTGATAATCCCCCCAACCGGCCGGGATCTCGTGGATCGGTGCGACCGTAATCAAGTACTTTCCATCTGACGAAACCGCTAAGGTGGGCAGAAAGAGCTTGAGAGGATTACCACCGAAGGTGAAGGGAAAACCTACCTCCCGTCCGCTTTTCAGCACATGCAAAGTGCTTGGCCGCGTGTGCAGCTCGTTCTCCTCGGTATCTTCGATTCTCTGCGGATTCGGATACAAGAGGGAAACAAGATTCTTGCCCCTCGCCTCAACTAGCTCTCGCCGAGGACTTTCCATCTGTTCATCCGGTATGAGTGTAGTATACGCGATCGTATTGGCAGCCATGTCGTACTGCGAAACGTAGATATTTCCTTTTGTAACTTGCGTGAGTGAGCCATCCCGTAAGTCAGCAATGAAAAGTTGCTGATAAGGACTATCTTTTTCCCCGAGAAACGCGATTCTCTTTGGATCCAGCCAGCGCACCTCAGAAATCACGGGGGTGTTGCTGCTGGCGCGCAGCGTCGCGACCGGTTTTGGGACCGGCTTCGTGCGAGACTTTCCGGAGACGTAACGTAGGATGAGTTGGCGTTCGAATAGCCAGATCGTTGACTCAACACTGTTGGTGGCAAGTACTCCTCGCTGAGTCACCAACAGGAACTGCTCTCGATTAGGAGAGAAAATCGGAACGCCCGTCGGGAGATCAGGCCCACGAAGTTCGATTTTAGTTGATGCCAATGGATTTACGATGTACGAGATTTCGAGGGAGTCTTTGACGGTGAACGGACGCTTACCGTCGTCCACCGCCGCCCGGCTACAAACGGTACTGATAAACAGCACCACCACCGAAAGAACGCCGATTACAATGGAAACCGCCCCGCTCATGTTGCGGCGGAGGGACAGGAAGTGTCCTTCCGCACAGGAAAACTGAATTCGTGGGCTCGAACGATTCATCTAACTTCTTTCTCCCTTTAATTTGAGGATCAATGGTCTGCGGCCTCTTTAGCGTTGGTGTGCGAGGCAAGGACTCAGAGAAGGAGTCTCTTCTACCAGACTAAAACTGCAACTTAAGAGCGAATTGAATCGATCGCGGTCCGCCGATTTGATACAGTGGACTAAACCCCCCGTTGCCCACATTACCTCCCGCCAGAAATTGGCCCAAGGTCTGGTTCGAACGACCGAACGGTCCGACGACATTGCTGATGTCCCCTACGGGTGGTGCGAAGTTGGGGTGATTGAGAACATTGAACATCTCCGCCCGGAACTGAAGCTTGAGTGACTCGCGGATTTGAAATTGGCGGTGGACAGCGAAGTCCCATTCGGAGGCACCGAAACCTCTGAGTGCATTCCTACCTAAGTTCCCCTGCCGGAGGGCATTACCTTGCTTGTCGGTTGGTGGTGGGACGAACGCCGCTGGATTGAATGCTTTCCCACCCGGATATTGGGAACCAAATAGGTAGAACGGCTGCCCCGGTACCACATCCGGCCGAACAAATGCGGGCGTGCCGGTCGAAAGGTTAAAAATGAGGAAATCATAAACGTTGACCGGAAGGGCCGAACGAGCCTGTATAACATTTTCAGTCGACCACCCTCCAAGGATTGCATTTGTGAACGCATGCCCTTTGGGTGTCGGAAGGTCATACGTCACTCCCATCGAAAATGCATTTCGGACATCGAAGTCCGACGGTCCTCGGTTCTCGTTTGGATTAACCACAGAGGTAAAAGCATTAGCCTCATTTCCAAACAGAGAACCAGCAGAAGCTGTATCAATCGAATGCGACCAGGTATAAGAGGCAAGTGCTTGGACACCATGCGACAATCGCCTCCGAAATTGAAGTTGGAGCGCATGGTAATCAGACGTAGCAGTGTTGGTAAAGAAATCCGCTGCAGCGAAGCTCGGATTAGGTGCATTTATCTGCACTGACTGGAGAAGGCGTCTTCCAGCGGAACCGATATACGAAGCTGATATCGTCTGTTGGCTTCCCAGGGCCTGCTCTAGTGCGATATTCCACTGAAGCGTGTACGGCAGCTTCAAATCTGGATCTGGTGCAAACAAATTCGAGCTAGCTAAGCTCGCTGATGTGATCGCGGGTGGTGCCGCATTTGCAGGGCTTAGCGGGTACGAACCGCCAAATATGAGTGAAAGCGTCCCAAAGGGATAAGACAACTGGGATATGTTGTTACCAAGTTCCGAAGTCGCAAGGTCATAGAAAACGCCGAATCCCCCACGAAGCGCCGTCTGCCACGCTTGACTCTTACGAAGCTGGTAGGCGACACCTAAGCGAGGTGCAAAGTTTCCGTATGTAGTTTTGAATGGCGGCGTTCCCGCGGGCGCTAGAGCCAGATTCGATAAGTCGCTCAGGTCGAAGCCTGTAACAGCCAATAAGCTGGGAGTCGAAGACGGCGCGAAGTCTACATCCCACCGTAGCCCGTAGGTTAGTGCCAATCGCGTCGTTAGTCTCCATGTGTCTTGTGCAAAGATCCCAAGGTTATGGAAAAGAAATGGCACATTATCACGACTGGCCGCTACGACGGAGAGGAACGGACTTCCCGCGCTGAAAGACGGCATACTAAAGAACAGTGCCTCTTGAAAATAGCCAGGATTACCATAGGTAGGCGAGAGGCGGCGAAAATCTACTCCGAACTTTAGGCTATGTGAGCCCCTTTGCAAAGATAGACTATCGACTATATTGATCTGTCGCTGTAAATTATGTCCAAGCGGCCCAACCTCCAAGGCGTTGAAAGAAAAGACGACCAGGTCCAACAGTCCATTTTGAGATGTAAAAGGACTGGGGAATGGCAGAGATCCGAGCGGAACAGCACCCCCAAAGCTATCCGATCGTGAAAAGCTATTGTTATTCGTCCTGCTGTAATTGAATCGAAAATCATTGACTATCGCAGGAGAAATAGGCCATGTTGCGCCCGCCGTCGCGGTTTGTGTGGTGATACGAGAGGAGAAAACTGCGCTTAGCGCGAATCCATTCCCCCGCTGGATCAGCTCCGATGGAGAATAGTTGTATCGGCCAAAAATCGAAAGCTTGTCACTTAACCTGTGATCAATACGAACACTGTAGGCGTCTAGAGTGGCTGGGTTGGAAAAGCTGGCGTTGAAATCAGCCGTACCGTTTCCATGATCGGGTCCGTTCGGCAGTGGAAACGCATTGAAAAACGGCTGCATTGCAGGCACAGCCGCAGCGCGTGCGTTCCCAGAAACAGCGCATGTGCTATCGCATGGGACGGTTGTGAGACTCGTCTGAGGCAGGCGAAGACGCAGCCCTTCGTAAGAAAAGAAGAAGAATGTACGGTCCCTCACCACCGGCCCGCTGAACGTGCCCCCAAAATCATTCTGCCTTTCCTTCGCCTTGGGAAGCGGGCACTTCGGTCCCGGAGTACAAAATCCATTAAACCAGTTATTGGCGTCCAAAGCGTCATTCCTGAGGTAATCGAAGAGCGTCCCGTGAAACTGGTTCGTGCCCGAACGTGTGAGAATGGAAATCTGCGCGCCCGGTGTGCGCCCAAACTCGGGAGCGTATGTGGAGGTCTGGATTCGAAACTCTTGGAGGGCATCCACAGAAACCAGACTGTTCGTTCCACCTAGAACGCTGAACGACGCTGCAGCGCCTCCCAGGCCGTTCCCCGCAGCAACTGAATTTGCAGATCCGATACCGACATTGGCGCTCACCCCATCCACGGTCCAATAATTCGAACTTGCTCGCTGTCCGTTGACACTAAATTGCCCCGTATCACGGCCATTACTGGCAGTAAGAGCGACTCCGGGTGTTAGCTCGATCAAGGTTTGAAAACTCCTGCCATTCATGGGCAGGTTCTCAGCGAATTGCCGATCGACAACCGTGCTGACTGTGGCGTCCGTCGTGTTGATGTGCAAGTCGCTGGCGTTTACTGTGACGCTCTCCGCCACCGACCCGATCTCAAGATGGACGTTCTGTTCGATGTGATCCTGAACGTTGACAATCAGACCGAGCAAATCCACCTGCTTAAATCCCTGCTTTTGGACGCTGATTTGATATTGACCAGGATAAACGCTTGGAAAAACATAGATACCGGCATCGTTCGTACTCGTGGTTGTGACCGTCCCACGCTCCACACTTTGAAGCCGCACTTCCGCTCCAGACACGGCGGCAGCCGTCCGATCTGTGACCAGCCCCGAAACCGTAGCGGTCTCTGTCTGTCCCATGACAGTACTGGAAAACCATATAGCGACGAACAACGACGGACTGGCAATGCGCAGGAGACGCGGCAGTGTCATCATCGAGTGACCTCCCCTTGTCTCTTAAGTGGCCGCCATCCGCGACGAATTTGCCATCGAGAATTCAAATAATCTCGATCTGCCCCTTGGCAGTCCGGAAGAACATTCATCGGATGAGGTTTGTGGTTACTGCGGACCGGCGAAGAATGCAAGCTATGGATGGTTTGGTTGGTTTCCCCAGTAAGCGTAAAGAACTTTCTTGCCGTGGGGTTCGTTGTACTGTTTGCTGGCAACTTCGGTTGTTACAAACACTGAATTAATCTTGACAAGTACCCTTGGATCATCAAACGTCATCGCCCAACGACTTTGACCGTCGTCCTTGTGCAGAATGCCCAGGCTATGCGCCACCTCTTTAACGCCTGCCTTCTCACCCCAGACACGAAAGACCATGTTTGCCTTGAACTGGCCGGGGGCGTCCAAGTCATAGGCATAAAACACGAGTGATTTCCCTTCAATATAAAAAACTCGTCCAAACGACCGTTGCCGCTTTCCGTTTGAATCCGCATCGTAAACATCCACGATGTGCAGGTTCCGTGCGGCTACTAGATCACCCAACTCCAGCTTGGCCGACTTAAGATCGTTCTGACGTCGGAGCTCCTCTTCTGTCGTGTCAAGCTTCGCTGCCAGATCCTCGCTCATCTGTCTCTGAACGCCAAGCTTGACTTCGGACTCCGCATATCGCTCGCCGAGTGTCTCGACCCGGCTTTGAAGACTTGCGACCTTATTTTGCGCATCCTGAAGCTCGTAAGAAGAACGCTCCGATGCACCCTTCGCTTGGATGGTAAGCGCAGCGAGCTTGTCTTTTGCAGTCGTCAACTCATCGCTTAGCGACTGTTTTTCCCTCTGGGAAGCTGAAAGCTCCTGTTTCAACTTCCCAAGTGTGCTTTCTAGTTGCGATTTCTGGCCCTCAAGCTGGCTCAGACGGTCAGAGTTACTCACTGGCGAATTGCGTGCGGATAGCTCCGTGCTCGGCGCCCGCACTTGAGCCAGTTGTCGCGGTGTGTGGTTGCCTTTCCACACGCCGGCATAGAACGCCGCAGCGCCTACAATCGCGCAAACCGCCATCACCCCCGCGGAGGGCGACAGCAACCAAAACAGTCTTGATTTTGGCCCGGACGGGACGGGTTCGACATGTCTAACTTGTTCTCCATCCCGTTCTTTTCCAAACATTGACGACAGTGGCTTTTCGAGAAGAAACGGGTGCAGGCTCCGCCCTCCGTTGGTTTCGCTGACCAACTCTTCCGAAGCAATCCGTGAAAGGAACCTCTCGCGCATGCCGTCCGGCGGGACAATGTCCGCTGCGGGCGCGCCATTTTCAGCGAGCAGCGGCATGACCTGCACGCTTACCTGCCCAAGAGACCACAGAAATTCACGGCACGAATCGCACGTGGAGATATGTGCGTTCAATTCACTCATTTCTTTCCCGCCAAGCTGGGCCGTGGCAGCTAACGCACACATTTCTTCATAACATCTATGGCTATTTGGCCACAGGCGGATGGCAGCTCGCACGAGTTTGCTATTGCTTTTCATGACCATTCCCAAACGCTACCCGAAGTGACGCGAGGCCACGGTATAGGTCGTGTCGAATCGCGTGCACAGATTCCCCCAAGCGTTCACCGATTTCCTCCGCTGTTAGCCCCTCGTAGTACGTCAATTCTAGGACTGCGCGCTGACGCGGCTTGAGTTTTCCCAGCATCTCTTCCGCGAGCCGCATCACTTCTGGCGATTCACCCACCAGTGGGGAATTAGCCCCACTTTCTAGCACTGTTTCTAGTTCCTCCCAACGGTAGAAGTGATTGGCAACAAGATGGCGCTTTCGATGCAGGGCCCCATGGTGGGCAAACTGCAAGAGCCATCCTTTAAGTATGCCCTTTCGAGCGTCAAAATTTGCCGCGGTTCGAAAGATGTCGAGAAAAACAATCTGGACAACTTCCTCAGCCTCGCCTGGATCTCGCACGATTCGCAAAGCTATGCTGAAAACAAGATGGTGGTACCGGTCAAACAAGACTGTGAGGGCATCTTGACGGCCACACTTAAGGAATTGCATCAATTGTTCGTCGGAAAGATTAGAGATGTCGGAATCTGAATCGACGGGATAACAGTGAGCCACCGCGCGGACAGGATTGTCTTTCGCGCTCACGGCTTCATACACCTCAACTGAAAACCGTGAGTTCCTGATTGTGGTCGGGAAACCGACCACCCCTGCGCGCGTAAATTACTCGCCGTCGACCTTGCCTCGCACTCGGTCAAGCCGCGCTCTCCACAATTTCCGGGGACAATCCTTCAACGGGACCGTTGGGACTCTTGCGCAGAGGACCGCGTTTTGACGTTCCGCTGCGCGGGCACATTTTTCGCCCCGAACGCCTTCTTGTCAAGGACGTACTGCGGACGCCACGTGAGAAGTCTTTACAACTAAAGGCTTTATGGATTGACCGGGCAGCCGCGGCCCTGCAGTTACTGTTTAGAAGGCGCAACTCACCTGATCTAATTTGACCCGCACACAGCAAGCGACCTAAATGCACATCCTGTCGTCGAGGGCCAGTCAACGAACCGAGACGATGAAAGACGCCGAAGCAAAATGACAATTCCGCAAGAATTGAAACCGACCCTAACTTGTTGCTATTTGATATTGTGCTCGGTTTTCCGACCAGCCAAATGCGGCGATTGGCTCCTGCAGGAGGCTCACATTCTCTGAGGGCTCGCCAAGGGACGTGACCTCGTCTGGCCGCTGCGCAAGAGCTCACATCGCCCGCCTTGCACGGTGGCCCGCACTGCCGCCCGCGTCCAGCGCTTCCCGCAGCCTTCTAGCCTCAACTTCGGCCACCCGGCTGACCCATTCTGAGGCATTCATGGATTGCGGATCGTAGCTCCACGCCCGCGAAACCACAGCAACAAGGAGATTGAGTATGGCTTTGTTTCTAAGTTGGTTTTTGGCAAAATAGCGGACCACAAACTCTCGAAGTTCTCGACCACACGTTTCATAGAACTCCATTACCGCAACGGCGTCCCTGGGATTTACTCTTAACCGTCCAAGCGCATCCTTCGCCCTGACGATATTTTTGTTTTCCTCTGAAGAGAACTGTCTCTGATTAATCATTTGTGGAGCTTCCGTCCCGTTAAAGCAGTTTCAGGCAAGCGAATCTTGTATTTCAGCAAGCGTTCCGTGGAACCTGCGACCTTAAGTTGCTCGAACGCCCATTCCAAAATGACTTCTCCTAGGTTTCCGAGCTTCCGCTTTTCGCGGGCAGCAAACTCTTCAAGCTCAGACCGCAGAGCTTGTCGGACCCTCACGCTGATTTGCGCTTTCCATTCACCCATCGAGTGCTTTCGTACTTATGCTTTCAGTGGAAGATGCACAACCAAAAGACTCGGAGCGGACGTTGCAGTAATTGGTACGTCTGCCCCGATTCACTTCCGATTTGGTTTTGTATTTGTGTTTTCCCAAGCGGTTCGCTGTCTCTTCAGACGACTGTGATCGTCTCGTTCACGGGTCTCCATCGCTCCGGAAAAATGTGCGTTGAGTGCGGCGCGAATTTCTTCAACTTGAACCTCGTACATTTTCATGTTGTGCTTGGAGAGAACTCCAATCGACTGCATGCGTTGGAGAACGCGAATCAAACCGTCCGCGTTGCGGTTCCACAAAAACGTTTCGGAATACTCATCTGTCTTTATCATTTTTGATTCCTTAGTTCAGCGACCATTTGAAGAATTTCGGAGATGACGGTTGAGCACACGAATAGCGGAGCGGTCCGAAATCCGGCCGCATTGGGCAATATCTGCCTTGACTTCAGCTATGGAGGGGATTCCGCGACTGGCTCAGGTGGGAAACGAGCCGGGTAATTGGAGCGCGAGGAAAGTTGCGCCCGCAACGACAAATAGATAACTTCTCTTGCAGCCATCATTGCACCTCATACGTGCGACTGTGGTTAGGGGCGCGCTCAGTGTGCCAACACTGGCGCGTCCCGCTTCTTCGTTTTTCTCTTTCGAGGTTTCCTGCTACCTCGACCCCAGTAATGTTCCTTCTTGTATTTCTTGAGCTTTTCTATGTCTTCCTCGGTCCAGAGCCGGATTTCGAGGCCATTCAAAGACTGGACAGGAGGAGCTTTAACCTTGCCATCTACAATCCAGCGGTAGAGAGTGCTCCAGCCAATGCCGAGCATCTTTGCCACTTTAACTGTAGAGAATGTCGGCATAAATATAATGAAATAGGCCTATGCTATTTGTCAAGCACAAAATCAGCGCATTGATGTAGACAGTGAATGCCCCGCATGCACCGCCAAGAAGAGTATCCCATTCGACTTCAGAACTGAAATACATGCGCTTCTGCTACCCTCTTCAAGTCGCAGTAGCCAACCGATAGGCGACGGACAGACAAGAAGGATCGATCAATGGGCAAGGAAATTCAAACTAAGATTCTTCAACGGCTTAATGCTGTGTACGAAGAGGACTTCGATGGCGCGGTTTCGGATGACGAACTCTGCAGCGTACATTCTTTGTCCCGGCAGCAACTGGAGTTGGTAGTTTCTCCCATGCTTGCTCAAGGATGGGTTGAAAAGTTCGCCGAATCTCTTTCCGGATACCAATTGCGCCTAACGTCCTACGGGAAACAAGAATTGGACCGACAATCAGGCAATCGAGAAAACGAACGAATCCGAGAAAAAATCCTCGGCTTTCTATCGGACGCCTACGAACAGAACATCCATACCATCAGCAATTCAGACGCTGTCGCATCCAAATTGGGGCTGAATTGGAACAAGGTGTGCTTTAATCTCAACATTCTCCAAGTGGAGGGCTGCGTAAGATTGAATGCACTGGCCGCCGGTCATGCCTTCTATAATGTCACCTTGACCGCTCAAGGAAAGTACATTCACGACAATCCCCCTGCAAAACTCGTTTTTGTGAGCCACGCTGCAGTAGACGAAGAGATTGCGATGTGCCTCAAGTCGGCGATGGAGGAAACCCTTCCCGAGATTCGGATATTTGTTTCTAGTGATCCAGAGGACCTGAAACCCGGAGATCCTTGGGTCGAAGTAATTCTGAGCAACCTGAGTCAGGCAGAATTGATTATCGTTCTCGCCACGCAGCGGGGTTTGAGCCGCAAGTGGGTCTGGTATGAATCAGGAGCGTGTTGGAGTCGTGGCGTTCGAGTTGTGCCTTGTTGCGTAGGCTCGCTCCGAAAAGGTGAACTGCCTGCCCCGTTTTCGAGCTTTCAAGCACTCAACATCGATGAAGAGGATGGCTTTCGACATCTCATCACTGCCGTTGCAGAAGAATGTGGACTGCCACACGCAAAGCCGTTCGATATATCAGGTTCGATGCAGAAGCTAAAAGCAAAAGATGAAAAGATCATAGGTTCAAACCCAGGTTATATGTCGTCTGAGGATATCCAACATCGTTTGGACTCCGTTGAGCTCTCGGTGCGGATCGATGAGGGCATGGCACAATACTTCGCGCTCCTTATTGAAAATGGGTCTTCCGAGGGAGTGGAAATTGAGGAGATACATTTGGAGAGCAAGGATGGTCACCGCTTGGCAGAGCCAGTTCGGCCCAAACCGAGCCAGATTTGGAAAATTGAGGCCAGAGGCCGATTGGCAATTAATTTCCAATTACAATCGGACCCCTCAGTTCAACTATTGACTCTCAACGGATGGCCGGATTCGAACTTGGAAACGGACGTGAGACTCAAATTTCTATGCCGGGTTCTGACGAGGCAGAAATGGTGTAGCCGCGTGCTGCGAGTACAGGTCGATCGCGGCGCGCGGCGCATCTGGCAGTTGGTGGGCTAGAGTCATTCGAGCCAAGTCTGCGGCGCATCGTGACTTGACCGCAACAGCTTGCCCAAAAGGAGAGCGTAGGCAATGCAAGAAAGACAGCGCAGGTCTCGGAGACTGTCGCGCTTTCGACGTAGCCCGTTTGCTCCGTCCGAGCCGCCAATATTGGCTGGATCATTCCTTGGTCGAAAACTCAGTGATCTT
>Ga0137407_10000786_pt1 | contig 20866 bp, 20 predicted proteins | sample CZOMad2_2_16fung_FD_108410 | JGI IMG/M metagenome (GOLD analysis project Ga0137407, IMG submission 108410) | Vadose zone soil fungal communities from Angelo Coast Range Reserve, California, USA - CZOMad2_2_16fungal (Illumina Assembly) | ecosystem: Environmental > Terrestrial > Soil > Vadose... | reverse complement strand
GGCATGGACGTGGGGCCGGAAGAACGTCGGGGCCGGGGACGAGATCCTCATCTCGACGATGGAGCACCACTCGAACATCGTCCCGTGGCAGATGCTCTGCGAGGAGCGGGGAGCGAAGCTGAAGATCGTCCCCATCGCCGACACCGGCGAGTTCCTGTTCGACGAGTACCTGAAGCTCCTCTCCCCGCGAACGCGGCTCGTCTCCATCGTGCAGATGTCGAACGCGCTCGGCACGATCAACCCCGTGAAGGAGATCGTCGAGGCGGCCCACGCGGCGGGGGCCGTCGCCGTGGTGGACGGCGCTCAGGGCGCGCCGCACCTCCAGGTGGACGTCCGCGCGCTCGACGCCGACTTCTACGCGTTCTCGGGGCACAAGCTCTTCGGGCCGACGGGGATCGGCGTCCTCTACGGGAAGGCCGCTCTCCTCGAGGCGATGCCGCCGTTCCAGGGAGGAGGCGACATGATCGCCTCGGTGACGTTCGAGAAGACGACGTACAACAAGATCCCTCACAAGTTCGAGGCGGGGACCCCCGACATCGCCGGAGCGATCGGTCTCGGCGCGGCCATCGACTACCTCGAGTCGATCGGATTCGACCCGCGCGACGCGCACGAGCGCGACCTTCTCGCCTACGCCACGCATCAGCTCTCGCGCATCGACGGCCTGACGATCGTCGGCACGGCCCCGAGGAAAGGAAGCGTCGTCTCGTTCACTCTCGACGGAATCCATCCGCACGACATCGGGACGATCCTCGACAAGCAGGGGGTCGCCGTCCGCGCGGGGCATCACTGCGCCCAGCCGCTGATGGATCGCCTGTGCCTGCCGGCCACGGCCCGCGCGTCGTTCGCGTTCTACAACACGCGCGACGAAGTGGACGCGCTCGTCGGCGCCATCCAGCGGGTCTTCGAGGTCTTCCGCTGATGTCCGAGCTCACCGATCTGTACCAGGAGGTGATCCTGGACCACAACAAGCGGCCGAGGAACTTCGCCCTCGTCCCCGGCGCGAACCGTCGCGCGGAGGGGCACAACCCCCTCTGCGGCGACCGGCTGAGCGTGACGCTCAGGGTCGAGGACGGCGTCGTGCGCGAAATCGGCTTCGTCGGCGCGGGGTGCGCGATTTCGAAGGCCTCGGCGTCGATGATGACCGAGGCGGTGAAGGGGCGCACCGTCGCCGAGGCGGAGTCGCTCTTCGAGAGGTTCCACGAGATGGTGACCGGGCACGCCGGACCAGGCTTCACCCCGGAAGATCTCGACAAGCTGGCCGTGTTCGAAGGGGTGCGCGAGTTCCCCGTCCGGGTGAAATGCGCCAGCCTCGCGTGGCACACGCTGAAAGCCGCGCTCGTCGCCCCGTCCGAAGTCCTCGAGTCCGTCACGACCGAGTAGAGCCCGAAGGCCAACTAAGGAGAGACGAATGATCACGCTGACGCCCACCGCGGGCGAGATCCTCAGGAAGATCAAGGCGCAGGAGAACATCCCCGAGCAGGCGGCGCTCCGGCTCGGCGTCACGACCGAGGGGTGCGAGGGAAGCGGCACGCAGTTCCGCTACGTCCTCGATTTCGACGTCAATCCCGCGAAGCCGCAGGATCACGCCTTCGAGAGCGAGGGTGTACGCATCCTCATCGACGACGCGAGCCTCCCGCACGTCAATGAGCTCCAGCTCGACGTGAGGCAGGAAATGGGCTCCGTGAAATTCCTCTTCACGAACCCGAAGGCCGCGCACAGCTGCGGCTGCGGCAAGACATTCTCCGAGCAGAAGAAGGCGGAGCCCGAGACGGCGGGGCATGGAGGGCATCATGGACACCACCACCCCCATTGACGCCTCGATCCTCGAGGCGAAGGTCATCGAGGTCCTCAAGGGGTGCTACGACCCGGAGATCCCGGTCAACATCCACGAGCTGGGGCTCATCTACCGGGTCGACGTCGACCTGCCCGGCTCGGTCCATGTCCTCATGACCCTCACCTCCCCCGCCTGCCCGGTCGCGGGATCGCTCCCGCCGGAGGTCGAGCGCAAGATCGCCGGCATCCCGGGGGTGACCGACGTGAAGGTGGAGGTGACGTGGGAGCCGGCGTGGACCCCCGACATGATGTCCGAGGCGGCCAAGCTCCAGCTCAACATCTGACGGGCGGAGCCACCCCGGGCGCCTGCCGGAAAATCCTCGCGCGGTAGAACCGGAGCTCCTCGATCGACTCCAGGATGTCGCCGAGGGCGCGGTGCGCCTTCTTCTTCTCGGGGGGGGCCTCCTCCGGGTACCACCGCCGGGCCAGCTCCTTGATCGAGGAAACGTCCACGCACCGGTAGTGGAGAAACCCCTCGAGCTCCGGCATGTACTTGAAAAGGAAGCGCCGGTCCTGGCCGATCGAGTTCCCCGCGAGGGGGGACTTCCCCGGCGCGCAGTGCCGCTTCACGAAGGCGAGCGTCGCGGCCTCCGCTTCCGCGATCGAGACGGCCGACGCGCGCGACGCCGCGATGAGCCCGCTCTCGCGGTGGTGCTTCGTGTTCCACTCGTCCATCGAGTCGAGCACGGCGTCGGCCTGGTGCACGACGAGGTCGGGCCCCTCGGCGACGACCGCGAGCTGTCCGTCGGTGACGATCGACGCGATCTCGAGGATGGTCGCCGACTCGGGGTGAAGCCCCGTCATCTCCATGTCGATCCAGACGAGCGGGTCCGAGCCCGCGCCTCTCCCCGCCCCGTTCGCCATGCCCGACATGCTAACCGATCGGCGAAAGGAATCGGAAGCGGCTCACCTTCCCGGATCTCGCGGAACGAGGCGGTAGAGCCCGTCGCCGGCGGGCGTTCGCTCGAACCGACGATCGAGATCGCGTCGCGCCGCGTCGACGGCGGGATCCGGGGGCTCCTCGAGGAAGCGGAAGGTGACGTAGACCCGCCTCCCCGAGGCGAGAGCCGCATCCACGGACGAGGCGACGTCCGCGGCGCCGCGGCCGGCCGTCTCCGCAGCCGGCGTCGTCCCCCCCGGCGTCAGCGCCGCGATCTCCACCCCGGGGGCGTGGTACTCGAGGTTGGCGCCGTCCCACGAGGCGATGACGAGACTCCCCTTCGGGATGCGGAGGGCGGCCTCCCTCGCGAAAGCGTCGTTCTCGACGGTCAGCTTCCAGCGCTCGCGCTCCACGACGTCCCTCGAGATCCAGAGGCCGGCGGCGACTCCGGCGGCGAGGGCGAGCGCCCCCGCAATCGCCCGCCCGCCGCCGCCCCGCCTCTCGCCGAGACGTGCGGCGACGAGGGCCAGCGGCGGGACGACGAAGACGCTGAATTGGCCGTAGAAGTGATCCCACGCCATGAAGAAGAGAAGGTTCGTCGCGAGCCACGGGAGCACGAAGGTCACGAGGGGATCGGGGCGCGCGGCGGCCTCACGCTGGAGCACCCGATCGACGAAGAGCCGGGAGAGCGAAAGACTCGACACGACGAGCAGCGGGTATCCCGCGAGGGCCAGAAATGGAGGGAGATGCCGGGCATGGGCCCACGCGAGGAGTGCCGTCGCGCCGGCGCCCAGGCCCCAGAGCGCCGGCTCGATCCCCTGCCAGCGGTTGCCGCGCCGCCGCGCGAGGAACACCAGCGCCGACCCCGCGGCGATCAGGGCCAGGAAAGCGAGCGCCGCTCGAGGCGAGAGGAGCGCCTCCGGCCTGAGATCGTGGAGGAAAGCGTACTTGACGAAGACGGTGTCGAGCACCCCTCGGAGGTACACCGCCGCGCCGGGAGTCGAGGCCACGACCCACGCGTACAGCGGCGCCGCGACGGCCCCCGCCGCGAACGCGCCCGACCCCGCCCCGCGTCGATCGCCGCGCCGATCGGGATCCGAAAGGAGGCTGACAACGCACGGAACCGCCAGGAGCGCCGCCGTGACGTGGGCGCCGATCGCGAGTCCCCACACGATGCCGAACGCCGCGTACCGCCGTTTCAGCCACAGCAGCGCGGCGAGCATGACGAGAAACAGGGCGACGGTGTATTTCTCGACGATGGCGGCCATGAAGAGGAAGATCGGGCTCGAGGAGACGAGAAGGAGCGCCCACCACGCGCCGGAGCGAGCCGATCCTGAGAGCTCGCGGGCGAGGAGCCACGCCATGATGAGCATCCCCCACGCGAAGAGGGCGCACCCGAGGGCAAGGAGCCGCATCAGCGCCGCGCGGTCGCCGCCGAGGAGCGCGTTCACCAGTGCGACCGCCTGCCCGAGGAAGACATACGTCGGCTTTCCGTCGAGGAATCCGGGGCGGAAGTCGGCGACCGAGATGGCGCAGATGAGCGAATCGATCGTGGCCGGGAAGGGAAACGTCCGCGAGAGGAGGGCGGCGAGAAGGAGGGCGAACGCCGCCGCCGTGAGGATGCGCCCGGTCCGGGGTCGTGAGGCGTCCATGGTCAGAGCGCGGGGAGCGAGCTGGCGCTTTCCGGATCCTCCTCGCCCTTCCTCCCGAGAAGCCTCGCCCGCGTGATCGCCGCCTCTCCAAAGGCGTGCCGCACGGCGTCCTCGGCCACCGCGGCGCGCTCGTCGAGCGCCCGTCCGGGGTCCGGGAAGAGATCGGGCTGCTCGATCGGGGCGGCGGGCTCGAGCTGCGACACGCCGGCGCCGAGGAGCCTCACCCCTTGGCCGCCGAGGTCGACCTTCTCCCTCAGGAGCCCCGCGGCCGCGGCGTGGATCTCGCCGGCGAGACACGTCGGCGCCGCCAGCGTCACCGCCCGCGTCCACGTCGTGAAGTCCCCCGTGCGGATCTTGAGATGCACCGTCCAGCCGTGGAGGCCGTCGTCCCTCAGCCTCCGCGCGACGCCGTCGGCGCGCGCGAGGAGCTGGCGGGCGATCTCGTCGGGATCGCGCAGGTCCACCGCGTACGTCCGTTCCTCGCTGACGGACTTCGCCTCGCGCGACGGCTCCACCTTCCGATCGTCGCGCCCCGCCGCGAGGGCGCGAAGATGATCGGCCGCGCGATCGCCGAGGCGCGACGCGAGCCGGGAGCGGGGAACGGTGAGAATCTCCCCCACCGTCCGCAGGCCCAGGGAATGAAGGGCCTCGGCGGTCTTCGGCCCGACCCCCCAGAGGGCCCGCACCGGGAGCGGCCCCAGGCGCGACGGCAGATCCTCCATCGGGAGGGCGACGAGGCCGTCGGGCTTCTCGAGCTCGGAGGCGATCTTCGCCAGGAACTTGTTCGGCGCCACGCCGACGGAGGCGGTGAGCTTCTGCTCCGCGCGGATTCTCTCCTTGAGGCGCCCTCCGAGGGATCGCGCCTCCTCGAGCGTCCGGGAGATCCCGGTCAGGTCGAGAAAGGCCTCGTCGATCGAGAGGGCCTCGACCACCGGGGAGAAGTCGTCGAGGATCGCGCGGATCCGCCGCGAGACCTCGACGTAGAGATCCATGCGCCCCGGGAGCCACGTCGCGCCGGGGCAGAGCCTCTCGGCCGTGACGCTCGGCATCGCGCTCCTCACGCCGTACCTCCGCGCTTCATAGGAGCAGGTCGAGACGACGCCGCGGGGGCCCCGGTGGCCGATGATGAGCGGGAGGCCCGCGAGCCCGGGGTTCTCGCGCACCTCCACCGAGGCGTAGAAGGCGTCCATGTCGAGGTGGAGGACGATCAAAACTTGGTCAGGCGCCTTTTCGCGGCGGCCTCTTCCTCGGCCGTCGGGATGTGGGTCACGGCCTTCGTCACCGGCGTCATGTAGATGAACCCCTTGCCGGGGAGATCCATCTGCCCGGCCTCGATCATCGCCTCGAAGATGGCGTCGGCCTTCTCGGCGGCGGCGACGATGTCGATGACCTCCTTCTCGGGGCTGATGGCGATCTTGAGGAGGACCATCAGCCGCTCGCGGATTCCCGAGCCGCGCGCGAAGTGGATCGTCGCGGCGGGGGCGCCCGCGCGCATCGCCGCCTTCACGACCTCCTCGGCGCGGCCGCGCTCGACGATGCACGTGATGAGCTGGAGATTGGTCAGGTACTTGCGCCCGCGCGGCTCCGTCATGCGGCCGCCTCGCCCGCGGCCGGCTCGCGGCGCGGCGCGGACCTCAGGAGAAGCCCGACGGCGAGCACCGAGACCACCGGGCCGGCGCTGGCGAGGCTCAGGATCCCGAACCCGTCGGCGGCTCCGGGGAGGTTGCCGCTGAGGCCGAGACCGATCGCGACGACGAGCGGCACCGTGAACGGCCCCGTCGTCGTGGCCCCGGCGTCCCAGCCGATGCTGACGAACTCCTCCGTCGAGACGAGCGACAGGGCGAGCAGCAGCGCGTACGTCGGGAAGAGCAGCCACGCGAAGGGAATCCCGAAGACGATCCGGGCGACGCCCAGCGCCATGCCGGCGCCCACGCCGATGGCGACCGACTGCACGAGGAGCGCCTTGCGGAAGGCCCCGACGGTGATCTGCTCGACCTGGAGCCCCATCGAGTTCAACGCGGGCTCGGCGAGCGTCGCGCCGTAGCCGAGGAGGAGCGCGAATCCCAGGATGATCCCCTTCCCCAGGGCGGTCCCATAGAGCGGGCCGAAGGGGACGGGCGGCGCGCCGAGCAGGATCCGGGCGAAGGCCCCCGGGGCGACCCCTCCCACCTGATCGCCGAGCGGCGTGAGACCGACGGCGAGCCCCACGTTGAAGAGCACCAGCCCGAAGAGGGCGAAGGCGAGGCCGAGCGCGACTTCGTCGCCGGCGGTGATCCTCTCGCGGAGCAGGAAGATCTGCACGGCGAAGAGGAAGATCGTGAGGGGGAGGATCGCCTGCGACGACGCGATCAGGGCGTCGAGCCATGCGCCGGCCGGCCCCCCCGCGACGACCGCGGCCGGGCCCGCCGCGGCTCGCGCGAGGCCGTGCCCCGCGGCCCCCGAGTAGTGGATCACGAACGCCACGCCGAGCGTCGCGAGGATCGGAAAGAGCGAGATGAGGGTGACCGCGCCGAACCCCGACATCCCGGTGTCCACGCGCCCCGAGGCGTTGCAGACGCCGAGGCCGAGGCAGAGCACGAGCGGCACCGTGATGGGACCGACGATGACGGCGCCGAAATCCCAGGCGAGCCCGAGGATCCCGCGGAGCGGCGGCACGGCGTACGCCCACGCCGTCAGCCCGAGGAGGAGGAGGACGATCGGGACGAGCAGCCGCTTGAGCGGCCAGTTCATGAGAAAGCGGAGCGTGCCGAGGAGCACCGCGGCGCCGACCCCGGCGGCGACCGCCGCCGCGAGCACCCCGGCGTACCGGTTGAGGAGCGCGTGGAGGAGGGGTGCCTGGTTCTCGTCGATCCCTGCGCCGGCGGCCCGGAGCGCGCCCATCGCCGGCTCCGCGTACGTCGCGCCGACGCCCACGAGGAAGGCGAAGCCGAGGATCGTCGGCAGGGAGGTCTTCTTCGGGAGCGAGTCCCCGATCGCTTCGCCGACGGGCATCAACCAGAGCCTGAGCCCTTCCATGAAGAAAAGGAGTCCGACGACCACCACGAGGACGGCCAGACAGATCGAGAGCGAGTGCAGGATCGACGTGCGCAGGACGGCGACCTGGAAGAGGAGCAGGTACGCGATCACCGGCAGGACCGATTGGAGCTGATCGAGGAGGCGGGCGCGGAAGTGGTGGCCGAGGATCGCGCAGGCCTCCGCGAAGGAGACGCGGATCCTCCCCTGTCCGTGGATCTGCTCGTAGGTGACCTCGATGGACGGGCGGCGCGCCAAGCTCGGACCCTCCCCTGGGTCGCGGAAAGCGGGCACCTTACACGAACTACGGAGCCTTCCTCAACCGCCCCGCCCGGAGTGTTAGTCTGCCAGGATGACGACCGCGCGGCACGGAAGCCCTTGATCCGCGACATCACCCGGCCGCTCGGGACGGGGTTCCCCGCCTGGCCCGGCGACCCGCCGGTCGAGATCGCGCGCGCCGCCTCGATGTCGGGCGGCGCCGCCTGCGACGTGTCGCGCCTCTCTTTCGGATCCCACGCCGGAACGCACGTCGACGCCCCCTCGCACGTCCTCGCCGGAGCCGGCGGGCTCGAGTCGGTCTCGCTCGAGAGCCTGGTCGGCGTCGCGATCGTGATTCACCTTCCCGGGAACGGGCCGATCTCCGACGGCGCGATCTCGGCCGGGCTCGAAACGGCCGGCATGGACGCGCTCCGCGGCGCGCGGCTCCTCTTCCGCACCGGGAGCGCCGAGACGCTTCCGCGGCTTCCCGCGTCCTTCGCGAGCCTCGCCCCCGAGGCGGCCCGCCGCCTCGTCGAGGCCGGAGTCCGCCTGGTGGGGATCGACACCCCCTCCGTCGACGCGGGCGACGCGGCCGGCCTGCCGGTGCACCGGATCTTCGCCGGGGCGAGGGTGCCCGTCCTCGAGTGGCTGGACCTTCGCGGCGTCGATCCGGGGTTGTACCACCTCGTGGCCCTCCCCCTGCGCCTCACCGGCGTCGAGGCCTCCCCGCTCCGCGCGATCCTCATGGATCCGCCGCCGAGGGGCTGAGAGCGCGGGGCCCTATTCGAGGAGGAGCTGCAGGATCGCGTCGTGGAACGCGACGTTCTGCGTCAGCCCCTTGTGCGACTCGCAGAGGAACGTCTTCGCGGCGGGCGGAACGCCTCCGAGGAGGCTCGTGCGCGTCACGGTGTCGTCCCCCGGCGATCTCATCAAGCTCTCCAGGGCCGGCGTCCTGATCCCCGCCGGCAGGTCGTCGGGATCGAAGAACGTGTGGTACTCCGCGCCGTCGAACTGCACGACCGCGCGCGTCGAGGTGGGGGTGCAGTCCCCGCCGAGCGCGGCGTAGCGGACGCGCCCTTCGCGATCGAACTCCCCCTCGAGCGACTCGCGGAAACGCCGGGCTCTCGCGAGCGCCCAGGCGGCAAAGCGGCGCGATCTCTCCATCGTCTCGAGGTACGCCTTCTCGGCGCGATCGCGGCCGACCCTCTTGCGGAGCTTGCCGCGAAGACCCTGTCGCGCCTCGGCGCTGAAGACCGACCAGCCGAGCTTCTCCCACGTCGCGACGTCGTAGATGTCGTCGGCCATCGGCGCGCCTTCGGTGTCGACGAGATACGCCGGCCCCGGCGCCGGGAGGAGCTGGTAGGCCGCCGGCATCGTGAAGATCGCCTCGGCCGGCAGGAGTCTCGGCACGCGCTCCCCTTCGAGAAGCGATCGGAGCGCGTCGAGCGTCCCCTCGTTCGGCGTCCCGACCAGGATCACGGTGCCGACGTGCGCCGCCCCCTCGAAGGTCGGCGAGGCGGGATCGCCCGCGAGCGTGTCGTGGCCGCCGTGACGGACGTAGTAGCGGGCGACGAGCCCGCCCAGGCTGTGCGTGACGAGGTCGACCTTGCCCGCGGGGTCTCCGCGGGCCGCGAGGACCCGATCGATCGCGGCGCCGAGCGCGGCGGCCGTCTCCGGAAGATCGCGTCGCCAGTCGTAGTCGAAGGCGTAGAGATCGGCGCCGGGGCGAGGGGCGTGGATCTCGCCCGGAACGAACCCCCCGGCATCGCGCAGCGCCCGGATCAGCCTGAGGTAATACTCGTGACCCGCGACCTTCTCGATGGGTCCGTCGGGGACGAGCCCGTCCCGGTTCCCGAGCGGGTCCTCGGCGTCGATCGGGAGATCGAGAAGATCCTTCCCGGGGCGCGAGGGACGATAGAGCTTCGCGAAGAACGACACCGCGTTTCCCCAGACGACGCGATCGGTCTTCGCGTCCTTCAGGCGCGATCCGAAGACTCCGGGAATGAAGATGACCGGGCGCCGGGGTCGGGCCTCGCCCTGATAGATGCGGACCAGATCCGGGCGGACGACCGCGCAGGCCGCGCACGCCGTCGCCACCGCCGCCCAGAGTGCGGCGCGGCGCGCGACCTCACTCACACCGCGCCTCGACCTCGACCGTGAAGTCTCGCTCGTCGGGAAAGGTCCCCTTCACGAGCGCCTCGATCTGGAGGACGCGCGTCGGGCAGGACGCGGGAACCGGATCGAGGCGGATCCACCGGTCCTCCGGGGCGATCGGGAGGGGGATCGCGATCCAGTTTCGCGCCCCGGGGAAGTGCGACCCCTCCTTCCGGGTGAAGATCGCCGTGTCGTAGCGTACCTTGAGCCAGACCGCCTCCGCGGGGATCGTCCCCTCGTAGATCGTCCGTTTGCGCTCCCGGTCGGTGAGGATCAGCGTGGCCGGATCGTCCTGTTTCCGGGCGATCAGCTCCTTCTTGCTGATATCGATGGCCCGCCCCGGGAGGTTCTTCCCCTCGATCGGCTTTCCGTAGGTGATCGTCCGGAGCGCGGGGAGGGCGGAGAAATCAGGGCGGCCGGAGTTGGGATCGACCGGGCCGTCGCCGTACAGGACGAGCTTCACGAAGAAGATCCCCGCCTCCTCGTCCTGCACCTTGACCACCGGCAGCGAGTTCTTGAAGACGATGCGCCACGGCGGCCCGGCGGCGGGGGCGGGCGCCGCGGCCCCCGCGAGCAGCAGCACCAGGCCGAATATCAACGCGCCCTCGGCCCGGCCGAGAGGATCCGCGCAAGGATCGCCGGATCGTCCGGCAGCAGCCCCGAGCCCGGCAGGCGCGGGACGAGCGCCAGCCACGCGGCGTTCATGCGGAAGCAGCGGGCGAAGACGGGGATCGACTCGTCCACGCGCTTCATCGAGACGAGGGCGACCGCGTGCCAGAAGACGAACTCGTCGCTGCCGGGGACCATCTCCTCCGCCTTCGAGTAGAGCTTCAGCGCGTCTTCGGCGCGATTCTCGGTGACGGCGTCGTCCCCCGCGTTCTCCACACGGTAGGCGCGCGCGAGCCCGACCAGCCGTCGCAGCTCCACGATGGGGTCGGGGTGATCGTCGACGCGGAGATCGAAGAGGCGGTCCTTCCAGGGCGTGGCCGACCTCTTCGCCCCGACGACGATGAGCGCGGCCGACTGCCGTCCCCGGATGTCCCCACCGGCCCGCTGCGCCGCCTCGAGCGCGGCCAGCATGCGCTCGGCGAGGTCTCCCTTCGATCGCTCGAACGCGTCGGCCATCGCGGGCCACACCGACGCGTCCGCCATCAGGTTCGCCTGCGCGGAAAAACCGCTCCCGGTGCGGTGCCCGGCGGCGGCGATGCAGTGGCTCCCGGTGTGCGCCGCGACCTTCCCTGTCGAGTCGATCATCGCGACCTGCCTCACGTCCTGATGCTCGTCCTTCGCGAGGAGCGCGGCCAGCGCCTCGGGGGCGCTCCTGCCGTCCCTCATCAGCGCGAGGCCGAGAGGGCCGTAGCTCGCCTCGACGAAACTCTGCGTCGCGACCGCGCCGACCCCCGGCTCGGCCCACGGCACGACGGAGCCGACCGAGAACCAGTGCGACTGCACGGCGACCCCCATCTCCCCCGTCGCCTCGTCGCGCGCGACGATCGAGAAGGTGTGGAGGGGCCGGGCGAACCGCGCATCCTCTGCGAGGAGGGGACCTGAACCGGCCAGAATCGCGGAGACGAAAGCGACGGCGATGATTGTTCGACGCACGGGATCCTCCTTGAAAGAGGGCCTCATTGTACCAGCGTCGTCACATTCCGCGATCGATCACCGCGACGCGACGGCCGTCCGCGAGAATCGCCGGAAGGGGCCCCGATCGCGCGGCGGCGACGATTGCCGCGCGGGCGCCGGGATCCTCCGGCACGAACGCGCCGGGCCGGTAGGCGACGAGCGAGAACGACCCCGACTCGATCGCCGCGCGGGCGTCCCCGGGGGAAAGGAGGCGCGTGCGGCTCGCGAACCGGCCGTCGTCACAGAGCGCCGCCAGCGTGTCGGGATCGGCGATCCCCTCGATCCCCGCCGCGCGGACGTAGATGGGCGGGTAGTTCCGCACCGGGAACGCCACCTCCCGGTTCGCCGCGTCGCGGATCTCCTCGACCGCGCCGAGCGAGCGGAAGAAGACGACGGCAAGCGGCCATCGCGGCTCGACCCTGTCCGCCGCGACGCAGAAACCGTCGCGCACGGTGCGGTGGATCTTTCCCGCCTCGTCGAAGAAGGCCTCGTCGTTGCGGATGCCGGCGGCGAAGTAGACGCAGACCAGCGCGAGGAACACGGCCGCCGGGCGCCGCCACGCGGGCGCCCGCGCGAGCACCCGGCCGAACGCCGCCGCGACGACGCAGGCGGCGCCGAGAAGCGGGAAGTACCTGTAGCGCGGCGGCTGGAACTCGATCAGCATCGTGGGAAGAGTCCCGACGAGCATGACGGTCACGCCGAACCGCGCGAGGGTCCCTCCCCGCCACCAGACGAGGCCCCCGAGGACGGCCGCCGGGAGGATGAGCCAGGCGGCCGGCGGATCCCCCGCCGGGATTCCGAGCGCCGCGAGGTGCGACGCCGCCAGCCGTCCGACGAAGCCGAAATCGACCCTGTAGTAGAACTGGTGCTCCCCGCGGACGCCGAAGAGGACGGCGGCGTGGACGGCGTCGATCGCGCCGAGGAGCGCCGGCACGGCCCAGCGCGAAGGACGCGCCGTCGAGAGTCCCTCCGGCGTGAAGAGCGCGACCCACGCGCCGGCGAGAGGCAGCGCCATGACGCCGCTCTCTTTCGACAGGACGGCGAAGACCCCCGCGGCGCCCGCCGCCGCGAGCCAACGCGCGCGCCCGGTCGCGAGCCAGCGTCGCTGCGCTCCGAGCGCCAGGAGAATTCCCGTGATGACGAGGACGTGAGGGCGCCCCCCGAGCCAGAAGACCGCCTCGTCGAGGCGGTAGTGCAACCCCCACCACGCGGCGCCCCAGAAGGGGGCGATCCACTCCCCTCCCGCGGCGGCTCGAAGGAGGCCGAAGAGGAGCGCGACGTTGAGGAGGTGAAAGCCGAGCCCCGTGACGTTGTAGATCCAGGGAGCGGTGCCGGCGGCGAGCGCGTCGATCCCCGCCGTCGTGTTCATGACCGGGGTGACGAAGCCGCTGAAGAGGGAGAAGACGAGCGAAGGCGCCGCGCGCACGCGCAGGGCGAACCGGACCCATTCGAGGTCGTCGCCGACGAAGTCGTTGTCGAGGCCGGGGGCATAGGCGGCCAGGACGCAGGCGAGAAGGAACGCCGCCGCCAGAGTCCGGCGGGAGTTCAACGGCCGAGAATCTTGCCGCGCAGGATGAGCATCTGGAGGGCGAGCGACGCCTTCTGGCCGAGCTTCTCGAAGGCCTGCACGTCGAGCGTCCTGAGGTCGTCCTCGTCGCCGCCGTCGCCGTAGAGGACCGAGGCGGTCTTGTCCTTGATCTGGATCGGGAGAAGGAAGGCGGCCTTCGGCATCGGCAGCCCCAGATCCTGGTAGAACCGCCGGATCGAAGGGAGGGGCGGGACCGGGCCGAGATAGTGCGGGCGCCCGTCGTCGAGGAGCGAGAAGAGCGAGTCTCGCACCAGCTCGACGTTCATCCCCTTGATGCGCCCCTGGGAGAGGCCATCACCCGAGCCTTCCCAGCCGACGGCGCTGTCGCCGCGGAGGATGAAGAAGGCCCGGCGCCGGAAGAATCGGCCGGCGAAGCCGAGAGCCGTCTCGGCCACCTCGTCGGGGGTCGTGCACGCGGCGAGTCGCTTCGCCGCCTCGGCCAGCTCCAGCTCCGCAGAGGCTCCCGGCCCCATGGAGCGCGCCGGCGCGGCGGGCTCGGGGACCGCGGCGCTGACGGCGGTCCCCGGGGGCCCCTTCTTCTCCATCGCTTCGGCGAACTCGCGCCACGACTTGCCGTAACCGTACTTCTCCCACGGATCCGCCGGTCCGCGAGCCGGCGCCTCGGCGGACTCCGCCGCAGGGACGTGCGACGCCGCGGGCGGGCCGGAGACCGAGGGAGGCCGCTCGATCATCGAGGCGATCCCCGCGTCCGGCGCCGGAATCTCGGGCGCGTCGGGACGCGGCGCGCTCTGTCCGGGGGGCCGGATCTTCTCGCCGCGGGAGCGCAGGCGGCTCAGCTCGCGCGCGAGCGTGATGTACCTCTGGCTGCGGGGGATGTTGTAGTACTTCTCGAGGACCTGGAAGATCCGGATCTCGGGAGCGACCCACGGATCGATCTTGTACCCGGTGACGAACGAGATCTCGTCGAGCGCCATCAGGTTCTTCGGATCCATCATCGCGAGCTGGAGAACCTTCCCGTCCATCCGGATGGGGACGACCTTGTACTTCTCGACCAGCTTCGCGGGGATGGCGCGGATGACGGAGTACGGCACGTTCTGGAGGATGTCGTAGGCGGCGTACGGGACGTTGAACGCGTGGGCCAGCGTCTCCCCGAGCGTCTCCTCGTCGACGTAGCCCAGTTCGATGAGGCTCGTCCCCAGATGGCCGCCGAAGATCAGCTGGGCCTTCAGAGCCTTCTCGAGCTGCGCCTCGGTGATGCGGCCGTCGTCGGTGAGGACCTCGCCGAGTTTCCTGGTCATCCGTCTCCGTGCGGCCCAGAGGGCTCGGGCCTCAAGGTCCAATATACGGAAGGGTTTGGCCGCGTCAAGAAGCGGCGGCCCCCCGCGAGGCGGCGATCGACGCGAAATGGCGGTGGACGCGGCCGTCCGCGGTCATCTCGGGGTGAAAAGTGCCGGCCATCACGGCGCCCCGCCGGACCAGGACCGGCTCGCCGCGGTGGCTCGCGAGGACCTCGACGCCGGCCCCCACGCGGACGATCCGCGGGGCCCGGATGAAGACCATCGGGAGCGGGACCTCGCCGAAGGCCGGAGCGGGCCCGTCCACCTCGAACGACTCCCGCTGCCGGCCATACGCGTTCCGCTCCACGTCGATATCGAGAAAATCCAGAGAGGGCTGCTTGGGCGCGAAGACCTCGCGGGCAATCAGAATCGCCCCCGCGCACGTTCCGAAGACGGCCCCGCCCCGCGCGTGGAAGGCGCGAAGGGGGGCCCAGAGGCCGAGATCCGCGATCAGGCGGAGAAGCGTGGTGCTCTCCCCTCCCGGGACGATGAGCCCGTCGAGAAGGTCGAGCTGCGCGGCGTATCGGACCTCGACCGACCCGATCCCCTCGCGATCCAGGGCGGCGACGTGCGCCGCGAAGTCCCCCTGCAGGGCGAGGACGCCGATCTTCGGCGTCACCACCCCCTCTTCTGCATGAGCTGATCCTCCTTCAACGTGCCGATCTCGATCCCCGGCATCGCCTCGCCGAGAAGGCCGCTCACCTCGACGAGCACCTTCGGGTCGTTGAAGTAGGTGGTCGCCTTCACGATCGCCTCGGCCCGTCGCGCCGGATCCTCGGACTTGAAGATGCCGGAGCCGACGAAGATCGCCTCGGCGCCGAGCTGCATCATCAGCGACGCGTCGGCCGGCGTCGCGATCCCCCCCGCCGCGAAATTCGGGACCGGCAGCTTTCCCTCCTTCGCCACCAGGCGGACGAGCTCGTACGGCGCGGCGAGATCCTTCGCCTCCGCCATGAGCTCGTCGTCCCCCAGCGTCCGGAGCCTCCGGACCTGCTCGACGACGCGCCGCATGTGGCGGACGGCCTCGACGATGTTCCCGGAGCCGGCCTCCCCCTTCGTGCGAATCATGGCGGCTCCCTCCCCGATGCGTCGCAGCGCCTCGCCGAGATCGCGCGCGCCGCACACGAACGGCACCTTGTAGGCGAACTTGTCGACGTGGTGCTTCTCGTCCGCGGGGGTCAGCACCTCGCTCTCGTCGATGTAGTCGACCCCGAGCTCCTGGAGGATCTGCGCCTCGGCGAAGTGCCCGATGCGGCACTTGGCCATGACGGGGATCGTCACCGCCTTCATGATGTCGCGGATGATCCGGAGGCTCGCCATCCGCGCGACCCCGCCCTGCGCCCGGATGTCGGCGGGCACCCGCTCGAGCGCCATGACCGCCGAGGCCCCGGCCTTCTCCGCGATGCGGGCCTGGTCGGCGTTGACGACGTCCATGATCACGCCGCCCTTGAGCATCTCGGCGAGCCCCGTCTTGAGCCTCATCGTCCCTTCAGCCATCGTCGTCCTCGCTTCCTCTTCGCGGCCGCGCGTCGCGCGCCGCTCGGTCAGATGATCGGGAGCGAGGCGGCCGCCGCCGACGCGGCGGACGTGCGACGCTCCCGGACTTTCCTGTGGAGTATCGAACCCAGGATCTTGATCCCCTTGCGTATCTCGGGCGGCTCGGCCTGCGCGTAGACGAGCCTCAGGTTGTTGTGCGTGCCGCCGTCGACGTAGAACAGGTCGCCGCGGCCGACGAAGACCCCCTTCCCCTGAGCCTCGGTCGCGATCTCGTCGGCGTCGAGTCCCGGCGGGAGCGTCACCCAGACGACGAGGCCCCCGGCGGGCCGCGTGAACCGGGCGGCCTTCGGGAAGTGCGCCGACATCGATTCGACCATGGCGTCGCGCCGCGCCCGGTAGATCGCCGCCGCCTTGCGCAGGTGGCGATCGAGATCGCCGCGCCGGCAGAACTCGTGCAGCGCCGCCTGGAGGAGGAGGCTCGTGTTCCAGTCGGTGATCTGCTTGAGGGCGGCGATCCTCTCGGCGGCCTCGCGCGGGGCGGCGAGCCAGCCGATGCGAATGCCGGGGAAGAGCTTCTTCGCGAACGACCCCAGGTAGATCACCCCGCCCCCGCCGTCGAGCGCCTTGAGCGCCGGGAGCTCGTCCCCCTCGAACCTGAGGTCGCCGCCGAAGTCGTCCTCGAGGACGGGGAGCCGCTGGCGGCTTGCGACGTCGAGGATCGCCCGCCGCCGGGCGAGGCTCATCGTCCCGGAGGTCGGGTTCTGGAAGTTGGGGATGATGTAGACGAGCTTCGCGCCGCTGCGGGACACCGCCTCCTCGAGGCGCGCCGGAATCATCCCCTCCTCGTCCACGGGCACGCCGAGCACGCGCGCGCCGTGGGACTGGAAGACCTGGACCGCGCCGGTGTAGGTCGGATTCTCCACCGCGACCCGATCCCCGGGGTCGAGGAGCGCCCGCGCGACGAGGTCGATCCCCTGCTGCGAGCCGTTCGTGATCACGACGTCGCGCTCTTCCGAATCGATCCCGCGCGCCCGCAGCGTCTCGACGATCTGCCGGCGCAGCGGAGCGTACCCGCCGGCCGCCCCGTACCCGAAGAGCCGCCCCCGCTCGCGCCGCACGACGGCGTCGAGCGCGCGGCGGAAGGCGTCGACCGGGAAGAGCGTCGAGTCGGGGAAGTGGCTCGACAGGTTGATGGCGCCGTCGGCCGGCGACGTGTGCAGGGCCGCGGTCGCGCCGGGAACGAGGCCGGAGGCGCGGGTCGCGAAAGCCGAGGACCAGAGCATCCCTCCGCCGGCCGGTGCGACGCTCCGGGAGGGGCTCGCGGGGGCGGGACCCCCGCGCGGGGGATCGAGCACGAAGCTGCCGCGCCCGACGTGCCGGATGAGCCAGCCGGATCCGGCGAGATCCTCGTAGGCCCGCGCCACGGTCATGCGATCGACGCCCAGCTTGAGGGCGAGCGCCCGCTCCGCCGGGAGCCTCTCGCCCGCGGGAAGGGTTCCCGCGAGGACCGCGCCGCGGACGGCGTCGGCGATCTGCCGCTAGAGCGGCACCCCCGTGGTCCGATCGAGTGCGATCTCCATCGCGCGACCCTCCGCCCCGTCCCCCCTTCGGTGGACGCAGGAATGCCTCCATCGTACGGCAGGTCGGCGCCAAGTCAAGAGGATTAATGGATGAGTGGATGCATCCAATTTGGGCCGGGCCGGCGATGCCGGGACGGCATGGGAGCCGGGGGCGGCGCGCACCGCCGGGAGGGATCGGTTATATTTCGATGGGGGCCGCTGGCGACCGTCGGTTCGAGACCAATCACCGGACGAACGAGGACGTGGATGGGCGAGAAGGTTCGGGGAGGGATATCGGCGTCCCTTGTCGCGATCCTCGCCGTGACCCTCGCGCTGTCCACGGACGGCGCGGCGGCCCAGGACGACGCTCCCCAACGCATCGCGAGCTCCCGGGAGTACCTCGCCTCGGGACGCCTCGACAAGGCCGAGAAGGAGGCCGACCGCGCGCTCGAGATCGATCCCAACGGCGCCGAGGTGCACAAGCTGCTCTGCGAGATCCGCCGCGTGCAGTCGAGGCGCGACGACGCCGTCCGCGAGTGCCGGCGGGCCGCCGAGATCGACCCCTCCCGGGCCGATCTGAGCCTCGAGCTCGGGGATCTCCTCGCGCAGCGCGAGGACGGACTGGACGAGGCGATGCGCTCGTACCGGATGGCGGCGGCCACCGATCCGAACAACCCCCGCCCCCACGTCAGCCTCGGGAGCCTGTACGAGAGGCGGTCGAGGCTCCAGGAGGCCGAGGCGGAGTACCGCGAGGCGATCGCGCTGAACCCGAACCTCGTGCAGGCGAACGCGGGGCTCGGCGCGGTGCTCTTCATGACCGATCGGCTCACCGAGGCGCGCACGTTCCTCTCGCGGGCGATCGAGCTCAAGCCCCGCGATCTTCGCTCGCACATCTTCCTGGGACTCTCGCTGAACCACGCCGGGCAGTTCGACATGGCGCTGCAGGAGCTTCGCACGGCGGCGTCGATCGACCCGCATTCGGCCAACGCGGTGACGGGAATCGAGGAGTCGCGCCCGACGTTCGAGCACCTGCGCGGGCAGTTCGTCGAGCAGCTCGAAGCGCGGCCGAAGGACGCGAGCGCCTGGCACAACGTCGCGGTCGTCGCGTACTACCTTCGCGACTACGAGGGCGCCTGGACGCATATCGTGAAGGCGCAGCAGCTCGGCTACCCGGTCGATCAGGAGCTGAAGGAAGTCATCTACGCGCGGTGGAAGCGCCTCAGCGATCGGTGACGGGCGGCCGCGACCAGTAGTCGCGTCGCACCCGGCCCTTCAGCACCAGCCGGCGGCCGTCCGACGATTCCATCCGGACGAGCGCCCGGGGACCCGACGCCTCCACCCAGTAGGTCGCGAGGGTCCGCGAGCCTTCGCGCAGGACGAGCCGGCGCGCCCGGAAGGTCCCCGCGGGGACGGTGATCGGCTCGTCCCCCTCCGCCGACAGCGTCGCGTCGTGCGACGCGAGGGGACGGGCGCCGCCTGAGGTGATCGGGTCGAGGACCCTCAGGCGCGCGGGCGCTCCGGGCGCGAGGGAAGCGGCGCGCGCGACGACGAGAAGCTGCTCGTCGAGGAGGGCGCCGGGGCCGAGATCGACGGCCTGCTCTCCGTCCCCCTGGCCGTCGAAGTAGGAGTGGTAGTGGAGGCGCGGCGCGCCTCCCCAGGTGACGATCTCCTTGAACGTGTTCCCGCACCACTCCTGGATTCCCGCCGTGGCCTTCACGAGGCGGGTCACGTCCGCGCGCGCGACGTGGACGGACGTCAGGAAGTGGTACGTGTAGTTCTCGGTGGGAACGCTCTCGACGAGGTTGAGCTTCAGCACCGTGGTCAGGACGCGCCCCGCGTACGGGGGATCGGCCTTCACGTGCAAGGCGTCGGCGAAGTCCTCCTTCACCAGAATCGCCGTGAGCTCGTGATCGCGCGCGGCGCCGTAGATCGTCCGCTGGGCCGCGTACGTCGCGACCTCGGCGAGGCCGTCGTCCCATACCGGATCGGCTGCGAACGACGGATCGATCGGCACGCCGGCGGCCCCCTCAGGGGAGGCGGCGGGGACCCGGATCGCCGCCGCGGCCGAGACGGCGAGCGCCACGGCGATCGCCGCGAGGGGGCTCGCGCTCCGGCGGGCTCGCGTCATCGGCCCCGCTCCCGTCCCTCTCAATCCACCTGGAGCAGCGCGAACTTGAGGTAGCGCGTCTCCGGCATCGCCGGCAGGATGGGATGATCCGGAGCCTGCGAGCGCCACTCGATCAGGCGCAGCGAGCGATCGACCCCCTGCGCCGCCTCCTGAACGCACTCGAGAAAGGTCTCGTCGGTGACGTGATGCGAGCAGCAGGCCGTCGCGAGGAACCCCTCCCTCGTCAGGAGACGGATGGCGCGGCGATTGACGTCCACGTAGCCGCGCTTCGCCTCCGCGACGTTCTTCTTCGAGCGGGTGAACGAGGGAGGATCGATCACCACGACGTCGAACCTCTCGCCGGCGTCGTGGAGGGCCTTCATGGCCTCCGAGGCGTCGGCCGCCTCGAAACGCGAGATCCCCGCGAGATCGTTGATCGCGGCGTTGCGGACCGCGCGCGCGACGGCCTCCCCGGAGATATCCACCCCCAGCACCTCGCGGGCGCCGGCGCGGGCGGCCTGGAGCGCGAAGGCCCCGTCGTGGCAATACAGATCGAGGACGCGCGAGCCCTTCGCGACGCGGCGCACCGCCTGCCGGTTCTCCCGCTGATCGTAGAAGAAGCCCGTCTTGTGCCCCTCGAGGAGATCCACCTCGAACGCCACGTCCCCTTCGTGGATGGTCAGAGGTCCGGGCAGCGCCCCCCGGAGAAGGCCCGCCGTGCGCGGCAGCCCCTCGTAGTCGCGGAGGGCGGACTCGTTCCTCTCGACGATGGCGTGCGGCCTCAGGATCTCCTCGAGCGCATCGCAGATGGCCTCTTTCACGAGGTCCATCCCCAGGGCGAGGGTCTGGAGCGAGATCGCGCCGGCGTACCGGTCGACGATGAGCCCGGGGAGCCCGTCCGACTCGCCGTGCACGAGGCGGTATCCGTCGGCGCCGGGGTAGAGGCGCTCGCGCAGCGCCCGGGCCTTTCGGATGCGCTCGACCAGGAGCGGGTGGTCGAGCGCGCGGTGGCGCCGGGAGAAGATGCGGACCGCGATCAGGCTCTTCGGATTGAAGAGGCCGTAGCCGACGAGCTTCCCCTCCGCCCGCGTGACCGCGACGACGCTTCCGGGCGCGGGGTTCCCTTCGATGCGCTCGATCTCGTTGCTGAAGACCCACGCGTGGCCGGCGAGGATGCGCTTTTCCTCGCGCCGGCGGAGCACGATCTGTCCCTGCGTCACGGCCTGGGCCGCGGCGGAGCTCAGATCGACCTCTGGGGCGAGGCGGTCCGGCGTCTCATGTACGCCGGGACGTAGAAGGCGGCGATCAACGCCAGCGCGCACGCCGCGGCGTTGAAGGGCCACCCCGGACCGTACGCGTACACCGCGCCGGCCGCCAGCGGGCCGAGCACGCGGCCGAGCGAATC
>Ga0137407_10000783_pt1 | contig 20896 bp, 16 predicted proteins | sample CZOMad2_2_16fung_FD_108410 | JGI IMG/M metagenome (GOLD analysis project Ga0137407, IMG submission 108410) | Vadose zone soil fungal communities from Angelo Coast Range Reserve, California, USA - CZOMad2_2_16fungal (Illumina Assembly) | ecosystem: Environmental > Terrestrial > Soil > Vadose... | reverse complement strand
GTAGTTGTGATATACTGGAAAAAATTTACAGATTTTAAGAGAGTTAGTTTTTATATCAAGTTAATTATTGCTCTGATTCCTGCTGTTATATTTGGAGCATTGTTCAAAAAGTATATTGATGCCGCATTGAATAACCTGGTATTTATTGCCTGGATAATGATTGCAGGTGGCGTAGTATTATTATTCATTGACCGCCTCTTTGTCAAAAGCACTAAACACGAGGAAGAGCAGATCGACATTAAAAATGCTTTTGTGATCGGTTGTTTCCAGGTATTATCTATTATTTTCCCTGGCTTAAGCCGAAGTGCAGCTACCATCATCGGGGGTATGAGCCAGAGACTCGACAGAAGCACGGCAGCAGAATTCTCTTTTTTCCTTGCTGTACCAACCATGCTTGCTGCCTCGGTAAAAAGTTTTTATGACGTATACAAACACAATCCGGAAGTTTTAGCTAAAGATAATATGAACATACTGCTGGTTGGAAGTATTGTAGCTTTTATTGTTGCTTTACTGGCAGTAAGGTTTTTTATCAGTTACCTGAAGAAACATGGATTTAAATTGTTTGGATACTACCGGATAGCAATAGGTGCGCTCGTTTTGATACTGATATATGCAGGGATAATTCATGCATGAACCGGTGTAGTATGTCAATCGCGAAACGAGAGAAGTGAAACGTGAGACGTGAGATATTCGCGTTTGACGTTTGACGTTTCACTTCTCTCGAAGAAACTGGATAATTTTAAACAGGTAGTTATGCAAACTGCTTCAAAAAAAGTGATCAATGCCTGGGCGATGTATGATTGGGCAAATAGTTCTTATTCACTCATCATTACTTCTGCAATCTTCCCAACTTATTATACGGCTGTTGCTCCTGAACAGGTGCATTTGCTTGGAAGATCATTCGACCGTTCATCCCTCGCTTCCTATTCCATATCATTTTCTTTCCTGGTCATAGCTTTTATTTCTCCTATTCTTTCATCCATGGCCGACTATAAGGGAAATAAAAAATCCTTCATGCAATTTTTCTGCTATCTCGGATCGGCTGCCTGTTGTGCTATGTTTTTCTTTACCAGGGATCATATCGGTTTGGGATTGCTCTGTTCTGTCATTGCATCCATTGGTTACTGCGGTAGCATCGTATTTTATAATGCTTATCTTCCTGAAATCGCGGCGAAAGACGACCAGGATAGGATAAGTGCCAAAGGATTCGCTTTAGGATATATCGGAAGTGTATTGCAAATGATATTGTGCCTTGTGTTTATTATGCTGAATGATAATCTGAATTGGGGACTCGGTTCTCTCCCCGTGCGTCTTTCATTTCTTTCCGTCGGATTATGGTGGGCGGGATTTGCTCAAATTGCTTTTAATGTACTGCCTCCTTCAAAAGCGCCGGAACAAAGGCCCGATCATAATGTTTTTATCAATGGATTTTATGAGCTGAAAAAAGTATGGAAGCAGTTGCAGGATCATCCGTCTTTGAAAAGATTTCTGCGCAGCTTTTTTTTCTACAATATGGGTGTGCAAACAGTGATGTACCTGGCTGCTTATTTTGCTTCCGATGAATTAAAGATGAAAGCAACGGAGCTGATCATAACAATTTTGATTATTCAGCTGGTAGCTATACTGGGAGCTTATTTGTTTTCATTGATATCAAAAAGAACCAGTAATATTTTTTCACTTGGTATTTTGATAATCATCTGGATTGGCATTTGCATTGCGGCTTATTATACAAAAACAGTGATGCAATTTTATATGGTTGCATTCGCTGTTGGAATGGTAATGGGGGGCATACAATCCATGTCAAGGTCCACTTATTCCAAGCTCTTACCGCAAACTTCAGATACGGCTTCCTTCTTCAGTTTCTATGATGTATGCGATAAGATAGGAACCGTAGTGGGTACGCTTTCATTTGGATACGTAGGTGAGTTTTTAGGTGGTATGCGTAATTCGGTTTTAGCACTCATGATCTTTTTTATTATCGGGTTCGTCCTGCTGATGTTTGTCCGGATGAAAGAAAAACATGTTGTACTTGCAACTTAACCAGTCATCAATGCAGATTTAATAACTACTATTTTATTATTTACTCATGAATTTATATACGATCAATACCGGTTTATTTAAGTTGGATGGGGGCGCAATGTTTGGCGTTGTGCCTAAAAGCATATGGAATAAACTTAATCCCGCTGATGAAAATAACTTATCCAGCTGGGCCTTGCGTTGTTTATTGATTGAAGACGGGAAGCGATTAATCCTGGTGGATAATGGAATCGGCGATAAGCAGGATGCGAAATTCTTGAGCCATTATTACCTGCATGGCAATGATTCATTGAATGCTTCTCTTGCAAAATACGGTTTTCATCGCGATGATATTACCGATGTATTCCTGACGCATCTCCATTTTGATCATTGTGGCGGTAGCATCGTCCGCAAAGGAGAACAATTGGTTCCTGCTTTTAAAAATGCAATTTATTGGAGCAATGAACAGCATTGGAAATGTGCAACTGAGCCGAATGACAGGGAAAAAGCTTCCTTCCTGAAAGAAAATATCCTGCCCATTAAAGAAAGCGGGCAACTGCAAATGATTGCAAAGCCTTCATCAGATCCTGATCAATTGGTAAGCATTACACCAAACATTCAAATCAGATTTGTGTATGGTCATACAGAAGCGATGATGTTGCCCCATATTTCATACCAGGGGAAAACGATTGTATACATGGCCGATTTGTTACCAGCCATCGCCCATATACCTATTCCTTATGTCATGGCTTATGATATGTTCCCACTTACGACAATGAATGAGAAGAAATCTTTTTTGAATGAGGCGTTGAAGAATAAATACATTCTTTTTTTTGAGCATGATCCCCTGGTTGAATGTTGTAACCTGCAAATGACGGATCGGGGAATAAGAGCCAGGGATAATTTTAAATTAGATGAGATAAGTGGGTTCGTATAATTATATAATAATATCTTTGTTTGTTCGTTATATAGGCACTTACTAACCCTTATTTATAGTTTACATTTTAGCCGGGATCACGTCCCGGCTTTTTTTTATAGTAGATGAATGGATTTGGAAAGAACCGCAGGCTGCTGAAATTTATTATTCTTCTTTCTTTTTATAATAGTCTCCTGACTTGTAATCAAATGTTGTTATTTCCGTTTTTTTGTAATCCTGGTCATAACGAACAAAAATATATAGGTAGATGGCTCTGCTGAAACGCATGAGCCAGGGTTGAAGGAAGATAAGCAACGCTGAATTGGTACCCAACCACCAGAAAAAGCGATTGTCTTCACTTGAAAGGCCAATCAGTAACCACCAAAAAATCAGGCTTAGTCCCGACATCACTACCGTCAACGCATAACTGACATACCCGGTGCCATACCAAAAACCTACTTCCAATTCAAATATCTGACCGCATTCCGAACACTTCTCCGGCATCTTCAATGTTTCTTTCAGATTCCATGGATTGCTATTGCTAAACATCGGACCTCTGCGGCAACGTGGACATTTAGTCGTTAGCATACTCCAGATATAATTGGGCCTGGTTTCTTTGGGCATAAAAAAAATTCAAGGCACAAGGTACAAGATTCAAGGGACAAGAAGCAAGGTTCAAGGTGCAAGGAGAAAATCAGGAAGTTTAGATTTTATGACTTGTGCCTTGCACCTTGTTTCTTGTCCCTTGTAACTGATACAACTTAACGTGTTTCAAAAAAGTCAAATGAGCTATATTGATCGCAATGACAAATCCATAAAAGCCATCCAGCAAACCAACTCTTACAAAATAGCTCTGAATAAATGCCCAAAAAGGGTTGAGCACAATCTTCATTACGTTGGTTCTTTTCCCCATCTTGTAAAGTGATGCTGCGGATATAGTACTGAATTTATTATTTTGAAGTATGTGTTCATCTATTGATGCGTAAGAATAATGAAGTATGTCTCCTCGAAGATGCATTATTGAATTAGCGCCGGTTTCAACTTTATCGTGGGGGTTGATTCCTCCCCACCTTGCAGTTCTTTTATCAAATAAACGTAATTTTTTATCAGGATACCAGCTACCATGGCGGATAAATTGTCCGCAGTAATTGGTGCAACGATTCATCGTATATGCATGGTGGGTATACGAAGATTTTACATTGGAAATCGAATGCATCAACGTTTCATCCAGTGCTTCATCTGCATCAAGACACAAAACGTAAGGATTTGCAGCTAAACCGAGAGCTGCATTTTTCTGTTCAATATATCCGGCAAATTTTTGTTGACTTACAATAGCTCCCTTTTCCTTAGCGATCTCAACAGTTTTATCTGTAGAGAAAGAATCAAGGATAATTATTTCATCTGCGATTGCTTTGACAGAATCAATACATCTTCCGATGTTAATTGCTTCATTATAAGTAATGATTACGACAGATAATTTTTCCATTACACGAATTAGAACGAATTAGACGAAATTATTCGAAAATCTGTTAGATAGTTATTCAATGATTGCGATTTTGGAATTGTGTGTAATAGATACAAAAAATGTTTTTTAATTTCGTTTAATTCGTTCTAATTCGCGTAATTCGTGTCCTGGCGGTTAAGCGAAAGACTTGCCTTATCACACGGTTCTTTTTTAATTAGCAGATATAGGTTCTTCTACCGGCGTAGTTGCCGGAGCGCCTGATACATACTTACGTTCACCGATCTGTTGCCGCCACATAGCGTAGTATAATCCTTTTTCTACCAGCAGACCAGCATGCGTGCCGGTTTCTACCACTTCGCCTTTTTCAAGTACATATATCCTGTCTGCATGCATGATGGTGGATAAGCGGTGTGCAATCAATATCGTAATCTGATTCCTTTGTGAGGAAACATAACGGATAGTTTGCGTTATCTCTTCTTCTGTCAATGAATCCAGTGCTGAGGTTGCTTCATCAAAAATCAATATCCTGGGTTTGCGCAACAAAGCACGCGCAATGGATAATCTTTGTTTTTCACCTCCCGATAATTTCAATCCGCCTTCACCGATCATGGTATCAATTCCTTTCTCGGCTCTTGAAAGCAGGTTGTTGCAAGAAGCTTTTGTCAATGCATCCAAAAGGTCCTTTTCTGTTGCTGCAGGATTTACAAACAGAAGGTTCTCTTTGATGGTACCTGAAAATAATTGCGTATCCTGCGTTACAAAACCTATCTGGTTACGCAGGTCGTCAAAAATAACCGAATTTTCATCCAGATTATTATATAATATACTTCCTTCTTTAGGACGATACAATCCCACCAATAATTTCATCAGCGTCGATTTTCCAGAACCTGATGGTCCGACAAACGCAATGGTTTCTCCTGTCTTTACATCAAAACTGATATTATCAATTGCGTGGTGTTGCGCTGTTTTATGTTTGAAAACAACATTCCTGAAACTCAAATCAACAATATTCCCCAGGTGCTTTGGCTCTTTCGGTTGCGCTTCCGGAACTTTTTTCATGAGGTTATCAAAATTATTCAATGAGGCTTCGGCTTCCCTGTAGGATAAAATAATATTGCCGATATCCTGCAAAGGACCGAAAACAAAGAAAGAAAATATTTGCATGGTTACCAGTTGCCCGGCATTCATCTTATCCCTGAAGATGAGCCACATCAGGATGAATAATATTACCTGGCGTAATGTATTCACAAAAGTTCCCTGGATGAAACTGATGCTGCGTATGCGCTTGACCTTTGTAAGTTCGAGTCCAAGGATTTTATATGTGTTCTTATTCAGCCTGCTCACTTCTTCCTGCGTAAGGCCCAGGCTCTTGATCAGCTCAATATTGCGTAAGGATTCTGTAGTAGAACCTGCAAGTGAAGTAGTTTGGTTGACGATATTTTTTTGAATGATTTTGATTTTTTTGCTCAGTACGTTACTGATAAACGTGAGCAATGAAATGCCGGCAAGGTAAACGATGGGGATACTCCAATGTATCCATATGGCAGCATACACAAATACAAATACAACACCGATGATCACCCCAAAAAGTACATTGATAAAGTAATTGATGAATTTTTCGGTATCCGTTCTTACTTTCTGCAATATGCCCAGTGTTTCACCGCTGCGCTGATCTTCGAATTCCTGGTAAGGAAGTTTCATGGCGTGCTGCAATCCGTCAGTAAATACTTTGGCACCGAATTTTTGCACCACTACATTCATGAAATAATCCTGGAAGTTTTTTGCGATCCGGCTCATCATCGCAACGCCAATGGAGAACAATAAAAGATTGATCACACCCGGCTTGACCCAGGAAAAGGTCATGAAGAACTGATCAAAGGAAATAGCCTGGTGATTTTTCCTTGCCTGCACATATTCGTTGGAAAGGTTGACAATCTTTCCAAAAATGATCGGGTCGAAAAGGGAAAATCCAATATTTACAGAGGCCAGGAAAAGCGTCAGCACCACCAGCCACCTATGAGGTTTAAGATAATTGAGTAAGATTTTCATATATCAAGATGTAACAATTTAAAGCGTAAGATGTTTACACATCAAACTTCATACAAGTTATGGAAAAGTGCCAAGATTGCATTAGCCGGCATTTGAAGGTGGTGGTGAGATATTGATCCTTGTTCTTAAATAAAATCACTGACAGGAATTTTATTTTCTGCGACAGTCTATAAATTTCATTATTTCAATTTTTAATCATCCAAAATGAACCTGGTTCTTCATCCGGAGATTTTGCGGTATTCGGGCATTTTTGCCCCAGAGCCTCGGCATATTGATGTTTCAAAAAATTTACCGCACCGAGTATTCGAAATTTATCATTGCATGAAAGAAAGGCTTCCAGTAAATATTGCTCATTCCATAAAGAATGCTTGTCGATGATCCATGTTTTTGGATAATCCTTAGGAGAAAAAACGTCATGTACATGTACAATGACCCCAGGTTTTAGAACCGGAAGAACATGAAGGAATTCAAATAATACATCGCCCTGCGGCCGTATGATGTGAGATGAATCAATGAATAATATATCATTTGCCTCAAGGCTTTTAAATGTTGAAATATCCATGTCTTCCACCTTGCTCCTGAATACTTCCACCGGCAATCGCTCCAGCCAGAGCATTTCATAAGGTTCAATACATATGTGCTTGCATGCATTCATCAAATTGTCTTCTTTATTCTTTTTCTGAGCCTGCAGTGCCAATCTGGTAGAATATCCGCAACCGATTTCAATCATTTTTTTTGGTTTGAAATGACGAATCATATTATAGAGAAATTCTGCATCCGCAAAGCAAAGAGAAGGATTGTTATGATAATACCCCAGATCATTTTTATCCTTTTTTTCGAAAGGAATTAATAACAGTTCGTCCACATAATTAAACCTTTCTAATAAATGTAACTGCTCTTTCACATTCCATTCTATCCCCGGTAAGTTCCTGTCCTCACTCAATGGCCTGGCAAGGTACTTTGATGGATTTATCATTGGTTGATAATAATGATCTATGACTGGCAATACCCCGACTTTCATAAAAATCTTTTCACTTATTGGCATCTGCCGGATATTTCCGGTCCTGATATATTTATACCAGATGGCGCTGAAAAGCGTGATAGGACTTAGAATCAGATCCGTAATCCTGCGGACTAAAATATTTTTCAAGATTCGTTTCATGACAGTTTTTTGAATTTCTAACGAATTGCGCCTGATTTTTTGGCAAAGAGATATCCTTATTTAGCTGTTCAAAAAAGGGATATTATTAATTAATTATTGATGATATCTGGAAAGAAGCATGGATGGCAAAAAGCTATATAAAAAAAGGCCGTCCTGCATTTCCAGGCTGGATTCGGTAACAAACAGGCATAACAACATGAACACTGTAAATGCTGCCTCAATGGTGCGGATTCTTATTGCCATACGTATAAGAATATAGCAGGAAAATAAGAGCAGCACTAAACCTATGATTCCCGATTGAACCAATTCCTCTATATACTGATTGTGGAAATTATAATTGAGGAAACCCGTATCCTTTCTTTCAGGATTTCCCATGTACATGTTGGCATCGGCATATTTCTTATTTAGTAAATGCTGGCTATCGCCCGGGCCGACTCCTATCAACCACGCGTTATTTTCATTTAATATTTGATAAGCAAATTTCCATTGAAGCAACCTTAATTGTACGCCATTAAAATAAGTTCCGGGACTGAATTTTTCTTTTTTTATCATGCCGATATTTTGCATATCGAGATATCTCTCCTTGATGGGATTTTTGGTTAGTAGTACCAGCAATGTCAGCGCAATACAGATTAGCCCGGTTATTATAATGGTTTTTTTATTTCTATTCATATAATCTTTTTGCATAGCGAAACTTGCCAGTATAAGAATTAAGATGAATAGCATCAGTTTTGACGAGAGTAAAAAGATGAAAATTGTAAAATATATAATCATAAATAACTGCAATCTTTTTTTTATATCAGGCCGCAGATTTTCGACCGATATTTCAGTTGATAAAAGATATAACAGTCCTGCCAATACAAAAACAGTAAAAAAAACAGCGCTTTGTAAAATTGGCTCAACCAGAGAATGGTAAAAAAAAGTATAAATTATTTGGAATTGAATATATTTCCAGATGGCGATTAAAAGACAATACAGCGTTACGCCAAGCAATACAAAACAATAAGCCGTCATCATTTTTTTGTACTTGTCCCTGTTTGCAAAGGGATCAGCCAATATAATAAACGGGATTGCGATCAGTGTGGACTTTTTTTCAATAAATTTTAGCCCGGTAGCTACATCATCAGAGTAAATCAATCCGATTACCTTAATAAGAAAAAGCAAAAACAAGGATATAAAAAATGGATTTGAGAACAGCGCTTTCAGCCGTTGATTTAAATTACCTTCCATGAGGCTAAGCAATGCAAATGCAATCATGCAGCAGCTGCTGACATATGTTGCTCCTATAATAGTGGTAGTGATAATTGCAAGGAGTAAAAAAAAATATACTTTATTTTTTACCTGCGTTTTATATACAGAATTCATGAACTGGATTGTAAAGTATTTTTTTGATTATAATTATATTGGAAAGGTTATCGCATGTGTCTTTTTTGAGATACCTGCATGATACATTACGTTTTGGTTTGGTGAATTTTTTTACGAATGGTCGCATAAATGGATGAAATAAATCCTGATACGATGCCTACCAAAAGACCAACCATTAAGAATGATAATAGACTAACAGATATAGGATTGCGAAATTTGATGAATTGCACAGGCTGTATTGCTCTGATAAACTGAAGTTCCTCTTTAAGTTTGATCAGTTTCTCATTTAAGATGATCTGCTGGTTATTGGCATCTGAAATATCAACAATGAAAGGGGATGTTCTTTGCGCACTGGTTCTCATCAAATGCTCAATATTTGATTTGGTGGAATCCAGCTTGGTAATTTCAATATTCACTTTGTTGATTAATTCCTGCAGATCGGATTTTCTCCAATTTATTCTTTCTTTAACATATTGATTGTTTTCAAGAGCATATATGATACCGTCTCTTAATTCGTCAAGAACAGAAGTATCCCTGACCATTAATTCAACGGTAAAGCCTATCGGGTTATTCGGAGCAAATATTTTTTGTATTTCTTCCGCTGTGATTTTGCTTAATTTGGAAACGATTACCGGATTGCAATTGAATTCACTTGCAATTGCTTCATGTTCACCTCTCCTAATCATCTCGTTCCAGTTATCAACAATCTGTATTTCTTCAGAGTTTGTAAGAATGCTGGAATGAAGAACCAATGTCGCAGAATATTTTTTTGACATGGACGCGTACAATAAAATGCCAATTGCAATTCCGGATAACAGGGAAATGAGTAACCTTTTTTTATTGTAGTTTAAAAAAAATATAAATCTTTCCAGGAGCTTTAATAGGTCCACCTCATCATTTTGATTGTTGGAACTTGCAGTTTGTCCTGTATTATCCATTCAAATATTTTTTGAGACTAATCTGAGAATTAACGACCAATTGTTGTAAAAATGATTTTAAAGCCTGTAAAGTACGTAAAATGACCTTGTCAGAGATTTTTTTGCTATAAATAATATTCCGTAAACTAGTCGGATTATTAATAAATGAATACTTAATCGGCTAATTATTACCTTTGCGCACACAATTTATAAATGAATACGACCAGCCGGACGACAGATAACCGCAAAAGACTGTTTTCAAATTTTGCGGCTTTGGGGATCATCCAGGGAACCAATTTTCTACTTCCTATTTTGGTGATGCCGTATGTCATTAAAAGAGTCGGGGCTGACGGCTTTGGAGTAATCGCCATTGCCCAGGTGGTTATGATGTTTTTTGCAACGGTTGCCGACTATGGCTTCAACCTCACGGCTACAAGAGATGTATCTTTAAGGAAGGATAACCGGAATGCCGTCTCTAAAATTTTTTTTTCCGTCCTTATAACGAGGCTGCTCATATGCCTGGCCTTATTTCTACTCCTTGTTTTATCTGTCATCCTGGTACCTTTTTTTCATCAATATGCTGTTTTATACCTGCTGGCATTTTGCACTGTAATTGGGCAGAGTATACAAATGAATTGGCTCTTTCAGGCAATTGAGCGAATGAAATACGTTACTTATATCAGTTTGTTTGCGAGACTGGTATTTGTATTGCTTGTTGTGCTATTCATTAAAACAAAATCTGATATTATTTATTTTATTTTTTTTGCAGGCATAGGAAATATTTTGGCTGGATTAATGAGTATTGCTGTTGCAATCAAGGTACTTAAATTAAAAATAAAAATCCCTTCGGGCCACGATGTTTTGAATGAATTGGAAAATGGCTGGCATATTACAGTATCCAATCTTTCAGTAAGCACATACATGTATATAAATGTGATTGTATTGCGCTTATTCACAAACGATGCAACTGTAGGCTACTATAGCGTTGCTGAAAAGGTTATCCAGGCAGCAAGGCAAATATTGAGTGTTTATTTTCAGGGAATTTATCCACAGGTCTGCCAACTGGCAATATCAGGAAAGGAACAATTGCTTATTTTTTTTAAAAAATATTACCTGTCTTTCCTGCTGGTAGTTTTACTCGGCTGTTGTATTTGTTTTCTTTTTTCCTTCCGGGTCGTTTCATTTTTTTTGGATAATCACCGCGAGCTGTCTGCACAATGCTTGCGGATACTGAGTTTTGTTCCTTTCATTATTTGTCTGAACATACCGGCATATCAGGTGCTTTTGGCCAATCATGAGAAAAAAAGTTTGTTGAGAATTTTCATTTTCGGAACATTGATAAATTTGACACTAAATCTTTTGATGGTAAAGAATGGCGGACCAATAGCAACATGCTATGTCGTGCTGGTCACGGAACTATTGATCACTGCAGGGTTGATTTACGAAATGGTAAAAAATCCGAAGACGATGTTTTTAAATATTATCGTATGATAGGTGCGTTATGTGTGTCAACAAGAAACACAAATAAGTAAAGTAAACCATCTTTTATGGAGTTTTACGACGAAAAAAATAAAGTATATTTTACGAATCCAAGACTTGATTTAATCAGGCTGATTCCAAAGAGAAGCGACAATAAGGTTCTCGAAATTGGTGCTGGCGGAGGAGACACCCTGGTGGAAGTAAAAAAACAAAAACTTGCCAGTAAAGTGGTCGGCATAGAATTAATGACAATGGCCAATTCAAACCAGACCAATCCGGACATTGATCAATTTATTATATGTGACGTTGAAAAGACAAATTTTGATTTCCCGGAATCATACTTTGATGTGATACTGCTGGGCGACGTGGTGGAGCATTTATTGGATCCCTGGAGTTTCGTTGAAAAGATATCCAGGATTATTAAGAAAGATGGTGTAATCATTGCAAGTATACCCAATATCAGATATTACACGGCTTGTATTAGAATTGTGTTTAAAGGCAATTTCGGTTATGAAAGTCAGGGTTTGTTCGATAAAACCCATTTCAGGTTTTTTTGTAAAAAGAATATGAGAGATTTGTTTAATAGCCCTTATCTGAAATGTGAAGACATTATTCCCAGGCAAAATCTATACAAGATAAGATCAATGAAAAAATTCCTGACACGAATAACCTTTGGGCTTTTAGAAGAATTTTTTACCATGCAATATATTATCGTTGCTAAAAAAGTATGAAAAGAAAGATAGGCGGCTCCGTTATTCTTTTTAATCCTGACAGTAACGTTATGTCAAATATAAAAACGTATGCTGCCTGTCTGGATTTTTTGATAATTATCGATAATTCTCCCAACGAAAACCCTCAATTTGCAGTTGCTTTTAAGGACCAGATAAAAAATACAATCTATCAATGGTTGAACAGAAATGAAGGCATCGCCAGGGCGTTGAATGTAGCTTGCGTCCGGGCTATTGAAAATTCCTGCGATTATATCCTGACGATGGATCAGGATAGTTTTTTTGAAGGCGATTTACAAAAATTTCTTGCAGATATCGGAGAATTGGAAACCAAATACCAGAATATCGGAATCATAAGCCCCTGTCACCAGGTTTTTCAACAATCGAAGCCGGTTCAGCACCGTAGATTTACAGAGATTAGTGGAACAATGACGTCTGGGAATTTACTTAATCTTAATGCTTATTCAAAGGCAGGGCCCTTTGAAGAAAAGTTGTTTATTGATTATGTGGACTACGAATACTGTTTAAGATTAAGAAAATGCGGTTTCAGTATCATACAAGATAATGATATATGGATCGGGCACTCGCTTGGCGAATTCCGTGGAAGATATTTTTTGGGAAGAATGATAGGCGCATCTAATCATAACTATATTCGCCGGTATTATATAACAAGAAATAGTTTATTTGTCATCAGAAAATATTTTTTCTTTGATATACCCTTTGGTTTAAAAGTAATTAAAAATCTGATAAATGACGTAGCGCGAATTATTTTCTTTGAAAAGGACAAACTTTTAAAACTAAAATCAATGTGTAAAGGAGCATATCATACTTTAATTAATCGATTTGGCGAATATGATGAAAAAAAAAAGAAGGATGATTCTTTTTCAAGTCAATAACAATTAACTGTTATAATTACTTATTTTCTGATTGAAATTCCTGCATGAAAAAATGTTATATCGTTATTTTGAACTATAAAAAATGGGATGATACACTTGCATGCCTGGAGTCAGTATTCAATTCCGTTTATGACCTGTTTTCTGTAGTTGTCATTGACAATAACTCATGTAATCGTTCTTTGGAAAACATCATTGAAGGAATTCGAAAAACGTCCCTGAAGAAATGTGGAACGAATATGCCTGTATCATATAAACTTGTTGACAGATTGTCTTTGCCTACCATCGATATTTCTTCTTTCCCCGATATCGTATTTATTCAAAATGAAAAAAATATTGGATTTTCTGCCGGTAACAATATCGCACTTCGAATGCTTTTAAAAGAAGATGCATATGTCTGGTTACTCAATCCGGATATGGTAATAGAACCAACAACGCTGGGCGAGCTTGTGAATGAAGCTTTAATATATCCAACAGCAATTATCGGAGCCGTAACAAAAAATTTTAATAATAAATCTGAACTGTTATTCTATGGTGGAGGGAAAATAAATTACTGGTCGGCCACTATATCATTCATAAAAAAAATTGATCATATTCACAGGATCAGATATATATCGGGAGGGGCCATGTTTATCCAAACAAATCATTTGACAACTTTGGGTTTGCTCCCCGAAAATTATTTTTTGTATTGGGAGGATGCTGATTGGAATTATAATGCCCTGAAAAAAGGATTTCCCTTACGCGTATGTTTGAATGCAGTATGTTACGATAAAATAAGCACTTCAATCGGAAGAGGTTTTTTATCAGATTATTATTATACGAGAAATGGCCTGTCATTTTTACTGAAATATAAAAAATGGTATTTGCCTTCCGCTATTTCTTTAATTTTATTTAGGATTGCTAAAAGATTGATCTTTGGGCAAATTTCAAGAGCAAAAGGTTCGGCAAAGGGTGTAATGGATTTCCTAACCAAGGAACGATATGAAAATCAATAAATTTTTTCCATTTGCTTTCATTTTTTTCTTCCTTAATTCTGCAGGGCTACCCTTGGGACTGACTTATATGGCGTTATTAAGCCCTTTTTTTTATTGGTGGGTTGTCACTACAAGAAAACAGGAAATTCTTTTGCCTTTTCTATCGGTTCTATTACCATTTATCGTTATTCAAATAATCAATGGGGTTGAGACAAAGAGTTATGTCATCTCGTTTTTGAATTTAATAACTGTTTATGTCTTTTGCCAGGTATTTTATACTTTTTTGAAAACCTGCCAGGACATTGAAAGCATTTTCCGAAAATTGCTGGTTATTAATTTTATTTTTTGTCTTATCGCCATACCGGTTTACTTTACTCCTTTTTCGGATATATTCTGGATTAACCAATTTTTGACCGGGGGCATTGATAATTATAAACGATTCAGATTGTTTACCTACGAGGCTTCTTATTATGCCACCTTGTTCACGCCGTTGTTTTTTTTCTTCCTGTTACAGATAGTTTTCAGGTTGAATAAAATAAGTTTATGGTTGCTGATACCAATGATAGCTCTTCCTTATATATTGTCTTTTTCATTAGGCGTTCTCACTGCAATTATAATTGCAACCGGAACCACCTACCTTTTTTATATCAGATCACTGACAGTAAAAAAAAGAGTGCTGAATATCATCTTACTTGTTTGCATTTGCTCAGTCTCGCTTTTTATAGTGCTTATAAATTTCTTTCCTGACAATACACTTTTTATAAGGATATCCAATATTTTTTCGGGTCATGATTCGTCGGGTAAAGGAAGAACAGCCGAAGCATTTTTCCTGGCCAATAAAATAGTCAATTTAAAAAATCCTTATTGGGGAATCGGAATGGGCCAAATTAAAATAATAGGCGCTGATATCATTAGAAATTTTTATCAATATGACAACGATTATACAATAACCATCCCTAATGCAACAGCTGAAATGCTCGCAGTCTTTGGATGGATCGGAGTCTCATTGAGAATTGGCCTGGAGATATTTATGTTTTTTTTTACAAAGGTCTGGACCAATTATTACAGGTTCGCTCTTTTTATTTTTATTTTTATATACCAGCTCAGCGGCAGCTTTATCACGAGTGCGGGAGAATATGTAATTTGGATACTGGCATTTACAACTGTTTTTAAGGAATTTGATATAAGAAAGCCAGGAAAAGATATTAATACCAGTCCTGATTCGGCTCGATATGATTAGAAGAAAATATCTTCCTTAGAAAATAGGAATTTGTTTATTGATAAAAATCATTCCTTCTCTTTTTGATTTATTGTTTTTGACTAGGATTCCAAGTTGATAATTTCCCTTTAGTAATGCAGTCTTTAAAATTTTTGAATTAAACCCGGAATGATCCAGGTTATATTTTTTATTTCTTGAATTGGTTACGTCAGGACGAAGTGTAGGATCTGTAATCACCAGATAAATTTGAGTTCCGGTTTTTAAAATAAGACTGATTTCGCAATCGTCTGCATCCTGGTTTTTAAAAGCAGCCCATCCGCCTACATGAATTTCGGCCACAGACAGTTCAAACAGATCGATTCCATAATCAATGCTGTCAACTGCAGGTAATGAAACAATTTTTTCCGGGTTTGCATATTCGGATATTCCAATTTTAATAATGCTGTCTGTTAATTGGTACGTAATATTTCCCATTGCTTTTTTAATAGCAATACCCAGTTTATACTTCCCTTTTTTGACGCTATCTGTAAAAATAATCCCATCAAATCCCGCGTCATCCAGGTATACTTTCTTAAAATATTTGGTGAGATCAGGACGGTGAAATATAGTCGTGCGCCCAACGTAAGTATCTTTTTCTGAATCAAGGAAGAATAAAACAGAATCACCTTTATTGGTTTCTTCATTATTAATAAATGCCCATCCGTTTACATACACATATGCCTTTCCATTGATCACTCTTTCAAGGTTAAAGGTTATATTTTCATCGTAACCAGGTTTTTTTGTCTCAATAAATTCAATTTTTTTACTTAATGTTTGTAAAGTAGAGTCAAGAATTTTTTTATTTGAGTCATTTAAAGCGGTACTTAATTTCAATGCATTCTTATTATGCGTATCGCTGGAAAACAGGTAATAATAATTGTCCAGCATATTTAATTGACAGGTTTTCAGTTGTAGTGGCAAAGAAAAATGACTCAATTGATTGCTGGTAGTAATGTACAATGTTGATGGAGACAAATTACCAGCGCCCAAGGCGTTTTCCATTGAATCGATGTATAATTTCATTGCATGATTGTCGGATCTTGCCACATATCCTATGTTAAGAGGTTTTCTTGCCCTTGCAGCCAGGTAACTAAAGTATTGGTAATCCAGGTTGGTGAGGTAACTTGCCTGGAAAGGCGGATAAAAACTTATTTGATCAAACTCATTGATTAGAGCTGTCCAGTTTTTAACATCAATCGGAGGAGTATAAGAGCCATATGTCAAGTTTCTCGAAGTTAATAATGGTTTTGTATCGTACCATTGTAAACAAAGTGCAATAACAAGAATAGATGTTTTTAATGATTCCTTTAAATTACTTTTGATAACCGCTATGATGCAGAGATAGAATATTAAATAATAAATGGGCCAAAAAAATCTCGCACTTGCTCTGAATATATCACTTAGTTTTAAAATTGTATCGGGAACTGGTATTGTAAAAAGTATTTTATTGCTTAATGTAACAGTGTTTGTGATAGCAAACAAAAGAAAGCAGAACAATAAAATAAAAAGCGGAATCAGCCTGGGATCTTTCAATGTATAATTGAATATAGTTGGGTGCGTCTTGTCTTTTTTGATGCTAAAATAAAGACCGTATAACATCATAATGATTGCGAGTAAAGATATGCCCGCTCCCAGGTACATAAACCCTTCATATTGATGCCAGCTTACCTGTTTTTGCGATGGAAAAATTGCTGAATATCCGCCGGGATTGTACAATGAATTTAGATTCAGACTATATAGACCAAAACCACCTTCTACTCCCAGGTTTTCTTTTTTTCCAAAACTGATCATACCAATGATATACCATAATAATAAAAGAGCGAGAAAGGTTAGTGATAAGTAAGCTGTTAGATGCCTTATTTTAATTGCTCTTTCTATAAAACAAAGCTTAAGCACAGTTACAAAACTGAACCCCAGCACCATAAAGCACAGGTAAGGATTTATCAGTGAGCTTAATGCCAATAGAATAAACTGGTATAATAGGATTTTTTTTACCTGGTGATTGGATACAGGTTTTTGAAAATAAACATAGATGCTCGCAATCAGGAGCCATTGAGCACATAACGCAGGATGTAAACCTCTGAACACAAGAACAGGATTTGAAACGATAAATAATACCGCTATGAACGTGTATATCTTTTTTATTTTAAAAAGCCCGAATAGCCGGATTGTAAAATAAGCCGACAGGAGATGACACAAAAAGAGCCAAAGACCAAAATACTGAAAATCCTCTGGCAATACGGGTTTAAATAACTTAAAGAAAATGGCTAATAATGGAATAGAATCAGTAAACCCCACATTTGTACCAATAGGATAAAAATAGTTGGAAACCGCTCCGATAGGAAAATGCCAGGGTTCATTTTTATAAAAGTACCAACCTAGATAGTGAGTTCCCCAATCATGCATTACTGTCATCAGCCAGCTTATATTGGCAGGCCAAATTATTTTCACTCCATAAGTGATCTGAAATATTATTATTACAGCAACGATTGAAATAATCCAGAATACGCTGTTTTTTATGAAAGCAATATTGTTTTTGGTTTTCATCAATTCTTTTGCCATATGGCTATTAGCGTTTTAGCAGTTTGATATTGATTCATGCTTTTAATTTCACAGCATCTAAAAATACATTTTCATATGCATCGATTATTTTTCCCCAATTGTAGGCATTCCGGATTTTTTCAATATTTTTTTCTTGTCGTTGATGAATGATTTTCTCGTCATATGGCAAGTCAATGATATGACTTACATCGGATGCATCAAAAAAATAATAAGCATCCTCTTGTAAAATCCCTTTGTTAAAAATATTATCATGTGCCGCGATATTACACGAGCATGCCATTGCCTCTAATAATGACGGATTTGTTCCTCCTACAGAATGGCCATGAAAATATAGCAATGAGTAATGTCTTATGCTGTTGATGCTGGATTGGTCATAAATTGCTCCGGCAAACCTCAATTTTTTGCTTTGGTATTTTTTAACCAGATACTGACCAAATTTATTTTTGAAACCTCCGATAATAATCAGCGGATCATTTGGATCCGATATTAAATAACCTTTAATTATTGTTTCTATATTATTTTCCGGTTCCATTCGCGCTATCAGTAAAAAATATTTATTTGCCTCCACATTCAATTCCTTCAACATTGAACTATCATAATTTTCAATGATCTCCGCACCGTAAGGAATATAAATAGATTCTTTGTGATACTTATATAAAATATAATCCTGAATTCCTTTGGAATCTGCTATCAGGACATCTCCATGCTTTGCAGCCAATGATTCCGCATACAGCAGAAATCTTCGGGTTATTTTATTATACTTAGCCCTCTTCCATTCCAAACCATCCATATTGAGTACGGTAATGCTGCGTTTGGGCCACAATGGATACCATATGGAATTGCTTGTATAACCCAATTGTAAAAGGATATCGAAATTTCTTTTACCTGCATCATGCAGACAATTGTAATCATACACAAACTGACCTGCCGTGCCAATTTTATCCTCCCAATCTTTGCAATGTATTAGGTGAATTCCATTCCATTGCTTTTCCTGGTAAGGATGCATGCTGGAATTATATACCCAAACATCATGGCCTTTTTGAACCATTCCTAATGCTAAATATTGAGCAAATTGTTCAAAGCCGCCATAGGCGTTGGGAATACCGCGCGTGCCCAAAATACCAATTTTCACTTCCTGTTAGTATTATTTGTTTAAATGGTTAGTTCCATATGAAAGTTGAATGCTTTCCATCAGCCTTTTAGCGGTTCTTTGCCATGAAAACTGTGATGCCCAAAATAAGCCCTGTTGCACTTTTGTCTCATACAATTGCTGGTCTTCAAGCAGTTTGTTGATCATGTCCGCTATACCTGAAGGATCGTCAGGGTCAATAAAATTTCCTGCGGCACCGCATACTTCGGGCAAAGCTGTTCTTCCAGATACTACGACAGGAATTCCTGATGCCATTGCCTCAATCGGTGGAAGACCAAAACCTTCTGCAAAAGAAGGGAAGCAAAATACTTTTGCCAATGCATATATTATTGCCAACTCATCATCCTTTACTGCTCCTGTAAACAACACCCTTTTTTTAATTGATTCCTCTGAAAGCAAATTATCCAATTGTGGAACTTTCCAATCTGTCTTTCCTACAATGATCAGTGGAATATCATTATTTCCGAGCAATGGTAATGCATTGAGAAGGCCCTGAATATTTTTCCTGATATTCAGCCGTCCCACAAATAAAAGATATTGTTCAGGAAGGTTGTATTTTTCTTTTACTTTTTCAATAGATATATTATCGTGCATCACCAATGGTTTAAATCGGTTACTGACTCCTAAAGGGACTATGTCAATTGCTGCAAGGTTTGTTGCATAATTATATTTTTGTAAATCTTTTTTGACAAATTCAGTAGTCGTAATAATCCTGTCAGCGTGAAGAGAAGACCATTTCATGGGCTTGAAATATAATCTTTCTTTCCATGTAAAATATTCGGGAAGATATTCAAATAAAATATCGTGAATAAAGACAATGGATTTGCAATTCTTTCTTCGAATAGAGAAATTCTGGAATACCATTACATCCAATTTCAATTTTTTAATGTAAAAAGGTAAAACGAACAGATTGGATAGCATGTTGAATCCCGCCCACACATAGTGTACATGAATGTTGGGGCCATAAAAAGGAAGGAGGGCCAGTTCGTCCTTTTTGTCGAAGAAAAGAAACCAATCATGTTCCGGGTATAATTCGAAAAGGTTAGGCAAAGTATTTTGTAATACGACCTTTCCACTAATAGGTCCATCAAAGAACCATTTGGCATCAAACCCTATTTTCATATGATCACTTTATAAGATGGACCAAAACAAATACTCATTGATTCAGATATAGAGATATGAAGGAATGGAATAAAATTGATAAGCGCACAAATAAGAACACATTCTTTGATTTCGGCAAAAATAAAAGTAGTTTTTTACAATCCGATCTTTAAAATATTTATAGTTATCCATTGCGAAAAGTGGATACGAAAGCGAAAAAATAATTTTAACAATTAAAATTTCAGGAAATATATTTAAATCATCACTGTATGATAAAACAGAAAAAAGAAGCAATAAATACAGGGTATGTCCGTTTGTTGTTTTTGTATTGCCTTGATGGTCATCCGGGGCTTAAGTTAAAATATGATATTCATGCAACCTTTTTTGGAAAATTGCTGTCATGACATACATAGTTTGAAACAAATTATGAAAACTTTAGACGAATCAAAGATATTCATCCGACAAGTAAAAAGTAACTGGCAAGAAAATTGGATGGTTCAATAAGCATTAAAACCTATTAGGATTTTTTGAAAATTGGTTTTTTTTAAGTTATTTTTGCGTCACAATTATTTACATAATTAATTGATTTTTATATACTTGCGATTGTTGCTATATCCTTAATAAACCATAAATTGAGTACCTGATGCTTGGAATTGCAAAAGAAAGATTATTAGTAAAAGATCTTAATATTACCAGAAATACGGTCAGTTTTCGAAATGAATTACAGGATCGCCGTTTTTATCTGACCTTTAAGAGGTTTATTGATATTGTATTCTCCTCGTTGGTTATTACTTTTTTGCTAAGTTGGCTATTGCCTCTTTTGGCCTTGATTATCAAATTGGATTCAAAGGGACCTGTATT
>Ga0137407_10000782_pt1 | contig 20912 bp, 15 predicted proteins | sample CZOMad2_2_16fung_FD_108410 | JGI IMG/M metagenome (GOLD analysis project Ga0137407, IMG submission 108410) | Vadose zone soil fungal communities from Angelo Coast Range Reserve, California, USA - CZOMad2_2_16fungal (Illumina Assembly) | ecosystem: Environmental > Terrestrial > Soil > Vadose... | reverse complement strand
GACCGGCGTCGGTAAAGTTCACCTTAACAGTCACAGGAGCGCCGATGGCCACCACGCCGGTTGGCCAGGTACCGCCCGATATAACCGGCGGAACGTTGGTTACCGGAGCAGGGGTGGTGCCGTTACCACTCTTACCGTAACTGTCGCCGACAGTGACCTTAATGCTGTAAGGTGCACCACCTGCATTGTTCTGCACATACGGATGATCAACGCTGAACGTGAAAAATCCAGCGTTGACTGAAACGGTGCTGACAGCGCTTCCGTCTCCCCAGTCCACAGTCACAGTGTGTGGATCGCCAAGATCAGGATCCGTGAAGCTACCGGTAAGACGGGAATACTGCTCGTTCTCCGTCACAGTGGCCGGATCAAGACTCGAGGTTATTGCAGACGGAGCCGTATCGAGGAACACCAGGACGTTGCCGGTATTGATTGCCGGTAAATTCGCAGTGTCGATGTCGTCTGGAGAGTGAGTCACGTCGTTGTCATAGACCAGACTCCCTGTATTAATAGCCCAGATCTTGATGCGGAACTTATCGATTCCCGTCGCGCCGTTCTGCTGACCGTCCGCAGCCGTCACGATGAAACCGTAGTTCCCGGCATCGTTCGCAATCGTTCCCGTACCTTTGAATTGAGCCTTGTCGCCCGCAACCACAAGCCACTCGTAAATCACACCTGTGAACTGCAGTGAAGCCACGCTGAAGTTAAAGCTGGTGGGACCCGTCGGCAGGTTCGAGCCGAGCTTATATCTCATGTTGAAGGCGAATGTCGCTTTACCTGCCTTCAGAACATCCGGAATATAGGCGCCGGCTAGCGAGATGATGGAACCGGAACCGCTTACAAAGCCTGCAGTAGGATCGTAGACAACCAGGAAATTGCTGTCGGTGCCGGCGCCACCGTCATCGTCTGTCACGGTAACACTTACCGTGTAGACGCCGACCTGGGTAAACGTGTGCGTTCCCACGCAGGAACCGCTTCCGTTCGACTCGGTTACCGTGCCGGGACTTGGGTTTGAACCGTCATCCCATGAGAGTATGCATGTATGCGTGTCATTCTTACCCGCGTCAGTGAAGTTGGCGGTGAAGTTGGCACTGATTGTTCCAGAAGTGCCGAAACTCACCAGAGCGGGCACTCCGGCAACGACCGGAGCAACGTTAGTGACGTTGATGCTCTTACTATCCGTACCGATACCACCGGTATTCCCTACCATTAGCGTTACGACGTAAGTGCCATTGTCGTCGGGCGTCAAACTCAGGCTGTTTCCCGTGCCTGAACCCGCCGGGAACGGAGTCCCGTTCCTGGTCGTGCTCCACGAGAAACTGAGTGTGCCCGTACCGGTGACTGCACTCGTTAGCGCAATCGCCGTCCCTTCTACACTAGTTACCGGAGCACCAATGATAGTTACCGTTGGCGTTACATCGACGACACCGATCGTCTTGCTCGCGGTGCCGGCACCGCCGTCCTTGTCCGTGGCAGTGAGCGTGACAACATAGCTACCACTGGCATCCGGAGTGAAGCTGAAGGCTGACCCCGTTCCTGTGGTGAAAGGACTGCCATTCTTCGTCACGGACCACGCGAAGGTGAAACCCGCCGCGGTGTCCACTGAGCTGGGGTCGGTCGCCGAACCGGTGAGGCTGATCGGAGTGCCTACCACACCGCTCGCCGGACCACCGATGCTCGGGGTTGGCGCGACATTCGCAATAGTGACGGTGCCAGAGGTCGTACCTGTCCCCGCGTCTTTGTCGGTAACACTGAGCGAGACGGCGTAAGGGCCGCTGTCAGTCGGCGTGAAGGTCAGACTCGGACCCGTACCCAACGCGAACTGAACACTATTCTTCGTCACTATCCAGGAATAAGTGAAACCTGCTGCTGTATCAACGCTGCTGGGATCGGTCACTGAGCTGTCGAGGGTGATCGCTGTCCCTTCCGGACTATTCGATGGAATATTGGTGATCACCGCGCTTGGCGCCACATTCGCGACAACAACATTCGCGGTCGCCGAGCCTGTGCCTGCGGCGTTCGTTACGGCAAGCGTGACGTCGTAAGTGACACTATCATCCGGAGTGAACGCTAAACTGGCTGCTGTGCCCGTCGCGACGACTGTACTTCCTTTCTTCACCGTCCAGGAATAGCTGGGTGAATCACCGATCACCGTGGCCGTCAGAGTGACTGGTGTCCCTTCCTGCGGATTCGACGAAACATTGATCGTCGCGCTCGGCGGTACGGAAATATTGACGGTAGGTTGAGTCTTTCGAAGGGAGAGGCCAACAGGTGTAACGAAGAATCCACCGCGCGAAAGCGGGATTGGAGCGATAAAGCTTGCGAGTGGATCCAATGGATTATAGGGAGTTGGATTCAGACGGAAGACCATCGCCAATCCCTCGTCGACCACTATGATGTTGCCCGTAGAGGTACCGTTGTCCTCAGTATCTATTCCAAACGGCAAGTTCCACGACAGGGGAGGAGTGGTGTTGTTGTCGATCATCGTAACCTGGCGGTGGTTGATAAGATCTATACGGAAGATCCCCGGGGGAACGCATCCGTAGATGGCGTTTGGAGGCGGCGCAGGATACGAAAAGGCCGTAGCGAGAAGGTTCCCGGTGCCCTCAACCGTCAGGCCAAGAGGGCAACCCAGGGGCGAGCTCTGGGGGACCACGGGAGCCGGATTTGCGGTGCTGGGGCCCCAGATCAGTCTTGGAGGGCTGTTTATGTTTGCGGGGTCCAAACTGTAGATAGCGCCTTGCCCATTGAACGAGGTCGCGTCTGTCACATAAAGCAGGTTGGTGTTGCCCCCATCGAAGGCGATACCGTAAGGATGGTCAACGTAACCGCCCGTGGCCCAGAGGGTTTGAGCCCCGGTATTCCGGTCCACTTTAATGATTCTGCCCGGCCGATTCACTAGCGGATGAGCAGGATCAGTTGCCGAATAACCACTATCGGCCACGAAAATATTGCCGTTGTTATCAAGGGCTATGGCGAAAGGAGCATCGAAGCCTGAGGAGAGCAGGGTCTGATCTCCGGTACCCGGATTCACACGAATGACGCCATTAATCTGGCCAACGCCAGGGGTAACCCCATTAATAACGAGGAGGTTGTTATCGTTGGGATCGAAGATGACGCCGACGGGTTCGGTAAGATACGGAAGGCCGTGAGCAATGGACGTCTGGTTTCCTGTTACCGGGTCGACCAGGATGACTCTGCCTTTGCCAGCATCCGAGTTACCGTCGGCGACCAGGATATCGCCTTTGCAAAGATAGGCATTTATTCCATTCGCACATGTTTTGACTGGCAGACCCTGAGACCAGGCCGCATCTGGAGCAGCGCTCAACGTCAGAAGCACCACAGCAAGGGAACAGGCGACCGCGACGGCTGTACGACTCAACAGGCCGGGCCTGCGACCTCGAGCGATACTCTGCTTATCTTTCTTCATCGGAGACCTCCTCTGGTTGTTCAGTGAATCAGGACTCGACTTAATGTCGTGTTGGTTTGTCAGGCATTCTTTCGAAACTTGAGCGTCTGTGTTCGTTTCCCCATCGATCCCGTGGCAGCGCTGAAAGCCGCCACGCTATTGGCACAAAGCGGAATTTGTTTGGAGGGCAGCACGAGGTTACTAGTGGCTCGCCTCAGGAGTGTGTCGCAAGAACGGCCGCTTCTTCTTTTTGTATTGGGCGGGTCAGGCTGGTCAGGTCAATAAGACACTGATCGTCGTGGAGGCGTTTCGTAAGCTCGTCCCGTGACACAGAGTTCGTGCCAAGGACGACAACATCGGCATGAGCTAGAACATTTCTGAGACTGTCTCGCAACAGAGTGCCGATGTGAGGGATGTACGCCTCAATGAAGTCCCGATTCGACCCGATGAGCTGACCCAACGCGACGTTCTCATCCCAAATCTGGACGTCGCAGCCCTCTGCAATCAGCTTCTTGACAAGATGGACCATGGGACTTTCTCGAAGATCGTCGGTACCGGATTTGAAACTCAATCCGAGAACGCCGATCCTGCGTTTTGACATGGAAAGGATTGTTTCGGCCGCGCGTTCAATATGCTCGGTGTTGCTGGGAAGAATCGATTCCAGCAACGGCAGGCGCAGATCCAATTCTCTTATTCGATGCGTGAGCGCGCGAAGGTCCTTCGGGAGACATGAGCCGCCAAAAGCGAAACCGGGAGTCAAGTAAGCCGGCGATACATTGAGCCGAGTGTCGGACTTGAAGATATCGGCGACAGTTTTCGAGTCGACGCCCATCGAATTGCAAATAGTCCCGATTTCATTGGCAAAAGCGACCTTCAATGCATGAAAAGCGTTGCAGGAGTACTTGATCATTTCCGCAGCCGGAATCGCGATTTGATACAAATGCGCCGGCAGAAAGCCGTACAACTCGCGGATTGGAGCTGCCTGCATTGGATCATCGACGCCGACGACGGTAAAAGGCGGATTGAAGAAATCCGCAACCGCTGTTCCTTCGCGGAGAAACTCGGGATTGAAACACACTTGAAAGTCGCGTCCGGCTTTCAAACCGCTTGCGGCTTCGATCGCAGGTATAACCACGCTCTCCGTCGTTCCTGGCAGCACAGTGCTGCGAACAACGATCCAGTGGAACGAATTCTTCGACCGCAAAGCACGACCAATTTCGGCGCATACCTTCCGGATGTGCGACAGATCGAGCTTGCCATTTCGCTGGCTCGGCGTGCCCACCGAAATAAACGAAATGTCCGAGTGCGCGATAGCCTCAGCCGGATTCTGGGTGGCCGAGATCAGCCCGCCTCGCCTGGCTGCCCCGATCATCTCCTGGACACCGGCCTCCACAATCGGACTCAGACCGGCTCCGATCCGCTGAACCTTCAGCGGGTTCGGATCCACACCGATGATGTTGTGGCCACGAGAGGCCAGACATGCGGCGGTTACGGTTCCGACGTAGCCCAGTCCAAATATGCTGATTGACTTCATTTCATCTTTCCTCATTCGTTCTTTTGTGAGGTCGTAGCAACGGCGCCCATCAATATCGGTTGAGTCGATATGATCAGATCGTCATACCAGACATGACCGGCGGGATGGGCTTGCGAACTGTCCTTGTTTGTGTGAGAAGGCGAGAGGAGAAATTGCCCAAGGCCATCGCCGGAAGTTCCTGACCAATCAATCCTGGCCTGGTCGTAATCAACAGCAAGCTGTCCATCCACCCACAATTGAACGCGGCTTGAAGGCTCGTTGCTGTGGCCCCGAATCTCAATTCGGCCGGTAAATTCCATCCACTGATTCGCTTTATACGTGACACATAACGGCTCGGGATAATTGATATGCGATGCGAAGCCGCTACCGGCATCATTCCCACCTCGGTTGTACTTACAGCCGCGAACGTCCTGAATACCGTAGTGGTCACGGCCCATCTGACCGTACATTTGAGGTACACCACGTTGCCAGCCGTTGATAATGGTGACTTCAAGGCTGCTCGCGCTGTTTCCATCTGGCGGGTTGCCAAACCAGATCGCCTGCTTCCAGCCGCCGCACTCTCCATCCAAACATTGGAAGTTCGTGGACAGGAAGTCCTCATCGAATCTCTGGTAAAACTGAAAATAGAGAACGTTTCCCAACGGAGAACCCGGGCCGATATAGGTCCCGTCGGGAGTACCGTCGCTGTTTCGCTTAAAAACCTCCGTAAAATGCCCGCCGGAATCGGCGGAGCTATTCGAGGCGATGGTGATCTTTAGCGACCCGGTTCCCGAGTGAGCGGTTTCCGTGTCGATTTCAGGAAAGACGCACTGATCGTTCTGAACTACTGCAACGGCATTCCCCCATCCCGGACGGCTCTTTTCGACATTCTTCTGTCCCTTGAAAAGGGCGTCGCACACTGTTGCGGCGGGCCAGCTGTAATGAAGGAAGCTCGGGCTGTCAAAGCCTAAACATCTGAGCACGCCGGGACGAGCGCACTTCTCTGCCAGAACAGTTCGAGGCGAAATTGCTGAGGCATCGGTCCTCAAGTCCGAAACCGGTTTCAAAGAGGACGATCTATTGCCAATCTGACTGTCATAGTCAAGGAACGCGACGATCACGGCAGACAGTCCGACCGTGAGAAACAGGAGGCCGAGAAGCAGTCGTGAATCCTTCATGCGGACCATTGTGAAAACATTTTCTTTACTCATTAAAGAATTGCTCTAAATCGAACGAGGACGGTTTTTCGTAACGCTGGTTGATCTGCGCCCGGCTGGGCAAGCCTCCGGCAACCTGAAATTCTTGATTTTTGATAGCGACTGAAATGGAGAGTTGTGTGAAGAGACGCTGCTCTTGTCTGTTTATCGTGCCGCTGCGTTGGCGGCCAGCAAACGGGGTGGCACGCAGACGTCGCGCATGAGGTCTTCCGTGCACCCACGAGACCGAATCAGGAAATCTTCACCCTGGTCCACCAGAACTTCCACAGGAGTATTGTGACTCAGGAAAACTAATGGGCTCGCGCTTCGCGCGTAAGCTCCGGACTGGAAGATTCCGACCAAATCGCCGACGTCCGCCCCTGGGAGACTTACGTTACGCCCGAGAGTATCAAGAGGTGTACAAAGAGGTCCGACCAGATCCACCTGTTCGGCGGGTTCGTGGTGGAGCTTTTCCACTAATGCAACCGGATAATTTCGCTTGATCGTCTGACCAAGGTCTCCGGAGGCCGCAAGATGATGGTTCATGCCACCGTCGAGTATCAGGAACTTCTTTCCACGTGACTCTTTAATATCGACAATTCGAGCGATATAAACACCGGCTTCTCCAATCAGGAATCTGCCTGGTTCGATCACGAAAGAAGTTTCGCGGAAATGCGGATCCTTCCGCACATCGTCCATCAGACTTGCAACTGCTTCGGACAAATGGCTGAGGTCGAGCTCACGGTCGCCCGTGAAGTATGGAATCCCCAAACCGCCGCCAAAATCGACCGTCTGAAGCGGCCTGCCGATTCTTGAAGCGACGGCACGCGCAATCTGGATCGCCTTCCTATATTGATTAATGAGTACCGAGCAATCCAGGACCTGCGTCCCCACGAACATGTGAATGCCGCGGAAGTCGAAGCAAGGCTGCGACTCAATCACCTGAATCAAGAGATCCAGTTTCTCTTCGTCTACGCCAAAGGGCGCCGGCTTGCCGCCCATTCTCATCGCGCCACCCTGAGCTTCGCCTGTCGGATTGACGCGTATCCCCACTCGAGCCCGAACACCACCGTGTGCGCAGATCGCAGCGATGCGCGCGGCCTCACGCGGAGACTCAATATGGATTTCGCCGACGTTGCCGACGAGGGCAAGTTCAAGGTCACGGTCGGTCTTGCCTGCGCCCGCCATGAAAATGGATGCCGGCCGGCACCCGGCAGCCAATGCCTGCATGAATTCGCCGCCTGACGCGACTTCGAGGCCGCAGCCGCGGAGCACAAAGTGGCGGAGGATGGCGAGATTGGGATTAGCTTTGACCGAGTAGTAGATCTCGAACTCGGGCACCAGGGTCCGAAGTACCGCGAGCTTCTGGTCGATGGCGCCTCTGTCGTACACAAACAACGGAGTCCCATAGCGGTCCGCGAGCTCGGTTATGGATCGGCCGCCTATCTTCAACACCGATCCCTGCGAACCAAAGCATCGCGTTATCAAATTCTCCGGGTACTCCATTAGGTGTTTCCTAAAATCAAGTGTTTCCCACAAGGGGAGTAAATGTTATAGGCGTATCGTACGGCTCGCCATGATATTTGATTCAGAAAGTCTCGGACGCGTTGGCAGGTACACGATCGACACCGCGCAGGCCTCCGGCACTGCGCGGCGCGATGAGCAATTTGATTGGATGTCTACACTCTGGCTATAGCGGCCTGTTGACCCGCTGGCGACACAGGCACGACGCTGTCGCTGTCGATTTCAACCCAGACGGAACGCTGGAGCAAATTCACTGAAATCACCAGACGGCAATTCTTCTTGGTTGCGACGACAATTCCGACCAGGCCGCGCAAAGGTCCGCGCTCCACACGAGCCATCTGGCCTGTGCAGATGAAGCCGGATGGCTGATACGTTAAGCCGGACTTCACGACATTCTGCACGGCGCTGATCTCGTGCTCATCTACTGCAAGCGGATTCTTGCCTAAACCGACCACAGACAGCACTCCCGGAACCAGCAGGATCGGCAATCGCCGCAGGACGTCGAATTTGCAGAATATGTAGCCGGGGAACAATGGAAGATCGACCTCTTTGATGCGATCCGACCATCGTCGTCGACTGCGGTACAGGGGCAGATACTCTTCGTATCCTTTGTGGTTCAGATGTAACCCTACTATCTTCTCAAAGCGCGGTCTCACCTGAAGCGCATACCACTTCTTCTCAGACCCGGGCCCATCCACTTCGACCTGATGTTTCTCGGTCAGAAATGTGGCGGACGGAAAGGCAGATTGGATTGGATACTTTTGGCCATCAGTAACCAAACGTGCTCTGTCAAGACTTGTTTCCGGTTGCGAATCTATCGATGTCGAAAGATCGTCGCTGCCGGTGTTGGATCTCATGCGGCCTCCGAAGTTCACTTGCTATAGAAACAATCGCTGCGAGATTTAATACTGCTTGCAATAATCAGGTACGCTACCGCAATCTCACTCCCACTTCCGGATACGTCCGAGAAACCTGGGCCGAGAATTTGAATCGCAAAAACATCGAATAAAAGTCAGCTCGATGCTTTTGTCTCTGAACTAATGTGAGCCATTCTTACGATGTATGAACGTTTGTCAACATCGACCTGACAAACTTTTTCGCTTTCTTTGTATACATCTGTATGCGGCACCCATCGGGATCCGCGGCACCTACAGGGAAGTTAACAATGGTCGTCAGCGCCTCGATCTCGGCCGCGTATTGGCTGCCGAGATCCAGCGTGCCGACTTTCCGCAAAAGAGGGGAGAAATCATCGTGAGATTATCAACTGAGCGAGCTTGAGAACATGTGGGTCTGTTGCACCGTGTTGCCGAGCGTGTCCTTGGAAATAGAGCAAACCCAGTTACGTCTGTGGCCGCGATACTCTCTGATCTGGAAATTTCTATTGATCGTCACGATCGAGCTCTTCGCGCAGTCCATACGGACGGCGATATCCTGAAGGCTAAGCTCTGTGGAGCTAAGCAGGTACTTGATCGTGTCGATTTCCTTTGATGAAAAGTATCTTCCTTGTGATCGGCGCATGTTTCGTCTCTCCTTGATAGCGCGGTCCTTTTGCCAGCAAACCCGGCCGCTGGGTGAGCACTAACGGGTCTCTGCGAAAGCACGCTGCCCGCCATTCTCGACGACATGTGTTAACTACCGACGAAACAAGAGGTCACCGCGTGGGAGCCTTCGGCTTCAGTGTTGAGTGTGATTCACGCAACCACTTTCGGCAGAAATGGAATGCTCATTCCAATTCAGAAAATGAGCTTCCGCTTCCATTTTGTGCGGGAACTTCGAGGTGTGATATCGGCGCTGGGAGATAGCTGGAAGATAAAGGAAGCAGCGATGTGGAAAGATGCTGAAGGCGTGAGGAGGAGCAGGCCGGCAAAACACACCAGTCCACTCCTCCTGGAAATTCTGAACCGCTTTACAACCGGCTCTACGAAGCGCCCTTGGCGCTATACACGGCGTGAATCGAATATTGTTCCGATTCCGTTGTCGGAACTGCTGTCAGCGTCCTTCTTCGGGAACCGCCCGTCAGTGTGGGTTGCGGACGCCGCATCTGCCATTTCTTTATTTTGTTCAATAGCGCTTTGTAGCTGATGTTCAGGCGGCGCGCAGCCAATTTTCTGTTCCAGCTCGTTTGTTCCAGCATCCAGATAACGACTTCTCTTTCTGCCCGTTCCGCGGCCAACTCTCCAACCTGCTTCAACGACGCGAATTCCGCCGGAAGGGAAGGTGGCGACGGAAGCGAATATGCCGCCGCCGGCCGCAACGGAACTACAGCTTCGGGTTGAGGAGGTTTGGAAACTGCTGGTCGAGGATGATCCGAGACGTCCCCAAGCTCGACATCCAACTCGGGCAGAATCAGGTACCGTTTGACTACATTTTCCAGCTGGCGCACGTTCCCCGGCCAATCGTAATCCACAAACCGTTGCAAGATCTTTGGCGGCAATTCCTGAACACGACTTCCGTACTTGTCCCGATATTTCTGAACAAAGTAATTGCTGAGAAATGGGATTTCCTGCTTCCGGTCCCGCAAGGGCGGGATTTTTAACCGGATTACGTTCAATCTGAAATACAGATCGTCTCGAAACTCCCCGCGAGCTACAGCTTCTTCGAGTCTTCGATTTGTGGATGCAATGACACGGGCGTCGACGCGGAGCTGCTTGTTCCCGCCCAGCCGGCTGAATTCGCCATCCTGGAGTACGTGCAGGAGCTTGGCTTGCAACGCAGGACTCATTTCACCGATTTCGTCGAGAAGAATTGCACCATCGTCGGCGAGTTCGAATTTGCCGGGCTTTTCGGCTGTTGCTCCTGTGAAGGCGCCACGTTCGTGCCCAAACAGTTCGGATTCCAAAAGGTCGGCGGGCAGGGCCGCACAATTGACCTTGATCAAACGCTTGTTGGCGCGCGGAGAATGGTTATGGATAAAGCGAGCGAAGACTTCTTTCCCGACGCCCGATTCGCCGGTGATCAGCACAGGAACATCCGTCCGCGCAACCATCTTCGCAATCTCGCATGCTCTTATCATTTCAGAGCTGGTGAAGGATCCTTGAAAAAGAAGATCCGGGGCCGCGCATTTCACTTCGCTGCCCTTCTGATGTTCCAACGCGTGTTCGATAGCGAGCCGGGCTTGCTGCGTATCGAAGGGATCGATCAGATAATCACTCGCACCCAGTTGTACGGCTTCGACAATGAGCCGGACCTGGCTGGTCGCTCCAACCACGACTATCGGCAGCGTCGGGTTGGCTTCCCTCATCCACGTCAGGAACGTCAGGCCCGATGGGCCCGATTGCGTAATGTTGAGAAGAGTCAGAAGGGGCGAGTTTCCTTCACTCAGCCAGGCCGTCGCCCGCTTGTGGGAAAACTCGAGATGGTTGCTGAAACCCAAGCCTGATAACAAATTCGAAAAACGGGACGATGCTCCTGCATCTTCGTTAACGATCAAAACAGTTCGTTTTTCCATGGCCGCTCATTTACCAATTTCTTCCCGATATCTTCCAAATTCGGGACTTAAACGTAGAGGTGGAGGTTAAATTGTCGTCGGGAGATCCTAGCGGGGTCGGGGTGGGGTGACAATGGCCCAAGAGTTCGCCCGTCCATGGCCCAGGAGGTCCCCCACCTAAGGGCTAGTGGACCCCCACCTAAGGTGCTATTGCCAGGAACCAGGAGTTGTGGCGAACTGAAGAGCTCTTTCTATCAAAATATTGTTACTGAACGGCTACGCTTCGTGCTGCGGAAACCATGCTCGAATCAGAACTGCGCGACGGGAGCCCGCTGACGAGCTTGTTGTCCCGTACGTACAGCGCCAATTCCAGCCTGCTCGATACGCCGGTCTTATCGAAAATGCTGCTCAGGTGATGCTTGACCGTCTGCTTGCTGATGGAAAGCTTCACACCAATTTCTTTGTTGCTGCAACCTGTAACGATTGCAGCCATGACGTCCATCTCACGTCTGGTGAATCTGGATCTGGTATATCCCTGTGCATCGATCGACTCTACTGTCATGACACGCCTGTCGATGAAATCGGCCACCGCCTCCGGGTCGATCGAGTCACTACCGGCGTGCACGGATCTGATGCACTCCAGCAACTTCTGTGACGATGATCCTTTTAGCAGCACAGCGCTGGCTCCCATGCGCAATGCGGCGAGGGCCTCCTGCTGCCGAATTTCGGCTGTCAAGATGATTGTACGTACTCCTGGAACCTGGCGGATTCGCCGTAACACATGCAACCCATCCGTCTTGCGCATGAACAAGTCCAGCAGCAAAATGTCCGGCGCCAGATGACTGACGAGTTGCACCGTTTCCGCCCCGTCGGATGCCTGACCAACCACCTCGATGTTGGGATGGGATTCAAACAATTTCTCAAGGCCTTCACGGAACAGTGCGTGTTCATCAGCTATCAGGATACGCACCGGAGTTTGGATATCCTCCGTGTGATCGTGACGAAATGCATGGGCTGTCATCTCTTGGCTCCTCCGCCCTGGTGGCAACCATTAGCACGTCACATTCCACCTTCCATGGTTCGAAGACACCGTGGTTTGAGAGGAAAGCCTTCGCGAGAGTGGAATTTCCGGCATCTATTTTGTAGCACACGGCTGCCCACCGCCGCGCAAATGGCATTGACGTAGCCTCGATTTATTCGCACCAGTCCGAGGCGACGGCTATCGGGTGTGACGAGTGTTGATAAGCATGATCAATTGCAGGCGGCTGGAGATACCAAGCTTCGTGAAAATTCCGGTAAAACGATGCTTCACGGTCTGTTCGCTGATCGAATATTGGGCCGCAATATCTTTGTTGGAATTCCCGTTCAAAACAGCCGAGACCATTTCCACCTCGAGGGACGTCAAACCAAAATCCTGCTGGAGGCCGTATTTATCATGTGATGAAAGGATGGAGGTCTCCGGTATTCCCGCAACCAGCCGGGGTACGATTTCAGAAACCATCCAGTAGTGCCCTTCCGCTACAGCTCGAATGGCGCTGTACAGGTTTTGAGTGGTCGATTGCTTCAATACCACCGCACGTATTCCAAGCTCAATGGCCGCGGCGAGATCTGAGTTTTCGACGCCTGCCGTCACCAGAATGACTTTCGTATTCGTCTGGATCTTTGCAAGCCTGCGCATGGCTTCAAGACCCGACATTTTGGGCATAGCGACATCCAGGAGCAGAATGTCGGGTTGTAATGCAATCGTCAACTTCAATGCCTGCGCGCCGTCGGTAGCTTGTCCGACCACCACGAAGTCAAGCTCGGCTTCAAGCAGATGGCGCAGACCCTCACGAAAGACCGTGTGATTGTCGGCGATAAGAATCCGAATTTGTCGACTCTCTGCCTTTTCTGGCCGCACTGGTTGTGTGATAACTCGGGAATAAACTGCTGTTGTCAAACCGGCCAGACATGGCCTCTGCAGTCCTTGCGGTGATCGGTGAACGCTCTACCCCTCTAAAGCGCAGGGGATTCTACCGTCGAAAGAGGTGGGAAGACAATGGCTCCGAGGTAGTGGCAGGCAGCAGCACTCCCGTGCCAGCCTCACTGGAGCGGTGGGGTTTCAACGAGTCCATGCTCAATTGCAAACAATGTCAGCTCGAGCCTGCTGGAAGCGCCGGTCTTGTTGAAGATGTTCGTGACATGATGCTTGACCGTCTGTTCGCTGATGCAGAATTGCCTGGCAATTTCCTTATTGGCGCGGCCGGATACGACGGCGTGCAGGACAACCATCTCGCGTTGTGTCAGGCGAAACCTGCCGGATTGAGTCTTGCCTGTCGATTCAGGTGCGGACAATCGACTGACGGCATTATCAAGACCTTCCACACCTCTGGAGAAGATCCAGTACTGGCCGTCCATGACCGCGTCGATACTCCGGAATACCGACTCGGTTGTAGCGTTCTTGAGAACTATGCCATGGATGCCCCACTGAAGGGCCTGGATGGCATCGCTGTTTTCGATATTTGCGGTGAGCAGGATCACGCGCGTGGAAGAAGAACCCAGTTGTTGCAGAACACCAAGTCCGGAGAGTCGCGGAAGGCAGACATCCAGCAGCAATATATCCGGCTTGAGACTCTTCACGAGCGTCGCAACCTCGTCGCCCGAGGCAGTTTCCCCAACAACACTCAAATGCGCCTTGCTTTCCAGCAACTTTCGCAAGCCGCTACGAAAAAGTGCATGATCGTCCGCAATCACGATACAAGTCTTCGCCACGATGGCCCCCTGCTGTTCGCACCTTCTATGACTGTATCGGCTGATTTTGGCGGCGCTTTATCAATATTTAGTGAGTCTTTGGCAGCAATTTGGACAATAATCCCGAACCCTCAAGTTCTGCCAGGTCCAGTTCGTTCCGCCGTTTGCCGGCGCTTTGCCAGGAGAGAGGTCTTTCCTTGGTGTTGGTATTTTCCACGTCCATCAAATTGTGACTCAGAGCAAATAAGGCCAACTCGAGGCGCTGAGAAACCCCAGTCTTGTTGAAAATGTTGGTAAGGTGGTGCTTGACGGTCTGCTCACTGATGGAGAATCGTTTGGCAATGTCTTTATTGGTGTCGCCGGCGCTTAAAGCTCGGACGATTTCAAGCTCCCGGGGCGTAAGACCGAAATTATCCTTTCGCCGCTCGGTTCGAATGAAGTAGGCCAGATCCCGTAATGTCTGAATAATGTCGCTGACGCTCTCACGCCCGATCCAATACTCGCCACTCATGACCGTCCGAATGGCCTTGAATAGCAGCTGCGTGGGGGTATCTTTCATGATCAGGCCTGAAGCGCCCAGAAGCAGAGCTTCTACAATCTGCGGCTTTTGGATTTCGGCGGTCAACAGGATAATCCGGACGGGAGTTCCGGAAGTAGTGAGGTCTTTCAGCGCCTCGAGCCCATGGACGCGAGGCATATTCAGGTCTAAAAGCAGAATGTCTGTCTTCAGCTCTTTAGCTGCCTTTACAGCCTCATCGCCATCAGACGCTTCTCCGATGACAACAAACTGAGGTTCCGTTTCCAGTAGGCGCCGCAAACCATCCCTGAAGATAGGATGGTCATCTGCGATTAGAATCCTAATGGGTTGAGATTTTTTATTCCGCTTTTCTGATTCTGCCAACACCAACCCCAGAATAAGTGCCATCCTTAGCGCTTTCAGACCGTAGCAGTCTGCCGGTGACGCCTATAGTTGTCAAGATGATATTCATTATGGCAGCTATTTTCGGCATTCGCGCTAGGTAAACGCGCTGGATGCTGGAATGATCGACAAAGCGAAAAGGAAAAAATGCAACATATTTCGCCAACGATAAATCGGAGCGACTTCAGCTTCAGCTTGTCGATGAATGCTGCTTTCTAAGATCGGCAGCGCGGTTTTTTTCCAGACGCTCGTCCACAAGTGTGACGATCTCGTCCAGTGTGTCGGACTGGAGTCCTTGTTGGCGGGCGATTCGCCGAACCAGACAGTCCACCCGCTCGATGTGCTCGGCGCCGCCAAAAAGCGCGCGCGCCGCAGAAGAGGGCTTGGCGAGGCCCTCGGCCGCCTTTGCGTACTTTTCAAAAGGAACCAGGTCGGCATCATCAGCGCCAAGCGCGGTACAGAGTTTCCAGACCCAGTCGTAGATCTCCCGGGACTTGTCAACGTTCGCGTGCACCGCTTCTCTGATGGCGATCATGTCGTCCGGCCGGATACAGCGGTAGTTGCCGGCCATCAACATCGGCCATTTGGCCAGCGGCACGAAAATGGAATCGTGTACCTTGAGCTTCACCGGGATTTCGATAGCTCCGTCGCCGGGGTCGAACCGGGCCTCTTCGATGTCGGCCTCGAGATGGCGAAGCAGCGCCGTCGGCTCCGCGGCTTCGAAGCGCGCCGCCTTGAAGTTGGTCGGCAAGCCCACCTGAAGAACATTCTTGGGCTGATCCGGTGGACGAAATGCCTGGGGATCGGGACTCGCCAGCGTGGTCAGTCCGGGATCGAAGCCCTCCCAGACGCCGGGATCCGCGTAGCACGGCTCCAGAGTTTCCGTCGAGAGCCCGGGAATACGTTTGAGGTAGGGCAAAGGCGGCATATTCATAATCGCCAGGCAAGGGACGCGCGCCAGGGCGATGCGGCCCATCAACTCCCGAACCCCTTTTGAGCCGTACTGCGACTCCTGCATACCGAGCACGACCAGATCGAAACCGCCCGGCTCGACATCGTCAGGTGTGCTCGCGGAAAGCGCGCCGGGCAGTCTCTTCGACGCGATCTCCACCAGCGCCTCGCGGCCGCGGATCGGAAAGCGCACAAGCGTTCCCTCACGGTTAATCAGCTCGGCAGTGGGTTTGGTGCAAACCAGCGAAACCCGGTGCCCCGCCATCAGTAACTTGGTGCCGAATAACGAGCCGTAGGAAGCCCCCAGAATGAGTACGTTGTATTTCACGATTCGAGCCTCGTTTCTTGATGGTTGCGCGCTATGGAGCTTGCATTCCCGCCGCTTATGCTAGATCGCACCCTGCAGGCGTGCGGCGTGGATTTCCTTGTCATCAAGACCGAGGACGGTCCGGAGGACTTCATCAGTGTGTTCGCCCAGGAGCGGCGAGCGGCGGACTACTGCAGGCGAATCCGACAACTTGATCGGATTACCTACCGTCAGATACTTTCCACGTTCGGGATGGTCGACCTCGACCACGGTCCCGGTCTCGCGGAGGGCTTGCTCCTCGGCCAGTTCCTTCATAGAAAGGATCGGGCCGTTGGGCACATTGAGGGGATTGAGCGTGGCCATCACATCCATCTTGTTCATGGTCATGGTCCACTTCTCGATTTCCGCAAAGACCTGATCCAGTTTGTGGAGGCGCGCCTCGGGGGTGTTGTATTCCGGATCATTGAGCCAATCCTCATGCCCGATGACCCCGGCCAATGCCGGAAAGGCTCCGGACTGAGCGATCACGTAAATGTAAGCGTCGGGATCGGTCTCCCAGCCCTTGCATCGGACGACCGAGCCTGGGTGGCCCCCTCCGGAGGCATTGCCCGCACGGGGTACGGCATTGCCGAAACCGCCGTTGAGGAATTGCGGATATTCCTTGAGCGGGCCGCGGGCGAGCCGCTGCTGGTCACGCAGCTTCACGCGGCATAGATTCAGTACAGCATCCTGCATCGCGCAGGTCACTCGCTGTCCTCTGCCGCTCTTTTCACGATGAAACAGGGCGGCCAGGATGCCCGCTACCAAATGGATGCCGGTGCCGGAATCGCCAATCTGGGCGCCGGTCACCAGGGGCAAACTGTCGACTTCGCCCGTAGTCGAGGCGGCTCCGCCGGTGCACTGGGCAACGTTCTCGTAGACCTTGCAGTCTTCGTAAGGACCCGGGCCGAATCCCTTTACTGAGGCATAGATCATCCGCGGATTGATCTCCTGTATTTTCTCCCAGGGAAAGCCCATGCGATCGATCGCGCCGGGTGCGTAGTTCTCCACCAACACGTCGCATTCCTCGATCAGCCTTTTGAAGATCCGGGCGCCGGCCTCGGTCTTGGGATTCAGCGTCACGCTGCGCTTGTTGCTGTTCAACATCGTGAAATAGAGGCTGTCGACGTCCGGAATGTCGCGTAATTGGCTACGCGTGGCGTCGCCCTCCCCCGGCCGCTCGATCTTGATTACATCGGCGCCGAACCATGCCAGAATCTGCGTGCAGGTCGGTCCCGACTGCACGTGGGTCATATCCAGTACCCGAACTCCCTCCAAAGCTTTGCTCACAGTCATCCTGCCTTCAAAAAGTATTGCCGCTGCTTCTATGCGGGCTCAGGGCTAAAATGCCTGATTCTCCGCGTCGCAGGCGCCCGTAAGCGCCGCGGCGAGCGAAATTCTAACCGGGAAGCGAGCTTTTGAGAACCCCCTGATTTAGCCGTCCAGACTGCTTTTGCACAAAAAGTCGCAGATACTGGGCACATTCACAAGTTCCATTTCAAGAATGCGTTTTGAAAGAGGGTGTCGCAGCGACCACCCCGTCCGCGCTGTTTTCGGAACGGGACCTTTTTTCTTATGTCCAGACTGAAAATTCCATAAAGTGAGCGATTTGGGGGCCCTCAGGCGGGCCGCGGCGGGCCTTCCGTGCGGAGCCTTTAACCTTTATTATAGGTGTCCTTCCTCCATCGATCAGCTTGTTCGACGCAAAAGAGTCATGGAGTTACTGGAACTTCTAGAGATTTGCGCGGATGCGCTTTAATATCCTGAACGCATTGAAGTGGGGCAATCCCGAGGAGGTCCACCTGAAAACACGTTTGACAGTTGTGCTGATGGCCTTCGCGCTCATCGCCGGTCCGGCGCTCGCACAGAATCCGCAGCGGCGAGCCACACCCGCGCGCCCTGCTCCACGTTGGCCGGACGGCAGATTGAACCTGGGCACACCTCCAGGCGAGATCGGTTTGTGGGCGCCGGCCGGAATCGTTCAGTTGTCTGTTAATCCGAACAGCGTTAATCGCGCGGGCGCAAACACTCATCTTCCAAACAACATCAAGATTGAGGACGTTCCCTTTCAGCCCTGGGCGAGGGCTCTGCACGCGGCGCGAGAGGCGGCATTTGAGAGTGACGAACCGCACACGCGCTGCAAGAGTTCCGGGGGAGCGCGGCAATTTGTTACTCCGTATGGAGTGGAATTCGTCGACTTTCCGGAAATGAATCTCGTTTACATCTTCGATATCGGCGGCCCGCACACGTTCCGGACTATTTATATGGATGGGCGCCCGCATCCGAAGAATCTCCAGCCCAGCTATTACGGCCATTCCGTCGGCCGTTGGGAAGCGGACGCGCTGGTAGTGGATTCGGTGGGCTTCAATGAGAGATTCTGGATAGACAGAGAGGGAACGCCTCACACAGAACAACTCCACCTTATTGAAAGATTCTCACGACCCGACTTCAACACGCTGCAATACGAGGTTACCGTGGATGATCCCGGTGCCTACACCGCTATCTGGACCGGAGGCTTCCTTCTTCGATGGAGTGCCGGTACTGAACTGTTCGAATATGTCTGTCAGGACAACAACAAATCGCCCGAAGCAATGGTCGGCACGGGAGACTCGGTGTCGCGGACCAGCCCGATCGTCCCGTAGTTACCTGGATTCATCGATTGACGGCCGGGTAGGCCTTCATGAAGCCGTTCCGGCTATTGGTTACAGTGAAACTGGCACGGGTAAGACGAGACTCAACAGAATCACCACGCCTGCGCGGATCAAGTTAGCCCCCGGTGTTTAGATTCTCGTTTGCGCGTTCAACCTTACCCGCTGGTCAGCGCCGTCATGTTGATGCCGCTGATCTGCACGTCGTAACCGAACGGATCGGCGATGTGGAAGCTGTGTTCTCCATCTTCGCGCGGATTGTCGAATCCCATGCGCTTCAGTTCTGCGAGCACCTTGTCTCGATCGTAGTCGGCGATGGTGTAGGCAATATGGTTGACCACGGCCTGGCTCCTGGGCCGCGGCTGGCCGTTGGCCGGCGGCGCATTCAGATCGCGAGTGCGGCAGATGATGAACGTCAGCGGCACGTCCTTCGCTGTCACGTTGTATGGCTTTTCGCCCTTCTTGCCGAAGGGCAGAGTGACCTCAGTATCCTTGACGCCAACCTGGTCGAAATTGAAGACTTTCGAATACCAGTCCCCGGCTTGTTTGAAATTGGGGCAGGTGTAGGAAATGTGATTGACCAGCGCGGCCTTGAGCCCTTCCGGTGCAGCGGCCCCGGCGCCCTCAGCGGCGAACAGCGTAGTGGCGGCCAGGGTGAGCGTCTCGATGAGCTTGCGGCGGCTGATCTTGCCTTGCTCGAACTCGTGAAGCTTTGTTGCGACGAAACCTTGCATAGGGATTCTCCTCAAATGAAGGGGTTTTCCGCCTCGGAAGAGGCGAGCTGCACCGAATAGTTGAATGGATCAAGGACATTCACGCTTCCGCTGCGCCCGGTCGGGTTCAGGCCGTGCGCCTTTAACGTCGCATTCACGCGCGCATCGTTCCAATTCGGAATCGTGTAGCAGACATGATCGACCACCGACTTGGCCTGCGGCTGGCCGGCCGTGGCATTGCGCGCGATAAAGTAGTTGCCGCCCTTTCCCGGACCGAACGAAAGATTGGCTCGCGATTTTCCGTCGTCCTTTGCGTTCTTCATGCCCAACACCGTTGTGTAGAAATCGCGTGCCTTGCGATAGTCCGGGCAGGCATAGGAGATGTGGTTGATGGCGATCACCTTGAAACCCTGTGCGGGCGCGGCATTCGCGGCGCCTTCGCCCGCAGCGTAGACGGTGGCCGCCAGGGCAACGGTTTCGCAGAATTGGCGGCGGTTGAGCTTGCCGCTCTCGAAATCTTTGACCAGATTGGCGATGAAACGTTCCATGCTGTGACCCCCCTGCTTGAAAATCCCTTCATCCTACGCCCCAATCTCGAAAAACGGAAACCTGGTTCGACATGTGAATTCGCGATGTGGCCTGGGCTCGCGCCTCCTCCGTATAATAAGTCGTCATGGCATCCGTCCGGCGCACCGAACATTTCTCGTTTTTCGACCTTCCGCGCACGCTCTGGTTCTTCCTCGGAGAAGAGCGATGGAACTTCCTTTTCTTCAGTGGAGTCCTTCTGACCGTCCTCTGCTACGGAATGGTGCCGCCGTACATCGTGGGGTTGATCACGAATTTCCTGATCGATTACGTCAAGGTCGACGCCAATGCACGGCCATCGCTGTCGCCGATGTTCTGGCTGGTGGGATTGCTTTCCGGCAGCTATGCAATCATTGCGCTGATCCGGCTATCGAGCAAACGCATGCTCGGCCGCATGAGCCTCAATGCGCGATACCGCGCGAAGGTGTGGGGCTTCGAGCGGCTGCTGGATTCCTCGCTGTCCTGGCACCATCAGGAAAGCACGGGCAACAAGGCTCAGCGCGTCCTCACCGGTGCAGAGGCGGTGCGTGAATGGACCGGCGACGTGCTGAACAACTTCCTCTCGACGGTCGCGACATTTGCCGGTTCGCTAATCGCAGGCGTTCTGTTGCACCCGGCATTCATCCTTTTCTTTGTCTATTACATTGGTGTGTTGATGGCCACGGAACTGTTCTTCGACAATCGCATCGACAGGCTTTCCGACCGCATCAACAAGTCGCTGGAGAATGCCAGCGGGGGTTTTGTGGAGAGCGCCTCGAACATCCTTTCGGTCAAAGCGATGGGCGCGGCCGAGAGCATGACGAGCAACCTTGCGCAGCGCGAAGAAGTGGCGCGGCAACTTTCCTACGAGCGATTGCGCCTCGGCAATACGAAGTGGATGTGTTTCCAGATCCACAATGCCATCTGCTGGGGGATTTATCTTCTCCTCATTGCTTACATGGTGATGCGCGGAAG
>Ga0137407_10000780_pt1 | contig 20920 bp, 19 predicted proteins | sample CZOMad2_2_16fung_FD_108410 | JGI IMG/M metagenome (GOLD analysis project Ga0137407, IMG submission 108410) | Vadose zone soil fungal communities from Angelo Coast Range Reserve, California, USA - CZOMad2_2_16fungal (Illumina Assembly) | ecosystem: Environmental > Terrestrial > Soil > Vadose... | reverse complement strand
TATCCGAAGCTACTTTTATTTAGCCGGCTTTCCTTATCGCTATCCGGCAAACACAACCGAATTTCAACAGCACAATATCTCTCAACCAGCTTTCGTGGGATAGTCCTTTGTTGACTTTTAGAAAAATACGGCTCACAATCATGCAGAACTTGCAGCTAACGACACGCAAAAACATTCGTAAAAAAAAATCACAAAAAAATTTGCGTAGTTAAATAACTACACATATATTTGTAGTCAAATAGCTACGCAATGAATTTAAGACGAGATGTATTTCAAGCCATAGCCGACCCGACAAGAAGGGCTATACTTCTGTTAGTCGCTTCGCAATCCCTGACAGCAGGTGCAATAGCTTCAAACTTTGACACAGCAAGACCGACCGTTTCAAAACACCTGCAAATACTCACCGAGTGCGAATTACTTGAAAAAAAACAAAACGGCAGAGAAATTTACTATCACATCAATGCAAAAAAAATGAAAGAAGTAGCCAACTTTATTGAGCCATTCCGCAAAATGTGGGATGACAGGTTTAATAAATTAGAAACCATAATGAAAAAATACAAATCAAAAAAATAGCATTCCATGGAGCGAAAAACAAAGATCCATGCCGAAGACGGTAAACAGGAATTGGTGATCACAAGGGAATTTGATCTGCCATTGGAATTATTGTTTAAAGCATATGTAGAGCCCGACATTATTGAACAATGGATGGGAACAAAAGTGCTGAAACTTGAAAGTAAAAAGCACGGCAGTTACCAGTTTGAAACAACGGATCCCAAAGGAAACAAACACAGGTTCACTGGGGTAATCCATGAGTTTATCCCGAACCAGAAAATCACCCGGACATTTGAAATGGAGAATACACCCTTTGGTGTCCAGCTTGAGATCAATGAATTTGAAAAACTTACTGACGACACCAGTAAACTAACTATACACGTAATATATGAATCGGTTGAACAAAGAGACCAGGTGTTGAAGTTGCCTTTTGCTCAAGGCATAAATATGGCGCATAACCGGCTACAAGACATCCTGAACAAGCTAAAATAACCTATTATGACAAAGAAAAATAAACTCATCTACTGGATTTCCACCATCTGGCTTGCATTAGGAATGGTGGCAACCGGAGCAGGACAGTTAATCAAAATGAAAGCGGGACAAGGCGGAGTTGAAATGATTACACATTTAGGCTATCCTGTCTATTTGCTGACTTTACTAGGTGTTTGGAAAATTTTGGGAGTGGTAGCAGTGCTTATTCCTAAATTTCCTTTAGTGAAGGAATGGGCCTATGCAGGCATTTTCTTTGTGATGACCGGAGCGATATTTTCACATATAGCAATAGGCGATCCCGTAAGCGCATTATTTCCCTCATTGCTGCTATTAATCCTGACTGCGGTATCATGGTATTTCAGACCTGCAGACAGAAAAATCATTTTAGTTAATCAATAAATTATGTTGCATGAATCCCAAGGTTGATTGGTTTTTTGATAAAGCTACAAAGTGGCAGAAAGAATATGAGAAATTGAGAACAATTCTTCTTGATTGCGGGATGACAGAAGAATTGAAGTGGGGTTGTCCTTGTTACACGTTTGAAAAAAGAAACATCGTTCTGATACATGGATTTAAAGAATACTGTGCGCTCCTGTTTTTTAAAGGCGTTTTGCTAAATAATGCCAATGGTATTCTGATCCAGCAAACGAAGAATGTGCAGTCGGCCCGCCAGGTCCGGTTCACTAATCTTCGGGAAATAGTTAAGATGGAGCCCATTTTGAAAACATATATCTATGAAGCCATTGAAGTAGAAAGAGCCGGATTGAAAGCGAAATTAAAAAAGACTTCAGACTTCAAAATTCCCGGAGAATTTCAAAAGAAATTAGATAAAAATGCTGCCCTGAAAAAAGCTTTTCATGCATTGACGCCGGGAAGGCAAAGAGGATATATTTTTTATTTTTCTCAAGCCAAACAATCCAAAACCCGGGAGCTAAGGATTGAGAAATACATGAAACAAATTCTCAATGGAAAGGGATTAGAAGATTAATACATCCGGGAAAAAGATGAAAATTAAACAACATTAATAATTATAAAAAGAATACTATATGCAAGTAATCAACAAACTTACGATGCTCTATTTGCCTGTCAGCAACATGGGGAAAGCTAAAGAATTTTATAGTGATAAGCTCGGCTTAAAACTCGTTCAGGATTACCGGCAAGACGACAACAACTGGTGGATATCGCTTACCCTTCCTGAAGGCGGAATCACTATTACTCTTTCTACGCATCACGGAAAGATGAAACCCGGCAACATGACGATGTACTTTGCAACTTCGGATGTTGCGGCAGCTCACAAAGAGCTGAGCGGTAAGGATGTCAAAGTCAACGAAGTTAAAGACGACCTACATGGTCCGGGGTCTGGCGTAAAGTGGTTTAACCTTGAAGATCCGGATGGTAACACCGTATTCCTGGAACAGGCTTAATCTTTATTACACGAATTACACGAATTACAAAACGCGAATTACACGAATTAAATACCGTGCTTTTCACTAATTCGTATATAAAATTCGTGTAAACATATTCTGCCATATTACACTTAACTTAATACTGGTTATTTTCTTAACTTGAAAACTATGTCAAACACAACAAAAAAGAAGTTGTCACCCGAACAACGTGGAGAACTACTCAAAGTATTAAAAATCCGTTTTGAGAAAAATAAGAACCGCCATAAAGGTATTGAATGGGCCAAAGTACAGGCAAAACTGGATCCTCCGGCTGGCGGAGAAAAATTGTGGTCACTCAATGAAATGGAAACAACCGGCGGTGAGCCGGATGTTGTTGGCCATGATAAAAAGACGGACGAATACATTTTTTATGATTGCTCTGCGGAAAGTCCTAAAGGCCGAAGAAGTATTTGCTACGACCATGAAGCGCTGGAATCAAGTAAAGAAAATAAACCGGAAAATAGTGCTGTTGAGATGGCGGCTGACATGGGTATTGAGCTTTTAACGGAAGAACAATACCGGGAGCTGCAGAAACTTGGAAATTTCGATACCAAAACGTCGAGCTGGGTGAAAACACCCGTTGAGATTAGAAAACTCGGTGGCGCCGTTTTTTGTGATTGTCGCTACGATCATGTCTTCCTGTATCACAACGGTGCGGAATCTTACTATGCCGCCAGGGCATTCCGTGGTTCGCTAAGAGTTTAAATTTTGCACAAACAGCTAAATTTGAATTTGAGAACAGATCACCTGAGAAAAGAAAGAAATTTTCGCAGATTCAGTTTCGAACCTCACCCTGTTTTTCAGGCGAGTCTCGCCATATGAATTTGTTAATCCCGAAGGTGGACTCGTCTGAGAAAAAAAATGATTGAAATACCTACAATGGTCATACGCTTATCCAAATTGAAGAAAACTACTCCCACGTAAATATTATTTACAAATAAAATTAAAATTATGAAGCAAAAATTCTTAACTGTCCATTGGTTTTTTAAATCTGGTGCCGGGCCAATTGTATGCATTTTAATACTGCTGGTTTTCATGGTGACATCGGTATCATGCAATGAGAACAAATCAGCGGATATTAAACCTGCTTCCGGTGCGGAGCAGGCACAAATCGCTGAAATCATCAAAATGGAAAAAGAAAGGATCGCTGCTGGCATAAACAAAGACCTGAGTGTGTTCGAGGCTGCGACAGCCGACGACTATATCCAGATTGACTTTGACGGTGTGGTTTTAAACAAACAAAAAACACTTGAACGCATTAAATCCAGCTATGCACAACTTCGTTCGAATGAACCCGAAGATATGGTTGTCCGAATATTTGGTAATACGGCTATTGTAACTGCAAAAGCAAATCCGAAAGGGGTCATGCAAGGAAAAGAATTTAGCGATACACTTCGCTATACCCGTGTATATGCAAAAATTCATAACCGGTGGCAGGTGGTGTTGTTTCAACTGACCCGCGTTGCTCCCGGTAAATAATCTATATAAAAAATCATTTCTTTTTCGGCATCGGATAATTAATTCCGAACCCCTTCCAGCGTCAGTGTTCAAATTCGAAAATAGTAGGGAAATTGTCAGGGTTCTTTGTTGTGTCGAATATTTTCATGTCTATGTATATTTGGTGTGGTCATTTAAAACTTACAACGTGTTTAAAAATTATTTCAAAACAAGTTGGCGCAATATTATCCGCTACAAAACGACAACACTGATTAATTTGTTTGGCCTTTCGGTATCATTAGTCGCATTTATTTTTATTACACTTTGGGTACAGAACGAACTAAACTTTGACGACTATCACAAAGGCGCAAAAGATATTTATTTGATCCAGATGGGATCTGGTTCAGCTGATGATGCCGGCCCTTATACTCCTCTGCCTCTTGCAGATGCACTCAAAAAAAACCGGGATGTTGAGTACGTTGCAAGACTGGCCCGGTGGCCAGGAACATTGAACGTGGATGGGAATGTATTTAATGAAAAAACAGGAGTTGCTGTTGACAGCGATTGGTTTAAAATTTTTGATTATAACGTAGTAATCGGAAACATCAATTCATTTAACAACCATCCATTTTCACTTGTCTTCACCCAATCAAAAGCAAAACAACTGTTTGGAAACAAAAACCCCATCGGGCAAATTGTAAAGTTGGATACAACGTCGTACCAGGTGATAGCTATTGTAAAAGACAACCCTATCAATTCAAGTTTACAATTTGAGATGTTTGTACCAATGGCTGCACGGATTGCTTACAGGCAGGGAGATTATAATAATTGGAGCAACGCGAGCTATCGAACCTTCGTAAAAGTTTATCCAAATACAAATACTGTTTTATTCAATAAAAAAGCAACGGAGCTTTCGCAGCAAATATCAGCAAGAAGAGATTTTTCATTAGCAGTACAGCCTTTGCGTGAATTGCATTTCGATACAAAATCATCCGACCTTATATTTAGCCGCGGCAGCCATATAGCCGTATTTGTTCTCAGCGTGCTGGTAATATTACTTTTAATTACAGCAAGCATCAATTATGTAAATCTTACTATTGCAAAAGCCAATTCCCGTACTAAAGAAATAAGCATCCGGAAAATCATCGGCGGTAATCGCATGCAATTGTTTTTCCAGTTTTTAACGGAGTCATTTTTATTATGCCTGATTGCTTTGTTCATGTCATTCGTCATCATGTGGCTTGCACTGCCATTCTTTAATGACCTTACGGGAACGAATTTCCAGCTATTGGTTAGCTCTAAAATTTTGTGGAGTGTTTTGTGTGGCACATTATTCTTCAGCACATTATTAACCGGCATTTTTCCTGCAATAACCATGTCGTTTTTCAAGCCGCTAAATTATTTGCATGGCTACACTATCTTGAAATTTAAAAATGTATTGATTCGAAAAGGGCTGGTAGTGTTTCAGTTTGTAATATGCGTGGTATTTATCATCGGCACCATCGTTATCTTCAGGCAAATGAGCCTGGCGCAAACTTCCGCTGCACAATACAACCGGGCCCTGGTGATATCATTTGAATTGCCTTCGCAGCTGTTGCAAAAAATGCATTACGACCAGCAAAAAGTAGCCATGTTTTCTCAAACTTTTAAAAATGATTTACTAAATAATAGTTCTGTGGAAAGGATTGCACTTGCAGACAATTCTATCGAAGGCTCAATTAATACAAGTAGTATACGAAATTGGTATTGGAACAAAATGGATACAAGTTCCAAAGCTTCTGTTTCGAATATATGGGTTGAACCAGGAATAAAAAATTTATTCAATTTACAATTAAAAGAAGGCAGATGGTTTCGTGATGATAATTCTGATAAGAAAAATTATATACTGAATGAAACAGCGGTAAGGGAGTTGGGAATACGCGAACCTGTTGTCGGGCAAGTCTTCGCAAGAACAGGCGAGGATACAGGGCAAATAATAGGAGTAATAAAAGATTACAATTTCAGTTCGCTGTATACTAAAATCAACCCCTTGGTAATATGCAACAGTGATAATGAAGTGAAAGCTGTTTTCTTTGTAAAAATTGCGCCAGGCAATATTCCCAAAGCAATGGATGCCATTGCTGAAACATGGAAAAAATTAATTCTCGATGCGCCATTTGAGTACCAGTTCATGAATCAGGCATTTGATAATTTGTATAAAAATGATTTGAAAATATCAAAACTTGTATTGCTTTTCAGTTGCATTTCCATCATCATTTCTGCGTTGGGATTATTCGGTCTTGCAACATTTGTTGCGGAGCAAAGAAGAAAAGAAATCGGCATACGGAAAGTAATGGGTGCTAGCGTTACACAAATAACAACCATGCTTTCAAAAGATTTTGTGGCGCTTGTACTTATTGCAGTTGTGATAGCTTCGCCAATTGCTTACTGGGTTATGAATAAATGGTTGCAAAATTTTGTATATAAAATTAATATAAGCAGCTGGATATTCTTAGCAGCAGGATTTACGGCCGTAGTAATTGCAGTAGCAACGGTAAGCTTTCAATCCATTAAAGCAGCAATTGCAAATCCCATAAAGAGTTTGAGAATGGAATGATTATATAGTGTCAGATAGCATTACTCTATTTTTTATTTTTTTATCGGTGATGATTTAATAAAAAAGCGACTAATTAGTCGCCTTTTTATTATGTCGGGTAGACAAGATTCGAACTTCCCGCCTCTGGCGGGACCCCATACAAGTAATCGTTTGGATCAACTGGAATTACGGTGAATTTATTAATTTCATAAAAGCGATTCCGCCTTTATAACTTTTGATTTGTTTTTCTCTTTTCAAAGCCGCTTTTCTATCTTCAAGTTCTTCTACGTAAACGAGAGTAAAAGGAATTCGATTTCTTGTCGATCTCTGTAAACCTGCATTATGATATTCTAATCGTTTTGCGACATCGGCAGTTTCGCCAATATAATAACGGTTGTCCTTTGAGCTTTTTATTATATAGACGTAATGTGGCATAACAAAGGCGACTAATCAGTCGCCTTTGTTTATTATGTCGGGTAGACAAGATTCGAACTTGCGACCCCTTGCACCCCATACAAGTGCGCTACCGGGCTGCGCCACTACCCGAACTATTACACGTGTCCCGCCATCGGCGGGACCACTACCCGAAAATTTTATTTTTTTTAATTTCTTTTTGGGCTTCAAATCTAACACATATTTCTTTTGCTAAAAAATGCAAAAAAGGAGCGTAGAAACGCTCCTTAGTAGTCATTAAATGACTACCTGCTTAACCATTAAAAGGTTTGACATAGGTTGTTAATATTTTACTCAGTTCCTGTTGGTTCTTCTTTCTGTTTCTATTTATTTACATCAAATGTAAATGACTGGCTTCCTGCTTTTCCTTCAGCAGTGATGCCTTGTATAACAACCATATATTTTCCCTGCTGATCCGAACTATAAAAATGAATTTGCTTTTTTCCATACACATCTGTTTTTATATCCGGCGACCATAATAAAAGATTCCTGAAATCAGGCATACGGCTATTTATCTGCTTCTCGGTTTCATATGTTGGTGAATAGAATTCTCTTTGCAATTGCAGTCCTTCATATTCCAGCACCAATGCATTGGGATCAAACTGGAATCCTTCCAAATCTCCTTTATAAGTTGTGAAGCTTACAACACCACTGCTTACCATCGGGCCGAGATAATATTTCCGGTTAACGACTTCAATCTTTTTTACTTTTAATGGATTCATGGTAATGATCTTATCTGCATCAAAAACCAGTACTCCATCAAGTAATATCAACGGATCGTCGTCAAAAAATAAACGATAGGGATCATTCATCATCCTGAAATAAAATTTCTGCTGACGTTTCCTGAGCGATACGCCGGTTATGTATTCACGCATTACTTCCTCCATCGTATTGAAACGGGTATAATCATCAAGAAAAAATTTATAATCAGGAGCTCCGTAAAATGCCGTGCTATCCTGCATGTTTGGCATATCAAATCTTTGCAGATTGTCCGTCAGGTATGCGTTTTGTACCTGCATACCGATGCTGCGGGATAATAAATCTTCACGGAACTCTTCAGAGAGATTGAATGCAGGAACCGCCACAGCAGAGAATTTTTCAGAAAAAGGATTTAAAATATCAACCCGATAACTACTGTCTTTTTGATTATCCGGCTGTACAACAATTTCATTTGAACCATAAAAATTTTTGATATCAAATTGCAACTGGCCTTTCTTATTGCTCATTGAAGAGCCCACCTGGAACCGCGTGCCGGGTGCAGAAAGATATGCAAGTACATTTTCAACAGGCATGCCGGATCGTTTGTCTGTTATCTTCCCGGTTATAATATGTCCTTCATATTCCGGAATGAATTCAAAAGAAGAACCTTTATTTTGAAAAACATCTTCCCAACGAAACCTGCGCCAGCCATGTGTCAGCATCAGGTCGTCTGTAGCAGCATCTATCTCCGGACCTGTATTGCTGACATAATACGCAGGTGATTCGATATTACCCTGCAGATCGGATGTGAGCCACAAATAACTGAGTATATCAGGCTCCTGACCTGATTCCAGTGAGTCGATCCTGTAAACAGACATTGACATATCGGCCATTACAGGCTTCCCTGCATCCTGTGCATCAATATTGACAAATATTTTTTTCCTTAGCCGGAATTCATCTCCATTGGAATTCGCAGTTATTTTTAACCCGGCAGGTCTTTTAAAATATAAACGTTCGCACACAGCCTGGTGTGCGCTGTTGAAAATCGTAAGGTTTGATATACCTTCTCCCAATTTGGATTTATCGATGGTGAATACTGTTTTGCCGTCATTCACCGCATGCATTTCCACCAGCTTTACGGATTGTCTTGTATGCGCAAACAGGTATATAAATTCGTTTGGCATGTTTAGATTGCTACTAACAGTCAGGCTCAACTGATTATTACCCGCATCTTCCAGGTGCATCACATAACCATGGTCGAAAGACGCAGGGAATTCACTTACAATTGCGCTGCTGTTATTCAACCTGATGATCGCTTTATATTTTTTATTGGCGATCGGCGTAAATGAAAAATATCCGATGCCGAATCGCGAAGGTTGAAAACTGGCGACTGTATTGTTGTCCTCATCCGTCAATGTTCCTTTGAAATCAGCACCCTTGCCATTCTGATCAGCAACACGGAATGCTATTTTACTTTGAATGCCGCTTACGAGGTTGCCTCCTTCAGGAAAAAAGCGAATATCATACACCATTGTGCTGTCAGCAGATTTTTCACCTAAATTTTTTAATGAATTGACAATGGAGATATTTTTTTCAAAGTAAAAATCCTGGCTGAAATTTTTCATCCAGTTTGTATATGCCCGCAATTTGTAATTGCCTGAGCCAAGAGAAAGCGGGATAAAAAAAGAACCGCTTCCGCTTCCGTCTTTCATTGCGATTTTGGCCTGCATTAGCGGTTTTTGATCTTTATTCAACACTTCGAGATAAGCGACCTTACTTACATTAAGCGGCTTGTTGAAATTTCCATCCACATAATAAATCTTAAACCACATAATATCGCCTGCAACATAAAACGGCTTATCTGTATGCACAAACAATTTCTCCTGTAATGCCTGGCGGTTGTATTGATTAAACTGCGTTTGAATAGTAGCCGTTTCTGATTGTGCGGCAGTTTCTTTGACACACAATGATGAAATCATGCAACTAAAAAAAATCAACCGGTATGTTTGCCCGGATATTACCGGAAAATATTTATTCATGTTTTTAAATTATGGCCAATATGATGGTTTTATTGTTGTGCCTCCCTGCAATGTGCAATCTGCACAGGAGGATGTTGTACCTGAATAATCAGCGATTCCATGGTTGGCTACCGGTATATACCCCTGTGTGCCAAAATAAAAACTCAAACTGTCCGGAGGTACAATAATTTCTGTGCAACCAATCAAAGTGAATCCCCAGGAATCCAACTCATTATTTTTTATAAAAATCCTTTTTTGTTCAACAGAAGAAGCACCAATAAACCCAAGGGCTTTTTCATCCGGGTTGCTTATACAATGAATATTCCCATTCAACAGCGATGGCTGTGGATCAAAAAGGCCACCGGTAAGTTCTGTGCCTTTTTTAAGATTTTCCCAATATTCATAAGCTTCTTTGGTCAATGCATATTGTTTTACGAGGATGCTATATTGCAGACTAATCTTTTCGGAACCATGCGGAATGAACAAGATTGGATTTTGGTAAATGATATCCTGGCTCAACCCTGCAGATGAGGCAAGCGACAATTCGGTTGAATTGCGATTATGCCAGCACGTATAGACATGATTATTCAAATCCCGCGCAATGAGTTGATCATTAGTAAACGTAAAATAAGAATCATATGCAGCATGATATTCCCATGTTTCTTCGTATATCCAACGATAATATTGAGTGCTGTTCAACTGATCATGTGTATTGACATAGATCTGTACGCCACTACCGTTGACTGTCCAATTAACGCTATCTATAAGAGGTGTTTGCTTTACAACAACTGAATCGGACACATATTTTTTCCCGTCCGACGTTGTGATCTGGAGTTGGTATTTTTCGCCGGGATTCATATATAAATAATTGATCCGGTAAATACCATTACTTTGTTCAGTAAGCGGATAAACATCAGATGCTGCGCCCACAATGATTACCGATGCGCCTGTTTCCCATGAAGACGAAAGGCTGTCATTGATATTGCGGGTGCGGCTCAGCTTAATCATGGTAGAATCGCCACTGGTCAGCATACCGTCAACCACCAGGTAATTTGGATTTGTTTTTACCTGTGGCGGATTGTAAACCTCCTTACAGCCAAATACAAACGCGATAATGCATCCGGTAAAAAAAATTTTGTATATAAACCTATTTAGTAACATTTCATGCATTTGATTTATTGCCAGAAATCCGGCTGTACGTTTGATCCTCCATGTTCTCTGCAATCACCACAAAAAAGTTGTACTATATCATAGTTTCCGTCCGTCGTCGTGCCCATAAGAACCCAAAGATGATTTAGGCCAACAAGATACCTGTAAGCCTGATCTGGCGGGATTATTAATTCTGTGCCGGGTTGCCCACATTCCTTATAATACCTATCATAGTACCAACTGTCTATTTCAGTAGCGTCGATAAAAATTCTTTTTTTAACAATCGTATTGGCGCTTACATATCCCAGTACAGGTTCATCGGGGTTTAATGTACAATGGATATTGCCTACTAACTGTGATGGTTGTGCGTCAAATAAGGTTCCCAATTGTTCTGTATTTTTTTTGAGATTTTGCCAATAATAATATGCATCTGCAGTGACGGCATATTGATTGACAACAATACTGTATCTCAAACTCAATTTTTCTGAACTCCTGGGAACGACAGCAATTAGTTTTTGGCTGACGATATTGGAAGAAAGTTTTGTGGTCGTGGCGATCAGTATATCACTCGAGTTATAATTTTTCCAGCAGTTGTAAATCTGGTTTTCAGGAGTCCGATATACTACCTGGCCATCTACATAATCAAAAAGCGATTGGTATGCCGTACGATATTTCCATGTTTCAACATAATCCCACCGATAATAACGTGCATCACTTTGCAGGGCATTGGAATATGAGTAAATACTCACACCCACGCTATCCTGCCGCCATGTAATGCTGTCAATCGGAGGTGTCTGTATTGCACGAAAAGTATCTGACAAATATTCCCTGCCATCAGCGGTATTTATTTTTAGTTGATAAACATCGTTATAATTTAAATCAAGATGGTCAGTGACGTACCTGCCACCACTTTGTTCGACCAATGGATAAGATTGACCCGAAGGGGCCATTACAACTACATTCGACAGTAATTCCGGAACCGGCGATAAACTGTCCAGGTTTCTTGTGCGGCTTAACTTGATAACAGAGGAATCCTGGCCCACATGTAAAGAACCATCTACCACCAGGAAACCCGTATTTTGCCCGATCGCCGGTGGGTTATATACCTGCTTGCAAGTCAGCATAAACATGACCGTTATTCCGGTAATTAATATTTTATGTAACCCAGTTTTCATGAATCAATTTTAAATTCAATATTTTCTTATGGCCAGTATGCGGGTTTAACATTTATCCCTCCATGATCTCTGCAATCGGCGCAACGAAGCGTCGTATACAAGTATGTTCCCATATCTGTCCCCAATAACACGTAATCGCGCCGGCCTGTTGGCGGAAAATAGTAATCCAGATTTGCGGGCGGATTATCGTCGTCCCTGAATCCCTTTTGGCCGCACTCATTATAGTAAGGGATATAATTCCAGTAATTCAATGATGTGTTGTTAATGAAAATCCTGGCCGACTGTATTGTACTCAAATCCACAAACCCAAGAACGGGTTCATCCGGACTGCTGGTGCAATGAATATTTCCTACAAGCTGGGTGGGTTGAGCATCGAAAAGTGTTCCCAGCTGTTCTGTATTCTTCTTGAGATTTTGCCAGTACTCGTATGCTGCAGAACTGATCGCATACTGTTTCATCAGGATGCTATACTTAATACTTATTTTTTCAGAGCCCTGCGGAATAAAAGCAACCGGATTCTGGTAAATAATATCCTGCGAAAGTTTAACCGATGAAGCAACCTCGATATTTGTTGAATTGGCGAACGACCAGCAATTATAAATATGCTGGTCCGGGGGTCTGAACACGACCTGCTCATTCTGTATATCAAAAAAAGTTTCAAACGCAGTACGATACTGCCAGGTTTCCGCATAATCCCAACGGTAATACCAGGTATTGTTCTGAGGATCGTGTGTGTTCACAAATACGTGAACGCCTACACTGTCCTGCCGCCAGGAGAGACTATCTATAACCGGTGTTTGTTTTACAGAAATTTTATCTGAAAGATATTCCTTCCCTCCGCTGAGAATTATTCTCAATTGATATTTTTCATTACTATTCAGATTCAATTGATCGGTCACATACCTGCCGTTGCCCTGATCCAGTAATGGAAAGGTTTCAGCGGCTTCCCCAATCACCATCACCTGCGCCTGTAGTTCGGGCCGGGAAAGTAATGTGTCGACCAGGTTCCTTGTGCGGGATAATTTTATAATAGTGGAATCATTACCCGCAATCAATGTGCCATCCACAACGAGTAAACTGGTGTTCTGCGCCGACACTGGCGGATTGTATACCTGTCTGCAAGCTAACATATGCATGACCGTTATCATTGAAACAAATATTTTAAATACATTTTCTTTCACGATACATTTTCAGTTCAAAGAATATTTAAGGCCCGAATGCCGGTTTAAAATTTAAAATTATACGTGATAGAAGGAATTGCCGTTCCGAATATGGATAGCTTATATCCTTTTATCGTTCCATTCTCTTCAGTAAAATATATCGAGTACGGATTTTTTCTTCCCGTAAGATTATATACACCGATTGTCCAGGAACTGTGCTTGAGTTTTTTTATTTTATGATTTCCTTCAATATTCATAGACAGATCTGAGCGGAAATAATCCGGTATCCTGTATTGGTTCCTGTCTGAATAATATACACGTTGCGATCCACCCAGGTCGTAAATGGCGATCGGCAATGTAATTGGTCTGCCGGTACTGTACACCAGATTCAGGGAGATACTGAAACGATGATTGATCCGGAAATTTCCAATAAAGTTTACATTATGCGGTTTATCAAAATTTGCCGGATAGTATTCTCCATGGTTGATGGTTTCTCCGGCAATCGGATCGTCCTGTTGCAGCATAGTGCGCGAATATGTGTAACTGATCCAACCGTTCAACTTGCCGGACAATTTTTTTACCATCAGTTCAATGCCATATGCCTTGCCTCTTGTTGTAAGCACATCGGTTTCGATATGATGATTCATGATCAGCACGGCACCGCTCTTGTAGTCAAGATAATTATGCAGTCGTTTATAATATACTTCTATTGAAGTTTCGATGGTATTGGATTTAAAATTTTGATAATACCCCAATGAAAACTGCTCGCCGGTTTGTGGCTGAATATTCGGATCACTCAGCTTCCAGATATCTGTGGGCGAAATGGTGGTTGTATTTGATAACAGGTGAATATATTGACGAAGTGTATTATAACTGAGTTTGAGTGAAGCATTGTCGGATAAACTATATCTCAATGCAACACGGTATTCCGGGCCCTGGTATGTTTTGATATTTTTCCCTTTTGCATAAAAAGCAGTATCAGTGATTGTATTTTCCTGCCGCGGTTGCCCCGGCACATAACTATATACATTATGCGCACCTAGGTAATTGAACATGGAATAGCGTATGCCTGCATTCAGTGAAAATTTTGAACTTATTGTAAACTTATCGCCGAGATAAGCAGCGCTTTCCAGCGCCTGTTCAGCCTGAACGTATTCCGGAACAACGAGCGATTTGTCGCCCTGGGGAGTAAAAGATCCGGGATGCAATTGATAATAAATTGAGTTTATTCCGAAATCAATGGTATGACTTGCATTGGCTGCATAAGCAAAATCCAGTCTTGCATTTGTCTGGTTGATATCAAAAGCAAGTTTATAAGCATTGACCGGGTTATGCAAGCTGGAAATCGAATATTCATAGCCGTCATAGCCTGCCGTGAGTATTCCGTAAAACTTATTATTGAAACTATGCCGCCATTTGATATTCGCATTCTTATTGCGGTACTTGTATAATGTATCATTATTGAGCTTGAACTGATCGTTGCTGATATACCCGGTGAGGTATATATTATTCTTTGCATTTATTTCATGGCTGATGCGCAGGTTGACATCGTAAAAAGAAGCGCTGCTATGACTGTAATCGTCATTCGGCAAAGTTTTGAGCAGCCAGTCGGAATAGGTAGTGCGGCCACCAAGAATAAAAGTTGTCTTGTCTTTTATAATCGGTCCTTCGATGGTAAGCCTTCCGGTTAAAGGTCCGATACCTCCTGCTCCTGAAAATTTTTTCTTATTTCCATCACGTGTAGTTACATCCAGCACAGATGCCAACCGGCCTCCGTATTTTTCAGGTATGCTGCTTTTATATAATTCCACATCTTTTACCACATCCGGGTTAAATGCAGAAAAGAATCCGAAAAAGTGAGAAGGATTATATATTGTTGCATCGTTGAAAAGGATCAGATTTTGATCTGCAGAACCTCCGCGAACGTTAAATCCGGTGCTCGCTTCTCCAACAGAAGTAACTCCGGGTAAGGACAGAACCGCTCTCAAAACATCTGCTTCACCAAATACCACCGGTACCTGCTTGATCGTTTTTATATTCATTCTTTCCACTCCCATTTGTAATCCTTTTACATTTGAATTCTTTTCAGAAATCACCGTAACTACTTTCAGGCTGGCAATAAATTCCTGGAGCTCAATATTGAGTTTGCCATCTGAATATAGCATGATCTGGCGCTTTGTATCTTTCATACCCACACTGGTAATCTTCAATGAATGCCTCCCCCTTGGAAGCGTGAAAGAATAATATCCGAACTGATCAGTGGTTACGCCAATCGGTGGATTATCTATATATATCGCAGCGCCTATAATTGCCTCGCCTGTTTTCATATCCCGCACATAACCCGCTAATGTGGCACTCCCCTGCCTGATGGTATTGGTTTTAATACCTATCTGGTACAATTTATTTTCAAGTGAGGATTTCAATTTTTCATTTTGTGCATCCTCTTCTGAATAGTCGGTCAGTACAAAAGTTCCGGATGAATCGTTCCGGATTTTTTTACGGGAGAAGAAATCCTGCGGAAGCTTTGTATCTATTTTATACCTTCTGATGACAAATACATTGTTTTCGGGATCGATCGAATAATGAAAATCTGTGTGCAAAAAAACCTCATCTAAAACGGCATTTAAAGTTTTGTTGTTCACGGAAAGATTTACTGTGAAGCTGTCGAACTGGGAGATATTATAATAAAAATGGAAATCTGTTTTGGATTCAATCGATTTTGCAAATTGCTCGAAATTCATACCCTGGAAATCACCACTTATAAGTTTTTTATCCTGGGCCGACACTGAAGAAAAACCAACTACCAAAGTGAATGCAATCAATATAAAATAGCGGAAAAAATAAGGCATAGTTAGTTCTTTATTTGGTCATAATACTGGGCAGCTCTCACAATTCCATACTCGGGATTGGGCTTAAATTTGATTTTATTTTTCCGGAGCAGTTTCTGAACATCCCTCTTCCTGTCCTTAAACACATACAGCGTGGATTTTTTGTTATGCACAGGATAATAAACGCCATCCTTCTTTATGAAATAATGATCGTCCTCCACAAATTGTACATTGGCACCCGTTAATGTAATTGTTTCTTCGATTTTCTTTTTTCTTTTAGCAAGTACGGTAACCGTTCCGCTATATAATTTGTCATAAAAACCGGTACCGGGAAGCGCGCTATTGCTACTGTCCCTGACAATACGGATAAATGTATGATCCAATACAGAAAACCACGTGATTTTATCATTTACCAGTTTTATTCTGAAATTCTGGTTATACTTATTGATAATAACTTCTTCCTTATAAATATCATATGCAAGTGGAACATTGTTATAAACTACTCCGTCATAGCCGATAGCGGCATTCTGTAAAGTGCCGGTTTCAAAGTACGGATTTTTGTTGCCCTGGTAATTATATGGCACATATTCGCTACCGTTATAAAGATGAGAATTTTCCCCTACGGATTTATAATATACTTCAATAACATTTTGAATAGATTGCTGGTAAAGGGAACTATCGGATTGATCAGTCTGTGAAAAGGACTTATTTGCTGTACAACAAAAGATTGCAGTCAAAAGAATAAAAATTTTTCTCATATAGTAGTTATCGCTGCGTTGGTTTTACGAAATCACTGGTAAAATAATGCTTTTTCTTTTTTTGGAATTGCAACGCGCGAAATTTGCCGGATCGCTACCAGAAAAAGATAAAATACTACGCATAGAAATCAGGGATGCAGTTAGTAGTTAGTTGACAGATGACAGTCATCGAAACAATCTTGTTCCACTGTCAGTCATCTGTCAACTGTCATCTGTTTTTTTCGAATAAAAGATTTGATTTACAGAAATCAGCAACAAACCTTATCTTCGCGCAATTCTTTCTTCAATGAAGATTCTCATTCAACAGGCTTGCATCATTGATATGCAATCTTCCCATCACGGAACAATCAAGGATATTTTAGTCGAAAATGGCGTTATTCTGGAGATCCGAAACGATATCGCGGTATCTGCCTTAAAGGTTGACAAGGTTATCCAACAAAAAGGGATATTCGTTTCACCTGGATGGGTAGATGTTTTTTCCAATTTTGCAGATCCGGGTTACGAATTTAAAGAATCATTGGAATCCGGAGCAAACGCAGCAGCAGCAGGAGGATATACTGATGTTTTTGTTATTCCTAATACAAGGCCTGTGATTGATGCAAAAGCCCAGGTGGAATATATCCGGCAAAAAACAAGATTGCTTCCTGTAAATATATGGCCGATCGGGGCAATTACCAAAAACCTTGAAGGAAAAGAATTGGCTGAAATGTATGATATGCGGAAAAGCGGCGCCATTGCATTTGGGGATGGGATTATTCCGGTTCAATCGTCGGGACTTTTACTCAAAGCACTGCAGTATGTAAAAACTTTTGATGGAGTGATCATACAGATTCCGGATGATACCAGCATTGGCACTAATGGGCTCATTAATGAAGGCATCGTTTCCACTCAACTTGGACTTCCCGGCAAACCTATCATAGCAGAAGAGTTGATCATCGCCCGCGATATCAAACTGGCCAGGTACGCCGGATCCAAAATTCATTTTACCGGGGTTACATCTCCCAAATCGCTGGAATATATCAAACGCGCCAAAGACGCAGGACTCAACGTAACCTGTTCCGTAACACCTTATCATATATTCTTCAGCGACGAAGACCTTGTGAGCTACGATACCAACCTCAAAGTATACCCGCCGTTGCGTACAAAAACTGCTGTCAGGGCCTTACGCGAATCTATAACCGATGGCACTGTGGATTGTATTGCAACCCATCACCTTCCTCATGAATATGATAGCAAAATACTGGAATTCGAATATGCAAAATATGGTATGACGGGGCTGGAAACTTCTTACTCGGTTATTAAAACAATTTTACCCGACCTTAGCGAAGAAAAATTAACGGCAATGCTGAGTGTTAATCCAAGAAAAATTTTTGGCCTTGATCAACCCATCATTGAAACAGGGCAGGCATGTTGTATTACGCTGTTCAATCCCACTATCTCATGGCAATTTGCTGAAACGGATATAAAGTCGAAATCAAGAAACACGCCTTTTATAGGAAAAACCTTCACTGGAAAACCGATTGGGATTATTAATGGAGAGAAAGTATTTTTGAATAACTGATTTTAAACAATCAAACGATTCATATGGAAAAGAAAATCACATCACCTGTCACAGTGGGAGTAGTCATTAGTTTAATTCTCATTGTATTATCGATTGTAATGTATTTTGCCAATCTTTATACGCAAACCTGGGCGCAATATATAGGGCTAATTATTCTGGTAGGTGGTATCCTGTGGAGCGTTATCAATCATGGTAGGGAAAGAAACCACGAGGTCACATTTGGCAATCTTTTTTCCTTTGGATTTAAGGTTGCTGCAGTGGCAACCTGCATTGTTGTTTTATATACGGTTCTTTCGGGTTATATTTTTCCTGAGGCCAAGCAAAAAATTATCGAAATGGCAAAGGAAAAAGCACTCGCAAATCCCAATGCAAACCAGGAACAGGTAGAAAAAGGAATGGAGATGTTTGAGAAACATTATAACTTATTTATTGTGATCACAATCGTTTTCTGGTATCTGGTGATTGGAGTCATTACATCGCTGATCGGGGCTGCCATTGCTAAAAAAAACCCACCATCTCCCTTTGAACAAAAACCTTAAGTAATTTCGGATGGACGTATCAATCATAGTACCATTATTAAATGAAGAAGAATCCCTGCCGGAATTGTGCGCATGGATCGAAAAGGTTGCGAATGAGCATAATTTCACGCACGAAATCATTCTCGTGGATGATGGCAGCACAGATAAATCATGGGAAAAAATAGAATGCCTGCGCGCGAAAAATATTAATATCAGGGGCATTAAATTCCAACGCAATTATGGTAAATCTGCCGCATTGAATGAAGGATTTAAAGCCGCACATGGAGATGTGGTCATCACCATGGATGCAGATTTGCAGGATAGTCCCGATGAAATTCCTGCTCTCAGGAAAATGATCATCGATGATGGTTATGATCTTGTAAGCGGGTGGAAAAAGCTCCGGCATGATCCCATATCAAAAACAATTCCTTCCAGGTTTTTCAACTGGGTTACTTCAAAAGTCTCGAAGATAGAATTGCATGATTTTAACTGCGGATTAAAAGCATATAGACTGAAAGTAGTGAAAAGCATCGAAGTATACGGTGAGATGCATCGTTATATTCCCCTGATCGCAAAATGGGCGGGGTTTAAGAGAATTGGCGAGAAAGTAGTCGTTCACCACGCACGAAAATATGGAACGTCGAAATTCGGCATGTGGCGTTTAATTACAGGTGGACTCGATCTCGCTTCTATTTTATTTGTCGGTAAATATGGAAAGCGCCCCATGCATTTTTTCGGGACATGGGGAATATTATTTTTTTTATTTGGCTTTATCGTATCTGCATATCTTGCTATTTCCAAAATCTTTTTTGATAAGACAGGATTTACCCAGCGACCTTTGTTCTTTGGTGCCATCCTGTGTATGATCATCGGGACACAATTATTTGTTACGGGCTTTCTTGCTGAGCTTTTAGCCCGAAATGCACCCGGAAGAAATACTTATCTTATTGAAAAGAAAATAGGAATTGATTAATGTGCGAATGTGCTGATGTGCAAATGTGCGAATTCTTTACTGCGATCTGATTTAATCGAATTCGCACATTTGCACATCTGCACATTCGCACATTAATAATCATGAAATATTGAATAAACGCATCATCATAATCGGACCTGCATATCCGCTCCGCGGTGGCCTTGCTACTTTCGACCAGCGATTGGCCAAAGAGTTTTCGAATGAAGGATATGATTGCTCCATCTTTTCTTTTTCCTTACAATACCCTTCCTTTCTTTTTCCCGGCACTACGCAATATTCATCCGATCCACCGCCTGCCGATATAAAAATTTTTTCAAAAATCAACTCAATCAATCCTATCAACTGGTTAAACGTGGGCTCTGAATTAAAAAAATTATCCCCGGATATCATTGTGGTACGTTATTGGCTGCCTTTCATGGGGATGGCTCTCGGAACAATTCTCAAAAAGGTCAAAAAAAATAAGCACACAAAAATCGTTGCAATTACTGATAACATTCTCCCTCATGAAAAAAGACCAGGTGACAATTCATTCACCAGGTATTTTCTCAAAAACTGTGATGCATTCATTACAATGAGTGAAAGAGTGATGGAGGACCTTCGGCAATTCGAAAAACAAAAACCAGCCAAACAGGTTTTGCATCCGTTATATGATAATTTTGGCGAGATTATTTCTAAACGGGAAGCAAGAAATTTTCTTCGTGAACAATCAGGTCTTCAGATAGCAAACGGAGAAAAAATAATTCTTTTTTTTGGCTTCATCCGCAGATATAAGGGCCTTGATATTTTAATGGAATCCATGTCTGATGCAAGAATAAAAGCTGCTGGTATCCGTTTGCTGGTAGCAGGAGAGTTTTATGAAGATGAAAAACCGTATAAGGAATTGATTAAAAAACTGGATATCGGAAAATCATTGATCCTTAAAACTGATTTTATTTCCGATGCTGAAGTGAAGTATTTTTTATGCGCTGCCGATGTGGTGATGCAACCTTACCGCAATGCTACACAAAGCGGGGTAACTCCCCTAGCCTATCATTTCGAAAAACCGATGATCGTATCCAATGTTGGTGGTCTTCCTTCACTGGTTCACCATGAAAAAACCGGCCTTGTCGCCGCTCCTGATCCACAAT
>Ga0137407_10000777_pt1 | contig 20954 bp, 23 predicted proteins | sample CZOMad2_2_16fung_FD_108410 | JGI IMG/M metagenome (GOLD analysis project Ga0137407, IMG submission 108410) | Vadose zone soil fungal communities from Angelo Coast Range Reserve, California, USA - CZOMad2_2_16fungal (Illumina Assembly) | ecosystem: Environmental > Terrestrial > Soil > Vadose... | reverse complement strand
CGACGCCGGCCCCGGCGCCCACCGAGGTCTGGATCAATCCCCCCAAGCCGCGCGCGCTCGAGGAGGTGGCGCTCACTCACTAAACTCGATAACGGACTGTCTCATTCCTATTGACAGGCTCCGTCGCACCGTTGATGGCGGCTTCGATGATTAGGGGTGTCATTCACGAGTCTCCTGCCGCGATCATCTTTCGATCCGCCCGGCGGTGCAACCCTTGAAGGCGGACGGCGCCAGGGGCAACTACTCAGCGTCAGTAAGCTTGAGACGACTAAGCCTGCGAATGTTCATCCCCAGGGGAAGCTCGGCGGTTTGGCGGCGGTACGGTCAGTCGTAGCTTCTCGGTAGAGGCACTCTTCTAAGCTGTTCCTCTCCCGCCGGGAGAGGCTGTGGCAGCGGCTCCTGGGGCGGCCGGCGTCTGAGTCTGGCACCTTATGTCGCGGGGACAGGGCCCAGGGGCGCGGCGGACGCCGCCGGAGGGTGCTCGTGTTGGCTATCGTCTAGTTCCGCTCTAAAAGCCCTCCGAATTGGCGGGCATGAGGACAACTAGAGTCGCTTACCAGCGGCCGAAATGCGAACCGCCATCGACGTAAAGGATGCTCCCGGTGACGGTCGCGGCGTCGGTCACGTACATCACCGCCATCGGTGACAGGCTCTCCATCACGTCCTTCGGAGTGTTCCGGTGAAGCGGCGTATAAACGGCGCCGAGAGCGACAGCGTTCACGCGGATGCCGTCCTTCGGGTACTCCATCGCCAGGTGCTGGGTGATCGTTTCAAGACCGCCTTTGGTGACACTGAGAACGCGTAAGCTCCTTAGTCGAGATCAGCGTGCCACCACCGGCGTAATCGCTCCCAGATGTCTTAGCCCGTCTACTTTCGCGAGGATCTCCGGCTGAAACTCTACGATACCACCTTGGCCAAACACGGATTTTGGGCCTCTATCTCGAAGAGAAAATCAAGAGACCTGTTTGCCGCCAAGTGTTGCGGGGCGCTGCTAGCACCGCAGGAGGCGGGGAGGCGAGCCGATCAGCTGCATCGTGGCTCTCGCCGGGCCAGATGAAGGACTCCTAGTCCGGGTAACCGGCACGGATTGCGGTGAACCTGAGGCATCGGCCATACTGACCGCCATATGGACGTGCCCTGCCGTGAAGACGCCGCCCACATCTACGGAGGCGGAGGCGCACCCGAGTCGAACGTGATGATCACGCGGCGCCTCTTCATCGGTGCGTCGGCCACCGCGCTGCTCGGCAGGCAGAGTGAGTCGGCAGCGCAGCCAAAGGTGCCGCGTATCGGCGTGCTGGTGGGGCGCGGTGCCGCCGCACCCTTTCGTGGACGCGTTCCGACGGGGCCTGCGAACTCTTAGCTATCTCGAAGGGCAGAACATCGCGCTGGAGATCCGCTACACCGGAGGACAGGCCGATCGCGCCGCCGAGCTTGCGGCAGAGCTCGTCCGGCTCCCGGCCGATGTCATCGTCACCCATTTCACCCAGACGACGAGAGCCGCCCTGGCGGCCACTCGGACGATCCCGATCGTGATGGTCGTCGGGGCGCCCGTCGAAAGCGGCTTTGCCGCCAGCCTGGCGCGGCCGGGCGGAAACGCTACGGGCCTCTCTGGAATGGATGCGGAGATTGCAGGGAAACGCCTGCAGGTCCTCCGTGAGCTCAATCCGAGGCTCGAGCGCATCGCCATTCTCGGAACGACACCGACCACCAACCCGTATAGCGGTCCCTACGTGGAGGATCTGCGTCGGGCGGCGTCAAGCACCGACCTTCGGCTCGTGCCCGTCCTTATCGATGGCCCCGACGAGTTCGGAAGGGCTTTTTCGGAGATGGCCAAGGCCGGAGCGCAGGCCGTGATCGTGCAGGACCACTTCGACCCCCACCGGGTGGTCCTGATCGAGCTCGCGGCCAAGTACAAGCTCGCATACATGTCGGGCACCAAGGAAACCGCCGCCGCCGGCGCTCTGGTGTCTCTCTCCCCCGATTGGTCAGGGCTCTACGGGCGGGCTGCCGTCTATGTCGATCGAATCCTCAGGGGTGCGAGGCCCGAGACCCTACCGGTAGAGCAAGCTACGAAGTTTCAGCTGGTCCTGAACCTCAAGACGGCGAAGGCGCTCGGCCTGAAGGTCCCCCCGTCGCTGCTCGCCCAGGCCGACGAAATCGTCGAATAGTGGGCCACCATCTCATCGCATCAAACCGTGACCTCGAACCGGAACTCGAGGGGGTGGTTGCCTGCCGGTGGTTGCGGGCCCGTGATTGAGCCAGCGGCTAATTCAAAATCCGGGGATCTGGTTGTCGACTCAAGAACATGTAAGTAGCCGATGCGGAAAAGCTAGCGCGTGGCGGACTGTAAACACGGGTTCGAATCCCGTTGGGGCCACCAATGGTAGTGGGCCACGTGCTGGCCGCCAGCAGTCAACCGAACGTGCCGTCGCCGGTGAACTCGGGCCCGCGGGCGTTCGCCGAGGCCGGGCTCAAGCCGTCCGCCGGCAAGTACGTGTCGATCTACGACAGCTTCACGATCACCGGGCTGATCACCTGGAAGATCTCGGCTTTCTGCGACAAGGGCCAGGGCGGCAAGCTCGTCGCCGACGGCAACTTGATCTCCGGCGTCGGCCGGCTGCCGTTCAACACGGACGGCGGTGGCCTCTGCTACAATCGTCCAGCCAACCGCGGTGGCCTGACGAAGGTCGTGGAGGCGGTCCGCCAGCTGCGCGGCGAGGCGTATCCCCAGGCCCAGGTGAAGAACTGCGACATCGCGCTGGCCCACGGCACCGGCGGCTCGCTGGCGACGCGGCACGGCAACGCCACGCTCATCATGGGACGGAGCGACGAATGAGCCCCACCGACCGCACGATTCCCCGTCCCCCGGTCAGTCCCGAGACGAAGCCGTTTCTGGGACGCGGCCGCTGCCGGCACACCGCTGGTCAAGCGGTGCACGGCGTGCCGTGAGCGTCACTATCCGCGCGGCATCTGTCCCTTCTGCGGCAGCGACAAGACGGAGTGGACGGAGGCCTCGGGCCGCGGGACCATCTACTCGTTCAGCGTCTTCCGGCGCTCGCCCGTTCCCTACGCCATCGCCTACGCGAGGCCGGCCGAGGGACTGACGATCATGGCCAGCATCGTTGATTGCGATCTCAACGCGATCCGGATCGGACAGTCGGTGCGGGTCGTGGTCAAGGCGACCGGGGACGATCCGCCCGTGCCCATGTTCGCGCCCGCGGCCTGAGCCGGTCCGATGCCATTCCCGCGCAGCACGGAGCGGTTCCTGACGACGCACACCGGGAGCCTGCCGCGTCCAGCCGATCTCATCCGCACCATGTACGCCAAGGAAGAGGGCGTGCCGGTGGACCCGGCCGCGCTCGACGCGCGCATTCGCGCCGCGGTCGCCGAGGTGGTGGGGCGTCAGGTGGACGCGGGCGTCGATCTCGTCAACGACGGCGAGATGAGCAAGCCGAGCTATGCCACCTACGTGAAGGACCGGTTGAGCGGCTTCGGTGGGCAGAGCCATCCGCTCGCCTATCGCGACCTGTCCGATTTTCCCGAGATGGCGGCGCGGGTCTTCGGCGATCCCGGCCGCTCCCGGCGACGGACGCCGGCGTGCAACGCGGCCATCGCCGTCCGCGACCCGCGGGCGGCGCAACACGACGTCGAAAATCTCAAGGCGGCCGTCGGCACCCGGCCCGGATTCATGAGCGCCGCCTCGCCCGGCGTCATCTCGCTGTTCTTCCGCAACGAGCACTATCCGAATCACGAGGCCTATCTCTTCGCCATCGCCGAGGCCATGCGCCAGGAGTACGAGGCGATCGCCGCGGCCGGCTTCGTCGTGCAGGTGGACTGTCCCGACCTCGGCATGGGCCGCCACATTCAGTACGCCGACCTGGACATCCAGGGATTCCGCAAGGCCGCCCAGCTGCACATCGCCGCGCTCAACCACGCGCTGACGCGCGTGCCGCCCGAGCAGGCGCGCGTGCACATCTGCTGGGGCAACTACGAAGGTCCGCACCACTTCGACGTGCCACTGGCTGACATCATCGATCTCGTGTTCACCGTGCGGGCCAACGGCATCTCCTTCGAAGCGTCCAATCCCCGCCACGCCCACGAGTGGCAGATCTTCGAGCGCGTGAAGCTCCCGGACGGCAAGGTGCTGATCCCGGGCGTCCTGGATTCGACGACGAACTTCATCGAGCATCCCGACCTGGTGGCCCAGCGCATCGGCTGCTACGCGAAGCTGGTTGGCCGCGAGCACGTCATCGCGGGGACCGACTGCGGCTTCGGCACGTGGGTGGGGCAGGCGGCCGTCGTGCCCGACATCGTGTGGGCCAAGCTCGCGAGCATGGCCGAGGGCGCGCGGCGGGCGACGAAGGAGTTCTGGAAGTAGGATCGCGGCTAGAACTGCGCGCCGAGCTGTGGCATCGGCTCTTGGGGGGGCCGGCGTCTGAGTCTGGCACGTTATGTCGCGGGGACAGGGCCCAGCGGCGAAGCGATCGCCGCTGGAGGGTGCTCGTGTTGGCTATCCTCGCCGGAGGGTGCTAGTGTTGGCTATTCTCCTCCTAAATTTAACTAAACTAAAATCTCTCTAGACTCAGGCGGGAGGGTACGAGGATGAGGCACTTGCACCGCGCTATGTCGGCTATTTCGGTTGGGCTCGGCCTGTTGGTGTCGACGGCCAACACGGCTTCGCCCGCTCCCTTCGTTCAGACGAATCTCGTTTCGGACATCCCGGGGCTGGCTATCATCACCGACTCCAGCCTGGTGAACCCTTGGGGGGTTTCGCGTACTGCCACGAGCCCCTTCTGGATCTCGGACCAAGGGACAAATCTAACCAACCTCTGGTCGGTGACCGGCCCTACGACTGTGGTCAAGGTGACGGCCGTCAACCCGCCGACCGGCAATATCGCGATCCCGACATTCGGTAGCGGACCCGCCCAAGGACCCACCGGCCAAGTCAGCAATGTAAACCCCAGCCCCTCGAGCTTCCCGGTGGGAAATGGGGGGAACGGCGGTTCCGCGCACTTCATCTTTGCGAACCTGAACGGCACGATCTCCGCTTGGGACACAGGCCCTACGGCCTTTATCCAAGTAACGACGCCGGGGGCCAACTATAGCGGCCTCGCCATCAACCAGGCTCAGACTCAATTGTACGCCGCCAACCAAGCCGGGACCGGCAGCATCAACGTCTTCAACAGCTCCTTCGCCCCGGTGAGCCTCGGTGCCGGCGCATTTACGACGCCCACCGCGATCAGCGCACTCGGACTCGTCCCGTTCAACGTGCAGGACATCGCCGGCAAGGTCTACGTAACCTACGCGCCCTCCGGGCTCGCAGCCCAGAGAGGGGCTACCGCGGGAATGGGAGCCGTGGGGGTTTTCGATGAGAGCGGGAACTTGCTGCAGACGATCATCGGCAGCCAGCTCGCCGCGCCCTGGGGCGTCGCTTTGGCTCCAGCCAGTTTCGGCGAGTTTGGCGGCGACCTGCTGGTCGGCAATTTCAGCTTTGTCGAAAGCGAGATCAACGCCTTCGACCCGGTAACCGGGGCGTTCGAGGGCATGATCCCGGTCGACCCCGGCAGCGGCAATACTCCGGGTGGCCTTTGGTCGCTTCAATTCGGGATCGGCGGCATGAACGGTGACCCCAACACCCTCTATTTCACCGATGGCATCGACGGCGAGACGCACGGGCTGTTCGCGGCCCTCTCCGCAGCGGCGGTCCCCGAGCCGAGCACATTGGCTCTGCTCGGCGCAGGCGTGCTGAGCCTTTGTGCCTTGCGCCGGCGGCGCGCCGCACGGCCCTGTGGGGGGCTCCTCAAGGACTAGCGCGGCGTCAGCCGGCTTTGTTTTCCGCTACAGAACGTAATCAAGGAGGACAGTAGTTAGGGAGGACAGCCTATGCCAGCCAAGTATTGGTTACTGCCGCTCTTCGCCCTCGCGATGCTGGTCTTTGCGGCTCACGGGCCGGCTCGAGCTGACCAAGAGCAATTCGTCGTGACTTATGTAGAATTCCTGCCGGCGAAGCATGGCAGTCTCCTCCTTATTCCGTTTGGCTCGCTCGCCCCACTCCAGCTCCCTGGCAGGGGACTGAAAGTCGCGCTTCATTCCGTTGTTCCTTGGAGATGTGATTTCGGTCAGCCAGGAGCGTTTCAAAAACCCAGCGTCATGCGGCATGTCTAACGCAATGGGATCTTTCGCAAGGGCTGCCGGAAACAACATGGGCAAAAAGCAATGGTTCTGGCACGTGTGAGAGTGCACCGCTGCGAGGTTGAGGATTTTCCCTTGGCGGCGTTCGGCCCGGTCAGCGGCCCGGCGTCGGCAGACGTGTCGGTCGTCGGATGCCGAGCTTCTGCATGCGCGAGCGGAGCGTGCTCGGCTCCAATCGGCGCTCTTGTCGTAAGAAAACTTTACAAACTTGACTTGTCCAAACTTTGAAAGTTAGGAAACTACCGGTATTGCTTCAACTTCCAAGATGGCACGAAAGAAGCGGAGCTCTTGAACAAAGATTCAGAGATCCTCAGGGGGTGCATTGTGAGAAAGACGCTCGTCTCGACCGCCGGCCTGATCGTGGCGTTGGCCATAACCGCCTCCTCGGGTCAGGCGGCGATCATCACCCAGATGCTCGGCACTGCAAACTACACCAACGGCGAGACCGTCGGGACCGGCACCTTCGCGTCGAACCCGAGCGGCGACCCTGCTCCGTTCGATAGGTTAATCGGCGACAAAACGAACGGCCCCAACCCCTCGACGAGCTTCACCTTCGCTTCCTACGGCGGGCCGATCGCGAGCCCAATCTCTTTCGCCACGCTCGAGTTCGGCCTCTATGACGGAGCTTCTCCGTCCCCGAGCACCGAGGTTCAGTTCTTTACACTCAACGGAAGCGACAACGCCTCCGTACTTACCGCAGCTCTGGTCGCCGCCCCGGCAACTCGGAGCGTCGAGACCTACTACACTCTCAATCTCCCCAGCACCGACTTCGCGGCGCTCGCCACCGGCACATCGACCTTCGCTCTCGGGTTCCAGGGCCAGGGTGAAGGCCTGCTCGGACCGTCAAATTTCATCCTCTTCGGCCTCGATTTCGCCACCTTGACGATCAACACGGCCACGAGCCCGAGACCCGTCCCACAGCCGCCCGCCATCCTGCTCCTGCTGACCGGGCTCGCCGGCCTTGTCGCATTCACCCGCTGGGTCCGGCCGCACCCAGACCAGGCACTCGTAGAAACATAGCTGGGCCACGCGCCAGCGCGCAGCCTTGTTCTCGAGCGGAGGAGGAGGGCAGCTCAAGGGGGTGGTCTTCGGCGGCCGCGGTCCCGCTACGTGGACCGGATACTTAAGGGAACAAGGCCCGCGGACCTAGCGATCCAGCGACCGACACTCTTTAAGCTAGGCGTGAACGTCAAGACCGCCAAGGCCCTCGGCCTGACGATCCCGCCGTCGGTGTTGGGGGCGGGCGGATGAGCTGATTCAGTAAGAGCCCGACGCGGTTTGTCCCAAGTTGTGCCCAACTCAGGCGCATTCCTGATCATTCCAGCACACTTCAGCGCACGAGGCCCTCGTGACCATGCTCATCCACATCAAACAGTTACGCCCACTTACACGATCCAGGAAATAGGACTGAAAATCCCGGTGTCGGCGGTTCAATCCCGTCCCTGCCCACCATTCTTTCACGCATTTAGCGAACGCTCTTTCCGCGCTGTAACCGGATTATCACCGGAAATCGTCACTTGGTCGTTCTCCGATCCGATCTGCGATGGCAAACGGGTGGGGCGCAGGCCGTTCATTACTGGGGCGATCCAGCGCTCGGCGTCGGATAGCCGCCCGTACAAAACTGTCTCCATGAGTCTCCAACTATCGGCCAGCGCGTGCGTGGATCCAGACCGACCCGTCGGGCGATCCGCTCGCCCGCTGCCTTCGCCGCTTCGATCGTCTTCCCAGCGTCGATCCCACTCGCGCGGCCATCGTCGTACACAATGCGTCCGTCGACGAGCACGGTCCGGACGCTCCTGCCGTCCGCGCAGTACACGAGATTCCGGACGACGTCGTGCGGCGGCACCCATTCCGGACCGTCGAGATCGTAGAGCGTGAGATCGGCCTGCTTGCCGATCTCGACCGAGCCGAGAGCCTCGTCCCAGAGGACAGCGCTGGCCCCGTGCAGCGTGGCCATCTCCAGAGCCGTCTCGGCCGGGATCAGGCTCGGGTCCATGCGCGCGTCCTTGAAGAGACCGGCGACCGCAACCGTTGCCGGAGGGGGCTAGTGTTGACTATCCTCTCCTCCGAGTTCAAGATCATGGACCGCATCTCGCGCAAGTACACGGGCAAGGACTTTCCCATGCGGGACAATCCGGCGCAGCGCGTGGTGCTGGTGATCGAGGTCGAGCGCGTCCGTTTCGTGCGGCTGCCCTTCACCCACGCCCCGGCCTGAGGTGCGCGCCTTCCTCGGTCTTGCCCTCGCGGCACTGCTCGTGACGAGCGTTCCCGCCATGGCGGGCCGCGGCTCGGCCAGTGACGAGCCTCCGCACTGGGTCGTGTCCGAGGTGCGTGAGGTCGACCGCCTCCAGAATCGGCTCGTGCTGACCGACGGCACCGAGGCGTGGGCGATCGACCCGCGGCAGCTCGACCAGCTCACGGAGGGCTCGCGAGTGCGCGTCCGCATCGAGATAACCAATGGCCGGCGGACGATCTACAGCGTGGAGCGGCTCGGGCCATGAGCCGGAGCACGGCGGTGATCCCGGCCTCGCATCCCGTGGAGCTCTTCGCCGACACCGTGGACTCCCCGATCGGTCCGCTCGAGGTGGTGGCGGACGCGCGGGCGGTGTGCGCTCTCGAGTTCGCAGACATCGAGGAGCGCCTGCACGCGCCGCTGGCGCGCCGCTTCGGGCGCTTCTCCCTTCGCCGCCGGCGCGATCCTCTCGGCGTCCGCTGTGGCAGCGGCCCCTCGGGCTGCCCGCGTCTGAATCTGGCAGGCTATGTCGCGGGAACGGAGGCCACGAGGGGGTCACCACCGCCGCAGGGCGTTGATGTTGACTATCCTCAGACGATCGCGAGCGGCGTCTCCGGGGCCAGGTCTCACATTTCGACATTGGCTCATCGGCCGAACGCATCTCCGCCAGCACATCGTGAGGCCCGAGCCCGGACCCGCAATGTTGAGCTCTGGTCAAGGTGCTCAACTGAAGCACAACGTGAGCACAAGGCCCTTGACATGGCTAGTAAGGCGGTGCTGTCATCTCCTATCTCTCGTGGAGTTCAGGCTTGGCCCCCCAGTTGGGGAGGCAGGCTTGTCGCTCGAACCGCAACGGCGCGGCGCGCCACCGAATGATCCGGGGCGTAGGGAGCGATCCATGGCAATGCATGAGGGTCAGGCGGGAATCGACCGGCGAGCGTTTCTGAGAGTGGCCAGCGCGGCGACCGGGGCCGCCGTCACCGGCGGGATCCCGGCCATCGTAGCGGCCCAGAAGGCGCCCAGCTTCCCGAAGGGGACGAAGCTCAGCGTCCTGGAGTGGGTGAGCTTCGTTCCGGCCTCCGACATTGAGTTCAAGCGGCTCGCGGCGGAGTTCGGGAAGCTGGCCGGGGTCGACGTCACCGTCGATCAGATCAACATGAACGACCTGAATCCCCGGATCACCTCGGCCATCGAGACCAAGGCCGGACCGGACATCATCATGATGATCTCCAACTGGCCGCACCTCTACGCCGATGGCCTCGCCGACGTGGACGACGTGGCCGAGGAGATCGCCCAGCGGGACGGCGCCTACTACGAACACAACAAGAAGGTCAGCGTCGTCGGCAATCGCTGGAAGGCGGTGCCGCTCTGCTCGGTTCCCTCGACGTGGGCGTATCGCGACGACTGGTTCAAGGAAGCCGGCGCCGGCAAGTGGCCGGACACCTGGGACGAGCTCCGCAAGGTCGGGATCGAGCTGAAGAAGAAGGGCCGGCCCATGGGTCAGGCCTTCGGCCACAGCCTGGGCGACCCCAACAACTGGGCCTACTCGGTGACCTGGGGCTTCGGGGGCACCGAGGTCGACCAGAGCGGGAAGGTCGTCATCAACAGCAAGGAGACGATCGAGGCTGTGAAGTTCACCGTCGCCTTCTGGAAGGACTGCCTCGACGAGGGGGGGCTGGCCTGGGACGACAGCAGCAACAACCGCGCCTACCTGGCCGGGACGATCTCGGCGACGATCAACGGGGCGAGCATCTACTTCGTGGCCAAGAGGCAGTTCCCCGACATCGCCAAGGTCACCAACCATGGCCACATGCCGAAGGGGCCGGGGGGACGCTTCTACAACATTGGCGGCCAGGGACGCGCGGTCATGAAGTACTCGAAGAACCAGCAGGTGGCGAAGGAGTTCCTGCGCTGGTTCATGGACCGGCCGCAGTACGACAAGTGGATGGCGGCAAACGACGGCTACGTCGTGGGCCCGACCCCTTACTGGGAGAAGCATCCCCTCTGGGAGCGGGACCCCAAGCTCGTCCCCTTCAAGGAGGCCTCCAAGTTCGGCCGCTGGCCCGGCTACCCCGGGGCGCCCAGCCGTAAGGCGTCCGAGGCCCTCGTCAAGTACATCCTCGTGGACATGTACGCCCAGGCCATCAAGGGCATGAAGCCCGAGGACGCGGTGAAATGGGCCGAAGGGGAGTTGAAGAAGGCGTACGCGTGAGATAGTGGCGCGGGAGCGCCATGGCTGACCAACGCAGCGAGCCGATCCTGGCGGAAAGCGTGAGACCGACCGCGGTCGCCATCCCTGCGCCCGTTGCCGTGTCGGTCCCGGGGTTCCGTCGCCCGAGGCGGCTGGGCCAACTCCTCGAGCGACAGGACATCCTGGCCGTCGTCCTCCTGGCGCCCACCCTCACGATCCTGACCCTCTTCATCGCCTACCCGTTCGTCCTCGGCATCTGGTTGGCGGTCAGCGACAAGGTGGTCGGGCGACCCGGGGCCTTCGTCGGGCTCGAGAACTTCCGGGTCAACCTGAACGACACGATCTTTCTCCGCGCGTTCCAGAACACGTTCGTCTACACCTTCATCGCCACCGCCCTCAAGCTGGCGCTGGGCATGCTGGCCGCGCTGCTCCTGAACCACCACTTCCGGTTCAAGCGGATCGTCCGGGCGTCCATGCTCCTCCCCTGGATCGTCCCCACCGTCCTGAGCACGCTCGCCTGGCAGTGGATGTTCGACGCGACGTTCAGCGTGTTCAACTGGATGCTCATGAACACGGGGTTGATCTCGAAGCGGATCCTGTGGCTGGGCGACGGAACGCTGGCCATGGGCTGTCTCATCGCAGTGAACGTCTGGCGAGGCATGCCGTTCTTCGCCATCACCCTCCTGGCAGGCCTCCAGACCGTCAACCCCGACCTGCACGAGGCGGCGGAGATCGACGGGGCCAACGCCTGGCAGAGGTACTGGCGGGTCACCCTCCCCCTGATCAAGCCGATCATGCTCGTGGTCGTCCTCTTCTCGATGATTGCGACCTTCGCCGACTTCCAGCTCATCTACGTCCTCACCCGCGGCGGACCCTACAGCAGCACGCATGTGTTCGGGACCTACGCCTACGAGATCGCGATGCGGGCGGCCAAGCTCGGGCAGGGCGCCTCGATCTCGCTCTCCCTCTTCCCGTTCCTCCTTGCCGTCATCGTGTTCCAGCTCTGGTACATCCGGCGGAGCGACTGACGATGGCGGTCCGGTACGGGAGCCCTCTCAAGCGCGCGGCCACCTTCTACATCCCCCTGGCGCTGATGGTCGGGGCGACCCTGTTCCCGTTCTACTGGATGGTGATCACCTCCATCCGGCCCGACCGCGAGCTCTACAACGTCCAGATGAATCCCTTCTTCACCCTCCACCCGACCTTCAAGCACTTTCAGGACCTGTTCGAGCTGACCATGTTCGCCCGCTGGGCCTGGAACACCATTTTTATCGCGACCGTGTCGACGGGCATCTCGCTCTTCTGTGGCCTGCTCGCCGGCTACGCCCTGGCGCGCCTGGAGTTCCGCTGGGCCGCGCCCCTCGGGACGCTGATCTTCGTCACCTACCTGGTCCCGCCAACGCTACTCTTCATCCCGCTTGGCGACGTGGTCCAGACCTTCGGGATCGGCGACACGCCCTGGGCGGTGATCCTCACCTACCCGACCTTCCTGATCCCGTTCTGCACCTGGCTCTTGATGGGGTACTTCAAGACCATTCCCCGAGAGATCGAAGACTGCGCGCGGATCGACGGAGCGAGCCGGATTCAGGCCATGGTCCGCATCACTTTCCCGCTCGCCGTTCCCGGGATCCTCTCGGCGGGGATCTTCGCCTTCACCCTGTCCTGGAACGAGTTCCTCTACGCCCTCGTATTCCTCTCGTCTCCCCAGCAGAAGACGATCCCCATTGGGGTCTTCACCGAGCTGGTGCGCGGTGACGTTTTCTACTGGGGGCCCCTCATGGCCGGCGCCCTGCTCGGCTCGATCCCCGTCGCCCTCGTCTACTCCTTCTTCGTCGAGCACTACGTCACCGCCCTCACCGGCGCCGTCAAGGGGTAAGCCTCGGAACGAGGGACGTAGGCGGCGCCCAACCGGAAGTGGTCGGCGATAATGCCGGCATGGGGGCGCAGGCGACGACGCGATCGTTGTCGGAGAGCGTAGATAACATAAAACTCCTTCTGACAAGGCGGGTCCCGAGGGAGGACCCTCGGAGCGAGGCGGGCTGTGCCGTCGGCTCCTGGGGCGGCCGGCGTCCGAGTCTGGCAGCTTACGTCGCGGTGACGGGGCCCAAGGACGGGGCCACCGCCGCCGAGAGGGCGTTGATGTTGACGTATGCTCCTTATTTGGACAACAGTGATGTGTCCTATGCTCCCTGCTCAACCTTCCGGAGCGCCAGCAGGGCGGGCTGTCCGTTCACTCTAGACAGGAGGGGGCGCCAATGAAGCCGTTCCAACTTCCCCGATGGAAGCTCTCGAGCTGCTGCGGTCACGAGTTCGGATACGAGAGCACGTACGAGGGCATGCTCACAGGCGCGACGCGCCGCGACTTCCTCAAGGGCGCGGCGGCCGGTATCGCCGGGCTGTCCGCGCTGGCCGCGCTTCCGGCTGCATCCGGAGCGCAGGGTCGCATGTACCCACCGCCGCCGCCGGCGACGAGCCCGGTCGAGGGACTGATCGACTTCCACGTTCATAGCGCGCCCGATGTGTTTGGACGCGCCCTCGCCGACGACGAGGAGGCCGCGCTCTCGAAGGATCGCGGAATGGAAGCAGTCGTGCTCAAGAGCCACACCGCGCTCACCGCAGACCGTGCGTGGCTCGCGCGCCGGCGTGTCCCCGGGTTGAAGGTGTTCGGTGGCATCACGCTGAATGGATCCGCCGGCGGCATCAACGTCGACGCCGTCCGGTGGATGTGGCGCATGCAGGGCGGGCTCGGCCGCGTCGTGTGGTTTCCGACGTTCGACGCGAACAACCACGTGACCCGACTCAAGGAAGCGCCGTCCGGCATCAAGGTCGTCGGCGACGACGGCAAGGTGCTGCCGGCCGTGCGTGAGGTGTTGAAGGAGTGCGCCGCGCAGAAGCTCGTCGTCGAGACCGGACACTCCTCCGCCGCGGAAGTCCTGGCGATCATCGAAGCGGCGCGCGACGCCGGCTGCGACCGTATCGTCGTGACCCACGCCGAGTTCGATGTCATCGGGATGAGCGTGGATCAGATGAAGAAGGCCGGGTCGATGGGCGCGAAAATGGAGATCGCCACGCTCGGCGCGCTGTACGGCCCGGCCGCTCACCTCGCGTTCATGCGGAACTCCAAGAACGTCTCGTTCAAGGAATCAGCGGACCACATCAAGGAAATCGACGCGCAGCACTTCATCATCTCGACGGATCTCGGCCAGACGGCAAATCCGTCGCCGCCCGACGGGCTCGGGTGGTTGATCGGCGGGTTGATGTCGCAAGGGATCACGAAGGAGCAAATCCAGACGATGGGACGCGAGAATCCCGGCAAGCTCCTGATGGGGTAGTGGTTACGGCAGGAGATCGGCGACGAGCGTCTTGATCGCCGCGTAGCCCCAAGCCCGCTGTGCCGTCGGCTCCTGAGGCGGCCGGCGTCCGAGTCTGGGAGGTTCTGTCACGGGAACGGGGGCCACGAGGGGGCGACCGCTACCGGAGGGCGTTGATTTTGACTATCCTCGTGACGGCTGTCCCGCTGACACGAGTCACGGCGACTCCTCCGACCGCCACCCGACGCACGGAGAGGGCGGCGTGGCACCCGCGTCGTGTTCTGGACGTCGGACGATGGCTCCCTTACGCTTGCGGTGACTCGTCGAGGGCCGCGAGACTCCGGACCCGAGGGAGGAGGGACCCATGGACGTGACGAGCGTGATGCGCCGCGCGGCGACGTTCTTCGCCAATCGAGAGGCGATCGTGCACGGCAAGGACCGGCTGACCTTCGCCGCCGCCTGGGAACGGGGCTGCCGTCTCGCGAATGGGCTGATCGCGCTCGGCCTCCAGCCCGGCGACCGCGTCGCGGTGCTGGAGGACAATTCGAAGGAAGCGGCCGACTTCTTCCTCGGCGCCGGCATCGCCAACGTGGTGCGCGTGCCCCTCTATCCGCGGAATTCGCGCGAGGCGCACCTGCACATGGTCGGGCATACGGGCTGCAAGGCGCTGGTGGTGGGCGCCAGCTACGCCCACGAGGTTGCCGATTTCGAGCAGCAGTTGCCCGACCTCCAGCACATCCTGGTGCGTGACGAGGGCTACGAGGGCTGGCTGACCGCCCAGTCGCCGGAGGACCCGATGGTCCCGATCCGGCCGGAAGATAACTATGTCATCCGCCATACCGGCGGCACGACTGGCCGGAGCAAGGGCGTCGCCTACACCCACAAGGCTTGGCTCGCCTGCAACCGGGACTGGTTCTACAACTACCCGCCCGTCGAGCCGGGCGACAAGTGCCTGCACGTGGGGCCGATCAGCCATGGCTCGGGCTACCTGTTCGTGCCGATCTGGGTGTGGGGCGGCTCGAACGTCATGGTCGACAAGTTCGACCCGAGCGTCGTGGTCGAGATCATGGAGCGCGAAGGCATCGCCTACCTGTTCGCCGTGCCGACCATCATCAACGCGCTGAACCACGAGCCGACAGTGCGGAGCCGCGACTGGGCGAAGCTCAAGTGCATGCTGATCGCGGCGGCGCCGATCTCGGACGCCACCGCGCTCACCGCCCGCGAGATCTTCGGCGACCGGATCTACCAGGGCTACGGCCAGACCGAAGTGTTGTTGGTCTCCTTCATGGGGCCGCGACAGTGGTTCGCCGAGGTCGAAGGCTCCACCCCACTGCGCGCCTGCGGGCTGATCATGCCGTTCGCCGACGTCGAGATCTGGGACGAGGACAACAAACCCCTGCCCCTGGGCCGGCCAGGCCAGATCGTCGCGCGCGCCGACGGGCAGATGACCGGCTTCTGGAACGATCCGGAGGGCACGAAGCAGCGCATGGTCGACGGCTGGGTGCTGACTGGCGACATCGGTATGATCGACAAGAACGGCTACCTCTACCTCCTGGATCGTGCCGACGACATGATCATCTCCGGCGGCTACAACATCTGGCCGATGGAGCTCGAGAACGCCATTGCCGCCCATCCGGCGGTGATGGAGGTGGCGGTGTTCGGCGTCCCGGATCCGCGGTGGGGCGAGACGCCCTGCGCCGTCGTCGTGCCGAAGCCGGGCGGGCAGGTCGACGCGGCCGACGTGATCCAGCTCTGCGTCGAGCGGCTCGGCTCCTACAAGAAGCCGGGCAAGGTAGTAGTGCGCGACGAGCCGCTGCCCAAGACCCCGGTTGGCAAGATCAAGCGACGGGATCTTCGGGAACCCTACTGGGTGGGACACACGCGGCGGGTCGCGGGGAGCTGAGTTCAAAGCCCGTGAGGTCAAACCCGTCGTGGCGTCGTGGACCGCGTCACGTAGGTTGACGGGGGCATCGTCCGGCGGTAGCGTGGCGCACAACCGTGGCGTGGTTCCTCCTCAAACACCTGGCGTTCCTGCTGCTCACGCTCCTCGTGTTGTCGTTCCTCGTTTTCTCGTTGAACGAGCTGTCGCCTGGCGGCGCTGCGCGGAAGATCCTCGGCGGGTATGCTGTGCCTACGGCTCCTGGGGTGGCCGGCGTCCGAGTAGGCCCCTTATGTCATGGTGCCGGGGCCCAAGGACGGGGCGACCGCTGCCGGAGGGTGCTAATGTTGCCTACGCTCCCGACTTGCCCGCGGACACGGTTCGCCTCGCGCGTTATCTCATCGGCAAAACGTTCGTACGGGTGACGCGCGGGGGCGCCCTGGTCAGCGGCCGGATCGTGGAGACGGAAGCCTACCCACCAGGGGATCCGAGTGGTCACGCCTTTCGGGGGAAGACCGCGAGCAACGACTCCCTCTTTCTGGAGCGCGGATTCGCCTATGTCTACTTCACCTATGGATCCTCGTTCATGATGAACGTAAGCAGCGAGCGCCCGGGTATCGGCGCCGGGGTCCTCATTCTCGCGCTCGAGCCGCTGGACAGCGTCGGTCTCATGCGACGGCGGCGCGGTGGCGTCTCTCTTCGAAACCTCGCCCGGGGGCCGGGGCCACAACCTGCACATCCCCGTGCAGGGCATTGCGGTCCAGGCTTCGCTGAACGCAGAAAGTGAGAGCCCGGAGGCGGGACCGGTGCTCCGCCTCCGGGCGGGGGTTGTGGGGCGCCGGACCCTCAGGCCCGGGCATGGCCCAGCGAAAGCCGGGCACTTATTGTGATGCGTTCACTGCCGTGCGACGCGCCATCAGAAAACACGTGACGCCCAATGGCGCGCCTGCTAAGCCGGGTGGAGTGTTCCCCCCTCTGACCTCCTGATGTGTTCACTTCGCGACGGAGAGCCGGCGCCTCAGCTTCCGTCAGTCATAGAAAACCGCTAACGCCCGGCCCTGTCAAGAGCCCTCTCGCGCGGCGTCGGAATAGCAGACTTGGATTCGGGTACAGGTGTCGGCGCAGAGCTCCGCACCGTACACCTTCGCCTGAAGGCCGCGCCGGGGCGCGTGGGTGCGAGCCCGCCCCGGCCGCCTGTCACGGCGGCCTGCGTCCACCCACAGCGGGATTGCCTACCTCAAGCAACGACTCGGCGCACCGGGCGCAGTACCAAGCGGACTCCATGAGCACCGCGCAGTCCGGGCAGCAGGCCCGCCCGCATGTGGGACAGTTGAGGGCGTCGAAGAGATACGGCATCCTCGCTCCGCAGACGCATAAAAGCACCATGGCACCCCTCACGGCGTTGTCCTCGCCAGGATTGTCGTCGGTGGCGGCCTTCCGGAGCATCAGCGCATCCGCCGGATGTTCACCCCCGCCGGCCGGAATGTCTTCCCCCAATAGACACGGTCGGCCCGAGGCTGGCGCGCCGAGCCACTACGCTCGCCAAGGATCACCTGGATGCAGAGCTCGACGCCGGCGCCGAGGATCGCCCGCCAACGAACTTCACCGACTCCTGCCCCTTCAGGACACTCGGCGTGATGGCCCACGTGCCGCCGCAGCCCGTCGTCGCAACCCGTCCTGCGGTGTCGGCGCCGGCGAAGGGGAAGGTGAAGCCACTCGTGATGCCGCCCAGGATGCAGAAGGTTGCCTTGAATGGGGCGTAGACGAGGGTCCCGAGCACGCTGCCCGCCCCGTACGCCACGTCCTGCGCCGCACTGTCGGCCGCCGCCGGATCGTTGACGACCGCGACGGCGAGGCTTGCCGTGAAGACGACGATCGCTGCACGCTTCATGGCTCGCACCCCCTCTGCTCGCTAGCCCGTGTAGCCGCGCGACCGCATGCAGGCGGCATAGGTCTCGCGGTAGTGCTCGTCGTGCTGCTTGTTCTCGTTCAGGCCATAGAGCGTCCCGCCGCCGGCGCCCACGAGGCCACCGATGGCCGCGCCTTTGCCGGCGCCGCGGCCGCCACCCGCGATAGCGCCACCCGCGGCCCCGAGGGCAGCACCCGCCAGCGCGCCGATCCCGGCGTCCTTCACGGTGTCGACGGTCTTGTCGCGCTGACCCGCCTGCGTCGCCGCGTATTGGTTGCACGCCTCGATGGCGGTTCGCGTCGGCACGGCTGGTGCTGCAGGCGCCGCCGGCGCTGCGGGTGCCACTGGTGCCGCCGGCGCTGCCGGAGAACCAGCGACGCGTGACGCTGCACGCCCTGCACTTACCTCAGCCACCTTCTTGTCGCTGTCCTTGCCGGTCCGGTTCGCCACGACCAAGCCCGTCGCGGCTGCCGTGGCCACGATGAGCCCGAGGCCGATGGTCGTCAGCTTCCAGGGGTTCGTCCAGCTGTCGTTCAACATGTTGCAAGCCCTCCCTTACCACGGTCTGCGCTTTCTCTCTCCGGGTGCGCGGCGACCGCTGTGGGTGGGGGGTGGAGCACGAAGCGTGCCGGGGGCATGGTGGTGACGGCGGAAGCGCACGGCGGACTGTCCATGCTTGGTCTATATGGACTTGCGTGTCGGGAGAGGCCAAGTCCTATTTCTGGGACTAAGGCGCGGGAAATGTAAGTTCTACACATCCCAGTCCTTTGTTCCTAGCTATCGTTCTCGTGTCCGCGAACTGACAGGCTCAGGCGTGAGCTCATACCATGTTGGGAATCTTTACAACCGGTCACCGGGTAATAGCAATCGTAAGGACCAACGCTTTCGTCGAGCGTGCGAGATGCCACCACGAAGGGTTCATTGGAGCGCATGGCGGCGCCAGATGCGCCGCGGGGGTCGCAGCGCTATGCTCGATGCAGCCCCTCGATTCGTGACTGGACGAGACGGTCCCAGCCGGACGGATGGAGAAGATCATGAAGCAAGTGGTCCTTGTGGCGCTGCTCGTGACCGCGGCTGCCTTTCCCGCTCACGCGCAAGTACGCGTGGGCATCGATATCGGTATTCAACTCCCGGTCCCGATCGATTGGACCGGCCCATGACCATATCCTTGGCGCGACAACAGGAGGATGCGCGATAAACGGCGTTCTCCATCGTGCTCAGCATCGAGTAGCACCGCTGGAGGGCCGAACCACGGCATGCAGCCGACGGCGCCCGCGCCGCGGCTGATGCCGGGCGTTAGACGTCACGGCCAAGGAGGACGGATATGGACGCGAACACGACTCGTAGCCGCACGGTCTCGATAGATGCCAAGCCGGGGCCGATAACCATCGATCCCGCCAGGACTGCTGCGCTCGTGGTGGACATGCAGAACGATTTCGCCGCCAAGGGCGGGATGTTCGAGCGCGCCGGAATCGCTATCTCGGTCACGAGGGCCGCGATCGGGCCGACGGCTCGAGCTTTGGTAGCCATTCGGAAGGCGGGGATCGGCGTCATCTACCTGAAGATGAAGTTTCGCTCTGATCTCTCCGACCTCGGCCCCCCTGACTCCCCGAACCGGATCAAGCATCTCCCCCTGGCTGTTGGAACGACAGTGACGGCGCCGGATGGTCGGGAAAGCCGAATCCTCATCAGAGATACGTGGAATACGGACGTCCTGGACGAGTTGAAGCCGGAAGTGGGCGATACCATTCTCTACAAGACGCGGTACAGCGGATTCTACGAAACCGATCTCGACTCCATTCTCGATGCGCGCGGCATCAAGTCCTTGGTCGTTACAGGAGCGACGACCTGCGTTTGCGTCGACTCAACGATTCGTGATGCCATGTTCAGAGACTATGCGTGCGTCCTACTAGAAGACGGCACTGGGGAGCCGATTGGAAACCAATCTGCGAGAAGTAATCATGAGGCCGCACTCCTGACGATCCAGACGTTGTTCGGTTGGGTCTCCACTTCGGCTGATCTCATCCGCGCACTGCAAACGTGATTAGCTGAGGGGCGAACGAGATGAAGCGGCGGTGGCTGGCGTGACGCCTAACCACGCAGTCGAGCGGGCATTCGCCGCTGTCCACAATCATTTGTCTTTGCCCACCTTGTTTCCGCCGTTCTCATGTGAAGGCTTCTGCCGTGTTAGAGGTATCCGGGACGATAGGTTTTTGAGACGCTCCCAAGCTGAGCAAGATACATCTCTCCTGGGGGGATTGAAACGCGACTTCAAGTCCCCATACTGGGAGTCAAATCCCTCGAACCTTGCTGGTTCAAGTCACGAGTATGCAACCAGTTTGACATCGGGACCTCCCAAGGCGTATCTAGGGAACTAATGAGCACCCGCCTTTCGCGGACCGTTCTGACCCTGGTCCTCGTGGCGGCCATACTCACGCTCACACCTCTGGCCCATGCGGACCACCTGATCCCACCTGGATCTCCGGAATCTGGGACGATGATGACTTTGATGATGTGGTCGGCTACGTCACATCGGCGGCTGGATTGCTCCCTAACCCCGTCGTCTGCGATCTCCGTCCGGTTGCGCTTCCCGCTCTTCTGAGCCCGTTAGGATTCCAAGCTGTCGTTTCAGCGCCATGCTCAGCCTCCAGTCCCCGCGCTCCCCCGACCTTCTAGTCCAGTCTCCTCCGCTTAGCCGCGTTGAGCGGCGGAGGACATCACGATGCCGTGTGGCCGGCGTTGCCTCTCCTCTACCGGAGAATCTAAGGAGCGCTGATGTTTATATTGCAGATTGGTGGCTGGTTCGTTTTCTCATGCATTCTGATGTCCTTTGTCGAGCACCAGGTACACAGGAAGCTGATGCACAGAACGAACTTCCTCAGTGCCCATACTGCGTCCTTCAAGCGCGTATTTGAGGCTCACGCTCTTGTGCATCACACGCACTACGCCGAGATATTCAGCGATGAACCTGTCGCTCGTGGTGAAGACAAGGAGATACGGCTGACGGTGCGCAAGGCGCCGATCAAGGCTATTCCAATTGCTGCACTTATTGCACTAGTATCCTGGCAGGGGGCAGCTGTCTTCGTGGCCGCTATGATGTTTCATCACTGGGCGTGGAACAAAATTCATCTGGAGATGCACAAGCCGGAGCAGAGGGTCTTCAGCACCTGGCCGGTCTATAAGTTTCTGGCACGATATCACTGCCTGCATCACAGACACCTGGACAGGAACTTCAATGT
>Ga0137407_10000775_pt1 | contig 20983 bp, 15 predicted proteins | sample CZOMad2_2_16fung_FD_108410 | JGI IMG/M metagenome (GOLD analysis project Ga0137407, IMG submission 108410) | Vadose zone soil fungal communities from Angelo Coast Range Reserve, California, USA - CZOMad2_2_16fungal (Illumina Assembly) | ecosystem: Environmental > Terrestrial > Soil > Vadose... | reverse complement strand
TGATCACGTCTTTCCTGCTCCTCCTTGCTGTTCCCCTGCCTACTGTTTCTTAATCTGTGTAATCTGCGTAATCTGTGGATAGTTCTCCTTGAAGAGCCTGCGTGATTAAGACCAAGTCACTAGGCTGCGGCCTCTGAGTTGACCCAGACGTTTGCGCGCGCGAACCTGTCGATCCCGTCAATCTCGTCTTCGCTCAACCGAAAATCTCCCGCGCTCACGATCCCGTCAACCTGTTCAGGATTCCTGCCACCAACGATTGCTCCGGTAACCGCTGATAACCGTAACGTCCAGGCAATTGCTATCTCTCCCGCCGAGAGGCCGTGATGCCTGCCGATGTTCTTCAACAACTCGGCGAGCCAGAGGTTTCGGTAAAGCCGTGGTTCCTGAAAGTCCTGATTATTCTTGCGCCAATCGTCTTCGGGAAAATTATTAATCCGTTCCCGCGTCATCCGTCCGCTGAGAAGACCCGACATCATCGGCGAGTAGACTATTACGCCTATGCCGTTCTTTTCGCAGAAAGGAAGGATTTCATCCTCGACGGCTGGATGGATTAGAGAGTAGGGCGGCTGAAGAGAGTCAACGCGGTCGATCTCCATCGCGCGCTGCAACTGTTCGATATTGAAGTTTGAGACTCCGATGTGACGAACCTTGCCCTCACGCTTCAGATTAGAAAGCGTACTCCAGCCTTCTTCGATGTCTCTTTCGGGATTGGGCCAGTGAATCTGGTAAAGATCAATTGCCTCTACCTGCAGCCGGCGCAGGCTGTCCTCTACCTCACGCCGGACTGAATCGCGCTTGAGGTTGTGACTGATGTTGCCTTTCTCATCCCAGACCATCGAGCACTTCGTAAAGATGTAGGGACGCTCCGTGCGTTTTTTTATAGCTCGACCGACGACCTCTTCGGAATGGCCCAGTCCATAGACTGCAGCGGTATCAATCCAGTTGATCCCCTTGTCAAGTGCGCGATTAATGGCCGCCATTGATTCGCGATCGTCCTGGGCTCCCCAACCGAATTGCCAACCGCCGCCACCTACCGCCCAGCTTCCAAACCCCAGAGGCGTGACGAATAGATCCGTCTTTCCCAATTGTCGTGTTTGCATCTTCTTAATCCTCTACCCGAAGCAGAGCATCCGCCGTTCCACAATTTCCGGGCACGTCAGAACCGATCAGGCAACTATTTAGCGAAGACTTTCGAGGGAGAAATGGATTTACCCGAAGAGTTGACACTCGATCCGCGACCATCAGATGCCAAGTGTTGAAATCTGACCACCAGCTTCGCGTCGATGTTCCCTGCTTTCCTTACTTTGGCCGTTTCCTTACAGCAATCAACTAATAGTTAACCGGGGCTGGGGCAGTGGCAAGCGGATTGCGATGTGCCAAGCGATTGTCGAAACGACAAGCCGGCTTCAGAGGAGCCTAATGTTTATAGACATAGCTATAAATCCCATGCTCGCGCTTCAGAGGAGCGCAATGTTTCGCAATGCAGAGGCTGGACCCCGCTCCTCTGGAGCGGGCGGAGAATTCTTTGGAAGCTTGTGTTCTATAAACATTGCGTCGCTATGGGACGCGGAATGAGGTTAACACGGCACTGTTGATGGGCTCCGAAATCAATGGCGGAGTCAAGGCGGCGGCAAGAGTTTCGACAAGAGCTGAGGACAAGGCAACACGTGAATGATGATGCAACTCCGGAAGATTCCCCTTAGTTTCTTGATCCGTCGCAGCGTGCGCTACCTGCTCGTCTCACACGGCTTTCGCCTCAGCCAGGCAGTCGCCATCCTGGCAGCGTTGAGTTTTGTGCTAACCGGTAGTCGTATCGCTTTCATCGATCAGTATGGCAACCGAGCGGACATCGTCGCTGCAATCTTCGTCACCGTTGCAACAACAGCGGTGCTGACCACTCTAAATCGGAGGGTGATGACCGCTATTGATCGACGCTTCTTCCGCGAGGCATACAATGCTGAGCTAATCTTAACGGAACTTGGCGAGGCGATTCCTACTCTCTCGAAAACCAAACAACTGGTTGAATTAGTAGCGAACAAGATCAGCGATGCGCTGCATCCGGAAAATGTAACGATCTTTCTGGATGACGAGGATGCCGGCGCTTTCGTCGCTGCATTTTCGTCCAATAATTCAAGGGCAGGCGCCGCATTATCATCTCAGCTTCGCGGCCTTGTCCTGCGTTATGACAAATGGCCCATCAATCAGTTAAGAAAATCGATTCTGAATTCGGTAGAAGTTATCGCAGCAGATCGTTGGTCAAATGCTCCGCGCCTGGAGGCTGATGGCGTCCCGTCCAATCAAGAGAGCCAAACGTTGCGCACAGTGCGCTCCACGCTCTTGATTCCGATCGCCGCCAATGGTCGTTTGCGTGGACTCCTCTCACTGGGCCAGCGACTCTCAGATCTGCCTTATGCACAAGAAGACCAGCGCCTGTTGTTGGTGGTCGCCAACCAGATGGCTACGTTCATTCAAAACATGGGGTTGCTCAGCCGCATGGTCGAGGAAGAGCGCATTGCGCGTGAGCTCAAGATGGCTGCAGAAGTGCAACGACACCTTTTTCCCGCCGATGGGCTTGAAGACGACGCTCTTCAGATTTACGGCATCTGCCTCCCGGCTCTGGGAATTGGGGGCGACTACTATGATTATTTTGAGATTGACGATCGCCGCACCGGCATCGCTATCGCCGACGTCGCCGGCAAAGGAATCGCCGCCGCGCTGTTGATGTCCACGGTGCAGGCTTCATTGCGCTGCCAGCTCATTTCTGGGAACGCGTCTTCAGCCAAGGTCGTCTCTTCGATGAATCACCTGCTGCGACGATCAACGAGCGACGGTGGTTATGCGACATTCTTTCTGGCACAGTTTGATAAAGCGACGCAGGGCCTAACCTATGTCAACGCCGGGCACAATCCCCCTATGCTTATTCGCGACGGACTTGCTCCACAGGGGAAAGCCGCAGAGCTTTTTGAGGCTGCAGGACCGCCGCGATATTTATCAAACATAGCCGCTCAAACGAGTGTTGGTCCCACCGTACCTGTAGCAGAGGCAACAGTGGTTAGACGGCTGACCACCGGAGGGCCGATCATCGGTACCTTCCTTAACGGACCTTACGAGCAGGAAACTATTCACCTCCAGAGTGGAGATACTCTCGTCGTTTACACCGATGGAGTGACGGAAGCCGTAAACCCGGCGGGCGTGGAATTCGGTGAAGAGAAACTACGATCGGTCATGGTTGAATCGTTGCGGTTGCCGGCGCGCGAATCGGCGGAAAACGTCATCGCCAGGGTGTTGGAGTGGCAGGGCCAGGCCGCCCAGCATGATGACATCACATTAATCGTGGTAAAGGTTAAATAGATCTATCGTCTCCTGCTCTCCAAGTTCGTACCATTAAGGAATAGGACCATTAGGTATCTTGACTCAGCAGACCGCCGTCGTACAATCAAGCCATAAGGCAATCGGATGGAGGAGCATGGCTGCCGTGGACTTGATTGATTCATACAACGACGCACTCGTGGCGCTTTCGGTGTTGATCGCCATGTTTGCGTCGTACGTTGCCTTGGACATTGCCGGTCGCGTAACGGCCGCAGTCGGTTGGACTCGCGCGGTTTGGCTGCTGGGCGGAGCCGTTGCGATGGGGACTGGCATTTGGTCCATGCACTACATTGGGATGCTGGCGTTTATCCTGCCGGTTCCCGTGGCCTACCATTGGCCAACCGTTCTGCTGTCACTGTTTGCGGCGATTGTCGCTTCGGCCATTGCGCTGTACGTGGTGAGCCGCCAGAGGATGAATGCGTTTCGAGCGCTCGCCGGCAGTGTCCTGATGGGTGCGGGTATTGCGAGCATGCATTACATCGGCATGGACGCCATGCGTTTACCGGCCATGTGCCACTATAGTTCCTTTCTCGTGGTCCTCTCCGTCGTGTTCGCGGTTCTGATTTCCCTCGCCGCGCTATGGATTACCTTTCACTTCCGCGATGAGAAAGCGGGGAGCGGCTGGGGAAAGACAGCCGGCGCCGTCGTGATGGGCGCCGCGATTCCCGTCATGCATTACACCGGCATGGCCGCCGCCAGTTTCACCCTGTCCGACATGCCAGTCGACCTGTCTCATGCCGTAAGCATCTCCACACTTGGCACCCTCGGAATTGCCGCCGTCACCTTGCTTCTCCTCGGGCTGGCTCTGCTGACGTCCTGGTTGGATAGACGCTTCGCTCTCCGAACTCTGGAACTGCAGGAAGAGAAGCTGAAGCAAAGCGAAGCCTATTTGTCCGAAGCACAGCAATTAAGCCACACGGGCAGCTTCGGCTGGTGGCTTTCAACCGGCGAGATCCTCTGGTCAGAGGAGACCTTTCGAATCTTCCAGTACGACCGAACAACGAAACCAACCGTCGAACTTGTGCTCAAACGGGTTCATCCGGAAGATGCGGCCTTCGTGAAACAGACAATCGAGCGCGCGTCGCAGGATGGGAAGGATTTTGATTTTGAATACCGATTGCTGATGCCGGATGGTTTCGTCAAGCATGTCCATGTCGTGGCTCACGCTTTGAGCCACGAATCGGGCGGCATCGAGTTTGCTGGAGCGGTGATGGACGTCACTGAGCAACACCAATCGAGAGCGGCTTTAGAAAAGGCTTTTGCCGAAATCAAGAAGTCAGAGCGTCAACTTCAGCTCGTCATCGACACTATCCCCGGTATGGTCTGGAGCGGTCTGCCTGACGGCACGTTCGATTTCGTCAATGAACCTTGGCTGCGGTACCTCGGTTGCTCCTGGGAAGAGCTTTCTGCCCAAGGCGGCTTGGTGTCCGTGGTCCATCCGGCCGACGTCGAGGGAAGCGTTGCGAGGTGGGAGGCGACTCGAGCGGCTGGGAGACATACCGACCATGAGCTCCGAATGCGCCGAGCCGACGGTCAATATCGCTGGTTTCTCACCCGTGCCCTCCCGCTGCGCGATGACTTGGGAAACATCATCAAATGGTATGGAACAGCTACCGATATCGAGGACCGAAAGCGGGCCGAGATGTTACTGGGCGGCGAGAAACGGCTTCTCGAGATGATCGCCCGAGGCGATTCTCGCGCGCGCATCCTTGATGCCCTTTGCCGGTTGGTCGAAGAGTTGGCCAGCGGTTCTCTCTCTTCAATCCTGTTGCTGGATCCGGATACCAACCGCCTGCGGCACGGCTCAGCGCCCAGCCTACCAGTAGATTACTGTGAAGCAATTGATGGTCTCGTCATCGGACCGTCCGTGGGTTCGTGCGGGACGGCTGCTTTCCGCGGAGAGCGAGTGATCGTCTCCGATATCGCCACGGATCCGCGGTGGGCAGATTTCCGCGAGTTGGCCCTGGCGCATGGGCTACGAGCGTGCTGGTCCGCGCCGATACTTTCGTCAGCAGGTAGCGTGATGGGTACCTTCGCGATTTACTATCGCGAACCACGTAGCCCCACTCCGCAGGATTCTAATCTCATAGGGCAGATCACCCATCTTGCGAGTATCGCCGTTGAGCGCGCGCAGGCCGCACAAGCGCTGCAGCAACAAGCGAACCTGCTGGAACAAGCGCACGACGCGATCATGATCTGGGAGTTTCCCAGAACGATCGTGTACTGGAATCGAGGCGCAGAACAGCTCTATGGCTTCTCCAGAAAAGAAGCGATTGGCCGTCCCTCCCACGAACTCCTCCACACGGAACACCCGATGACTACGCGCGAGTTCGAGGCAGCGCTGGAGCGCGACGGAGAATGGAGTGGCGAACTAACCCACACCACACGGGACGGCCGGAAAATCATCGTCGAAAGCCGCCACGTGCTGATGAGCGAGACGGACGGCCGTCGTCTGGTGCTCGAAACCAACCGTGACATCACTGAACGCAAGCGGGCGGAGGCTGAACTGCGCCAGGCGGAAACGGATCTCGCGCACGTCAGCAGGGTGACGACGATGGGAGAACTCACTGCCTCCCTGGCGCACGAGGTGAATCAACCAATAACCGCAGCCGTGACCAATGCCAATACCTGCGTGCGCTGGCTCGCCGGCGACACCCCGAACATCCAGGAGGCGCGCGACGCAGCCATCAGAAGCGCGAAAGACGGTACGCGTGCGGCGGAAATCATTAGCCGCATCCGATTGCTCTTCGAGAAGCGCACTGTGGAACGGGAGTTGGTTGACGTGAACGAAATCATTCGAGAAATGATCATCATCCTACGCGGCGAGGCAACGCGGTATTCGGTTTCGATGCGAGCGGATCTTGCTGCCGATCTTCCTCAGCTCGTGGCAGACCGGGTGCAATTGCAGCAGGTTATGATGAACCTCATTATGAATAGCATCGATGCGATGAAAGATGTCGATGGGACGCGTGAAGTCACCATGAAGTCCGAGCGCGCAGGAAACGAACAACTGCTGGTGTCGGTCAGCGATACAGGTGTGGGGCTGCCGGCGCAACAGGCGGAGGAGATATTCAATGCTTTCTTCACCACGAAGCTTCATGGCACCGGTATGGGATTATCCATCAGTCGGTCCATCGTTGAATCGCATGGCGGCCGCTTGTGGGCTGACAGCAACACCCCGCGTGGCGCGAGCTTTCATATCGCGCTGCCAACCGGAGTCGAGGCACATTAATGACGTCCCCAGACACCGCGATGGTGTTCGTTATTGATGATGATGCCGCCGTGCGTGAATCCATCCAGGGTCTGCTGAAGTCGGTGGGCTTGCGTTCCGATTCCTTCGGTACGGCGCAAGAGTTCTTAACCAGCGAGCGATCGGATGGGCCAAGCTGTCTTGTCCTGGATATTAGACTTCCGGGAATAAACGGTCTGGACTTTCAACGCCAGTTGGCTGACGCGGGTGTCCACATCCCTATCATTTTCATAACCGGTCATGGAGATATTCCAATGACTGTCAGGGCCATGAAATCCGGTGCGGTAGAGTTTCTGACAAAACCTTTCCGCGACCAGGATTTACTTGATGCCATCTATCAGGCTTTGGATCGCGATCGGGTGACGCGACGACATGAAAGTGAACTTGCTCAGTTGAGTAAGCGGTACGAATTGTTGACCCCACGAGAGCGCGAGGTAATGCGCCTGGTCGTATCAGGAATGCTGAATAAACAAATAGCCTTTGAGTTAGGGACCAGCGAAATCACCGTGAAGGTCCATCGCGGACATGTGATGAGCAAGATGCAGGCTGAATCACTCGCGGAATTGGTCAGAATAACGGAAAGGCTTGAGCTGCCGCCCGATAAGAAGTAGCTCAATGCCGCGGACCCAACTAGTCCGTATTAGATCACCTATACCAACGTATAATTGTGCCGTTGCCCCCGCCGCGCTAGGCTCCCTGCTATGGCCATTAACGGAAATAATAAAGTAGTCGCGATTGTCGATGATGATGCTGCAGTGCGCATTGCATTGGAGGGCTTGCTGAGATCTGCAGGATTGACCGCGCGAGCATTTAAGTCCGCGGAAGAATTTATAGGATCCGGCCAACAGTTTCAGACGGCCTGCCTTATCGCCGATATCCGCATGCCGGGGATGTCGGGCCTCGAGTTGCAGGCGAAGTTGAACGCTGAACATTGCCGGATTCCGATCGTCTTCATCACCGCCCATGGTGATGCGCAGATGCGGATGCAGGCGTTAAGGGCAGGAGCGGTCGAATTCCTGGCAAAGCCATTCAATGATGAAGTCCTGCTTGAGACCGTTCGAGCAGCTCTGGAAAATTGAGCAGGTAGCGGAAGTGCAACCGGATTCCCCCGGGGAGGTCTTCTTTGCAGGCTGTCGAAACTCCAAAATTCAGTGATTCAGATCGTGATCAGCGTAGGTTTGAGCAGGTTATCGGTAAGAGCGCTGCCCTCGAAGCGGTATTCGAGCAAGTCGAATGCGTTGCAACCACGGATTCCACCGTCCTCATTCAAGGAGAAACAGGCACTGGTAAAGAGCTAATCGCGCGTGCTATTCACAACGTTAGCACGCGTTGCGGGCGCTCCTTCATAAAGTTGAACTGCGCGGCAATTCCCCTCGACTTACTGGAGAGCGAACTCTTCGGTCATGAAAAAGGCGCTTTTACAGGTGCGATCGCACAAAGAATCGGTCGCTTCGAAATGGCCGACAAGGGGACGCTGTTTTTGGACGAAGTCGGCGATATTCCGTCGGCACTTCAACCCAAACTGTTGCGTGTATTGCAGGAACAGGAGTTCGAACGCCTGGGCAGTACTCATACTCGACAGGTGGACGTTCGGCTGGTCGCTGCGACGAACCGTGATCTGACGGACATGACGAAGCAGGGCGAATTCCGCATCGACTTATACTACCGATTGAACGTTTTTCCGATTCGGATTCCGCCTTTACGTGAACGTCGTGAAGACATTCCGTTGCTGGTGGAATACTTTATGGAAAAGTTCGCGCGCCGCATGGGTAAGCGGATCGAAACCGTTCCGTCGACGACTATGGAAAAGCTAGTGAGTTGGCCCTGGCCGGGAAACGTGCGTGAGTTGCAAAACATGATCGAGCGCGGGGTAATTCTGTCAAAGGGCTTTGTTCTCGAGATTCCGTTGGCGGAACTGGAGCAGCCCGTTATTCCAGTTCTCAATGACAATAACGGAACCGCAACGCTTAAGGATTTTGAACGAGAACATATTCTGCAGGCCTTGCACGATTCTGGGTGGGTGATAGGAGGCCCTGCCGGAGCCGCGGCACGGCTGGGAATGAACCGAAGCACTCTTAACGCACGAATGCGGAAGTTACAAATAAGACGGCCCAAACCGGAATACTTTGCGCACAGTGGTATCGCTATGTAGTTCCCATTAAGTATTTTTCGCCTCTTACTTAGATCCTGCCAAGACTGCTACAACTCTCTGCTGATGGCTTAAACGATTCGCAAAGACTACGGAGCATTCAACAGCAATCCAGGCGCCCCTATTTCATCGACATGGTTGCGGCGCGCGCGGCGGAAATGGCCAGGTCGACCGGTTCAAGTGATGCGCGCAGCAGCTCGGCAATGCTCCAGGCTTGAGCAACGCACCCGCGCGGCGTGTGTGGAGAGTCGCCGTCGAAGATTTCTGAAACTTGACCCAGACAGGCTTCTGTCAGATGGTCTTCGAAGTTATTAAGCCATTCAGCCGCGAACTTTCGACCCGCTTTCTGACCAAATGTCTTCACATACGCTGTGATATATGAACCGATCAGCCACGGCCATACGGTGCCCTGATGATAAGAGCCGTCGCGGCTCCGTGTATCACCCTCGTAACGACCGATGTAACGGGAATCGTTTGGCGAGAGCGTGCGGAGGCCGCGCGGCGTTAGTAGTTCACGCTCGACTACGCGCAGGATGCTCTTCGCTCGCGCTCTTGAAACCATCGAATTCGTTAGGCTGATGGCCAGGACCTGATTGGGCCTGATGGAAGCATCGCACTCGTCGCCGTTCACCACGTCGTAGAGACAACCTGTCTGCTCGTTCCAGAAAAGTTCATTGAAACTCTTGCGCGTGCATGCGGCCGTGGTTTTGTACTGCTTTTTATTCCCTTCGTCTCCGAACTTTTCCGCCAGGCCCTCCATTATCCGCAGCGCGTTGTACCAAAGAGCTTGAATCTCGACGGCTTTGCCGGTACGTGGCGTGACCACCCAGTCACTGACTTTCGCATCCATCCACGTCAACTGCACGCCCGGTTCGCCGGAAAACAGCAAACCGTCTGTATCAACGTGGATGCTGTAACGCGTTCCGCGCACGTGCCATTCGATGATGTCTCGCAGAACTTCGTAAAGGTTGTCGCGAACAAAGTCGAAGTCCTTTGTGTATTCCAGGAGTGCGCGCACGGCTTCAAAAAACCACAGCGTAGCGTCCACCGTGTTGTATTCAGGAGTTTCACCCGCGTCAGGAAAGCGATTTGGCAACATGCCCTGATCGACGTGCCTGGCGAACTCGACCAAAATGCTTTTTGCGATCTCATATCGTCCGGTCGCCAGCGTCAGACCCGGCAGCGCGATCATCGTGTCGCGGCCCCAATCGGCGAACCAGTGATAGCCGGCGATAATTGTCTGTTGTTCGCCGCGTGCAACGATGTATTGATCCGCTGCGACTGTTAAGGCACGCACGAGATCGTTGTCGTGTGGCGCAGACTGCGTGATCTTTTGGCGACGTGTCACCTCAGCTTCGCGATAAGCATTGGCTTGCTTCGCATCACGACGGTCGGTCGAAGCGATGATACTGACGCGCGCGCCGGGTTTCTTCGCCAACGCGGTTTGGTCTATTGCAAACGTCAGTGCAAACGGACTGAAGAGGTCTTCGTGGAAATCCAGTCCCCTCTCCTGTTCAACTCGATATTCGAAGTTGCGATACCAATCCCCGTGTGTCGCGATCTCACCAGAGTCGTGGGCGAAATATAACGTCGGCAAATCGGCATAGGGCGCGACGCTTGCTCGTCCATCCTCAATCTCGACGTGCGAATTCAATGCGCTGTTCTCGTGTGTAGTGCTGTGATAATCGCGAAAGGCAATCAGCGGCCGAATCTCCAGCTTGATCGGGGCAGTAGCCCGACCGTCAGGGAGGGTTCCGTTTTTCAATTCGTATTGTATGACCGTCGTGTTCTCTCCCAGCACCATGAAGACCGACTTTTCGATCTCGATTCCTTCGATTTCGTAAGTAAATATGGGAAACGGATCGAGGCGAAAGACTGTTTGCAAGTGAAAGCCTTTTGGGTGGACCGCGCCCAGGTACTGGTTGGCTGAGAGGTCGTAACGCCTTCCGTCAACGATGAGCGCTTCTTCGAATTTGGAAAGCAAAACCATGCGCCCGACCGGCGGCTTGGTGGCAGCGGTTAGCAGGCCATGGTAGCGTCGTGTGTTGAGGCCGACGATGGTCGACGAAGCAAAGCCGCCAAGTCCGTTGGTTTCCAACCATTCGCGTGAGGTCGCTGCGTCGAGATCATTGAGCAGATTGTGAGTAAATTGGATCATATCTGTCGTCAACCTTTCGGCTCAGCTAGTGGTGCCCTATTTTCATTTTTCTCTGTGCAACACAGAGAATTTCAAATTAGGTCACTACCGGCTCAGCTGGTGCGGGACAAGCCCCCTTCCTGACTTGAGAGACATTCAAGGCGTTCAATTAACACACTGGCTGGAAAGCGTTTCAACTGGGATTGACTAGTCAAGAGAATGGGCTCGGGGTTGGGAAGGCGTACTTGCCCCCCTCTCTTCGCCTCTCATAGTTTAGAACTCGGCAACTTCGCAGAAGACTTTTATCGCGCCGTTACTGTTAGTAAGCTTCGCGAAGAGTTCTTGATAGTTTTCCAGGCCCTTGACCGGATGAGTCAGCAAACGCTGAAGCCAGCCGGGATACTCAGCTTCGGCTTGCGCCATGTCTTTCACACCCATTTCGAAATACTCACGATTGGCGTTTACTGTGCCGACCATCACCTTATTCCCCAGCACAAAGCCCAGGTTGATCTTGTCGGCGGGAACTTCGATCTTGCGATCGCCGCCCGTGACGCTCGACAGCACCAGCACGCCGTTCTTGCCCAGGGCCTGCATGCTGTCGAACACAACCGGCGAAAAACCAGTGGCCTCGAAAACGATATCAAACGGACCGTATTTCTTTGCGCCCTCAAGGATCGACATATCTTTGGTTGACTGGTACGTTGCGCCTATGGCTTCGATCAAATCCGAGTTCAAGTAGGGTTTTGAATTCAGGCCAAAGGTTGTCACTTGCAATCCGCGCAGGCGAAGCACAAGCGTAGCCAGCAGCCCGATTGTTCCCGCCCCCATCACGGCCGCGCGACGCGGATGCCATACGCGTAAACGGCGCTGAATTTCGTAAGCCTGAGCGACGCCTTTTTCAACCACCGTGGTTGGCTCCAGAAGCACGCCGATCTCTTTCAAGCCCTGCGGAATTTTCACGATGAACTCGGCATCATCAACATAGTATTCGCTCATGTATCCATGTCGCAGGTTGATACCGCGCTCAAAATAGGTGTCGTCGGTAGTCATATCGCTGGTGCCGATCAAATCGTAGATGCTCGAGCCGGGCCGGCGCACGGTGGCGACAACGTAGTCGCCCGGTTTGACCTCGACAACGTTTGGTCCGACTGCTTCAACCTGCCCAAAGCTTTCGTGACCGATGACCAGGAAGTCGTAACCTTGTGGGGCATTGCCATAGGCAGCGGTGTTGATTTCCTTGTCGGTGCCGTCGACGCCAACACGCAGAACTTTGACCAGCACGCCACGACCATTCGGCACTTCATCAACTGAAGGTTTTGGCATCTCCGCGAGATGCGCGGTGTTAGACTTTCCGGGGAAGACTGCGATTGCCTTCATAATTGCTCCTTGATAAAGGACATTGGGTTAGGGTGTCGAGCGTATGTTAACCGACCCACACCCTAAACCCAGCGCCTACTTGATTAACTTGCCGGCATGGCCCACTGAGTTTGAAGCCCAATCTGCTGAAGCGTCGAGAACACGCGCCTGGGTTCACCCAAGTCGCTCCAGCCGACTTCGCTAACCTGCATTACCGCCAGGTCGTCAGGCCGTATCGCGAGAACTTCGTGTGAAAAGTTTGACGAGGGAACCGACGAATACAGTTCGCTGAGTGCGCTCGCTTCGGAAGTAGTGCCAAAGCTGGGAGCGATCAGCGAAAAGAAATCGAAGAGTGCCGGCAACGCGCGCTCAGTCATCTTCAGAAAAGCATCGACGCGGCCGACCATCACGAAGCTGTTCCACAGGCATCCCCGCTCCATCAATCTTCGGGCGACGAGTGCGGACGGCTTTTCCCAGAATTTGCTCACGCGAGAAATCGAACGCGGCAGTTGCCCAAACAGCGAAACGTCCGGCTCAATCCAGCCATATTCCACTTCGGGACTCTCCGGCTTGATGCCGAGCAAGGTGACAGTTTCGGGATGAGTTCTCGCCGCCTTGAAAGCCAACTCGATATTAGACATGAACTGTTCGTCGTCGGCGAAGTAATGATCTGAAGGAAAGAAGGCGACAGCAGCGTTCGGAGAAAGCTGGGCGATGTGAAGCAAGCTGAAAAGAATCGCGGGCGCCGTACCCTTGTTCTCTGGCTGCACCAGCAAGCGAGCCTTTGGCACATCCTTTAGTAATGGTGCATAGAAACGTTCATGGGTTCGCGTAAGGACAGTTAGAGTGTGGTCCGGCGCGACAGAGAGCGCGACGCGACGGCTGGTTTGATCCAGTAACGTCCGTCCGCCAATGATTGGGCAGAACTGCTTGGGCCGGTCGTCGCCTGAGATCGTCCGTGTCAGCGATTGCAAACGTGTGCCGTCACCGCCAGCCAGAATCACGGCCCAACGATTGCTGCCGCTTTTTTCGATGGTTTCACCGGTGTTGCTTAGGTTGTTGGTGACTTCGTGCTCGCAAGAGAAGATTGCCATCCTCGCTCTCCTTATCGGGGTCAGCTCTCGGGTTCCTAGTCCGGTCTATTAGCGCCTGTGCGCTTTCGGTTTCCTTACTTCCCGGAGATGAGTCGGAGAAACGGCGAATTCCTTTCACGAACAATCCATAAAAAGTTGAGTCGTACGACATGAGAGCTGAGGTGGTATGCGAGGCTCAATTACAGAACCGGGAGCTGTAGCGACCGGATCATAAACTCAATTCACGGTTGAGAAGGACAATATGGAACAAGGTTGCCAGTTGAGTGCCGGCATCCGATCGCTACAACTCCCGGTTCTGTACTCGTTTCTCGTAGGACCACCTGCTAACGGTTCCGCCTTGACTACTCATTCTTACCGATGGCTGCCGCTTGCACCTTCGATCGGTGCTCACCGCTCTGCTGCATGAGCTTGGCGACAATGCCGGTCCATCCGGTCTGATGGCTGGCACCGACACCTGAACCGTTGTCGCCGTGGAAGTATTCGTGAAACTGGATCAGGTCGCGCCAGTTTGGATCGTTCTGAAACTTTTCGATGTCGCCATAGACCGGGCGGCGTCCATCCGCGCCGCGGATGAAAGGGCACGATAGGCGACGTGAGATCTCAGCGGCGACCTCCCACAGGGTTAGCATGTTTCCTGAACCCGTCGGACATTCAACTTTGAAATCGTCGCCCAGGTAGTGATGAAACTTTTGCAGCGATTCGACCAGAAGGAAATTCAACGGGAACCAAATTGGGCCGCGCCAATTTGAGTTGCCGCCGAACAAACCCGTGCTCGATTCTGCCGGTTCATAGTCCACGCCATACTCTGCCCCCATAACATCCATCTTGTAAGGATGATCCTTGTGATAACGAGAGAGCGCGCGGATGCCGTACGGGGAGAAGAACTCGCTTTCATCGAGCATGACCTTCAACACCCGTCGCAACTGTTCCTGATCAACGATCGAAAGTAATCGCCGCTCGTCGTTTCCCGGCGTGCGCATGCAGGCGACATTGCCCGTCAGGTCCGGGCGGTTGTCGATGAACCATTCGAGGCGCTTTTTGAAGTCGGGCAGCCGGTTCAACGTTTCCGCTTCCAGAGTTTCAATCGCGAATAGCGGGATCAAGCCAACCATCGAACGCACCTTCAGCGGAAAGTGTTCGCCGTCAGGCAGGTGCAGCACGTCGTAGAAGAAGCCATCTTCTTCGTTCCACAGCTCGACGCCATCGTGGCCCAGATTAGTCATCGCGTGCGCGATATGAATGAAGTGTTCCCAGAACTTGCTGGCCACGTCCTCGTAAACCCGATCCTTGCTCGCCAACTCCATGGCTATCGCGAGCAAATTCAACGTGAACATCCCCATCCAGCTGGTGCCGTCCGACTGTTCGATGTAACCGCCGGTTGGCAAGGGCGCGCTGCGATCGAACACGCCGATGTTGTCGAGTCCGAGGAAGCCGCCTTCGAAAATGTTGCTGCCCTCGGCGTCTTTCCGATTCACCCACCAGGTGAAGTTGAGCATCAGTTTGTGGAAGACGCGCTCGAGAAATTTACGGTCGCCCTTGCCGTTCCGCTTTTTGTCGATCTTGTAAACGCGCCATGCGGCCCAGGCATGGACGGGCGGGTTCACGTCGCCGAGCGCCCACTCGTATGCCGGCAACTGTCCGTTCGGATGCATGTACCACTCGCGCGTCATCAAGACGAGTTGTTCTTTGGCAAACTCCGGATCGATCAACGCCAACGGAATGCAATGGAACGCCAGGTCCCAGGCGGCGTACCAGGGGTATTCCCACTTGTCCGGCATGGAAATGACGTCGGCGTTGTAGAGATTCGCCCATTGATGATTGCGACCATTCAATCGCTCTTTCGGCGGCGCCGGTGTTTTCGGATCGCCTTCGAGCCATTGCTTAACGACGTAGTGATAGAACTGTTTCGACCAGAGCATTCCCGCGAACGCCTGGCGCATGACGTTGCCAGCGTCAGCCGATAGACCTTGTGGAATTACGGTAGCGTAGAAGTCGTCAGCCTCTTGCTGCCTGGTCGCAAAAACCTGCTCAAATTCTTTTCCGAAGCTGAAGCCCTCCCTTACGGTCGGGCTACTGCCCCGAGATTCGGTTAATCGCAGCCGGATCGTGGCTGATTCCCCGGGCCCAACTGTGAGCGCGTAATGCGCGGCGGCTTTCGTTCCCGTGTGTTCCGGATTCACTGCGTCCTGCTGGCCGTGGATCACGTAATTGTGAAACGCATCCTTGACGTACGGCGATGTGTTTGCGGAGTTGAAGAGCCGCTGAGCGTTCGTTTCGTTTTCGGTGAAGAGCAGCTCCGGCGCGCCTTCGCAGTAGAGCCGGCGATTGCCCAACGCAAAATGTTCAAGTTCGATTGTGGCTGGACCACTCGCGGACGAAGCCTTACGCGCGACGGGCTTCGGATCATCGTTTTCGCCCCAGCTCCAGCGATTGCGGAACCAAACGGTCGGCAGGAGATGAATGTCGGCTGCTTCGGGCCCACGATTCCACGCTGTGATCTTGATCAGAACGTCCTCGGCGCCGGCCTTCGCGTATTCGACGAACACATCAAAGTTGCCATTGTCATTGAACACGCCGGTGTCCATCAGCTCGAATTCAGGATCTTGCTTGCCACGACGGCGGTTCTCTTCGACCAGACGCGCATAGGGAAACTCAGCCTGTGGATATTTATAGAGATATTTCATGTACGAGTGTGTCGGCGTCGAATCGAGATAAAAGTAATACTCCTTGACGTCTTCACCGTGATTGCCTTCGCTGCCGGTCAACCCGAAGAGGCGCTCCTTCAAAATGGGATCGCGACCATTCCAGAGTGCCAGCGCGAAACACATCATCTGATGACGATCGCAAATTCCGGCAAGGCCGTCCTCATTCCAGCGATAGGCACGCGACCGCGCGTGATCGTGTGGAAAATAGTCCCAGGCCGTGCCGCCGGCACTGTAGTCTTCGCGCACCGTGCCCCATGCGCGTTCGCTCACGTAAGGTCCCCAGCGTTTCCAATGCGCCTTGCGGTCGCGAGACTCCTCAAGCCGTAGTTCTTCAGCGGTTAACGTGTTTGCGTTCTTTGTCATGGTTCACTTGCTTTCTCGGAGTTCAGTCCTGCCACACTCCGGACATGCGTGTGCTTCCTGCAATACGCCGCCAAATACCGGATCGATCGCAGCCGGATTATCCAGACTCCCGCGGTAATCAATTTTCATTGCGTGATGATTCATTTCTACTCCGCACTTCGGACAAATCATCCTGTCTGTTTGCGCCATCTGCTGCTCCTAATCACATCGAGATGTTCTCGCGTCCGAGCCTGAGCGTTTTGCTCATCCAGATCAACTCACCCAAAAACTGATCGATGCGCCTGACGTAGGCATCATCAAGAATCTTTCCGGTGTCATCGAAAAGCTTTTGGGAGCCGGAAAAGTTGCCATCCCAAAAAATCGTCACCAGGCCGAGTTCCCTAAGCACCGGGATCAGATTTTGGATCATACGCGTGCCGCCAAAGCCACCCGCCGACACACCGCACACTCCCACAGCCTTATGTATGTACTCTTTCAAATTGGAGTCAAGCACGTGCTTAAGGATTCCTGGATACCCGTGGTTGTATTCCGGAACGACCAACAACAATCCATCCGCGCGCCCGACTGTCTCTGAGAATCTAACTTCCTTGATCGCTTCGCCGGCGTCATCAGTAACAAACTTCAAATCGCGAAGATCGATCAGTTCGGTTTCGACGCCGTCGCGCTTCTGAACTTCTCCAAAGACAAACCTTGCTACGTTTTCGCTGGCGCGACCCTTGCGCACCGTGCCCAGGACTACGGGAATGAAGAGCGCCCTGGTGTTCATTCAGTTCTTCCTCGCCGCCTGGCTTTTCGATTCGATCAGCTCCATCACGTGTCCGTCGGGATCGCGCACCAGCAACGCCTTCGTAAAACCGAGATCGTCGCGGCTCAGTTGCACCAGACCCGGCGAGACGAACATCGATCGATTCGCTCTTAAGCTAAGGGCCGCAGCCTCGGCATTGTTCACCGTCAAGGTCGTCTGCCAATGAACCACGTCGCTGGCGCGTTCGTCGGCCGGGAATGCCCGACCGTTGCGCGGCGCCAGGTATTCGAGAAATTCGATGCCGGGCCCGCCGTCAGTCGCGCGCATTGAAGTGATGCGCAAGCGCGCACCAAAGACATTGTTCAAGTGTTCCTGTTCGATGCCGTAGTTTTCGCTTTCGCCGGCGATGCGCATGCCGAGCACGTCGCGATAGAAGATCAAACTGGCTTCGGTATCACTAACGACGATCGCCGTGTGGTCGATGCCCAGAAACAATTTGTCACCGGAACGATGCCACTTCGCGTCGCCCTTCCCCGCGGGAAACTCGAGAATCTCCAGATTATGACCGTCGGGATCATGAAAGTAGAACGCCTTGATGCCGCTTGCATTCTTGTTCCAATCGGGCAGTCGTTGCGGACCGGAAGACGCGTGCTCGACTTTGTTCTGGCGCAGCCACGCGTAGGCTTTGTCCATGTCGCTGGTAATGATCGCGATATGCTGAAACCAGCGATCGTTGCTCCGCGAGTCAACCGGAATCGGCCGGCCCTTGGGCGCCAGATACTCAGTCAGCGTGATGAACTCCTCGCCGAGTTTCATGCGCACGATGCGCATGCGCAAGCCAAACAGTCCCTGGAGATGCTCGTAGTCTTCCCCAGCAACTTCAACATCGGAAACTTTTTCGAAGGAAAGGACTTTGGAAAAGAAGTCTACTGAACGATCCATGTCGCTCACGGTCATACCCACGGCGTCAACCCGAGTAACGATTGCGGGAAACTCGGAGACGGGAAGATGGGGAGACTTGGAGACGCGGAGACCCGGGGACGCGGAGATTGATTCGATCGGCCCGAGTTGTTGTTGCGCCTTGGTTAGCGACGGCAAAAGCACCAGAGCTATCAGTAAACAGAGCATCAAGTGAATTGGAAAACTTGCGTCTCCTGGTGCGTGTGATTCACGATTCCGCGAAATCTGCGTCTCCACCCCTCCGCGTCTCCGTATCCCCATGTCTTCGTGTGTCGGTTTCATGCCAGGCGCTCCTTCAAATGATCGGCTACGCGCAAGGCGTTCGCCATGATTGTCAACGCCGGATTGACCGCACCGCTGGACGGAAAGAAGCTTGCGTCCACCACGTAAAGGTTATCGACCTCGTGCGCTTTGCAATTGCGATCGAGCGCGGAAGTCGTCGGGTCGTTACCGAACCGCACCGTGCCGTTCTGATGCGCGACTGCCGCCAACGGCAAACGCTGGCCCAGGTACAGGTTTCGCGCGAACAATCCCTGATGACACTCGTGACCGTGCACATCGCATGTTCCCTGCTTCATTGCTTTCTGCAAATGAGCCTTGAGCCGGTCGTGCCCCTCTACATTGTTTAGTGTATAACTCACGACGATTTCGCCGTCGCGATTCAGCGTGACGCGGTTGTTCGGATCGGGCAGGTCTTCAGACGTAAGCCAGAAATCCAGCGAGTGTTGAGCCATTAGTTCCAACGACCAGCCCGGCGCGATCTTCGGCGCTCCCGCTCGCAAAGTGTCTGCGTCGAGCTTGCCGACGAAGGAAATGTGGCCCATCGGGTACTCCCAATCCTTCGAGCCAAGATAGAAGTCGTTTACGGCCAGCGTCTTTTGAAAGACAGTCGGGTTCGGGCATTTCGAAAGCGCCATCAGCACTGAGTTGATGTGACCCATGTAGTGACGCCCGACCACGTCTGAGCCATTGGCGAGACCGTTCGGGTGCGAATCATTTGCGGAACGGAGCAACAAGGGAGCCGAGTTCACTGCCCCACAGGAAACGACGACGATGTCGCCCGAATACTCTTCGGTAGCCCCCTTCTGAGCGCTGCCTCTTTTGACAATGACTTTCCTGATTTCCCGCGCGTTGCCGCCTGTCTCCAGCCTCATCACTTGCGCGTCCGTCAACAGCGAAACGTTCTCGTGTTTCAGCGCCGGATCGACGCACACGACTTGCGCGTCTGCTTTCGCATTGATCAGGCACGGATGACCGTCACAGGTGTTGCACCGAATGCAGGCGCTGGTTCGCGAATTCTTTTCGTCGATCATGATCCCCAGCGGAACGTGAAAAGGCTTCAGCCCGGCGCGCTCGAAATCTTCCGCCAGGTGTTGAATGCGCGGCTCGTGACTCACTGCGGGATAGCGATAGGGAGCACTGGCCCACGGTTCGGTCGGGTCTTCACCGCGATTGCCGTGCACGTGATAAAGGTTTTCAGCCTCCGTGTAATAGGGCTCCATCTCGTCATAACTGATGGGCCAGGCGGGCGAGACGCCGCCATGATGGCGAATCTCTCCAAAGTCTTCCTGGCGCAGACGAAACAGAGCGGAGCCGTAGAACTTCGTGTTGCCGCCAACGAAATAGTTCGTATGCGGATGCAGCGCCCCGCCGCCCTTGTCGTACCACGATTCCTTCGTGTTGTACTTAGCGTCGAGGTTAACTGCGCGAGTGCTCCAATTGTCTTTTTCGCGCGGCACGTACGGCCCGCGTTCCAGCAGCAGGATGCGCTTGCCCGTGCCCGCCAAAGCATAAGCAAGCGTCCCGCCCCCCGCCCCCGTGCCGATGATGATTACGTCGTAGTGGTTGTTGCTAGACATGGCGCGTTCCGATTGAGCTATTACTGAGATGATAGAGGCTGACGTTAAGACAGAAACAGACCCCTTGAACAGAATTAGCGATTCATCGATTGCATCGAATCACTCATCAATGGCGCGGTGCCAAAGTTGACGCTAAACCGGGCGCACCAGATGGTCACCGCGCGATACTTCGCCAAGTCGACGTTGGCAGGAACATCGTAGTTCTGGTCGCCGATGTTTCCTTTCAAAGAGCCCAGCTCGACAAAGCCGGCATTCTTCACGGTATCGTTGTCCTTCGCATCAGCGGCGGCCACGAGATAAACGTGCACGTCGGGACCATTCGAAGTTTCGAAGTTGGTCAGGCGGAGGGTCCTTTTGCCATCGGCGAGCTTGAAGATCGCAGCCGTGCCCCTGGTTTCGTGCGCCCCAGCGTGAAATTCACCAGCCGCGAGTTTCATCGGAGCCATGTTGGCGGCCGAGGCGGTCGGAAACTGTTCGTTGACTTTCTGGTTGATAAAGAGTCGTTCTGGGCGAAAGGCGTACCAGGCGCTGGCGACTGCTATTAGAACTACTACTGCTACGATAAGTTTGCGTGATGACATTCTTATTCTCCTTGCGAAAAGAAATTAGATTTGGTGATTCCGTTGAGCGCTGGCGACTCGACCGTTAGGTTTCGTCAACTTGATTCTTGCGCTCAAGCTGTTAGTCGTTGATGTAAGGCAAAACTTACAGCTTGCGGAACAGGCACGGGGCCGTCGACTCGGCCGGAATCGATGCGGGCGGTTTGAGCGGAAACTGGTGGCGCGCCAAACCAGTTGATTTGCAGGTATCTACGCAAAGACAGACGCGCTCGGTGCAGCATTACCCACAGATTCTCGCGTGACACATTAAGGACTTCGCAGATTTCATCGGTATCGAGACCATCGATTTCGCGCAGGATGAACGCCGTTGCCGTACGCGCCGACAAGGAAGACAGTCCATGAGTCAGGACGTCCCAGAACTCTTTTTGCTCGATTA
>Ga0137407_10000774_pt1 | contig 20984 bp, 16 predicted proteins | sample CZOMad2_2_16fung_FD_108410 | JGI IMG/M metagenome (GOLD analysis project Ga0137407, IMG submission 108410) | Vadose zone soil fungal communities from Angelo Coast Range Reserve, California, USA - CZOMad2_2_16fungal (Illumina Assembly) | ecosystem: Environmental > Terrestrial > Soil > Vadose... | reverse complement strand
TTACGCTGAAGATGGCGGTGGAGGCGCCGATGCCTAACGCGAGGGTGATGATGGCTACGGCGGCAAACGCGCGGCTCTTCCACAGGGTCCGCGTCGCGTAACGCAGGTCTTGCAGGAACATTTCCATCGCCGGTCTCCGTGGAAAGGGCTTTGCAGCCCAGGGAGCGCCAACGCTGGGCCACGCAAGAGTAAGACGATAGGCACGAACAAACGTTTCCGCGTGGAGGAGTGGATGCCGGTTTTTGAGCTGCGGAAAGACGGCCACTGCGGCCGATCGCTGGAGGGTTTCCGCAGTTGAGATTCTTTCCGGTCGAGCCGGAATCCCAGATCGGGCATCCTCGTCGGATGCCCTCAGAATGACAGTTTCTCTTCAGGGGGTGGTTTTGGCTAGTGTGGCGCCGGTGATTTGTTGAAGCAATGCGTTCTGGGCATCGGCGCGGACGGCTTTGGCTTTGGCGGCGCGAGGACTGTTCGAATCGATCTGAAGATAGGCATCGAGATCGGCGACCACCGCGGTGGGATTGTTCTGGCGTTGATGGATTTGCGCGAGAAGCAGGAAGGCTTCCCCAAATCTGGGTTTGTAGTGAAGCGTTTCGAGGGCACTCTTCTCGCCTTCCGGGTTGCGGCCGGTGGAGTACAAGACCAGGGCGAGCGCGTAGTGGCTGGTGGCGTCAGTGTCGTCGAGCAGAAGCGCCTGGCGAGCGACCAGCTCCGCTTCGGGGAATTGTTGCCGGATGCAGAGGATCAGGCTCAGGCTGGACATAGGAGGGGCGTAGCGGCCTTCGCTGAGCTCGATGGACTTGCTGAAGGCGGCTTCGGCTTCCGCGCCGTGGTCTTGATTCAGTTCGGCAACACCAATGGAATAGTAGGCCTCATAGAAGTCCGGGAAAACTTGAATGGCGCGCTTATACTCCTCGATGCTCGCTGCCGGATTCTTGGAAGCTAGCAGGTGGTTCCCTTTGTCAAAGAAATTGCGCGCCTTTTGTGGAATGATCAGTTCGTGAACAGAAACCGATGAACGAGGGTTGCTTGCGAGCGGCTGGTTGCTTTTACGCAAGCGCAGCAGCAGAGGCCCGGTGCCGTAGTCGATCTGCAGCGTTTCCTGGAGCGTCGAATAACCCGGGTTGCTGACAGTGACAAGATACGTTGCCGCGGGTATCCCATCGATGTGGAAGTCTCCTTCGCGATCGGTGAGCGCCGTGGCACTCCAGTTTCCGGCGAGAAGCCTGACTTCGACGCGCACCTGGGAGGCAGCAGAATCATTGCCTTCCATGAGAACTCGACCCGTCAGTGATGCGCGTGCCTGGTTGGCACCTCTGGACTGAGCGCTGGAAAGGATGGGCAAGGCGAGGAACAACGCAGGGAACAATCCAAAGCAATACGACGCCGCGGAAAACCTCTTCATGGGTGCACCTTTTTTCCGGAGGGGTACTTCAACGCCCAAGTTGAATCCATTGTGAGCAAACAAGCGCACGGTGGGAGCGAATAGTGCGGCGGTGTGAGCGAGGCAGGCACCTGTACTGCGGGACAGGTGCAAGAAAAATGAGCGATCGTCGTTTGAGCGAGGTGGAGGTTACGCCTGATTTGCAGTGACAAGGTGTGCTGCGAATGCGGGCAATTTGCGGAAGGCTACGTGGACCAGGTCGGTCAGTGAGCGGAGTTGCAGTCCATTCTGTTGAAAGAGAAGAGTAAGGGCGCGCTGCGAATAGAGAGAGAAGTGCCCGTTGCGAGGGCTGGCATACCACCACTGCAAACGGATTTCGTCGAAGTTCGCGGGTTGTGTGAGCGTGGAGAAGAAAATGAGGCCTTCGTCCGCGAGTAGTCGGCTCATTTCGGAGACGGTGCGGCTGGGGAATGGCGAGTGTTCCATGACTTCAAAGCAGGTGATCAGGTTGAACGGGCCGCGAGGACGTTCGGTGAATCCGGAAAAGGGATCGTAGGTGGTGGCGTTGAAACCGTTCTGAACGAGTGTACTCGCCAGGAGGCCGTTGCCTCCTCCAAAGTCGAGTATGGTAAGAGAATTCCTGGAAGCCAGGAATGTTTCCGCGACTACTTTTGCGTTGTTCGTGGGCCGCGCGAAAACGTAGTCAGGATCGACCAGCGCGTATTCGTGGTTGTAGATGTGCGCAAGGAAAGCCTCGGTGGACCAATCGTCGAATTCATCGGTGAAGGTGAAAGCGCAGGCCGTGCATCTACGGTAGTAGATAGGCTTGCCGGAAAGATTCAATATTTTTCCTTGCGCTTCGATGCAACTCTTGTGGAAATCGACCACCCCGAACAAGGGACTTGGGCTACCGCAGATTTTGCAGCCGGAGGGATTGGGATTGACGATCGTGAACAATGGAATCAGTCAGACGAATTCACTTGCGGACCCGCAGCACGATGTTGTATTCCGTGCCGACGTTGTTTCGCTCGAGAAGGAGAGTCTGGATGGCTTCCTCTGACAACTCGCCGCTGACGACCTTTTGGTGATAGTGCGAGACCAAGGTCACTTCGGAACTTTCGACCACAAAATCCACGTTGAGATAAATGGCGAGCGGCGTATTGGCAAAATGGCCCTCGATCCACTGCAAGTTTCGTTGCCGATCAAAAAGAGTGAGAAGCACCGGAGTGATGATCCGGACGTGCGTGGGATCGTTGATGAAATCGTCGTGCCGGGGATGGGGAGCAAGGATGCGCACCCGAGCGTCAGGGGCGCAAACGCGATAGAGCTCGCGGATCATGCCGAGGAAGACGTTGGTGTCCGCTCCCATGTGCTCGAGGGAATGGAAGAAAAGGACTTCGACGATGGAATTGGTTTCCCATGGCCAGTGCTGTGTTTCGGCGTCGAAGACTGAATCGGGATGGCAGACGGGAGACTTGTCCAGGTTGAGGAAGCCGGGAATGGAGTTGAAGCCGCAACCGATGTTCAGCTTTTGGGTTTTGACAGCCGTGGAGCCGGTGCGTTCGGTTGGCGTTGTATGTGGCGCGCGAAATGACAGGTTAGTAGGATTCATAGGTTAGGTGATGAGCGCCTCTCGTGATGCGGAGCGTTTTGCTTGCGAAGGGATGAACGCGAGTTGCTCAAGTTCGTTCGCCACCTGGGCGATCACCGCGGACCAATCACCCGGTGCGGGCTGGCGAAAGAGGCGGGCGGTGGGATACCAGGGGCTGTCTTCGCGGTTGAGGAGCCAGCGCCAGTCTGGCGCATGGGTGAGCAGAATCCAGACAGGCTTGCCGAGCGCTCCCGCGAGGTGTGCGACGGCCGTGTCCACGGAGATGACGAGATCGAGATTGGCTAGAACGGCGGCGGTGTCGGCAAAATCGGAGAGCTGCGGGGCGAGGTCGATCAGATTCATTTCCACGGGCATGTCGAGGATCTGACTGGCTGCGGGGCCCTTCTGTAGCGAATAGAAAGTGGTGCGATGCACTTCAGTGAGGGATTGGAGCTGGGCCAGCGTCAGAGAGCGCTGGGGATCGCGCACATGCTGGGGATTGCCCGACCAGACCAAACCGACGCGCAGGCCGCCGCCTTGAAGTTGCTGCGAAAATTTTTGCACCGCTGCGGGATTGGGCCGCAGATAGGGGATGTTGGCGGGAATGGTGGCCAGGTCGGTGCGGAAGGCCAGAGGGAGGCTGATGAGCGGGCTGTGGAGTTCGAACGCGGGTAGCGAGTTACCGCGGGTGATGACTTGCGAAGCGCCCTCGATGCCGGCGAAGAGAGAACGAAGTTCCGGCTGAACTTCGAAAATAACCGAGGCGTTGCGAGCCGCGACCAGGGGAATGTAGCGGGCAAACTGCATGGTGTCGCCGATCCCTTGTTCTGCGTGAAGCAGGATGCGCGCGCCTTCGAGGGGCTCGCCGCGCCAGAGGGGTTGCGGGAAGTCTCGCTTGGCCTTGCGGAGAATTCGGGTGTGCCAGCGGTACTCGTAATTTTGCCAGCCGGTGGCGAAGTCGCCGCGCAGGAGATGAGCGAGGCCTACGTAGTAGAGGATCTCGGCGGAGTCAGATTTTAGCGCCAATGCGCGGCGGTAGGCGGCGGTGGTGGACTCGGCGGCGCGGGCGTTTTGCTGGGACGAATGGAAGGCGTTAAGGAGATCGCCGCGCTTCCACGGGCTCGCGCCATTGGTTGCGCTGGTCGAGGCGTCTCGCTTGAGTGCCAGCGCTTGATCGTAACAGTCCAGCGCGCCACGCAAGTCGCCTTGGTCGGAGAGTATGTGACCGAGATTGCTGTGCGCTTCAGCCAGGCTGGGTCTTAGAACGATGGCGCGATGGCAGGATTCCAGCGCCGCTGTCAGCTCACCTTGTCTCCAGAGGTTGCCTCCGAGGTTGCTGTGCGCTTCGGGGAGTTCGGGATTAAGGGCCAGGGCTTGGTGGAGTAGTTCGCCTGCGCCGGAAAAATCTTCTAGTTCCTGCAGGACTGCAGCGAGATTGCTGAGGGCTTCGGGGTAGTTTGGTTTGAGGGCGATGGCGCGGCGGAACGCTTCGGCGGCGGCGGAAAGCTGACTTTGTTTTAGGAGGAGGACACCTAGATTGTAGTTTGCCTCGGAGTCGTCTGGCGCGAGAGCCAATGTACGCTTGTATGCGTCAGTGGCGTCGGCGAGGGAACCACTCTTTTGCAGCGCGTGGGCGAGGTTGAAGTGAAACTCAGGACAGTTTGGTTGGAGTTCCAGGGCTTGCCGATAGTAGCTGATCGCAGCCGGCAGATCCGCTTGCTTTACTTTTGCATTGCCGAGGTTGTAAAGGGCTTGTGCATGGTTGGGTTCCAGTTGCAGTACGCGGCGGAAACAGGATTCGGCTTCGTCCAGTTGGCCTTGGTCGACCAACGCGTTCGCGAGGCTGTGTAGCGCGTCAATGTGATTGCGGTCCAGCGCGATGGCGCGGCGATAGCTTTCAATCGCGGCCGGCAAATCGCCGCGCAGGCTGTAGGTGTTGGCCAGATTGTTGTGATAGTCGGCGGACCGGGGATTGCGCTGGATGGCGGAACAGATGAGTTGAATCGCGAGGTCATAGTGGCCCACCTGCTGAGCGATGACTCCGAGCAAGTGGAGGGCGTCGGGGTGCTGAGGTTCGAGTTCGAGGATTTCGCGGTAGCAGGATTCGGCTTCGGCGAGGCGGCTTGCTTGGTGATGCTGCAGTCCGAGGGCGAGCGATGCCGCAATTTTCTCGGCAGGCGCTGTGGAGGATTTTAACGTTAGCGAAAGCATGGATTAGCACACACGGTCTGCAAGAGGTGTGCAATTGCGCTACCAAAATTGGTGGATGTGCCGAGCGCTAGGAATGCGAATCGTTAGAGTTTTCCAAGGACACAACTCTTTCGGGATCGCATTGGTTTCTCGACTGCGCCTAACAATTCTGAAGACTTAATTTGAAGGCTCTAAGACTTACTCGTAGCGCAGCGCCACAATCGGGTCCACGCGCGTGGCTCGGCGCGCCGGCATCGAGCATGCGAGTAGGCTCACCAGCGCAATGATTATCGCTCCGGATAGATAGGTGACCGGGTCGGTGGCCGAAATTTCAAACAGCAAAGAATTCAGAATGCGGCCGAGCAGGAGAGTTCCCAAGAGTCCCGCGACGATTCCGATCGAGGTCAGCTGAAATGCTTCGCGCAGAACCATTCGCGAAACCTCGTACGATGTTGCTCCCATGGCCATTCGAATCCCGATCTCCTGGGTTCGCTGGGTTACCGAATAGGCGATGGTGCCATACAGTCCAACCATGGCCAGGCCCGTGGCCAGGCTGCCGAAGATCATCAATAACAGCAGGCTGAAACGCCGCGGCGCGAGAACATCGGAGACCGAATCCCCCATGGTATGCACGTCATATACGGGAATTCCGCGGTCCAGCGAGCGCACGGCGCTTTCCACCGCCTTGGTGAGGGTGCCGGCATCGCTCTTGGTTCGAACCGCCAAACCAATGAGCGGGCCAGGCTGCTGATACTGAGAAATGTACACTTGCTCGCGAACTTCGCGGGTCAAGTCATGCACGCGCGGATGCTTTACGACACCGATCACCTCGGCATAGCCGCGGTCGAGCCCGGGACCATTAAAGCTAGCGAAGTGCATGACCTGCAGCCGCTTTCCGACGGGGTTCTGGTTGGGCCAGGCACGATTCGCGAGAAGTTCATCGACCACCACGACGAAAGGATGGGTCAGATCGTCTTGCTCGACGAAAAACCTTCCGTGAGCCAGTTGTATGCCCATAGTTTCGAAGTAACCGGGCGTCACCACGCGCCAGTCGGCGGAGATGCTTTCCCACGCTTGCTCGGTCGCGGCGTCATAGGCATAAGGAGTCTGCGGACCGCTACCGCTCAGTGGCAGTCGATTGATGCTGCCTGCAGACTCCACACCCGGAATTCGACGAACGGTATCCTGCAGCTTTTTGGTGAATTCGATCACGTCCTCGAATTTCGGATAGCGATTCAAGGGAACATTCATTCGCATGGTAATGATATTTGCGGTTTCAAAGCCGGGGCGCGCATTTTCCAACCGGAAGAAGCTGCGGATCAGCAAACCTGCGCCGAGTAGCAACATCAACGACAGCGCGATTTCCGAAATCACCAGCAGGCGCCGAACCCGGCCGCGGCCAATGCCCCCGCTCGACTTGCTTCCGTCCTTCAGAACGTCAGATAGATTGGGCTTCCCCAGCTGCAGCGCCGGCAAAATTCCAAACAACACGCCCGTAAAAGCGCACGCCGCAAACGAGAAGGTCAAAACCGTGCCGTCGAGTTGCACTTCCGAAAGGCGCGGCACATTGCCAGGGTGCAGGTTAAGCAGCATTTGCAAAGCGGTGGATCCGACAAAAATACCCGCGAGCCCTCCCAACACCGCCAACACGAGCGCCTCCGTCAACACCTGGCGCACCAACCGGCCGCGCCCGGCGCCGAGCGCCGCCCGCAACGCCACCTCACGTTCGCGACCGCTGGCGCGCACTAACAAAAGATTCGCAACGTTGGCGCAAGCTATGAGCAGTACCAAACCGACCGCACCCAGCAAGATCAGCAACGAGGTGCGGGCATTTTTGACGACGTCGTACTGCATTGGTACTACCCGAATGCGCAGCCCGCTGGTGCGGTGAACCTCATGTTCGCTGCGAAGTTGGGTCGCGATGCCGTCCATTTCGCTCTGCGCCTGCGCCAGCGTGACTCCCGGCTTGAGCTTGCCGAAGACAGCCAGGGTGGTTAAGTTACGAGGGAAATTTTCGTAGGGAATCTGTGCAGGACGCCACAGTTCGGAGTCGCGCAACAACAGCGCCTCCGGCGGAAGCAGCAAATGAAAATCGCGCGGCAAAACGCCAACGATGGTTACGTTCTGCTGATTGGAACGCAGGCTCTTCCCGACAATGGTGACGTCTCCACCGAACCGGCGCTGCCAGAATCCGTAACTCAGGATGACCACCGCGGGACCGTTCACCACGGCCTCTTCAGGCGCAAAATAGCGGCCTAGAATGGGTTGCACTCCAAACAAGGGAAAGAGATTTGGCGTGACGAATCCAACGGTGACTTGCTGGGGCCGTTCGTCACCCTCGGTGGAGCCGAAGTCGACGGCCGCGCCGCCACCGCCGGTCGCGGCGGCGAGCTGGTCAAACAACCTACAGCGTTGCTGATAGTCACGAAAATCGGGAGGAGAGACGGCCGGCAACGACTGACCACCCGATCCGTAATCATTCCAGATGGTGGTCAGCCGATCGGCTTGCAGGTAGGGGAGCGGGCGCAGCAGGACGGCATGAATCACAGAAAACATGGCCGTGTTGGCTCCAATGCCGAGCGCCAGCGTTACGATCGCCACCAGAGTGAATCCAGGCGTCTTGGCGAGTAAGCGAAAGGCGTATCGAATGTCGTTGAGCAGGGCGTTCATGGTGTTCCTCGTAACGTCGCACAGATATAGACGAGGAACGAGGATCTATGTTTCCAGCTGGATAGCTTGCTCTAATGGACCCTCAGCCAAACGAATTCGCAGATGCTATACTCCGCGGGAATTCGAAGCGATCTGGGACCGAACCCTCGATTTGCGCGGGGTTGAGTTGGGATGAAAGTTTGGGAGGAAATGAGGATGGCGTTCGTTCGGGCGGCCGCAGTAGGGGAGATACCGGCAGGAACGATCCGCGAGGTGGATGTTGCAGGGAAGGCCCTTGCCGTTGCGAACGTGGGTGGGGAGTTCCATGCCATCGACAACACCTGCATCCACCGGGGCGGGCCCCTGGGGGATGGTGCGTTGGAAGGCAAAATTGTGACCTGCCCATGGCATGCCTGGCAGTATGACGTCACAACCGGGAAGGTGATGCAGAATCCGGCGGCGGGGGTGGCATGCTATGCGGTGGAGATCCGAGATGGGGAGGTTTTCGTCGATTTGGGCTGAAAATCCTGAATAAGTTATTGATAATTAACGTTTTGTTCCAGGTTTGTCGATTCAGTCTCCTTCTGGACGCAGAAACCGTCCGATTTCCGTGAGATTCGAGGGGCTAACCCTCATATTTTGTTTCGCTTTTGGGATGACGGCGTGTATAGTCCCGTCTCGAATATTCAATGGCGCTTCCGACTACGCAACGACACTACTGGATCTTCAGTGCTGACCCGCACCACTACCATTGGGACACGCTCTTCGTGAAGGGTAAGGAAATGTGGCATGGGGCGGCCGGGAAGGCGGACGCGATCCGTGCGCTCAAGCAGGTGCGCAAGGGGGACCGGGTGCTGTGCTACCACTCGGCGCCGGAGCGGTCTTTATATTCCATTGCGGAGGTTACGCGCGATCCCTACCCGGACCCGCATGACCATAAGGGGAAGAACCTGGTGGCGGACCTTCGGGCGTTTGAAAGGCTGCCACGTCAGGTGACTTTGGCGGAGCTTCGGGCGAATACCGCGCTGAAGAGAGTGAAAATGCTCAAGAACGTGCGATTGCTCATTTCGGCGATCACCGACGCCGAGTACCTGGAGATTTTGCGAATGGCGGGGATTGTGGCTACCCCGGGGATTCCGCTGCCATAGGGTTCGGGTAGAGCCTGATTGGCGTGGCGCGACGTTCGAAACGCGGCGCGGGACGTTGCCACACAACGTTGCACGACCAATCGCGAGTGTGACGATGGCCCGCAGGAGTAACTGGGGTAAGCGATGAGTGTGCTCGGTCGCTCGGGGATTTTCGGTGCCGGCCTGCTTGTGATCATGACCCTTTTTCCGCAGACTCCGCGTCCAGCCAGCCAAGATAGTGTGCTGGCGGGCGTTTCTTCCGGGAAAACGCGAGTGCTGGACCTCAGCTACGCGATCAACGACAAGCTAGTGCCCTGGCCGGGCGATACGCGATGGTTCGAAGCGCAAGTGAACTCGACCGTGGAAAAGAACGGCTACTTCACGCGAAGTTTCTGGATGCTCGAGCATTACGGGACGCATCTGGACGCGCCAATTCACTTTCCACCCGGAAAAGCGACCGTCGATCAGATTCCCGCGAAACAATTTTTTGGGCCCGCCGTTGTGCTGGATGTGCGGGCGGACGCAGTCAAGGATGCGGACTTTCGGTTGCCGCCGACTCGCGTGGAAGACTGGGAGAAGCGACACGGACGGATTCCCGAGGGAGCAATCGTGCTGCTGCGGACGGGTTGGTCGTCGCGCTGGCCGGATGCGCAGAAATATCGTAACCAGGATGCGCAAGGACGGATGCACTTTCCAGGATTCTCAGTTGAGGCGGTGAAGATACTGATTGGGAGAAAGGTCAGCGGATTAGGTTGCGATACGAGTAGCGCGGATTACGGGGCTTCGACGGATTTTGCGGTGCACCATTTGGCATTGGGAGCGGGGCTCTACCACTTGGAGAATCTTTCGGATTTGAGTGACGTGCCCGAGACGGGAGCGTTTTTGTTTGTCGCGCCGATCAAGCTGGAAGGTGGGTCGGGAGGGCCTGTGCGAGTGTTCACGTTGATGGATCAAGAGCGCGGGAAGTAGAGACGAAAGCCGAGAGAGAGCCGGCTCGCTTATCTGAACTTTTTTCGAGTTTTATACGTCTGAAGGGTGGGTGGCTCCTCGTTAGGTGGGTTCAGAAAAAAACAATCCGCGGCCATGGATCGCAGCGGCGATTTTGTGTGCCCTTTCGATTGCCCAGCCCACTTTACGAATCGCCTCGACGGGTCTAAGGATCGACCACTATCATCAGAAAATTTGCGTTGTCGGTTTTTTGCGTGGACGTTGAAGGACGGCTTATGAGAAACGCGGCTGACTCCGCGCTTGGGAGAAAAAAATGAAGGATCGAATTGTGTTGTTGCTGGGAGTGCTGTTCGGTCTTGCGGGTTTTGCCGGGGCGGCGGAAGAATCGCCCTTGCTGGTGCATTCCCCCACGCTGAGCCGGACGCAGATCGTGTTTGTCTACGGAGGGTATTTGTGGACCGTGCCGCGCGGCGGCGGGGACGCCCGTCAACTCACCACAGGTGGGCACGAGGGACTTCCTGCGTTTTCGCCGGACGGCAACTGGATCGCCTTCACGGGGCAGTATGACGGCAACATCGATGCCTACGTCATGCCTGCCGAAGGCGGCGAGCCGCGACGGTTGACCTGGCATCCGGCGCCAGACGTGGTGGCGGGGTGGACGCCCGACAGCAAAAAAGTCTTGTTCTTTTCCCCGCGCGAAGCGTACGCGGATTTTGACCGGCTCTACACCGTGCCGGTCGAGGGCGGCTGGCCGGAAGTGTTGCCCATGTGGCGCGCGGAAAACGCGTGGTTTTCACCCGATGCCAAGCGGATTGCTTACGTGCCGAACTTGAAGTGGCAGACCTCGTGGAAGCGTTATAAAGGCGGGCAGACCACGCCGATCTACATCCTGCAATTGAGCGATCTGAAACTGGAAAAGGTGCCGCGAGAGAATTCGAACGATTCACATCCGGTGTGGTTTGGCGACACGGTGTATTTCCTGTCGGATCGCAACGGAGCCGTCGCGCTGTTCGCCTACGACACGAAAACAAAGGCGGTCAAGCAAGCCCTGGAGAACAAGGGACTGGATTTCAAGTCGCTTTCCGCGGGACCAGATGCGCTGGTTTACGAACAGTTCGGCGGAATCCATGTGTTCGAGCCGTCCGGCGGGAAATCCACGAAGGTGGAGATTCACATCTCGGGAGATTTGCCGGCTACGCGTCCTCATTACGAAAAGGTGGCAGAGAAAATTTCGAATGCCGGGATCTCTCCGAGCGGAGCTCGCGCCGTTTTTGAAGCGCGCGGAGAAATTTTGACCGTGCCCGGAGAAAAAGGCGACGTGCGAAATCTGACACGCACCGCGAAAGCTGCGGAGCGCGATCCGTCGTGGTCACCGGACGGGAAATCGATCGCGTATTTTTCGGACGAGTCGGGTGAATATGTACTGCACGTGGTCGAGCAATCAGGGTCTGGCGCGGTAAAAAAAATCAGCCTGGGCCAGCCGCCGTCATTTTTCTATGGGCCGACGTGGTCTCCCGACAGCAAGAAGATTGCGTTTACGGATAAGCGTTTGAATTTCTGGTACGTGGATGTGGACAAGGGCACGCCGGTCAAGTTTGACGCCGACCGGTTCGAGGACCCCAGTGTGACTTTGGGGGTCGCGTGGTCGCCCGACAGCAAGTGGCTGACGTATTCGAAATTCTTGGAGAGCCATCTGCGTTCGATTTTTGTCTACTCGCTCGACAGCAGCAAGGTCTCGCAAGTTACCGCTCGTTTGGGCGACGCGCGGTATCCCGTCTTCAACAAGGACGGGAAGGAGCTTTTCCTGGCAGCCAGCACAGATGTGGGTTTGTCCTCGGGATGGCTCGATCTTTCCAGTTACCAGCACCCGGTGCTGCGTAACGTATATGCCGTCGTGCTGAAAAAAGGCGACAAATCGCCCGTAGAGCCAGAGAGCGACGAAGAGAAGATCGGCGACAAGGACAAGAAGGACGACGAGAAGAAGGACGCGGACAAAGATAAGAAGGAAGAGCCCGGTAAGAACGCCGACAAGAAGAAAGACGACAAGGACAAAGATAAAGACAAGGACAAGAAAGAGGAGCCCGCGAAAACCGTGATCGATCTTGATGGGATCGAACAGCGTGTCGTGGCGCTTCCCGTTAAGGCGGCGAACTACGTCGGACTCGACGTTGGGAAAGCGGGGATACTGTTCCTGACCGAAATTCCGGACGTCCCTCGATTCGAACCGATGACGGCAGTGACAGTGTCAAAGTTCGATTTAACTACGCGAAAGACCGAGCCGTTCCTGGGAGGCATCAACGGATTCAACGTGTCGGCGAACGGAGAGAAGGTGCTGTACAAGCAGGGGCAGGGATGGTTTATCGCTGGAACGGGCGCCGCTCCGAAGCCTGGCGAAGGCGCGCTCAACCTGGGCGCCATGGAAGTGTTGGTCGACCCACGCGCGGAATGGAACCAGATGTACCACGAGGTGTGGCGCATTCAGCGGGATTTCCTATACGACCCCAATCATCATGGGCTCGACATCATTGCCGCGGAGAAGAAATACGCTCCCTACTTGAAAGGTTTGGGTGGGCGCGCCGATCTCAACTATCTATTTGACGAGATGCTGGGCGAGGTGACCATCGGCCACATGTTCATCTTCGGCGGAGATATTCCACAACCCGCGAAAGTGAAGGGTGGTTTGCTCGGCGCGGACTACAAAATGGAAAACGGGCGATACCGGTTCGCGCGAATTTTCGACGGCGAAAATTGGAATCCGGACCTGCGCGCGCCATTGACGCAGCCGGGCGTCGACGTGAAGGTTGGCGATTACCTGCTGGAAGTGAATGGCGTGGATGTGCGTCCCCCTGCTGACGTGAGCAAGTTTCTGGAGAACACGGGCGATCAGCAGGTTCGAATCAAAGTTGCTTCGAACGCCGAGGGCAAGGACGCGCGGGAGGTCACCGTCGTACCGGTTCCCGATGAATCCGGACTGCGCACTCGCGCTTGGGAAGAGGACAACCGGCGAAAGGTGGACGAGCTAAGTGGCGGCAAGGTCGCCTACGTTCACGTGCCGGATACCAATATCGGCGGCTATCAGAACTTCAACCGATTCTATTTTGGTCAGGTCGGCAAGCAGGCGGCGATCATCGATGAACGCTACAACCATGGCGGCCAAATCGCAGATTCGATCATCGACGAGTTGGAGCGGCCCCTGCGAAATTGCGCTATAACGCGCGAAGGCGAGAAGTTCTGCTCGCCCATGGACCAAATTTATGGTCCCAAGACGATGATCATCAACGAAATGTCGGGCTCCGGCGGCGATGCGCTACCTTGGATGTTCAAGCAGGACAAGGTTGGGCCGCTGGTTGGCACGCGCACGTGGGGCGGGTTAGTGGGAATCTGGGGCTACCCGCCGCTCCTGGATGGCGGCTTTGTGACTGCACCGCGTGGTGCCATCTACGGGCTTCATGGCGAGTGGGAAGTGGAAAATCGAGGCATCGCGCCGGACGTCGAAGTTGAGAACGATCCCGCTTCCGTCGCGGCGGGTCACGATGCGCAGCTCGAAAAAGCCGTGCAGGTGACGCTCGACGCCCTGAAGAAAACCCCGGTGGTGATCCCGGATCATCCGCCGTATCCGAATTATCACAAGAACTAGCGGACACAGAAACTAAACGCGGCCGCAAAAAGTGGCCGCAAAAAGTGGCGCGGATTATTTCGGCCTGTTCTCGAGCGTTTTGGAATAAAGCCACGGGTAGAGTTTCGGCTCGTCGTAGGCTTTGTCCCAGGAGACGTGTTTCACGGCCGGATATTCCGTGTAGTGAACTTCCGCGCCGACGGCCTTCATGGCGTCGGCCATCTTTTGCGACTCCGCGACGGGAACGATATTGTCGTCGGCCCCATGAAATATCCAGACAGGTATTTTTCCCACGCGGGACGCGGTTTCGGCATAGGCCTTGGGTCCGTCGGGCGGCGAAAACTTCACCAGTTCCGGGTGCGTCTTTAGGGTCGCTTCGGGGGGATGAACGCCTCCGCATACGACGACCAGTGCGGCGAACGTATTCGGGTATTTTTCTGCCAGATGCCAGCTTCCATAGCCACCCATGGAAATGCCAGTCAGATAGGTTCGTTGCGGATCGCCGTGAAATTCCTTGGTGGCCGCTTGAAGCGTGGCCATGGCGAGGTCGTCCATCGGCGGCTGAGTCCACCAGGTGTTCTTGCGGCACTGCGGCATCACCACGATGGCGTGGAAATGGCCGCGATCGCTGCGAATCGCGGTGCCGATGCCAACGTCGGTTTGGTCCATGCCGTCGTCGCCCCGTTCGCCGGAACCGTGGAGGAACAGGATCACCGGCCATTTTTCGTGTGACGTCCAATCCTCAGGCACGAACACCTGATACTTGTAGGTGGCGCCCTGAAGCACAATGGTGCGATCGAGGAAGCCGGTATCGCGTTGTTTGCCGAACATCGGGATGGCCATCGCCAACGACAAAAGTATCAGCGCGATCATTTTTGCCGACGGAGTAAGCACCGATTCCCCCAAGTCACAAATTTTAGCATGAGGCACCAGCTTGATCTGCCGGACTCTGCGGGCAGTGCCGGTGCCGGAGACGCGGCCGTTGTGATAATTTGAACTGGAAAAGAACATGCCTGAGCTTCCTGAAGTGGAAACCGTCGTTCGAGGGCTGCGCCGGTCGATTTTGGGGCGGACGATTTTGTCCGTTCGCTTGGGCAAGACCGATTTCATCGACGACCCCGTCGCGCTGGAGATGCATCTTCCCGGACGCCGCATAGACAACGTCGAGCGATTTGGAAAATTCATGTTGATACGCCTCTCGGGTATTGCTGGCGGCGATGGCGTCGAAAGAAATGAAGGTACCCCCGCGGTGCTGCTCGTGCACCTGGGAATGACTGGTCAGCTGGCGCCGAGCCCTGCGGCCCAGCCGTGCGGAAAGCACACCCACGTATGTTTGACGCTCGACGATGGCAGCGAGGTGCGCTACACCGACCAGCGCCGCTTCGGACGCATGGCTTACTTGACCGAGGAGCCACTTGCTCTGGAATTGACCGCGTTTGGCGCCGATCCGTTGGAAGTAACCGCAACAGACTTCGCCGCGCGAATACGGACGCGCCCATCGCGGATCAAAGCCCTGCTACTAGACCAAAGCGTCCTTCGCGGCGTCGGCAATATCTATGCGGACGAGAGCTTATGGCGTGCCAGAATTCATCCGGCTCGGCTGGGGATGAGTCTCAATGCGAAAGAAACGGAGACGCTGCGCAAGGCCCTGCAGGACATTTTGAAAAAGGCTATCGTCCTGCGCGGATCCTCCATTTCTGATTTCCTTGACGCGGATGGCGAACCGGGAGAATATCAGCGCCGCCATCGCGTGTACGGGCGCGAAGGCGAACGTTGCTATCGTTGCCGCGCGCCGATCCTGCGTCAAATCGTAGCCGGCCGCAGCAGTCATTTTTGTCCCAAGTGTCAGACTGCACCGCGCCGCCGAAAGGTGGGCTCAAGTCCCAGGGCCAGGCGAAACGCGTGAGGGGCGTTCGCGCGTCTAATTCCCCAGAGTGTAAATGAGCGGCAAACTGGTCGTCGTCGCAGCGAACAGGAAGAGCCCAAGATCTTAAACATCACGCTGTACAAATTAACGGAGAACGGATGAATTCACGCAAAATCGGTGTGCTCGTGCTGTGTTGCCTGGTTGTCTTGTTGGGCGTCCGGGCGGGTTTCGCGCGGCCCTCTCCCGATGAAAAAGTGGCGCTGGCGGCTGCCGACACGCAAATCCTGAGCGAAATTCGCGACCACAGCGAAGTGATGGCGAACTTGGAATATCTTTCGGACAGCATCGGGCCGCGGGTCACCGGATCTCCCCAGCTTAAGCAAGCGAACGATTGGACCAGGGAAAAATTCGCCCAATATGGCTTGACCAATGCGCACCTGGAGCCCTGGACCATTACGCGCGCGTGGACGCGCGGCACCGCACACGGACGCATCGTAACTCCCGCGGAACATCCGCTGACGATCGCGGCGGCGGCATGGTCTCCCAGCACGCCGGGAGCAGTGCAAGGACCAGTCGTTTATTTCGACGCCAAGAAAAAAGAAGAGTTTGCGAAATTTCATGGGAAGTTGAAAGGCGCCGTCGTCATCTATCAGGAACCGGAGAGTCTCTCGCCGGCGAAACCTGTCGATCCGAACCGCGCCACGACCCGCCCGATGCAGCAGCCTCCGCCGAGGGTGGGCGAACCTCCGATCGCCGACCCTTACGAAACTTTTTTGCAGGAGGCCAAAGAGCGGACGCAATTTTTTAAGGAGGAAGGCGTTGCGGTGGTGCTGCGCGACGCGAACAAACCGCATGGCTTGCTGAACATGACCGACGTCAGCCTGGACCGATTCGCCCCGGGGGTGATTCCGACGGCATTCATCACCGGCGAAGGGTACCGGATGATTTTCCGCTTGCTGAAACACGGACCGGTGCAAGTCGAAATCGCGATGACCAACACCATGGGCGATAAGCCGGTCGAAGTTTACAACACCGTTGCGGATTTACGTGGCTCAGAGAAGTCCGACGAGATGGTAATCCTCGGCGCCCATCTTGACTCGTGGGATCTAGGCACCGGATCGACGGATAACGGCACCGGCTCGATGGCGGTGCTGGAAGCGGCGCGCGCCTTGGCAAAATTGAATCTGAAGCCGAAGCGCACCATCCGATTCGTATTGTTCTCTGGGGAAGAAGAAGGCTTGTACGGTTCGCAGGAATACGTCAAAGCTCATCAGAAGGAGCTGGAGAAAATTTCCGCCGTATTGGTACATGACACCGGAACCGGGCGCGTCCTGACATTGGGATTGCACGATAACTATCAAGACCGCGAGTTGATGGACCAGGTGCTTTCGCCGCTCCGTGAACTGCGACTCCTCGAGCCCAGCATGGCGCGGTCCTCCGGAACCGATCACCTCTCGTTCGATGAAGTGGGTGTGCCAGGGTTTTTCTGCATCCAGGACTTCGCGGAATATCGCCTGACGCACCACAGCCAATCGGACACGTTCGACAAAGTGTGGAAAGACGACTTGAATCAAGGCGCGCAAGTACTGGCGGCATGGGCCTACAACACCGCACAACTTCCCGGAATGCTCCTGCGACGCCCCCTTCCTTACAATCCCGCGCCGAGCGCGAAGAAGGCGGAAGCTCCCAAAGCGGATCCCATTGAAGACACGGACAAGAGAATTATCGAGCAGGTGAAGACGGACGCGCCCGAATTGAAAGCGAACCTGACCTATCTGGCGGATCGGATCGGCCCGCGGCTGACAGGCTCGCAGCAGCTCGACCGCGCCAGCCATTGGACGGAAGAGCAATTCAAGGCGGCGGGTCTGTCGGGTACGCACTTGGAATCCTGGAGTATTGCCAACAGCTGGATGCGCGGGCCCGCGAGCGGGCGAATCGTAGCTCCGGCGGAACAGTCGTTGACGCTGGCGTCTGGGGGTTGGTCATCGAACACCGACGGCACCGTGCGGGGTTCCGTCGTGGGCGTCGCTTATCAGAAGCCGGAGGACCTGGAGAAATATCGCGGCAAGTTGAAAGGTGCGATTGTGCTGCTGGGGCATCCGAGAGAAATGGAGCTTCCGCGCAACCCGCTCATCACGCCGTGGGCTGAAGAAACAATTCCGGTGGCGCACCCGAAAGGGGACACGCCCTTTATTTCGACCGACTATCGAAAGTTGCGCGCTGCCTTGATGAAACTCATCGAAGAAGAAAAACCATTGGCGGTGTTGATCGGCTCCGAAAAAGACTACGGGCTCATGAACATGAGCACCATGTCTCGGGACTATGCAGCGACGCCTGCTCCGGTCGCCTATGTGCAGCGCGAGAATTATCTTCAACTGTGGCGGTTCGTCGAGCAAGGTCCAGTCGAAGTCGAGGTAGACATCAGTGGCAAGCTGAGCGGGAAGCCGGTCGAGGTTTACAACACCGTCGCCGAAATTCGCGGAACGGAAAAGCCCGACGAAGTGGTGATCATCGGGGGGCATTTGGATTCTTGGGATCTCGGAACGGGCGCGACCGACAATGGCACAGGCTCGATGGCGGTTCTCGAAGCTGCTCGTGCGCTCCAGAAACTTGGCGTCAAACCGAAGCGCACCATCCGGTTCGTCTTGTTCACCGGCGAAGAGCAGGGCTTGAATGGCTCCAAGGCCTACGTCAAGACCCACGCGGCCGAACTCGGGAAAATTTCCGCCGTGCTGATTCACGATACCGGCACCGGAAAAGTCCTCACCATAGGCCTTATGGCGAACTATGCCGCACGCGAAACCATGGACCATGTGTTGTATCCACTCGCGAAAGTCGAAAGCATCGGATTCGCGGAGCCGAGTTTGCGCACTGAGGGTGGTTCGGACCACGTGCCGTTCGACGAAGCCGGTGTGCCGGGTTTCTGGTGCGTGCAGGACAATGCCGACTACGACAAAACGCATCACTCGCAGGCGGACACGTTGGACCGGGTACGCTGGGATGATCTGACCGAGGGCGCGCAAGTGCTTGCCGTTTTCGCGTACAACGTCGCGCAACTCCCGGAGATGCTGCCCCGAAAGCCGGCGAAGCCCGCACCACCGGCACAGTAGGCTCGGAGCTAACAGCGCAATGCGTGCCGACAAATGTGTATCGGGAGCCCTATCCAGATGAGGGCGGTCGTGCAGAGAGTGAGCCGCGCGCAGGTCACCGTCGAGGGCCGCATCACTGGTCAGGTCGATGCGGGACTAATGATTCTACTCGGCGTGGGACGCGACGATACTTCCGCGGTTGCCGTCTCGATGGCAGAGAAGGCCGCCAACCTCCGAATCTTCGAAGATGAGCAAGGGAAAATGAACAAGTCCCTGCTGGACGTGAAGGGCGCAGCACTGGTGGTCTCGCAGTTCACGTTGTATGGTGACGCGCGTGGCCAGCGGCGCCCGAGCTTCCTGGCAGCGGCTCCGCCCGAAAAGGCGGTTGCTCTGTATGAAGAGTTCAACGCTGCGTTGCGCGAGCTTGGTGTCACCTTAGCCACCGGATTATTTCAGACAACGATGTCCGTGGAGTTGGTCAATGAGGGCCCGGTCACAATCCTCCTCGACTCCGACAAAACCTTCTAGCGGCCGTCTGCGCAAAGGGGTTGCCAAGGCCCGCTGGACCAGAGCCGGTATCTTGCGCGAGCTGCGCGGACTGGCAGACCCGCGCGTTCGAGAAAAGATGGCCTATTTCGGCGTGAACGTTCACGACGCTCACGGAATTTCCGCGCCCGTGCTGCACGCGTTGGCACGCCGCATCGGCAAAGATCACGATCTCGCGCGGCAGCTATGGGACTCCGGCATTCACGAAGCTCGAATCCTGGCGACGCTGGTTGGCGACTCAGCGAAAGTAACCGCTGGCGAAATGGATCGTTGGGCCAGCGGTTTCGACGCCTGGGACGTCGTGGATTCGGCATGCTGCTACCTCTACGCGTTCGCTGCTCCGGCGTGGAGCAAAACGGCCGCGTGGAGCCGCCGCAAGGAAGAATTTGTGAAGCGCGCGGCATTTTCGTTGGCTGCGTATCTAAGTTACAAAGACAAGCAGGCTCCCGATGAGAAGTTTGAACAATTCTTGCGGACAATCGAACGAGAGTCGAACGACGAACGGAATTTCGTCCGCAAAGCCGTGAACTGGGCCCTGCGCAACATCGGCAAGAGAAACCTGCACCTGAACCGGGCAGCGATTCGCACGGCGGAACGCATCCGGCGCCAAAACTCTCGAGCGGCGCGGTGGATCGCAGCGGACGCTCTGCGCGAGCTCAGAAGCGTTGCGGTGCAAGCCCGGCTCCGACGAAAGCGTCCATGACCGATGCGAAACATGCACAAAACCTCCGAACTCAAGATTCGCCGCGCGAGAATCAGCGAATCTGCACGCCTCGCGGTCCTTTGCACAGAATTGGGCTATCCTAGTACTCCCAGCGAGATGAGGATTCGGTTGAGCCGCTTAAAGCAGGCTGCTGACAATGCCGTGTTCGTCGCCCAAGCCGCGGAAGGCGAAGTTATTGGTTGGCTGCACGTCAGCATTTCTAATTTGCTGGAGGCGCCCCTGCGCGCGGAAGTAAATGGCCTGGTAGTCGGCGAGGGCCAGAGAAGCAAAGGAGCAGGCGCGCTGTTGCTCGAAGCTGCCGAGGACTGGGCGCGCAAGAAAAAGTGCGTGAATATGTCCGTCCGCTCGAACGTCATTCGCGATCGCGCTCACGCCTTCTACGAGCGCCACGGGTACGAGCACTACAAGACTCAGAAAGCCTTCCGCAAGCCGCTCTGATTCGGCAATTGCGCGCGACCTGTCGTCAATGCGCCGCGCTCTCGACTTTGATCTCGAATATTTCCGCCCAATCCTTGCCGGTTACAAACAACCTATCGCGTTTCGCGTCATAAGCGATTCCGTTCAGCACATCCTCTTGCTCATGTTTTTCTTTTGCGACTACGAGAGCCACGTCGATCCACGCCACCACCTGACCGGAGCGTGGATCGATGCGCGCGATTCGCGTCGAGTGCCACAAGTTCGCGAAAATCTCGCCGCGAATATATTCCAGCTCATTCAAGTTCGTGACCGCCTCGTTTCCCGCATACACTTCCACCGTTCGAGTGACCTTGAATGAGACCGGATCGATGAACTGAAGTTTATTTGTCCCATCGCTCAAGATCAGTGATGAATCATCATGAGTGAGGCCCCAGCCTTCCGTTTCGTAGTGGAATTCTCCGACTTGCCCGAAAGTACGCACATCGTAGATGAATCCCATCTTGGACAACCAAGTGAGCTGATAGATCTTCCCGCGAAAAATGGTCAGGCCTTCGCCGAAGTATTGTGGCGGCAGGCTGACTTGTTTGAGGCTCGCTCCGGTCTCCAGGACGGTTTGCCGTAACGTCGATTGGCCGCTTCGCCCCGTGCTTTCGTACAGATACCCGCCGAAATACTCCAGTCCCTGGGTGAACGCGTGCGAGTCGTGGGGGTAAGACTTTAGGACGGTCACGCCAAGTACCGGCACAACCTGGGGATTGCCGCCAGCAAACGTCTTCCACAAACGTGGGAACCACGTGACCTTGCCTCCTGCAGCAACGCCGACCAACAGAAGGAAG
>Ga0137407_10000772_pt1 | contig 21023 bp, 23 predicted proteins | sample CZOMad2_2_16fung_FD_108410 | JGI IMG/M metagenome (GOLD analysis project Ga0137407, IMG submission 108410) | Vadose zone soil fungal communities from Angelo Coast Range Reserve, California, USA - CZOMad2_2_16fungal (Illumina Assembly) | ecosystem: Environmental > Terrestrial > Soil > Vadose... | reverse complement strand
GATCACCACGCCGTACTCGCGGCGCGCCGCGTCGATCGACACGTAGTCGTCCAGGACGTCCTCGAGGACGCGCCCGGGGTCGCGCTCGAGCGGATCACCGTAGCCACCGGCGCCCGACTGCTGGAACGAGACGACGTCGCCGTAGGTGAACTCGCGCGACTGCTTGCCGTGGACGATCTGCTCGCCTGGGCCGGGGTTGATGACGGTCCGGCCGAGGCGGCCGGGGCGGCCGCCGCGGAGGCCGTAGGGCGCGAACTTCTGCCGATCCGAGAGATTCGTCAGCTTGCCTTCGTCGCCGAGCAGACGCAGGTCGCGACGGACGCCGCAGCCGCCGCGGAATCTGCCGGCACCGGCGGAGTCGCCGATCAGCTCGAAGCGCTCGACGACGATCGGCTGGTTGGCTTCCTGGGACTCGACCGGAATGTTGGCGGCGTTGAACGCCCACGACATCGCCTCGCAGCCGTCCTTCGTGGCGCGAGCTCCCGTCCCGGAGAGCACCAGCTCGTAGGCGACGAAGCGCCGCTTCCGCGCGCGATCCCAGCCGCCGAAGGTCGGGTTGGCCATGTGCGAGGCCGCCGCCGTGACCCGGTCCGGCAAGGCCGGCGCGAGCGCCCCCAGCACCGACTCGAACGTTCGATAGCAGATGATCGCGCGCGGTCCCCCGCCCGCGGGCGGCCGCGGATTGAGGAACGAGCCTTCGGGCGCCTCGACGGTGATGGGCCGCAGCGCGCCTTCGTTCATCGGGCCGAGCGGGTCGGTCAGACATTTCACCGCGGCGTAGGAATACGAGCGGGTGTAGTTGATGTAGGAATTCATGCCCGACGCGGTTTGCGGGCTCGAGCCCCCGTAGTCGATGACCATCGAGGTGCCGTCCACGGTCACCGTGACGGCCACGCGGAGCGGCTCGGTGCCGGGACCGCAGTCGTCCATGAAATCCTCGAAGCGGTAGACGCCATCCGGAATCTTCTGGATCGCGGCGCGCATGCTCGCCTCGGTGCGCGCGATGATCTCGTCCATTCCGGCCAGGAGGGTCTCACGACCGTAGCGGGCGGCCAATTCTTGCAGCCGGAGCTCGCCCACGCGCAGAGCGCTTCGCTGCGCGCGGAGATCGCCGAGCACCTTGTCGGGTGTGCGCGTGTTCGCCGCGATGATCCCGACGATGCCTTCCTGCTCCTGATATTCCTTCCAGACTTTCGTCGGCGGAATGCGGAGCCCTTCCTGGAAGTAGTCGAAGATCCCTTCGACGCCCTGGCTGCCCGGCCGCTGACCGCCGACGTCGGTGTGGTGCAGGATGTTCACGGCGAAGCCGACCAGCGCGCCGTCGTGGAAGGCGGGCTGGGTGATGAAGAAGTCGGGGAGATGGCCGGAGCCGAGGAGCGGGTCGTTCAAGAGGATGGCGTCACCGGGTCGTAGCGTCTGGACCGGGTGAGCCGCGAGGGCGTTCCGCACCGCGAACGACATCGCGCCCATGTGCCCGGGCGAGTACGGGCCCTGGGCCACCATTCGCCCGCTCGGATCGAACACCGCGACCGAGAAGTCCTGCCCCTCGCGCGCCTGCTCGGAATAGGCCGTCCGGTGCACGGTCGTCCCGATCTCCACGGCGATCGACTGCAGGGCGCCCCAGATGACGCCGAGGGTGATCGGATCGACTCGGCTCATGCCGGGCGCGTCTCCGCGATCAGGCTCGCGTATTCGTCGACCGTCGCCGTCACACCCGGCGGCAGGACGGTCGTCGACTCGCGCTCCTCGACGATCGCCGGACCGGTGAGCGACGTGCCCGCCGCGAGCTCGTAGCGGTCGTACACGGGCGTGTCGGTGTAACCGCGAGCCTCAGGGAAATACGCGCGACGCGTCCCCTTGCGCCGCACGTCCGCCGAGCTCGCGCCCGCCTTGGCGAGCGCGATGCGCGGCGAGCCGCCGACGGCCGAGAGCTTCCACGTGACGATCTCGACAGGCTCCGCCGGGTTCGCGTAGCCGTAGCGGGCCGCGTAGACCTGGTGGAAGCTCACCTGGACGCGGCCGAGCGCGGCGGCGTCGAGCCGGCCCTGGGGAATCGGCACGGTGACCTCGTAGCCCTGGCCGACGTAGCGGGCGTCGGCCGAGCGCGCGACCACCACCTCGCCCGCAACGGCGGACTCGTGGACGACCGCGACCGCCTGAGCGCTCATCTCGTCGTACATCGTGTCAAGGAACGCGCCGTCGACCGAGTCGAGGCGGCGCACGTACGTGCGCGCGACGTCGAACTTCACCTCGGCGGCGAGCAGGCCGATCGCCGCCGTCACGCCGGCGGACGCCGGCAGCACGATGCGCGGAATTCCGAGCGCCTGAGCGAGCCGGCAGCCGTGCACCGGCCCCGAGCCGCCGAAGGCGACCAGCGTGAGATCGCGCGGGTCGCGGCCGCGCTCGATCGACACCACGCGCGTCGCCAGCTCCATGTTGGTGTTGACGATCGTGTGGATGCCCCAGGCGGCGTCCTCGATCGACAGCCCCAGTGGCCGCGCGACTCGCGCCTCGATCGCGCGTGCCGCGGCGCCCGGCTGGAGCCTGATCGAGCCGCCCGCGAAGTAGTCGGGATTGAGGTAGCCGAGCACGAGATCGGCGTCGGTGACGGTGGGCGCCACGCCGCCGCGCCCGTAGCAGACCGGCCCCGGCGTCGACGAGGCGCTCTCGGGCCCGACCGCGATGACGCCGAGCCTGGCCTCTGCGATCGAGCCGCCTCCCGCGCCGATCTCGACCAGGTCGATCGCCTGGATGTTCATCGGAAGGCCGCTCCCGGGCGCGTTGTTCACGCGATGAAGCTCGAAGGCCGTCGTGGTCGCGGGCCGGCCGTTCTCGATGAGCGCGAGCTTGGCGGTGGTGCCGCCCATGTCGAAGGCGATCAGGTCGTGGTGGCCGGTGAGCTCGCCGTACGCCGCCGCCATCAAGGCCCCGGCCGCGGGACCCGACTCGATCATCCTGACCGGATACCGCTGCATCGCCTCCGCCGTCGCGATGCCGCCGGAGGACTGCATCACGAACAGCCGGCCGCGGTAGCCGCGCCCGGCCATCGCCATCGCGAGGCCGCGCAGATACTCGCGGACGATCGACATCACGTAGGCGTTCACGACCGTCGTCGACGTCCGCTCGTATTCCCGGAAGGTCGGCGACACCTCGTGGGAGAGCGTGACCGTGACGTGCGGCGCTTCCTCGGCGACGAGGGCCGCGATGCGGCGCTCGTGCGCGGGATTCAGGTAGGCGTGCAGCAGGCACACCGCGAGCGTGGTCACCCCGCGGCCCGCCAGCTCGCGGATCGAACGCCGCGCGTCGGCCTCGTCGAGCGGCGTTCGCACGGTGCCGTCGGCCAGGACGCGCTCGGTGACCTCACCGATGAGCCGGCGCGGAATCAGCGAGGCGGGCTTCTCGATCTGGAGATCGTAGACCTGATAGCGCTTCTCGCGGCCGATGATCAGCACGTCGCGAAAGCCGCGGGTCGTCAGGAGCCCGACCCCGCGCGCCTTGCGCTCGATGACGACGTTGGAGCCGAGCGTGGTGCCGTGGACCGCCTGGGCCACGTCGCTCCACGGGACGCCGCCCTGCGCCAGGAGCGCGTCGAGGCCGGCCAGGCAGGCCTCCGACGGGTCGGGATACGTCGTGAGCCGCTTGCCGGTGGACAGCTCGCCGGAGGGCGACTGGAGGACGAAGTCGGTGAACGTTCCGCCGACGTCGAACCCGACGCGATAGGGCACTGTCAGTTCCGGCGCTCCGCGCGCGAGAGCACGATGCGGTACGGGTAGCGGCGCCCGGTTTGCCACGAGATCGTGTGCTCGACGGGCTCGCCGCTCAGCGCGAAGTAGGTGCGCTCGAAGAAGAGCAGCGGCGATCGCGCGCGGATCTGCAGCTGCTCGGCCACCTGCCGCGGCGCGAGCGCGGCGTCCACGACCTGCTCCATCAGCTTGATCGGAATGCCGAGCAACCGCTCGATCGCGCCGATCATCGAGGTCTTCGAGAGGTCTTCGTCGGAGAGCGCGGTGCCGATCGTCAGCGGCATGTAGGCCGTCACGTGCTGGAAGGGCCCGGCCTCCGAGTGGCGCACCCCGACGATGCAATACGCCGACGAGCGCGGCGGCAGGCGCAGGGCTTGCGCGATGTTCGCCGGCAGGAGCACGACTTCGCGGGACACGAACTTGAACCACGTCTCGTCGCCCAGCGCCATCATGTCGCCGACCGAGCCGATCACCCGAAGCTTCCGATCGCCGCCCGCGGCCGGTGTCGCGAACGTCCCGCGGCCGGCATGGCGATAGAGTCGACCCTCCTGGACCAGGACGTCGAGCGCCTGGCGGATGGTCGGCCGGCTCACCTTGAAGCGGGCGCAGAGCGCGTGCTCCGAGGCGATCCGCTCCCCCTCGTCGCGGAGCTCGTGGCGGATGGTGTCGGCGATCTGCAGATAGCGGGGAATACCGGGGCGGTAATTCAAAGGGAACGCCCTCCTGCTGTCAAGATGTCTAGACACGTACCACCCTGGAGCGGGTGCCGTCAAATCTCGTGTTCGCGAGGGCGGAACTACCCGGTCGTGAACCGGCGCGCGTTGCCCATGTGGGCCCAGGCGGCCGCCTGAACGTTGGCCAGCATTTGACGGAAATGGTTCCGGTCGTGGTGGACCCACTCGTGCAGCAGGTCGCTCACCCGTAGGTGGCCGACCTTCGGATGCTGTCCGCCGCGTCGCAGGTCGGCGGCGCGCAGACCGGCGACCAGGACGACGCTGTCCCGCCGGAGCGTATCGAACTCGGCGACCAGGCCCGCCGCCGGCCGCTCGCAGTCGCGCCGCGCCCGGGCGACCTCGCCCTGATCCCAGCCTTCCAGGCCGGGCTCGTCGCCGCCCAGAATGAGGCGGATCCGGCCCGCGAAGCCCCGGCGCTCGCTCTCGATGAGATGACCGAGCACTTCCTTCGCGCACCACTCGCCGGGAGCCGGATGCCACCCGAGGACGTCGTCGGTCAGCGCCGCGAGCTCGGCGCGGATCGCCGCCGCCGCGCTCTCGAGCAGCCGCGCGACCTCGCCCGGCGTGAGTGGTCTCGGGTCTTGCGTCACCGGCCGGCCCCGCGCGCGAGCTCTCGCGCGATGACGACCCGCTGGATCTGATTCGTGCCCTCGTAGATCTGGGTGATCTTGGCGTCGCGCATGAAGCGCTCGACTGGATACTCGCGCGTGTAGCCGTACCCGCCGAAGATCTGCACCGCGTCGGTCGCGACCTTCATGGCGGTGTCGGCGGCGAAGCATTTGGCCATCGACGATTCGAGGGCCGTCGCGACGGCCCCGCGGTCGACCAGCGCCGCGGCGTGATGAACGAGGAGCCTGGCGCCGTGGACGGCGATCGCCATGTCCGCCAGCATGAACTGGACGCCCTGGAACGCGCCGATCGGCTGGCCGAACTGCTGGCGCTCCTTGGCGTAGCCCACCGCCGCGTCGAGCGCGGCCTGGCCGATACCCACCGCCTCGGCGCCGACCGCCGGGCGCGAGCCGTCGAGAACTCGAAGCGCGATCTTGTAGCCCTCGCCTTCCTCACCCAGGCGATTCTCCACGGGTACTTCGCAGTCGGACAGATGGAGCGCCGCGGTCGGCGACCCGCGGATCCCGAGCTTGCGCTCGAGCTTGCCGATGGCGAAGCCGGGGAACGTCGGCTCCACGAGAAAGGCCGTCACGCCGCCTTTGCCGCGGCCTTTGTCGACCGTCGCGAAGAGCGTGATGACCGACGCCTTGCTCCCGTTGGTCACCCAGAGCTTGACGCCGTTCAGCACGTAGCGGTCGTCCCTGCGAACGGCGCGCGTGGTAATCGAGGCCGCGTCGGAACCCGCTCCCGGCTCCGAGAGCGAGAAGGCCGCCGTGATCTCGCCCGAGGCGAGGCGCGGGAGATAGCGCCGCTTCTGCTCCTCGTTGCCCATCGCGACGATCGGCCAGCCCCCCGCGTACTGGACGAGATAGATGGTGGCCGACGACGCACACGCCCAGGCGATCTCCTCGACGGCGAGGCAGAACGCCAGGGTGCCCATGTCGGTCCCGCCGTAGGCCTCGGGGATGTAGAGTCCCATGAGCCCCTGCTCGCGGAGGAGCTTGAGCGACCCGTCGGGATAGGCCTCGGCCTCGTCGACATGGGCGGCCAGCGGCGCGATCCGGTCGCGCGCGATCGTCCGCACCAGATTGCGCATCTCGCGCTGCTCGGCCGTCAGATAGAAGTCGTCACGGGCCATCACGAATGGGCTCGCCCCCACTTACCTTCAGGCTACTCTGCGCTCGAGGCGCGCCGCTGACAATTCTCGTCACGCTCGTCTACGAATTTTTGTAGCGAAATAGTCCGGATATCGCGGCGAGGCACCGCAAGTGCGCGAGATTTCGACGCGCCACCACCTGGCATCGTCGGTGCACCTGGGGGGCGCCATGCACACGTCGGAGAAGGTCGTGGTCGTGATGCCGGCCTACAACGCGGGGCGTACGCTCCGTCTCACATACGAGGAGCTGCCGAAGGACACGGTCAGCCTCGTGATCCTGGTGGACGACGGGTCCACCGATGGAACGCTCGAGGTCGCTCGGCAGCTCGGCCTCGAGATCTTCGTGCACAACCGGAACTACGGCTACGGCGCGAACCAGAAGACGTGCTACGCGGAAGCGCTGCGGGCGAGAGCGGACATCGTCGTGATGGTCCATCCCGACTATCAGTACGATCCGCGGCTGGTTCCGCAGATCATCGATCCGATCGTCCGTGGGGAGGCCGACGTCGTGTTCGGCTCGCGACTGAAGAGCGGTTCGGCGCTGGCCCAGGGGATGCCCTGGTGGAAGTATTTCTCGAACCGCTTCCTCACGAACCTCGAGAACCGGACGTTCGATCTGTCGCTCTCCGAGTTCCACACGGGCTACCGTGCCTTCCGCCGGGAGGTGCTGGAGACCGTCAACCTCGCGCTGAACTCGGACGGCTTCATCTTCGATCAGGAGATCGTCGCCCAGATCGTGGCCTCGGGCTACCGGATCGCCGAGATCGCGGTGCCGACGCGCTACTTCCCGGAAGCCTCGTCGGCGAGCTTCTCGGCCTCGACCGTCTACGGTCTGCGCATCCTCTCGCTCCTGGCCCGCTACCGCCTGCACCAGCTCGGTGTGTGGCGCTCGCGGGCCTTCGACAGCCTCCGCGGGCGATATACGCGGCTCCAGCCGGCTTCGACGGCGCCTCGCGTGGCCGACGCGCGCCGGTCCGTTCCCGCACTCGGACGCTGAGTCGTGTGGCTCACTGATCGGCACTCCCAGGAGCGTGGTGCGGCCGTCGTCGATCGGCTGGACCTCTTGAGGATCACCTTTCCGCACAGCGATCTCTTCATCGGCATCAGCCAGAACCAGCACGGCGTCCGGTCGAGCCGTGCCGAGGGTGAGCGCCTGCGCGACCTGCCCGGCGCGCAGGCCGCTACCCTCGCGAGAAAACGGCTCCGGCTTCGCGTGCTGAGCCGCCTGCTCCTCGTGACGCTCGTCGCCGCCTGGGGCATCGTTCTCCTGGTCATCTAGACCGGCGTCGTCGCGCCGGCACCTCTTGACGGCCCCGCACTTCCGCCGGATCATTGCGCCCTCCCGAGCCCTGTTCGAAAGGAGACGCGCGATGGCAGCGGTGACTTCGAGACAGCGCATCCTCACGGCCCTGGTCGCTCTCGTGCTGTTGCTCTCGGCCACCTTCTACGCCCTGGCTCAGCAGCCCGGCGAAGCGAAGAAGAGCTCGGCCGCGACGGCCGGCGGCAAGCGCCACACGCTCGCCGCGACGCTCGAGACGGTCCAGTGGGGCTGGCTCGATCCGAAGGAGCCGCCGAAGCTCACCGTCGATTCGGGCGACACCGTCTCGGTCGAGACGATGATGCACTCGCACGACAAGGTACGTCCGGGCATCACGATGGACGAGATCGTCGCGCTGCGGCGCGCGAATCCGGGCGGCGGGCCGCACTCGATGACGGGCCCGATCTACGTCAACGGCGCCGAGCCCGGCGACGTGATGGAAATCCGCATCGTCAAGATCGTGCCCAAGCCGTTCGGGATCAACTTCAATCTCCCGGGCAAGGACTTCCCGACGATCGGCGCGCTGGCGCCGGAGATGCCCGACGGGTTCATCAAGTTTTTCACCCTGGATCTCAAGAAGCGCCAGGCGGAGTTCAAGCCGGGGATCACGCTCGACCTCAAGCCGTTCCCCGGCACGCTCGCGGTCGGCATCGATCCCAACGACCCGTCGCCGCGCAAGGGCGGCGCGACGGATCCGATGGCGCCGGTGTCCACCTTGCGGCCGTGGAAGAACGGCTCGAACATGGACATCAACGAGCTGCAAGAGGGCGCCACGATCTTCATCCCGATCTTCCTCAAGGGCGGGCTCGTGTGGACGGGTGACTCGCACTGCCGGCAGGGCAACGGCGAGGTGAACCTGACCGCGCTCGAGTGCGCGTATCGTGAGATCGCGCTGCAGCTCATCGTCCGCAAGGACATGAAGCTCGAGTGGCCGCGGATCGAGACCAAAACCCACTGGATCGCCACCGGCTTCGACGAGGATCTCAACAAGGCGATGGTCAACGCGGTGCGCGAGACCGTCGACTTCCTCGAGCAGCAGAAGCTGGTGCCGATGAGCCGGTACGAGGCCTATGCGCTGAGCTCGATGGCGGCCGACTGCCGTGTGTCACAGGTCGTCGACGTGCGCAAAGGCGTCCACTGCATGATCCCGAAGTCGATCTTCACCAAGAAATCGTAGGTGCTGCGGGCGCTCGCCCTCGTCCTGCTCGCCGCGGCCCCGGCGCGGGGCGGCGGCGTGCTGGACGTCGTCGCGACGTCGACGGACCTCAAGGCGCTCGTCGAGGCGGTGGGCGGCCAGCGCGTGGCCGTCGACAGCCTGGCGCCCGCGCTCCACGAGCCCCACGCCGTCGACGTCAAGCCGGGTCAGCTTTCACGACTCAGGTCCGCCGCGCTGCTGGTTCGCGTCGGGCTCGATCACGAGCCCTGGCTCCAACGCGTTCGCGCCGCCGTGAACGATCCCCGCTTCGCGCCCGGCGGTCCGGGCGATCTCGACGTCTCCCGTGGAATCGATCTCCTTCAGGCCGAGACGCCGAGAATCAAGAGCGAGCGCGGCGCGCACCTGCACGGGTTTGGCAATCCCCACTACTGGCTCGACCCCGCCAACGCGCGGCCGATGACCCGGGCCATCCTCGAGGCGCTCGGCCGTCTCTCGCCCGACGGGCGTGAGGCCTTCACCCGGAACCGGGCCCGCTTCCTCGAGCGGCTCGACGCGAGCATGGCGCGCTGGACCGATACCATGTCGCCCCACCGCGGCGCGCGCGTGGTCGTCTACCACGATAGCTGGCCCTACTTCGCGCGCCGCTTCGGCCTCGTGATCGTGGCCACCGTCGAGCCGGTCCCGGGCGTGCCGCCCTCGCCCGCCTCGCTCGCCGCCCTGACCACGCGCATGAAAGACGCCGGCGTGAAGCTCCTGATCGTGGAGCCCTCCACGAGCCACTCGATCGCGAGCCGGGTGGCGGCGCCGAGCGGCGTGCGCGTCGTCACCCTCATCCCCTCCGTCGGCGGCGACCCGGCCGCGCGAGACTACCTCGAGCTGTTCGAGCTCAACGTGCGACGGCTCGCCGACGCGTTGGCCGGAGGCCGCTGAGGGTCGCGCGCCATGATCGAGTTTCTGTGGGCGCCGCTGCTCGCCTGCCTCGTGCTGACGGCGATTCACGTCTATCTCGGCCTGCACGTGCTGGCGCGCGGCGTGATCTTCGTCGATCTCGCGCTCGCCCAGGTGGCGGCGCTCGGTGTCACGATCGCGTTCCTGGCCGGACACGCGATCCAGAGCGAGGCCGCCTACTGGTACGCGCTCGCCTTCACCCTCTGCGGCGCCGCGCTGTTCGCGGCGAGCCGCACGCGGCGGGCGCCCGTACCCCAGGAGGCGATCATCGGCATCGTCTACGCCGTGTCCGCCGCGGCGGCCGTGCTCGTCGTCGATCGGGCGCCCCAGGGCGGCGAGCACATCAAGCAGATCCTGGTCGGCAGCATCCTCACCGTCACGCCTGCCGAGGTCGGCACCCTGGCGCTCCTCTACGCGCCGATCGGCCTCCTGCACTGGCTCATCCGCCGACCGTTGCTCGAGATCTCGTTCGATCCGGAGGGCTCGGGCGCTCGGCGCGCCGTGCGCGCGTGGGACTTCGTCTTCTACGCGTCGTTCGGCGTTGTCGTGACCAGCTCGGTGAGGCTCGCGGGCGTGCTGCTCGTCTTCGCCTACCTGATCGTGCCGGCGACGGCCGCCGCGGCGCTCGCGCGCTCGGCCCGCGGCCGGCTGCTCATCGGATGGGCGCTCGGGGTCCTGGTGAGCGTGGGCGGCCTCGTCGCCTCCTGGACGTGGGATCTGCCGACCGGAGCCACCGTGGTCGTGGCGTTCGGCGTACTGGTCGCCGCGGTCGCCGTCGCGCTCGCGGCGCGCGCCGGCGCGCGGGCGACTCGAGAGCACGGCATCCAAGCCGTGCGCGGCCCCGCCATCGGGCTCTGCGCGGTCGTCGGGCTCGCCGGGCTCTTGCTCGTGCTCGCCCCGCGGATGGACCACTGGTGGCTCGACTGGCTGGAAGCGTCGGTGCCGGCCGCCCAGACCCTGTTCCTGAGCGCCGACGAGCGCGAGACGCGTCGCGACGCCGACGAGGATATCCGACGCAGCGTCGCCGAGCTCGAGCGGGTCCGCGCGATGCAGCGCGAGGCTCAATGGGGCACGCGGCCGGTCACTGAAGAGATGCGGGAGCGGATGCGACAGTATCTCGCGGGGCGGGCCGAGATGGTAGCGGGCGACCAGCTGGTGCTTCGTACGCTGCGGGCGCGCGCGCGGGCGCGGCAACGCTGGTGGCTCGGGGTGCCGCTGCTGGTCCTCGGCGCGGGCGGCGCGCTCTTCCTCGCGCGTCGCCGGCCGGCGCCCTAGCGGGTGTAGGTGTAGAAGCCCTTCCCGGTCTTCCGCCCGAGCTGCCCGGCCATGACCATGCGCTTGAGCAGCGGCGGCGGCGCGTAGCGCGCTTCCCGGAACTCCTCGAACATCACCTCGGCGACGTACATCGTCGTGTCGAGGCCGACGAGATCGAGGAGCGTGAACGGGCCCATCGGGTAGCCGCACCCGAGCTTCATCGCCGCGTCGATATCCTCGAGCGACGAAAGCCCGCTCTCGTACACCCGGATCGCGTCGAGCAGGTACGGCACGAGGAGACGGTTGACGATAAACGCGGTCGAGTCCTTCGTCTGCACCGGGGTCTTGCCGACCGCCTGCACCCACTCGGTCGCGGTCTTCACGGCGGCGTCGTCGGTGAGGATCGTACGCACGACCTCGACGAGCTTCATCAGCGGCACCGGGTTGAAGAAGTGGAGCCCGAGCACCTGCGCCGGACGTCCGGTGGCGGCCGCCATCGCGGTCACGTTGCACGAGGAGGTGTTGGACGCGAGGATCGCGTGCGGCGCGCAGATCTTGTGGAGCTTGGCGAACGTGTCGTTCTTGAGCGCCTGATTCTCGGTCATCGCCTCGACGACGAGGTCACACGTGCTCATGTCGTCGAGCCGCGTCGTCCCGGCGATGAGCGCCAGCGCCGCGTCCTTGGCCTTCGCCTCGATCTTGCCGCGGCTCGCGAGCCCTTCGAGCGTCTCGCGCAGCCGCCCGAGCCCACGCTTGACCAGATCGTCGTTGGCCTCGACGAACAGCACCTGGAAGCCGGCCTGGGCGGCGACCTGGACGATGCCGGAACCCATGAGACCGCAACCGATGACGCCGATGTTCCGGATGGTCATGACGCCGGGCGGAGTCGCTTACTTCCGAACGCGACCGGGCAGAGGCGGCGGCTCGTAGTGCGTCCCCGGTGGGCAGGGATTCCTCACGGTGATCGTCACCGAGCCGTACCGGACGCTTCCGTCGGGCTGGATCTCGCCGTCGGGCCGACGGGCCGGCGGGCCGGGCTCCTTCATCGCCCGATCGAACGCGGCGTCGCGCGACTCGGTGATCGGCGCGGCGATGCTGAGCAGCATCGACGCGCTGATCGGCGACTTCGCCTCGTCGGCGAGAGCCGCTTCGGACCACGCGCCGACCAGGACCAGTGCGCCTGCGAACGACAGGATCTTATTCATAGACGATGAGCGAGTGGAGCGGGTGCTCCTTCAACTTGTCCCGGCCGTGAAGAAACGCCAACTCGATCATGAACGCCACCCCGACGATCTGTCCGCCGAGCTGGCGGATCAGCCGCACGGTTGCCCCCATCGTACCACCGGTAGCGAGCAGATCGTCGACCGCCAGCACGCGCTGGCCCGGCCGGATCGCGTCCTCGTGGACCGCGAGCGCGTCGCGACCGTACTCGAGCTCGTACTCGACCTCGATGGTCTTGGCCGGGAGCTTGCCGAGCTTGCGCACGGGAACGAAGCCAGCGCGGAGCTGATGCGCCAGAGCGCCGCCGAGAATGAAGCCGCGTGACTCGATTCCGACGACGACGTCGACGCGCTCGTTCTGATACCGCTGGGCGAAAGAGTCGATGACGTAACCGAACGCCGGGCCGTCCTTCAGGACAGTCGTGATGTCCTTGAAGAGGATGCCCTCGGTCGGGAAGTCCTTGATGTCACGGATTTTCCCCTTGAGGTCAGCGCTATCCATCGCCGGTATCTTACCTCGATGCCGCGGTGCGCAAAACGCCAATGTGTCCGATGCCGTGGCAGCGTGACACCATTTGCCGGTTGAACGTCACGGGATTGACGGACGCGCCCTGTCGGCAGGGACGGCTCAACAGCTCGGTTTTTCAGCAACGGACGCCGCCATGGCACCCGGTGGCACCCTCCTTGCTCCCCACAGCGGCAAGGTCGGTTCTGAGTCTGAGGAGGAGCAGTGATGTTGCTTCCCGAACAAGTGCAGCGCTTGGTTGAGTTGGCCCTGGCGGAGTTCACGCCGGAGTGGCAAGTCACGGGCCTGTGTTCCGAGCTGAGCCTGCACAATCCCGATCACTGGGTCTCGGGCCTCGGGACGTTCGGACTCATCCTGCGAAATCGTCAGAACCGCAGCGCGAAAGTCCTGGGCTGGCGAAGCGGTGATTTCAGGAGCGCGACCTATCATCGCGGCATCTCGTATCGCGTGCTCGAAGCCTATGCCGACCGCATCACGGATCCGATTCGCCGCTACTTCGAAGAGATCGGCCTCATGATGCCCGGGCGCGTCTCGCCGCGCGGGGCTCAGACGGCCACCGCCCGCTCGAGCATCAACTACGCTGGTTAGCTCTCGAGCCGCTCGATAGCCTCCGGAAGCTCGGCGAGACCCGGGATGACGAGATCGGGTCGGCTCGAATTCCTCCGTTGCGACGACGAGGTCACCTGGATCACCCGCATCCCCGCCGCCTGGGCCCCCTGCACGTCGAGGATCGGATCGTCACCCACGTGGACGGCCGTCGCCGCGTCGCGGCCGATCGCGCGCAAGGTCAGGGCGAAGATCTCCGGCGCGGGCTTTCGAATCCCCACCTCGTCGGAAAACGTCGTCTGCTCGAAATAGCCGAGCAGCCGAAACCGCTCGAGCAGCTGCCGGAGCGTCGCGCCCGGGGTCCGCATGATGTTCGACACCAGCGCGAGCTTGTAGCCGGCCCCCTTGAGTGTTTCGAGTGCAGCGAGCGCGCCGTCGTCGACGGCCGGCGGCAGCAGGAGGATCGGCCGCGCGTACGCGTCGACCAGCGCCGTCAGGAGCGCCGGCGGGACTCGGCGCGGTAGCGCGACATCAACGCCGGTCAGGATCGCACGGACGTGCTCAACGGCGGGGACGTCCCGATGCGTGGCCCAGATGCGGCCCAGGTAGGCGCCCGACTCCTCGTACGCGCGATCGAGCGCCGACGCCGATGTCGAGACACCCGCGGCTCCCAGCAAAGTCTGGAAGTCGGCCATTCGGCGCTTCTTGTAACGATTGTCGCTCGCCGGGCCGTCGAAGAGGAGTGTGCCCCAGAGGTCGATCGTGATCGTTTCGACCTTCACCGTCAGCGCTTGAAATTCGCCGGGCGTTTCTGCAGGTAGGCGTTCATGCCCTCGCGCGGCTCGTCGGTCGCGTAGGCGGTGGCGAACGCGTTGATCCCATAGCGCACCGCGGTCGCGAGGTCGGTCTCGCGCCAGCGGACGATCAGCTCCTTTTGGAGTCGGATCGCCTCGGGCCCGCTCGCGAGGATTCCCGCGACGAGCTCTTCGGCGGCGCCGCGCAGGCGATCGTCCGGCACGACCCGGTTCACGAGGCCCCAGTCGAGCGCCTGAGCGGCGGTGATCGGCGCGCCCGTCAGCAGCATCTCGGCGGCGCGCCCGGGCCCGATCATCGGCGACAGCAACGCCGCCTGAATCACGGAGGGCACGCCGACGCGCACCTCGGGCAGGCCGAACGAGGCGCTCGCCGCCGCCACCCGGAGATCGCACGCCAGCGCGAGCTCGAAGCCGGCGCCGAGGCACGGCCCGTTCACCGCGGCGATCACCGGGAACGGCGCCTGGTGCACGGCGGCGATCGCGTCGTGGAGCGTGGTGATCAGCTCGCGCGCCCGGCCGGTGTCGAGATCGCGCAGCACGCGCACGTCCATGCCGGCGGTGAACGCGCGGCCGCTCCCGACGAGCACGACCACGCGCGTCGCGCGGTCCGCCGCCAGCTCGGCGAACGTGTCGCGCACGGCTCGGATCAGGGTGGGCTCGAACAGGTTGAGTGGCGGGCGCTCGAGCGTGCACCAGACCGCGGCGCCCGCTCGCTCGAGCGTGAGTGGAGCCCCCACTAGTATCGGCGCATCGAGGGGTCGACGGTGCGGGCCCAGTAGTCCAGCCCGCCGCGGAGGTTCCTGACGTTCTTGAAGCCCCGCTGCCTCAGATAGTCCGCGACGGCAGCGCTCCGGACCCCCTGATGGCAGTAGACGACGATCTCGTCGGCGGCGTTCAGCTCGTCGACCCTGAGCTCGATCTCCTCGATCGGGATGTGCACGGCGTTCTCGAGCCGACACAGGCGCGTCTCCCAATCCTGGCGGACGTCCAGCAAGAGGGGCCGGTCGCTTCCGACCAGACGCGCTTTGAGATCCTGCGGGGTGATCTCGTCCATCTCGGTTGCTCCGCTAGCGGGGCGCCGTGCGGCCGACCAGAAAATCGACGAGCCAGCCGTTCACCGCTTCGACGTGTTCGATCTGCGGGAAATGCCCGCACGCATCGACCCAGCGAACCGCCGCGTGCCGGAGCACTCCGGCGACTTCCGCGCAATGCTCGGCGGGCACCACGCGATCCTGGCGGCCGTGGATCAGCAGCACCGGCAACTGGAGCGTCGTCAGCGCGCGCCGATAGTCCTCGACGTGAGTCTCGAAATCGACCCGCATGTCGCGGAGCGTCGCCAGGTAGGCCGCACGCGCCACGCCGTCGGTGCGGGTCGCATAGCGGTAGTCGATGAAATAGTCGACCTCGCGTCGGTCCGGGGTGTGGAAGCAGCGCGAGAGCGCCGCCTTGTAGAGCCGCGCGTTGCCGCCGAGCGACAGGATCTCGCCGAGACCACGAAGCGCGACGAGCCGGTAGATCCACGACGGACGATAGCTGCACCCGGGAACGATGGCGCCGACGAGCGCGAGCCGCTCGATCCTCGACGGATGCATCAACGCGAGTGTGATCGAGACGGCGCCGCCGAGCGAATGACCGACCAGCGAGGCCTGTGCGAGCCCGAGCGCGTCCATGAATCCGCGGAGCGCGTTCGCGAAGTATCCCAGGCGGTAGCTCGTGCGGGGCTTCGCCGAATCGCCGAAGCCCGGAAGGTCGACGGCGAACACCGTCGCGCGGCCGGCGAGCGGGCGCACGTTGTGGCGCCAGGACTCGGCGAATCCGCCCAGACCGTGGACGAAGATGACCGCGGGCCCGCGACCTTCCACGACATAGTGCAGGCGGAGCCCGTCGACTTCACCTCCGCGGAGCTGCAGTTCCGCCATGGGGCTACGATTCTACCAGACCAAACGGGCCCTCAGGTGAACAGGTCGAGCGGCGTGGACTCGCTCGCCGTCGGCTGGCCCAGGAGCCGTTTCATCATGAGGGCGTTCTTCACCGGGTAGTCACGGTTGTTGTTGTTGAAGGAGATGAACACGTCCTCGGTCTCCTCGCTCACCGCCTCGATTTCCGGTAAGAGCGCCCGCAGCTCGCCCTCGCTGTAGAGGTAGTCGTACTTCTCCCGCACCGACGGCTCCTCGCCCCGGAGCTGGCGCAGCCAGCCATCCGCGTTGCGGCCGTGGAGCCGGAACACCGCCGTCGGCGCCGTCGCCGTCGTGACGCGGGGTATGGCGGCGCCTCCGGACGGCGCGTCGACGATCACGTGGGCCAGGCGCGCCCCGCTCAGGGCGCGCAGGGTGTCGTCGAGGTGATCGGGCAGCCACGAGCGATGGCGGAACTCGATCGCGATCGTGAAGCCCGGCAGCCGCCCCGGGAGCGACACGAGATACTCGAGCCGGTCCGTGTCGAAGTGCACCCACGGCGCGAACTGGAAGAGCACGTAGCCGAGCTTGCCGGCCTCGGCGATCGGCCCGACGGCGGTTCGGAACAGATCGAAGGCGCGACCGAGGGCCTGGGGCGAGAAGCTCGTCGCGTCGATCTCACCGCGGCGGGTGCGTCGGGGAGTGCGCGGCAGCAGCGCCGTGAGGTCGGCGGGCACGGTCTCGGCACGGGGGTGATGGCCGGTCATGAGTGAGTACGCCTTGACGTGGAAGACGAAGCCCGGCGGCGTCCGCTCGACCCATCGCTGCGTATTCCGGATGTCGGGGATCGCGTAGTACGAGCTGTTCACCTCGACGACGTCGAAGACGCTCGCGTAGTGCCGCAGCCGCGCCTCCGCCGACATGGACTTGCGCGGATAGAACGCCCCGGACTCGATGAGCGCCGGGTCGGCCCACGCGCAGATCCCGACACGGATACGCCTGCTCACGCCGACGAGCTCCCTAGACGATCTTCTCGTAGATACCGGGCGGGATCACGCGATAGACGTGAATCGGCTGGGAGACGTTCTTGAACGTCTTCTCGCCGAGACTCTCGAGCACGAAGTGGGCGCGGATCCGCTCGGCGGTGATCGGGCCCACGACGATCTCGCCGCCCTGCGCCGAGCCGGCAAAGCGCGCCGCCACGTTGGTGGTCGGCCCGGTGGCGGTGAACGTCCAGCGTTGGCCCGCCCCGGTGCCGAGCTTGGTGGCGCCGACCAGCGCTTCGCCGGTGTTGATGCCCATGTGGAGCTGGATCGACGGGAAGATCCCGCCGTACTCCTCGTTCAGCGCCGAGGTTCGCTGGTGGATGGCAAAGGCGGCCCGGGTCGCGTTCAGCGCGTGGTCGGTCGCGCTCCGCTCCGACTGGAAGATGACCATCAGTCCGTCGCCGGCCGTCTCGTTCACGTCGCCGTGGTGACTCTGGATGATCTCCAGAAAGCTCGAGAAATAGGTCTGCACGAGCTGGTTCAGCCGCTTGGCGTCGAGCTGCTCGGAGAGCTTCGTGTAGCCGGCGATGTCGAGGAACACCACCGAGACCTCGGCCGTGCGCTTCTCGAGCTCGGTCGCGTTCGGATTCTGCTCGAGGAGCTTCTTGACGGCGTCGGGCACGAATTTCGACAGCTCGCCCTTGAGCTGCTCGAGCAGCACCAGCCGTTGGCGGGACTCCTGGAGGTTCTGGAGCGCCGTTTCCAGCTCCTTGTTCTTCGTCTCCAGCTCGGTGTGGGCCTGGGAGAGCCGCGAGGTCATGTCGTTGAAGGCCCCGCCCAGCTCGCCGATCTCGTCACGCGCCTGGGCCGGCGCGCGCGCCTCGAAGTCGCCGTCGCCGATGCGCCGGGCGACCGCCGAGAGTGCCGCGATCGGCCGGACGACGACGGAGCTCATCGCCACCGTCAAGACCGCCGCCGCGGCCAGGATCGTCAGTACGGCGATCATGATCTGGCGGTTGCGGTGTCGCCGGACCTCACCGAAGACGGGCTCCATCGAGGTCGCGACCCGCACCACCGCGCGCACCTTGTGATCGCTGCCGTGGCAGCCCTGACACTTCTCCTTGTTGAGGATCGGGTAGTGCAAGGTGAACAGGGACACGCCGTGCTCGACCTCGAGCGACTCCTGCGTGGTCAGGGTCTCCAGCGCTCGGGAGAAGAGCGGGCCCGTCATCGCGGTGCCCGGTGTCCGCTGCATCTTCGCGATGTTCTTCATGACGTCGTCCGAGAGCCCGGCGGTGCGGGCGACCTCGGTGGCGGTCGCGAGATCGGTGAACGCCTCGACGCCGTTGCGGCGATAGATCATCAGCGATTCGAGCGGGGTCGCGTCCTCGACCGGCTTGGCCCGCAGCTCACGCAGCTCCTGGATGAGGCTCCGCGTGACGTCGGGTCGTTCCTGCAGCATCGCGGCCTCGATGCCGGCCACGACCGTCTGGGTGAGCCGGCGGACCGCCCGCTTGTTCTGCTCGACGAGGGCCGCCGACTCGCGCTGGATCGTCACGATCGTCGAGATGCCGAACCCGACGATCAGGACGGCCACGATCAACAGGGTGATCTTGAGCGCCAGCCGGGAGCGGAACATCATGCGCGTGCCGGCATTATAGGCCCGGTGTAGAATTCGGACGATGGCCGCGCCCCGCGACAGCTTCGAGGAGTTCGAGGCAACCAGCCTCTTCTGCCCGCGCTGTCGCCGCGCGACGCCGGCCCGCAAGAAGCTTCTGCTCGTCCTTCCCTCGGGTACCAAATACGACTACGTGTGCGCCGAGTGCGGCACCGCCGTCGGCGGCAAAACCGACAACGACCCCAGCGAGTTTCATCGCACGATTCCCCCGCCCGCTCGACGACCGCCTCCGCGCCCGCGCTGATCCATCGCTCGCGGTAACTCTGCGTCGTATCAGCCGTTCCCTCTCTGGAGACTGCCCCTGCCGGTTGTGGATATCCGGAACGAACCAACATCCCGTTGCGTAGTCCATCGGCGTGTGCAATACTGCTCACACTTCAGGCTTTAACCTTCCCGCAGTCACAGTCGAATCACGTAGGTCGCGTGTCGTCGTAAAGAGTGGCGTAAAGAACAGTAAGGAGGGCTGCATGCGCAGACTTAACAGAGTGCTCGCGAGCTTGACGTTGGTAGGCGCGATCGCCCTTGGAGGAGTCGTGCTGACGCGCCAGGTCCTGGCTGTCGCCAACGAGGCCAACTCGGAGCGGTTGAACCGGGCGGTCCTCGCGTACATCGGCGAGAAGAACCCGAGCGCGCCCATCAAGGCGTTCCAGCACTTTCCGGAAGTGCTGTTCGCCGAGAGCGAGCGCACACAGATCGATCACTGCCTGGCGCTCGCGCAGGCCGAGGTGGAGTCGGAGTTCCGCCACGACGCGGTCGGCAATGCCGGTGAGGTCGGGCTGTTCCAGACGTTGCCGTCGACCGCGGCTCTGTTCGAATCGAAGGTCGGCCCCTTCAAGCGTCCGGTCCTCAAAGGACAGCGCGACCTCGGTGACCTGGCGATCCCCACGGTGAGCACGAAGTTCGCGATGGCCTATCTGCGCGACATCATGAGCCGCAAGCCGACCATCAAGGACGCCCTCACCGAATACAACGGCGGCCCCGCCGGGCGTCATCCGGCTTACTACCGCATGGTGATGGGCACCTACGTGGAGGTCCTCGAGCGCACCGATCTGAAGTGCCGCTATCAGCCGGCCCCGAAGCGTCCGCCGGTGATGGCGCTCCTCGCCCGCGTCTAGGGCTCGGAGACGGGCGGCGTAGCGCGTGTGCTTGCTTCCTGAAAGAAGAAGCGCCCGCGCGCCCGCGCCAGCACCTCGGAGTTCGTCAGCTCCTCGAGCGCGCCCTCGACGTCTACGTACCGGTCGTGCTCGTACCGCGCCGTCAAGCGCCCACGCCCCAGGAGCGGCGTCTCGAGAGGGACCGGCTTGACGAAGCGCACCGTGAGCTCGCCGGTGACCGAAAGACGGCCGGTCGCGCGGAACGCCGCCCCGGCCAGGATCTCGTCGAGGTAGGTGGTGACGATCCCGCCATGAGCGGCGCCCCGCGGCCCCTCGAAGCGCCGGGGCACGACGACCGGCGCCAGCACGCCCTCGTCGGTCTTGAAGCACCGTATGCGCAGACCGATCGGGTGCTCGGGACCGCAGCCGAAGCACCCGGAGAACAGGTCGTCGGCTTTCGCGGTGAGGAATTGCTCCTCGAGCGCCCCGAAGCGGGCGCGAAACACGTCGGGAAGCGCCACCGTCACAGCGCGTCGATCCCGCGAGCGAGCGCGAAGTCTTTCGGCGTGAGCCCGCCGTCGGAGTGGGTCCACACCGAGACCGTGACCTCGTTGTAGCGAATCGTCATGTCGGGATGGTGGTTCGCCCGCTCGGCGAGCGCGGCGACCCAGTTGACGAAGACCATCGCGGCCTTGAAATCCGGAAACCGATAGGTGCGCTCGATCGTCTTGCCGGCTCGCTTCCACCCCGGCGTCTGCGCCAGCTCGGCCGTCACCTGAGACTCGCCCAGCGGGCTCACCGCGACACGCAACGCCGGATCACCGGCGCCCATTCGTTCAGGGTTCGCGTCGCCTTGCCCACCACCTTCGCCTCGTCGTCCCAGCGACGCAGGGCGATCGTGTCGTTCGCCCACCGATGCCCCCCGAACCGCGCGGCGTCGTCCGCCGTCATGACGCCGCCCTGCAGCTCGAGCGTGCGGCGGGAGGCCGGCGAGAGACGGGCGGAGTACGCGGGCTCGGTCGCGCAGAGATAGCGCTTGGCGTCGGCGTGCATGCGCACGCACCAGGCGATCCGCTCGGACACCCAGGGCGCGAGCAGGTCAGCGCCGACCTCGTGATGGCCTCGCGCGCTCGGACCGATTCGCGTCGCCTCCAGAGTGTCGGCGACGACCGATTGGTCGATCGCATAGCGGCCGACGTCGTGCAGCAGGCAGGCGAGCTGAAGCTCCTCGTCGGCGGCGCCTTCGCGCGCGAGCTCGGCGCACTGGAGCGCGTGCTCGAGCTCGGACACGACCTCGCCGCCGTATCGCCGGGCTCCGGAACGCGCCAGCGCGTCGAGGAGCCGG
>Ga0137407_10000770_pt1 | contig 21041 bp, 30 predicted proteins | sample CZOMad2_2_16fung_FD_108410 | JGI IMG/M metagenome (GOLD analysis project Ga0137407, IMG submission 108410) | Vadose zone soil fungal communities from Angelo Coast Range Reserve, California, USA - CZOMad2_2_16fungal (Illumina Assembly) | ecosystem: Environmental > Terrestrial > Soil > Vadose... | reverse complement strand
TGCACACCATTCAGTAGATTATACCCGTTATAATCATACTGGCGGACCTGACAATTCCCCGGCGTGTACGGAAGGGCGGACATCAGCCGAGGCTGCGCTGTACAAGCTTTAGTCAACTCAGCCGGTTCCGCCTGTGGCGCGATAACCACAGATCGGCCGAGAGCAATGCAGAATATGGTAAAGGATCAGGTCGGGCCGGCCGGGGCGTAATGTAGCTGCTTGCTTCAAGCGAGCCGAACCCATGGGCTTGTTGTGACAGACAGATTGGCCCCGGGGGCTCATGAGCAGTTGCGCCAGCGAGGTGGCCGATGGTCGATGTTCAACTCGGCCGGGGACGATGTATTTTGTTTGTCACAGGCCGGCCGATGCATGGTCAGATGTAAATTTACTTAGCACGTGGATTATCAGTCTGAATGAATTGCTCGGGGATTTGTATCAAGTTTGCCGGTTAAGTTTTATCCAACAGAAGGCAACCCTTACCATGCAGCTTGAAATTTAAAAAATCAATGAGTCGGTGTCGTTCGTGCGTAAAATTCAAGTTGTGAATCACCTTACAACTTCCATAAGTAATGACATTTGCCTTTTGTTTTTTGCCGTGTCGAAATGTACGCGCAGTCGAAACGGTAATTTTATAATTGCGCCCTGTCTGCATTTCGAAGTTCCTCAGCATCCAAAAGCCCCCAGTGGTGTGCCTGTCATTTTCATTTCATTATTATATACCCCTGGGTGGTAATTTCAATATATCTTCAACTACAGTGACTAAAAAAGGAAATGTATCACATATTTGGCAAGTGGCTGATGTACGATTTTTGTGTCTCAATACAGAATTGAGATTTTGCTTGGCTGCAAAAACCAAAGTGGTAGCCAATATGTAGACCTAAAATATATATATATATATAAAAGGTGAATTTATGGTGAAAATATAGATTGGTAAGAAGCTAGCGGTGGGGTGCAAATTTTGGCTAACTTCGCAGCATTGTAGGCAGCTGTAAACAGATTCTGACCCCAAGCCCGATCAGCATAGTGCAGCTTAATGTATCATATTTAACATGCAACTTAGTTCATATCAAAATATCTACTTGCTCGTGAGCTACAGGCGGCACAAAATGGTGGAAAACGTTTTTTTCTCGCATCTCTAACCTTAAATTAGGGTTTCTCACCATCTTGTGCTGCCTGTAGCTCATGAACAAGTAGATATTTTGATATGAACTAAATTGTATGTTAAATATGATACATTACACTGATCAGGCTTGGGATCAGAATCTGTTTACGGCCGCCCACAATGCCGCAAAGTTAGCCAAAATTAGCACTTCAGTGCTAGCTTCTTAGCAATCCATATTTTCACTTTAAATTCACTTTCTATAAATTATTTTGTTGGTCTACGTATTGGCTACCAGTTTACTTTTTGCAGCTAAACAAAATCTCAACTTTGTGCTGAGATACAAAAATTGCACGTTAGCCACTTTCCAAATATGTGATGTATCTCCTTTTCGAGTCACTGTACCTATTTTTGGCTGTCCCAAACTGGCAGTTGGACATATGGCCCAAATAAGACCTCCAGAGCCTTCATGCGCTCCATGTTGAGAGACAAAGAGAAAGTCTTTGTATTGGAAACTACGGCGGCATCCCGCCACTGGCATCGTCGGAGTTCCAAGTTGGGAATCAACATTGGACGGCCCTTTACGACGCGCAACCTCATGATTCTATAAGTTCGGCCATGCTCTTATATATATATTACTTGCAAGAGCCCACTGCATGCATTATACTCAACAAGTGCCCCCATGATGTGCATGACCCCGCCCATACTCAGAAGCAAGCACAATACCTGCAATGCTTGCTGCTAATAATAATAGCACGGAGCAATACGTAGAACGCGAAGGATCAGGGCCTGCCAGGTTGGTTCACGGGACAAGCTCTAGCTCTAGGGTATTGAGAGGATATGACCGAGACTACGCAGCTATCGCGTTGAGGAAGAAGTAAAGAGGAAATGTTCAATGTCACACCGTCAGTGTCACGCAATCACACTATTCATTTCAGTTTCGAATGAAACATCTCCGCAAAGTAAACCGATATCTTGACACCATGGATCAACGGTTGCTACAATATTATAGTCCAACGATGGGAAGGTAAAGTTAGGTTATGTGTTTGGCCTGCCGGGCGGGTTTTGAATCTGTCCTGGATCGGCCGCCAAGCCGATCGTGTGGGTCTCGACCCGGCGTAGAGTCCGCCGTAGTTTTTCGCCGTAGTTCCCAATTCAAAGATGTCCTCGAGACAAAACACTGAGCACGTCCATTTTAGGGCTTGAAATTATAAAATTTGGCGTGTGTCATTACTGTCAGAAATATGACCAACCTTTGTGCCAGCTACGCCGCGTGAACCATCAAGTTTCTGAAACTGGCGGCGCACGCGCTCCAGGTCATCATATATAAAGTAGGCTCACGGCGCATGCGAGTAGGCCTTATAATATGTACATGAAATCGTGCCCCGCTAAGCTTCGCAATGCTACAGAGGTGGTGCTTAAGGCACTTTCTAGTATTGTACAATTGGATGCAGAAAACTCAGACGTATGCGTGTAAAACACGCTTTCCAACGTGTGCATCAAACCTCTTTTTCGCTTCGTGATAGCTGTTACATGCACCCCATGCCGGACGGCCAACAAGCCCGGGGTGCTTCACAAAGTTATCCAGGTTGGCCCTGGTAACCACGATTATTCACGGTTTAAAGGCAAAGAAATGTTCGAAACCTACCAGACATCATAAAACACGCCGATTTTCAGCCCTTTGTATATGTTATAATATCTCTTTGGTGCCCTGGGCACCATTGGCAGAGGATCCTCTGCATGCCTGGTGCCTGCCTGACGAGGGTAGACAGGTTCGGGGCCACCGACGTTAACAAGAAGGTTGTTAACCATTGGTGGGTCCTCGGTAGGCGTTTGACTTGTTGTGGCAGCCGTGCGTCTATCGTTTGGGTAGGCAGCGGCGATCTCCTGCCCACCATTGGGGGATTCGGAACGGTTAAGGGCGGTAGCCCTTGCATTTACGTCCGCACGACGGGGGGAAGGGGTTGGGGTGACGGGGCGTCCTCGATATGGGCTACGATGGGTGCGGGTTGGAGAGTCATCATTGAAATATGTTTGTTGCCTAGGGCTATATGGGCTGACAGAGAGCGAGAACTCTGCGGCCACATCGTGGGGAACATTTACAGAGAGGCGGATGACAGAATCAGCCCGTGGTGGTTGGGTCCGATTTCTGCGCGGGGTGGACGGGGCTAGAGCATACGTGAGTTCGATATGTTACGATAGAGCGGGGGCATATTGGTCTAATTGCCTTCGCTTTCCGGCACAAAAAAAATATTCTCATCTGCCTGGGGCTCGCTCTGAACACCTAAAAGGACTAACGTCAAAACGTGAAGTATACTTTTGAAAATGGAGTCTCTACCTTGAGGGGTTTGAAAATCAGCGACCATGTCCTTGCGTAGTACAGTATTGCAGAAGGGGGTTTGAAAGTGGAGTCCGCTGCTCTGCAATCGCGAGTTGGATCAGTAAACGTTGAGAGGCCGGCATTCGTATTCAGCACCGGCCGCATAACAATCGAATCGACCGAAAGCACGAAACCAAACCGGCCGAAAGCGGGCACTATCAGGCGGCGGCGGTTCGACTTTGATGAAAATGATGTCACATGCTACTGAGGCGTGGTTTGTACACCGCACCCACGTAATAAATTGGTAGCATCCTGCAGCTCGCTTTTGCTTATTTGAAACGTTTGGAGATCTGGCCAAAACGTAAGCTTCCGAAACGGGCATGGTAAGCCCCTCATACTAACCGTTACCAGCGACTATTGGTGGATAAGTATGATTACCTCCACATTTGACCGATAATTCGTCACTGCGGGCGTTCTGAATATGTGGCGTGGCCGCAGGGTCCGGTTTGACAAACCCCAAAGTTTCGCCCGAACAAATTTTCACCCCCTTCACGCCTTGTTCGACGCTGGAAGTTAGTCCAAGGCTGAAAATTCTGCAGGGAGTCAAGCAAGGGTGCGGTGTGGAATGGTCAATCTGCACGAGCATTACCAAACACAATGTCTATATAAGCCCCGCAACTTCGGCACCTCTAAATTTAGGGCAAGGCGCTAAGCGCTGGTATTCCTGTCCCTCTCCCCACCCAGCAACGGCCCCATTTCACGGTAAGCCCCACCCCCTGAAGCCGGTCCGCTTCATCGCCGAAGCCTAGGCTCCTTCAACGATCCGAATGTTAATTAAACTATCGCCTCGTGGATTGAATCCAGTGTTTCGGGGTGAAGCGGGCCGGTAATGCCTACCAGGCATAAGGCCAACGTCTAACCCCCTACCCAATAGCCTAGCGCCAAGTCGCTATGCATGGAGAATCGGTGAGGATTTCAAAATATTCTGTGCTTTTCCTATCGCTGAACCCCGCCTAGCAGACGCCTCCGGCTGATGGCACCGTCGCCAGCTCCGTCGTCTACACCACGTCCATTTTCGACCTTGAAAGCCGCATCGAACAAGTTTCATCTACGGATGGGTTTACGGGGGAGGGGGGTGAGGGGATAATTGGCCCATTGGAGGATCCATTATGGAGCGGTGTCCCAGCAGGTGAGTCCACCACCCCTTGCTGATGGCGCTACGGCTTACACCACCCATTTTTGTTTTGATTTTTAGTAGAAATTGGACCAATGGAGCCCAAGCGAAAAATATTCCCTGATGGTGCATCTGCTTCGCGTGCGGACGCCGTGCAGTGCTTAATTTTATTCTACCCCTGCTTACCAACCAATAGCCGAAGTACAACCAAAGAAAAGTCGAGTAGCAGCCCAAAACGCAAAGCGGAAAATGAAGCAAGGTCACCTGCCGGCTAAGGTAATCGATCCAATCATTCATAGGGCCCAAGTTACCTCGACACATTTGGATGCGGTCTCCCTTCCCCATACTACCCCGGGATTCACCGGCCTGGACGACAGGCAGGGTGTAAAGCAGCTCATGGCCCAACGGCACACCCCGATGGCCATCAACCTTGACGACATTACGGCCCAAGAATCTCTAGCCCACGTCCACCCCGAATGCGACCCCTTGGTCAAGGTTCTTCTTAGCCAAGGCTATCGGTATATTGTGAATGACATCAGGTACGCTTGCGCATAATTATGAAAGCTACTCGATTCACTTTATTTGTAGTTCGGCACAAGTTCTATCGGACGCTCGGCAGCGGCTCTACGTGATCAAACCCCAGCAGCCGTCCAAAGGGTGGGATAAAATATATGGCACCGCTGAAAGGGCATTCGATGCCATAGCTGAACACTATCAGCTGCAGCCCCATCGGCGGGGGCGGTTTAAATCCTGCACGTTCGGGTGGACCATGGGCCAAGGCTCTCAGGTATCTTTCGATCCACCGAGCCATACGTCGTATATTCTGATGACACCCATAGGCCCCACATAAGCTTTCGCAGGATGATGATCAGCAACAGCTCCAGGACAAATTCGTCGCGGAAGCCACCCAATACGCAAACCATTTTTCATGTGCGGCTCCATCCAATTTCGCAAAGCTTTGTATTCTAACCCCCCCTCCCCAGCGTCCGCAAGAACCTGGATGCCCGACCTTATGAAGGAATACGATGACCTGCAATTAAAATTGCTTGGGCTTAATATCTTCATACGCACAGTCTTTCCCGGGTCTCCCTTTTTTGCCACGACCTTAAACATGGGGCCGCAAACCGTATGCTTCGCGCATCGAGATTATTGGAACCTCCTCTATGGGACCTGCGGTATTGGGGCTTTAGGCCCATTCGATCACCGCACCGGCGGCCACCTTATTCTTCACGAACCCAAGGTAATTATGGAATTTCGGCGCGGAGACGTGATCTGGGTCCCATCCGCGGCTGTTACGCACGAGAACGTTCCAATCAAACCGCATGAGACCCGATATTCCTTTACCATGTACACTGCGGGTGGGCTATTTAGGTATGCTTGGTGTGGGGGAATGACGGCCAAAGACATGAAGCAGAAAGATAAAGTCACTTATCAGCGTTATTTGTCGGAGGGTGACAGCCGCCGAAAGCAAGGGTGGGACCTATACAGCACGATGGATTCGTTAGTAGCTTCTCTAAAATCAAATGCAAGTAACTAAATCAATTACACCGTTATTCTTCGATTCCAATTATATGCAAGCCCATAAGCCACAAGAATTTGTTCAAAACTCTGTGGAGGTATGATTTACTATTCCCCCGTGCACTTGCACCGACAACAGTTTCGAATGGCATTGCTTAGTCCAGTACGGTAGGGGGCACCCTCTGATCATACTAAAAAGCCTTTCAGGTGCGAAACGGAGGCACATTACAAACAATCGCATAAGTTTTAAGTTCGAACACGTAAAGATGATGCCGCCTCGTCGCCGCCATTCTATGAGGTTCTATCCAGGATGCCACACGGACCTCGTCGCGTATCATACATTGAGATGGTACTTGCATATATCTCCACGCTATCCTTTTTTGTTTCTACCCTTTCCCATAATCCATTGTGTCGTTTTTGACCTTCTTGCTCATGGATTCTTGCGTTGCTCGCATTCCATCGTCGTCAGCCTTGCGCTTTCCTCCATGCCGGGTGGCAGGTCGTTCAAATTGGGGGCCCAGATCGGGTGGTTGAGATAAATATCTTGGCCGCCTGGGTTTTTTCTGTATTACAGGCGGCTGGGGGGAAAGCGCGCCTGTACCGTCCTTCCTCCCACTAAACGCGGGCTTAGGTACAGGTCGCCTCTTCGCCGCTGCCAACCCAAGATCGGCAGTTTCGGGGGCGCCTGTTGAGATTATCGATTTCGAAATGTCGGTGGCCTTTTTCTGCGGAGGATAGCCACCCCGAGGGCCGTCAGGTTGATCCTTTAACCCTGCCCCTACCCCCTTCGGCCTGGAGTTCGCTTTTGGGATTGATTTAACTTGCAATGCGGCGGTTTTCGGATTGGTGAGTGCGCCAAGGTAGACCCTTGGTATTGCGGAGAAAGGAAGATCGAGGGGCTTCTTCTTTGACTGCGTATCATGCTCTGTGTCGTCACCCTCGTCGTCCTCATCTTCGTCATCTGATGACGATGGCGAACTAAACCCATCGTCTCCTGCACGAATTCCAGGGGGGCCCCGTCGTTTCATGGATGCGTTAACATTTCTTTTGGAACCTTGGTTGTAAGGCCTAGGTTTCCGCTGTTTTTGACGTCCGGGATGCCCGACATTGGCGGTCTGGACCGACTCACTGGAGGAATCCCAGTAACCCTTAAATTCAAACGTGGTGTTGATTTCTGCATCCTGCTGGCGCTCATACCAATGCTCCAAGAGCGCTTGGTAATGGGACTTCTTCATTTTCGAAGGATCGCGGTACTTGAAGTTGATAGGGAGGTATTCAGCGTCGATCATGGCGTCCTGGTTTTCGGCAAGGGCAGTCCAGTCGACCGCAGTCTTCCTTCCTTTGGAAAAAATATCTATAAAAGATGAGTCAAAGGTACGCAAGGTTGCGACGCTAGGATTTAGTTGACTCACTGTAATGAATCGACATAAATTGCCTGACCATTGGCTCCATCACCCGTGCGATCATCTGAGACGGATCTTCGAGAATAGGGCCGCCATTATCATCCCGGTCAAAATCCACAAGCAATTTTTTCTTCCTCTTCGTGCTAGGAAAAGCTTCTTCGTTTCCGTCCTGCGTATCGGCGCCTACAACGAAAATTTATAAATTGCTATGGATATGGAAATAATTCGACACCCACCCATTTGCGACTGAGCATATTTCGCCCATTCGTCCATAATACCCTCAGTCTGCCAATCAGGCCGGACATCAGAAAATGCCTCTCCCGCGAGCTCGTGGTTAAAGTCGTGTCTATAATATATATGGTTGACAATGAGACACGGCGCCCAACAAAAACTCTGCCACTGTATGCACTCACGATGCGATACAAAGCTCGTCTTTGGTGTCATGGTGTGCCTCGATAACAACGAGTCTCATACCACATTGTTGCCACATGACGCGGGAGAACTGTTTGACGTATTTCGCCCCGTGAAGTTCGGCCGTTCTGGTAAACGAGTCGGTTATATGCATACAACTTCCATGGCAATAGGACAAGTTCACCTTTGCTGAATGTCCCGCGGCGGGGAACGATCCGACCATTCATTTGCTATATTTTGGTATTTGGTTTTTTGATCGTCTGAGAGGCCTTCGGCATACCTCTTTAAAACTTTCTGATAGCTTTTAAGGTATGCCTTGTCTCCGGGAACTGCTTGTGAGTGATCTCTACAAAGTATCTCAATCTCTTTCTGATGAAGCGCGCCTACTACCTGTCGAATATTCCACCTTCGCACATATTTTACAACATCTTTCGATTTTCGGCTGCGCCCATTATTGTGAAACCAAGTCTTGACTTGCTGCATTCGCACCAATTTAACAGCTCATAGATATGTAACTTATTTCGAGACATACCTCTTTAACGCGCGCAATAATTTTTGCCTGTGCAAGAGGTCGCAGGTGACTAATGTCCTTGGAAGCCATTATCGTAGTAACACCTCTTCTCACAACGTGCCTTCGTTCTCCTTTCTTAGCCGATTTAAAATCGTCTAAGAGAGGTCGAATAAGATCTACATCTGTCGAGAGCATGGGTGAGCCAGATTCGTCGGCATCAGACATGTCAGACTGAGGTAGATAAACAACGGTGAGATGAACGGTAAAAGAGATGGTAAAATTTCGCGTGATTGTCGCTGTAAAGACGACGGGGGTATAAAACCTGTTGGAAGAGTTGCTGCTGTAGGGAAAAATACAACTGTATATTTTCCGTCCCATGTCTCTGGCGACGCGGTTTCGGGATCCGTATGGCAGCCGCCGCGCAAACCGTAAATGTGGATATGGCGGCGGACGGGCGACTGAACCGACCGATATTCCCAGCCGAACTTTAGTTTCGGTAGTCGGCAGCAACGTGGATCCGCATTTGTTGCACTTCCATGTACCAAGGCAGCTGCGTTTGGCAGCCGCGTAGTCATCATGTTGATTCAGAATCAAGCAACGTATGATCACACGCACCCTACAGACCTCAATGGCTAAGTGCCTGGTAGCCCTCCAAAAGCAGAAACAATATTAATGAGCCATCGAGGAACCAGAAAGATAATTGCCATATACTTGTAGAGTCAGGGCCACGTCGCAGCCGATTTGGCAGATGGACCATAAACAACCCGCTTATCGCGTTTGAAAATTAATCCAGGGGTCATAACGGATCAAGGCTCAGCACATGCAATTGTCGGGAAAGTGGCGAAACCGTAGTACCTCATCAGGAAAAATCTGCAAGGGTTCTTAAAGTTAGAGTAGCCTCCCCTAGGCATCCAATATGTTCAGAGTGATGACAATCGGTCATTCCCATTATAAAGTTATAGGTCGCTTACAGAATCAGTTGCGAATTTAGGAGATACTACTGTACCATTTCTACCGTAGGTTCACAGGGTGTGACCTGTGACGGTCGTGAACACTATTGGACCAAGTTCACGGGCGAAAATTAGTGTGACGGAACACAAAATAGGCTCAGTTTTGTCCTCAAAATGGCCCAAAAGGCACCGAAAATACTGTATCCTGGTTTGAAATGAAGTTCACAGCCGGCTGTGACCCGCTACGAAATACTGCGGATGCTCAGTTCACAGTTGCCTGTGACATGTGACTGAACCTACGGTCGAAATGGTACAGACTGGTTGCATGGTGATAAAAAGACCACGACGATAACAATCGGAAACACCTCCACTACCCGGTGAAATCCCTCTGGGTTCTTCCACTCGACGACCCCTGCAAAAATTCCCCATCGCGTTCGGTGGTATTGTTAGGTTGGTCAAAACCAAAGGGGTCGCTATAGGGAGCTCCCTGAAGATGTGCTTCCTGAACGTGTGCAGAATCGTGTGCTCGAGCAACAGGTGCATACAGCGTGTTAGATGAAGCTGCTTCTGCGCCGGGGTAAAATACCCCATACGGCTGGGTGCCCTGTGGGAAGGTGAACAGCGGCAACCCCAGTGGATCGGAGACCTGAGTTTGAGCAGCCGGAATGAGAGCGTGGGCGCCTTGCCACTGAGGAGCGATTACTGGCTGTTGTATCTGATTAGAACCAATCCGCGGGTCGAACTGGGTCGCACCCGAATGATATGGGCCCGGGCCGTAGTATGGTGCGCTGGGGTTCAAATGCACCGAGGCAGCCACGGGAGCCGGCGGCAAATGATTGATAGGCAATGCTCCAGCGTTTACGAGCGCGGTTACCACCCCTCCGACGTATCCGTTTATCGCCTGCAGTGCAGTAAGCACTTCACGCTGATAGTCGTCGTTTGTGGCCACCGAAGTCGCGGTAGTGACGGGGGCCGCCTGCATATTGCCTGAACAAAAGAATTAGACCTGTAATTTTGAGTTTAAACATCTGGTTACCTTTTGCGCCATCGTGCGTGGCTTCGAGGCGCTTGGTTATTTCCAAAGGGGTACCATAGCGGTGCGATTCTTTAAAATTTCTGTCAGAATCGAAAGCGTCTTCATCCGTATATATTAGCTTCTCCGTATCATACAACCACTTCGCGTAGTCAAGGGACCACCGCTCGCCGGTTAGGCAGCCTTTCTTGCCCACTTTGCAAGGGACGCAAGGGGCGAAGCCTTTGTGGCCTCTGCAATCTTTCCACGGGGATTCTTTACACAACTTGCACCGCCCTAGGCGATCCTGTCAATTCCATTAGTTCCAATGCAAATATTGATTATAATTTTTGCCCACATATAACAAAGCATTCCACTCCTTAGTGCCAGGCAACAAGTGCGGTATGCGGGCGAGGTTGCCTTTGGCGACACTTTTCGCCCTCTTCCCATTTTCCTTCGAACATGCAATCAGAGAAATATGTAAATCGTGTGGTAATCCAACTCACATTTGTCGTTTCTTCCGCTGACACATATCCTTCCTCTGGTTCTGACGGTATCAGGGACACGGAATCTGTTGCTACTAGTTAGGGGCATTTCCATAATTGTTGAACAAAAGTAGAACGTACAAGACTTCCGACTCTTGCCTCGCCCTCGCTTCCTCGGCTTGAGACCACCTCAAAAACAAAAGATTTGGTAAGTTGGTAGTAGCATAATGGAACCAGCTTACCAGTACTAGGAATCAAGGGCGCCACTTCAGGATTCGCTACGGATTCACCGGATGGCAACTGTGGCGGCAGTGTGCATGCGTTGCGATCATTATTGACGGGGCCATCCACGTCTGACAATAGATGGTAAGAGAATCAAATAAAACTGATATGAGGCTCACCATGTGTTGATACCAGCCATTCCGATGATTGAATTCGGGGATCAGATTCCGAGACCCTCGACCAGTCGAAGTTTTGGACGTCAAGCTCGCTATCGAACAGCTCCTCTCTTGCGCTGAGCATTAACGCTGAGCACGGACCGACGTAACCTTTAAACGTAGCAGAAACCATATAATTCTAGGTAAAGGCTCATTAGCGGCATCGCTGTAAGTTGTAATAAGTATACTACTCACCACACCTTCTTTCAGAAGGGGGTAGTCCTTCCTTCCAACGATTCCCGAGAAAACGTCCTCCCATCTTTTTAACTCGGACGGCTTTTCCATGTTTTGTTAGTGAGATGGATGTGGGGTGAGTCAAGGGTGCGGGCGATCAGACATCATTCGGATTATTCATACGTAACAGGCGCCTTTACGGTTTACGGTTTACGTCCGCGACCGCGATCGAGGCCGAAAACCGACATCAAACCGAAAACCGACGTTAAGGCCGAGATCGAAGTGGAAAACGCAGCAGCCACGGGGGTGACTATTAAGTCATCGTTCTCGAAATACTCCACCCACCCAATTGACCATGCCCCAAGATCGTAAGCGGTGCGGACCCATCTATTACCATGCTATGCTCACCAAACTTTGTAGCCGTCGAAGAAAACACAGAATGCAATTCCCATTCCCCAGCCGATCAACTATCGTTGTCATTGCTAGTAATGCCTCCACGCCGTGAGCTCGCTCCGAGATTGTGATTTGTTTGTACTGATGACGCCCATTGTACTTCAGCTATCAGAAACAAAGTAGCACCCGCAGTTTCCGTCAATCAGGTTGATTTGTCAATGCTAGTCATGCCTCGACGCCGTTGGTATTTTTTCAATATTTTTATTCCTGCCTAACATACGCGAGATTTCGTAGCCGTCGCGGTGCGCAATAATATCCAGGCCGATGCGTCCCCATTGTCCAAGCTTATTATGCATAAACGCCGTAAGCCAATTAACCCGTCCGTGCTACACCCTGTTCGTTATTTTCTATAGCCACTCCTGTGAAATCTACTGCGGCCGTTGATGAAAATGGCGATGACGCGCTGGCTCCTGAAGCTGTAGAATTCAGTACATAGTGGGCATTTTGGCATGAAAAGGGGGGCGTGGGTAGTTAGATAGACATACCGAGAAAAAAGCCTTTTGATCTTACGCAAAGTAAATGCGGTAACGTGATCGAAGCCAAGCCATATGATCGAAGCCACTATATGATCGAAGCCTGCACAGCTTTCTCGAGCCAGCTGACTTGTACTTACCACATTTGTATTTGCCTTATTGAGCGCATATGGTTGCAAAGGCGGTATGGGGCTACAATTAACATAGATGTCGAAATATGTAATAGAACGTTATAAAATAATTTCTTGCGCGACCTGGGGTGCCATTCATTCAAATACATTTATTTCTGCGTACAGGGAGATCTCTTGGAACAACTTGAGTGCGTGCCCACTCGCATTGTTCTCTCACCGTCGAGGCCTTCAGACTCAATCTCAATCGCTTACTTTGCACCAAATGATAGTGAGTGATTCTTATATTATTAATGTTGATTATACTTAGTAGATACAGGGAAACGTTACTGATCGCTTCGAGGTAAGTTAGCCGCATGCGATATGCGCCTGAGCTAACGGTATGGAACTTGAAGTACGATGAAAATATATGGGTAGAATGCTGGGATAAGCGAGGCAAACTCAAAGGGTCGCTCGAGTCTCGAATCCTTCGGCGTGGGCTCTACATAGAGCTCGATACTAAGGTCATAGACAAAGTAGGGACCATCTGTTTAGCGAATCGTCGATCCTTATTCCCTCGATAGGTAGAACGTGTCATCGGCCATAAAGTTACTATTAACTACGGAAAACGTTGGAGTGAAGAAATCGTATTGCCCTTGTTGAGGGTAGCGAAATGGGAGAATTACACTAAGCGCGGCACTAGGAGGCGTTAGGAGATTTTCATTCATATGAACTATGGTGTTATTTTGTATTCGGCTATGTGACACTTAGTGCGAGTCTTCTATGCTCATTGGCATTCCGTTAAATTGAAGTTCATGGTTAGGATATGCCGTGATATTATATTTCGTAACTATTACCATTCAGCAATTCCAAGCCCGCCACACTTATTTCTACTTCAATAAATTAGGTGATAAAGTTGTAACTCCAATATCAATTATCCGCTTTGACGGCCTACTTTCCAGCCATGGCATTGCACCAAAAAGAAAACCTATGATTGTATACCTGTTTGCGAAGCTTTTTCTTCATATCGTACCACACAAGGAAATGGAGACAAAACACTCTTGAACAGCCATAGTTTACGTGGTGCAAGGCCACGTTCCTGTCCTGAATCGACCCCTGGCGCTTTCCCATTCAGAATCGCTGCGCAGAATATTCTGTATACCCAATGTGTCTCCGATGCTGGTAAGGGCGGTAGTAGTGTTAAACTTATTCCCAAGGGCTGAAGAGTTCTAATTAGTTTAGTAACATTTACATGCAGGTGCGTTCTCTAATTTCAACTCCCTGGGCTTCCTGGTCCGCCTCTCCTGGCTCTTTCCTTTTGCGGTGGCGCTCCCATAGTGGTAATACGTATGGAACCGAATCTTAAGGGAAGCCTACCGAGACATAGAGGTCTACCCTTGGCCCAACGATCATACGACCACTCGAGTAGCATAAAGTACTATATGCTCGTCGATTACGCCACGGAAAGGGTTGGTGCGAGAGCTTGATCAAACCCGTGGGAGTAGTGGCTGTACAGCTGATCAAGATCGATTTCGACTTCAACTTCAAGCTGAACTTCGACATCGTCGACATGGCCGATGAACAGCCAGCGATCCCACTTGTCCCTGTTACCTTACCCCCCTTAAACAATATCATCAATAGACCGCCACAGCCTCAGAACCCACCGGTAGCCAAGGATGTTGCTGAGGGTCACAGATACGAGAAGGAGATCTCGATCGCACATGGTATGTACTAAACGCGGCTGTCTTTATGTAGTGACGAATTGTTTCTCGCCGTAGCCGATCGTGCAGTTAGTGACGAAGTTCTGGCAGATTCGCTTACTTATAAGATGAACTTGCTTCAAGCAAGGGCTGGTATAGGTTTGTGTATCTCCGTGGCATGTTTTCAATGCCACTAAGGTTTAATCGTCTTAGATGTTGCCCCCCCGTGGTTTCGTGGTGCCATGAAACAAGTTCTGGATGAGGCTCTGGATGCGGCTCTGGTTCCGATCATCGAACGCCTTGGCAAACTTACCGAACTTGCGACGGAAACCGCAAGGCTGAGCGCCATCGTACGCCACAGTCTATTCCTTATGACTATTATACTCATATTTCTTATCTCCTTAGAGTTATAATTTACATGCTGGGAGCGGTACCGTAAGATCTCTGGAGATAGTTCCATTTCGTGATGGTTCTTATCCCACATCCGAAGAGGTTGGTTAATATTCTTCCTTCGTCGCGACTTTCCTTGCTGATGAGCATTTTTTCATATAAGCATGATTTACCGCCACTGTTGAACAAAGCAGCAGTCACTGCCCTTGAAAACCCCGAGTCTAGAGCATACTACAGAGGCTACCATGGGGCAGACGGCAATCTACCAGCAGTGCCCCGTCGCAAGGAACTTATTCTTGATGCTATTGGATGCAAGTAGCACTCATATCCTATGACCATGAAGCTTTTGATAAGGCAATGAAGCTAATTCGAGTATGGGGCCTTACAAGTATGGGTGCTTTGGTCCTGTGCGATAGCGGGTTGCTATGGTGATCTTTTAGTAGCTATCATTGTGCCATTAATATTGTTAACAATGCACGAAGACTTGTCACTTCTAATTGCTTCGAAGCAAACTTCAGTGAGTCAATGTGGATGTAAATAGGGTTGCACTTAAATTAAATATATTTTAATCCCTTATAAGGCTATTTCAGAGTCTCGCCAAAAACCCGATTAGCACTATTGCCCTCAGTCGGTTTCTTTGGGCCGCTGCCCCGTCCCTCTGCAACACTACTTCATACATTTTCTTAGTCCTCCGATTAACGGCTCCAGCATTATGAAGCGCAGGGCGTCTCTGGGAAGTGACTCTCACACTCAGCAAACGCCCTCCCTGGCATCGCCGAAACGGCACATACTGCCCTGCGCACATGCTGGCTTAAGGTCTCCCACTGGCAAGGAGGAAAAAAGGCGGAGAAAAGCTGCTGCAGAGCGTGATCGCTATTGGAAGTAAGGGACATCCTATCATATCTTCAATTTTACCCTCATATATATTGTCAGAAATGCAGAGAGGGAGCGGCAGAGAGCTCGAGACCGATGGCACAGGTGAGAATTACGCATCACTGTCAAGCTCTGGCTGATCGGTTGGGGCAGAACACGCGACACGATGGGCGCAGCACGGCTGGGGGGTGGTCTAAGCGCTGCCAGTTTGAGCGCCTGTTATTCTACGGGAAGGACGGGCCAATTTAGCCCTATCTCTCAGTCGAACGGCGGGAGAGATACAGCATCGTCCCCAAAAAGAACTTCCGATGTTCTACCGCGGGCAGACCCCAAATTTGGGCATCATTCTTTCGAAGCGGCTGGCCGAGCGGCCGCCCAAGAGGACGATCGAAATCCGGCAGCCGTGGCCGACCATACCGTCACCCCCATTGCCTTGGGTTCAATCGTTGGAGATTCTAAGAGCATCGATCCCAAAAATTGGGACGCCCTCAGCACAACTGAGCGGGTGGCATTTCTTCAAAGATGGTTGATGTATGCGGAAGTGAAGTACAAAGGCCCCATTGCTGATTGGTCAGAAGCGTTCGCTAAGGAGTGGGTTGTCGTCAAGGATAGTCCATCGGCATCTCAGTGTCTTATCGCTGCCAGTCAAAAAGTTACCGCTGGAAAATCGCTGTTGAATTACGTCGCCCGCGCGATGGAGGGAGTGCTACCACGTGACCTTCAAGAGTGGAGGGCACTCTATGTTCAAGCCTATCATATTACTGGAAGCGTCAACCGTGCCTGCACCAGTTTGCAGTGCAAGATTGACGCCGCATTGGCAGAGAACGTGTAGTAAACCTATCGCAATCTTTTTCAAATGATACATGAGAAAATTTTACACCCAGTTACAGAGAATGTGTATCGCACAATAATTATCGAAGGCCCTCAGCCAATCAGAAAGCCAATCGGGAGTGAAATTTCCTTTATCGCCGCGAATGTACTCAATTGGACACGTTTTTCGTTTTTGTTTCGGCAAGAAGCAGAGATCTGCAGCGGGCAGTAAGGGTTAGTTAGCGCCGGGTTGGCATGCCCTAACTAGCACCAGGTACGTAGTAGCGTTAACCATGACCGGCACCGTCATCCATAAGATCCGCTCGCCCGTTAAACGAGTTGAATTCAAGGTAAAACACACAACTAGAGGAACACACTACAGGCAGTCCGTATTGAAAACGAAAACCTCACCGTTACGCACTCCGACATCGAAGCGCAACCAGGCCGCTAACGTATATGATCATTTTGAAGGCGGATTCAATGAGCCATTAATTCAACACAAAGGAAAAGTGAGTTTCCTAACAAGTTCTAATAAATAATGGGTAGCTGATCTTGAGTCCTTTGTTGAACAGTCGCAGAACGACTACCTTCGAGAGTTTGCGCCCCTTATCAACAAATTTCTGGACATTTCGTTACAAATGGAAGCGCCTGCAAATGGAGGCATGTGCCTGTCATGCAACACACGACAGACTGCATGGAAATGCTCTGAATGTGTTGGATGCACTAATCTCTGCAATCAATGCGTGCGGATTCGCCACAGTTCATTGCCGTACCATCGAGTTGAACATTGGACCGGCACGTTTTTTGAGCCTGCTTGGCTGTGCCAGGCAAACGTAGTCATCCACCTGGGCCATGCAGGGCAGCCTTGCCCAAGTACTGTCATGCCTGACGAGGAAGCTAGCCCTGATTGCAGAGATTTTGTCCATGACCCGAGCGGTCCAACGATCTTCGGCAATGGCCTTCCCAAACCCAAAGGTTCCTACTACCATGTAGTTGTCGATCGTTCTGGCGTTCATCGAATCAGGATCATACCCTGCAGTTGTCCCGATGCCCCGACGGACGAGGATCGATATATCCATTATCTAACTATGGGTTTATTTCCCGCGAGCCTACAGCATATTAAAACTGTCTTCACTTTTAGAGTCTTAGACGACTTTAGGATGGATAACCTGGAATGTAAGGCGCCGGGATTAAATTACTGGCATAAAATTGTTCGAATCACTTCTAACGAGTTTCCCAAATCGGTTCCGGTGACTATTCTGGCACTTTGCTACTCAAAAGCACTGACGTTATTCGCAGGACCGGTACCGAGAGCTATTGAGAACCTCTCGCTTGTGGAGGAACATCAAATACCGCAAGTGGAATGGCTTCGGCCATGATCATTGTGACCGACCTGGGCCTGGAAGCTTGGCACTTTTTTGTGCCGCTTGCCCCCAACCTAATGTCAATCTACCCGAAAAATGGAACGAAGACCCTATACGGTGAGTCTATTCATTTATGTGCTCTTCACAGTTAATGGATGGCTGTGTAAGGTGGAAGTACATGCGCGGCTTCATGTTCGACGGAAACTTTTCAGCCGAGCAGCTTAAAATGAAGATTCCCGAGGACGATGTTCACCTTACCGATGGCGATGCTTTTTTCACAACTCGCAAGCCGTACTTCGATCATCTCAAAGTCGCACAAGAAATCCGAGAGGTACGTCACCTCTTCATTCGTTGAATGATGTCACGACAATAAATCGGTTAGCAACGGACGTGCCAAGATTTCACCGCCGTCCACAAAGCCAACATGCTCAAGCAGCACCTGATCCATACTGGAATTGGAGCAGCAGCATGTCCCCGGCACGGCTGCTTTGTTCCCCACTCAATCGTTGATTTTCACAAAGGCGAGCGGTGCGTATTACGTCCTGGTTTGATATCCGTTGTTTGACTAAATTTGGACCGAGCAGACAAATGAATATGGACTTCTGTCTCAGCCAGGCTATGACATATAATATGGACGGCATCAAGCAAGCGCTACTCTCATATGACCTCATGTGCCAATTTTGGAAAAATCTCGAAAGGCGCTTTGATGGCAATCCATATCTGACCTTTCCCCAATCTGTAGAGATTCTAAGGGCCATTGGTCTTTTTCACGTTCATGGTCACAGGGATCATTGTTATGCTAGGTTTGCACCGACATTCATACCGGGGGCAGGAATGGTTGATGGCGAAATTCTTGAGACTCTGTGGGCTGCTCTCAACAAGATTGCCGATAGCACTCGCAGCCAGTCGACGGCCCATCGCCGCGAAACACTTGATGATCATATGAACGACTCAAACTGGAAAAAGCTTATTAGACTTAGTGCGTCCCAGAGCCTTTTTTGGACCATGATTCTTACTGACCGCTAACCCAGTTGACCGACTCTGTGACAAATTCCCAAAAGCAGGGAAATCTGTGAAGAACAGCGAGCAGGCGTTCGATGCACTGAACATTTCTGCCGACCCAGATCTTGTCAAGGTTTGGGAGGGGCAAGAGGCTGCTGCCTTAGCGGGTAGGAATGAGCACCCGGCATCGATGGATATCTATGATTTCAAGGTTGAAAAAGGTCTGAGGTAAATTCGTATTCATGTTGCGATATCTAATAGGATTTTAGGCCCATCAAAAGACGAGATACAGCTTCAACTCATGAACAACGAACGAACCACTGCAGGTGCCAAAGGAGGGGCGGCTTTAATAGGTCAAGGCTTAAAGATTGAAGATTCGCAGTGCGTGTAGTTGGAAATTCTGGGGTCGAGTACCTATTTACGATCATTTTCAGGCTTCTTCTTTCCACAGTCACACGTAGACTCGGCCGCAAAACCTCAACCAAGGAAAAACTTGAACTGGCAGGACGTCAGCAGCGTTTACAGCTAAGAATCGATGACTTCCAGAGCCATGCTTCACAGCTATGGCCCGTTGATGACGACGATATTTGGCTAGAGGGAACAATAATTGACCCGACCAATCTTCTTCCCTCGGATTCTGAAGAAGAAGAATTGTTTTCTTCGAACAACGATGCGGTGCAGGAAGGCCCAGAAAAAGCGCTACTCTTGCTTCCCTCAAATATTGGTTTGGCCAAGTGCATTGCACTTGGGTATGAGAATTTTATCAAGCAGGAAAAGGGCCTTCGAATTGGGCAGATGAACGATGCATTGCATGGCCTGAGGCTGGCGATAAGCCGGAAAGCAGTCATTTTTAGAGATGGTTTGCGAAGCTCTAGAAGTAAAAACCAGAAGACAAGGTCCTGGGACGAGATTCTTCAGGTCGATGGCAGTGTTCGGCATCAAGCTCGTCTGTACTGTCGGGCACGAATTGCTTTCACGAGGCTGGGGCCGGACACATCGGAGATCAATAGATTTCAACCGCTAACCAGAGCGCAGCTCAGCGTGACAACCGCTCGCATAGATCCGTCGTTGCGGGGCCAAAGGGATTCGGCACTGGCCTGGTTCTGGTCAATGGATGTACAGGCCGATGGGCAAGCGGTTAACGGCATGACTGAATGTGAGCTATCCACATCCATCACATTGTCCCATCAGCTTACGAATATGCCAGTTTACCGCGTACATTGGCTGAAAGCCAAGTCCAGACGAGACCGTTGGCGAGAGGAACGAATTTTGCTGGCATCCGAAATGGAATGGACTGAGCTCTTCTTCCGCCATCGAGCATCTCGCTGGAAAGCTTTAGCAGCTGAATCGTCTGCCATCGCATTGCCTGACAGTGATACCGGCGATGAGTTGGAACCGAACACCAGATATAGCCAAGGGCATATTTGCTACGCCCTCAAGCAGGAGAGTATGTGGGACAGACTGGCCCAACAGGCAACTTTGCAGTTCAATGCTGCAAAAGCCGATATAGAACCGTCACAACATTTTGCAAGGTCGCGATCATCGAGTGAGTCGTCCTTATAGCACATTACTAGTGACAGTGTAATTCTTACATAGCTATAAACCGAAGCGAGCTTAGCATGAGAGTTTCATAAGGAGATTGTATTTGTAAATAGTGTCTAAGCCGCTGAAACAAATTAATTTACGACTCTATTCTACAAAGCTATCCGTGGCGCAGGAGGAAGCTTGAATTGGCAGCTACAGCGGCAGGCCTGAGATACAGCTGTCCCGGGCCTTCGATTTTTAGGAGCAGGCGGTCAGAGAAGGGGATTCGCTTCCATCACACAATCCGTCCAAATGTCCAAATTTTGCGAAGAACATTTCCGCAAACCAAAAACCGCGGCCCTAAGAATTCGGCAGTCGATAGTCGAAATCGCACGAAGACTGTTTCGGCAGGCAGAGAAATCGGCAACCGAAATCGTATGACACAGTTTAAATACCCCCGGCTGAACAAATACTCACTTGGATGTCAACCTCCATCACTCAGGTCACGATGCTTCGAAATAGTTGCGCCGGGGCAGGATGTACCAGGGAATGCCTTAAACCCCGCATTATCCAGCACATCGAGGACGAAGGCTATCTGCCTGCGCTTTTATCTCCTTGCAGCTGTAATTCAGACTCACCATACTGGGTGTGGATCAACCGGTATTATGGCGATCTTGTCCTAGATTTGAATGCGCCCGACTATCCTCATACCACAACCATATGGCAGGTGAGTGGCCTTTCCAATTATAACACCATATCCGATACTCACAGGTATTCAGCACCCTGCAGTCAATATATCTCTAGATGTTGTCATCCAGATTGTAGGGTGGCTGGACTCCGGATGCGACCTC
>Ga0137407_10000768_pt1 | contig 21068 bp, 21 predicted proteins | sample CZOMad2_2_16fung_FD_108410 | JGI IMG/M metagenome (GOLD analysis project Ga0137407, IMG submission 108410) | Vadose zone soil fungal communities from Angelo Coast Range Reserve, California, USA - CZOMad2_2_16fungal (Illumina Assembly) | ecosystem: Environmental > Terrestrial > Soil > Vadose... | reverse complement strand
CCGAACGTCCCGGAGACGAAGAGGTTCAGGTCCTCGGCGATGCGCTGATCCGGGTTGTCCGTCTTCGCCGCGGCGATCTGCATCCGGTAGTACGCGCCCCCGGCGAGCCAGGCCTGGAGATAGCGATCGGTGAGCCAGCGCCGCCAGCGGATCTGGAGCATCTGGTTGAGGTAGAGCTGGTAGACGGCGACGACGATGTAGAGGACTGCGAGCCAAGAGAAGCGGACGAGCTGGTGGAGGAACACCGCGTAGTTCTTGTCCTGCAGCGCATTGTAGAAAGCGTTGTTCCATTGGTTGAGGAGGACGTTGAGGTAGACGATCCCGAGGTTGAGCATCACGACGACGAGCAGGAGCGCTCGCGCGGCCCAGCGGTCCTCGGACCGCCAGTACGGGACGGCCAGCGCCCAGGCGTCACGGAGGAGTCGATGCAGGCGTGCCATGGCTCGACCATGGTCGCGCCGCGAGCGCCGCTGCCTGGTGGCAAACGGCGCTCGCGAGCGCGACGATCCGTCCGTGCGTGTTCATCCTGGGTGGCCGTCAGTTGCCCTGCTCGGCCATCCCGCTACCCGCAGGGGTCACGGCCAGCGACTGGTTTTCGCCGGCCTGCTGATCGCCTGCGAATGCGGCGGCACGCCCTTCGCCCTCGTCCTTCGCGATCGTGGCCTCTATCGAAGGGCTGATCGGCGCGGGGACCGAGTTGCCCGCAAGGGCGCGGGCGTCGTCCGTGCTGGTGACCTGGGCGTTCGCCTGGGCCGTGTGGTCGATGGACTGCTCCCTGGTGACCTGCCCGTAGAGCGCACGCGCCTCGTCCGTGCTGGTCGGGATGGGGTTCGCGCGCGCGACACCGCCAATGGCGGACAACGCGAGCGCAACGGCGATTGAGAGTGTCAGCTTCGAAGACATGTTGGCTTCCTTCCTCGCCGGAAGTGTTCCGGCACATCGGTTTGTGCTGCATCAGTTCGCTACTTGCTTCATGGGATGCAGCTTAGGAGCCGAGGTCGCTACCCGGCGCGCGGGATCCGACCGGAAACCGTCTGCCGTCGACGAGCGCCGGAAAAACCGTGCTCGCTGGCGAGCGGCGACGAAGCGGTTTCGGGCGGAAGCTGGCGAGCTTCAGGATCGGCGGCGCGCGCGGCCGGGGGGAGCGCTCCACCCTGCGGTGGAGGTGGCGTGGCATCCACTCTGCGGAGGAGAGGAACGCCTGCTCGTCTCCCTCAAGCCCGAAGACGAAGACACGGTCGTGCTCGAGAAACCGGCCGACAACGGAGAAGACCCGGGGTCACGCCACTGCCGCGAGCTGCTTCCGAGGATCCTCGCGGCGGCGCCAGAAGCCGTGCTCCTCGTGGTCACCGATCCGCCGGACCCGCTGGCGGACCTCGCCCGGGTCCTCGCGAAGCACGACCGCGTCCTCAGCACCGGAACCTGGCTCGACAGCCTGCGCTTCCAGCGCTACGCGAACATCGCCATCATCGAGGGCAGCGAGGCCAGCCAGTACGGCATCGGCATGGTCTCCGCTCGAATGGCGGAAGTCGAGTTGTTCGATGAGCGTGAGGTGCTGCCTGTGGGCAGCTACAGCAGGCGGTTCGGTGTGACATTGTCGCTACCCTCGGTGCTGGAAAGCAGCGGAGTGCGGGAAATCTTCCAGCCTGAGCATTCAATCACGATCCGTCCGGCCGCGCGGCGACCCCTGCCAGCCGGATCCGGAGAGCTGGCCAGGGATACCGCCGCTGAAGATCGACCGGGCCCGATTGAAGCTCGGGCCCGGTCGACGGTTACGCTTTCGAGACTACGTCCTGGAGCGCCTGTGCCGTCTCCAGGTGACGCTTGAGGCTGGGAAGAAGATCGTCGATCAGTTTCCGCAGGTCGGGGTCGATCGACCTGTCGCGAACGTCGGTCAGCCGATCGATCACCTTCTGATGACCATCGACCATGGCGCGGACGAACTCGCGATCGAACGCCGGGCCCTCGAGCGTACGCAGCGTTTCCAGGGTCTGGTCGTCCGTGTTCTTCGACCGTATGGCGTTCTCCCAGGTCCAGGCCCATTCTCCGGTCGCCGTACCTACGGCTTTGGCCCGGCGCTCGAGCTCGAGGCGATCCTCGTTACCCTTCGCCACGCGGCGCTGCAGGGTATCGAGGTCGATGTCGTGAGCCCCGGCATACGAACGAACCCGCTCGTCGGCGGCCTGGTGATCGGTCACGATCTGGTTGGCGAAGTCCTTTACGTTCTGGGAGCTGCTTTTCGCCGTCGCCAGTTTTCCTGCCTCGATCTCCGTCAGATTGGCCTGGTGGATGAACGAGACGATCCTCTCGTCGCGGCTGCTCTGCCGCGCCTGCGGATAGGCGGGCAGGGCAATGAGGACGACCCCTGCCACCGCTTCCAATGCTCTTTGCTTCCAGTTCATTTTGACCTCCCTTGTGCGCTCGCATGCAATTTGGCGTCCAGGATCGAGCGCGAAGATGATCCAGGTTCGCAGTCCATACGAAGGGTGAATTCCGCGAATGTGCTCGCGATACCCGTTCGCTTTCACGACAGCATGTCGGTGCGGCGAACAGCGGGCCGTCAGTTGCCCTGCTCCATGCTGCTGCCCGCGGGGGTTGCCGACAGCTGCTGCTTTTCGCCGGAGTCCTGATCGCCTGCGAAAGCGGCGGCGCGCCCTTCGTCCGCATCCCTCGCGATCAAGGCTTGCACCGAGGGGCTGATCGGCGCGGGCGCCGAGCTGCCGGCCTGGGCGCGAGCGTCGTCCGTGCTGGTGACCTGGACGTTCGCCTGGGCCGTGTGGTCGGTGTATTGGCTCGTCACCTGTCCGTAGAGCGCGCGGGCCTCGTCCGTGCTGGTCGGCATCGGGTTCGCGCGTGCGACACCGCCTGCGGCGGAGATCGCGATTGCGGCGAGGATCGAGAGTGTGAGCTTCGAGGACATCTTGGGCCTCCTTGTTCGTGCCGGGAGTGTTCCGGCGGGTTCGTTGGTGTTGCACCAGTTCTCTCTTCGTTTCATGGCGCAAGCTTACGAACCGGGCCGCCAGCCCACTCGCCGGATCCGACCGGGAACCGTCAGCCGTCGACGAGCGCCGGAAAACCGTCAACCTGCGTCCGCGCTCGGCTCGACTTGCCGCTCCCGGCGGCCGTAGCGGAACTTCAGTGCGAGGATGACGAGGGAGAGAACCAGCGTGAGCAGGTTCGAGAGGACGACCGGAGCCGACCGGATCCGCAAGCCGTACACCAGCCAGAGCACGACACCGAGGCTGAAGATGAGGAACATCCGCGCAGAGACGTCCCTGCCCGATTTGGTCGCGTAGATCTTCAGCAGCTGTGGCACGAACGCGAAGGTCGTGAGGCAGCCCGCCACCAGACCGATCAGATCGTCCATCGCTCCCTGCTCTGACGTCGTACGGCCCAACCGGATTCGGAGGGTCTTGCTACGATCGGCGGCCGCGCCTCCCGCCCGGAGGAGCGCTATGAACCGCCCGCCGCTGCACTGCCGCGACAGCCGCGTGCTGAGCGTCGCGCTCGAGCTCGCCGGGGGCGGGAGATCTGCGCCGGTAGGTGCCCGACGCATCCAGGTCGCGCGCGCGGCAGTTGTCGGACAGCGCCGGCTCCACCACCTCGCGCCGCAGCCGCAGCCGGAGCTCGGGGTGCCGCACCGGGAACATCAGCTCCACCCTCCGCTGGAAGTTGCGCGGCATCCAGTCCGCGGAGGAGAGGAAGACCTGCTCGTCTCCCTCGGGCCCGAAGACGAAGACGCGGCTGTGCTCGAGAAACCGGCCGACGACGGAGAAGACGCGGATCGTCTCCGACAGCCCCTTCACGCCTGGCCGCAGGCAGCAGATTCCGCGCACCTCCAGGTCGATCTGCGCCCCGGCCTGCGAGGCGGCGTAGAGCGCCTCGATGACCTCGACGTCCACGAGCGCGTTCATCTTCGCGAAGATGCGCGCCTGCTTGCCCGCGCGAGCGCGCTCCGCCTGCTCGCCGATCAGCGCCAGCAGCCGCGGCGCGAGCGTCTCCGGCGCCACCGCCAGCTCGCGATAGGTGGGCCGGGCGAACCCCGAGAGAGCGTTGAACAGCTCGCTGACGTCCTCGCCGATCTCCTCCGCACAGCTGAGAAAGCCCACGTCCGTGTAGATCCGCGAGGTGGCCGCGTTGTAGTTGCCGGTGGAGAGATGAACGTAGCGGCGAATCCGATCGCCTTCGCGACGGACCACGAGGGCCGCCTTGGCGTGGATCTTCAGGTCCGCACTGCCGTAGAAGACGTGGACCCCCGCCCGCTCCAGCGCTCGCGCCCATTCGATGTTGTTGCGTTCGTCGAAACGCGCCTTGAGCTCGATGGCCACGGCCACCTGCTTGCCGTTCTCCGCTGCGGTGATCAGGCTCTTGGAGATGTCGGAGCTGGCCCCCGTGCGGTAGAGCGTCATCTTGATCGCCAGCACGTCCGGGTCCGCCGCCGCCCGTCGCAGAAAGGCGAGCACCGGCGCAAAGGAATCGTAGGGGTGGTGCAGCAGCACATCGCCCGCGCGGATGGCCGCGAAGACGTCGCCTTCGACCAGCTCCCGCGCCACCGCGAGTTGCAGCGGCGGGTCGTGCAAGTCGGGGCGCTGCAGCCCGGCCAGCGCCATCAGCGCGCTGGCGCCCAGCGGCGCACAGCACTCGTACAGGTCGTCCCGCCCCAGCTGCAGCTTGTCCAGGAGCAGCGCGCGGATGCGCTCCGGCGTCTGGGAATCGAGCTCCAACCGCACCACGTGCCCGAAGCGGCGGCGCCGGACCTGGCGGTCCACCACCTGCAGCAGATCGTCCGCTTCCGCCTCGAGGATGGCCATGTCCATGTCGCGGGTGATGCGGAACGGATAGACGCCGACGATGCGCATTCCGGGAAAGAGCGCATCGAGGTGCGACTCGATCAGATCCTCCAGCGGAATGAAGTCGTCGCCGCCCACCGGGACGAAGCGCGGCAGGATCTCCGGGACCTTGACGCGCGCGAAGCGCCGCTCGCCGGTGAGCGGGTCTTCCGCCTCCACCGCCAGGGAAAGGGAGAGGTTGGAGATGAAGGGGAACGGATGCCCCGGGTCCACCGCCAGCGGCGTGAGCACGGGGAACACGGTGGAGTGGAAGTAGTCGGCGGTCCTGGCCCGGGCTTCCGCCTCCAGCGTTCCGCGGCGGTGCAGCCGGATGCCAGCCTTCTCCAGCGCCGGGAGCAGCTCCCCGCTGAGGAGCGCCGAGGCGGAGCGCACCAGGCGCCGCACCGCGATGCCGATCCGGTCCAGCTGTTCGCGCGCCGTAAGGCCGTCGGGACCCGGCCCGTCCTCGCCCTGTTCCAGGAGCGTGTGCAACCCCGCGACGCGGATCATGAAGAACTCGTCCAGGTTGCTGTGGAAGATGGCCAGGAACCTCACTCGCTCGAGCAGTGGCCAGCGGGGATCGGCCGCTTCCTCCAGCACCCGCTCGTTGAAGGCCAGCCAGGACAGCTCCCGCGAGAGCAAGCGGGAGCCTTCCGCCACGGTCGCAACCCTGGTCTCGGGTACGCTCACAGCGCGTTCCATGGTAGTCCCGCTGAGCTCGGCTCCCAACTTTACGCAGGTCTACCATGGCGCCTTCATGACATCCGAGTAGATTTCCGGCGTCAGCGAGCGGACGCCGCATCGGCCCTGCGGGCCGGCGACCCGAGGTGGATGAAGAGATCCCGGGTATGGGGCGGCGCAACGCCGGGCGCCTCCGGCGGGCGCATCGAGTACTTCAGCGGCTTGAAGTGATCGCTGTACTGCCGGTCGCGCGAGTAGACGCTTCCGAATTTCCAGAGCATGCGGATGAAGTTCGTCTGACCGCGCAGCGCGAGCCCCAGGGCGAGCCCCGCCGTGGTGCGGAGCGCGGCGACGCCGAGGTGCTTGCGGTTCAGCACGGACTGGGTCTTCACCAGCTCCTCGTAGTTCGCCGAAGGGGATTCGATGTCGCGTGCCTTCAGCGATCCTTGCTTCGGCGAGGATGTGCGGGAGACACCGATCCGGGGCGGATCAGGACTCTCGTCAAATGGCGGCGAAGTACGGTCCGCGGACCTTGTCCGAGTACAGCACGTAGCTGAAGTCCCGTCCCGGCGCCAGCAGGAGCGGAATGGTAGGGACGCCCTGCACCGACACTTCTCGGAGGACGCCATCCGTCAGTCGTACCAGCTTGCCCGTATCGAGCAGCAGGACGACCTCGCGACGCACGATCGACCCGCTCTTGTCGTCCACGTACAGAAGTGCTCCGCCCACCGGTTTGCCGGTAAGCGGGCCGAGCTTGGTTGCGCGAACGCTGTTGTCGGACCCGAACAGGCCGCGGGCGAAATGGGCCTCGAGCAACAGCGGCTCCTCGCCGTCCTGGGCCAGGAATCCTGCCCAAGTATCGTCCTTCCCTTCCACATGGAGGGCGGGAGTGAAGACGTCGAGCAGGCGTGCGCGGCCTCTAGGCTCATCCCCCGGTTTGCGCGCATCGAATGCGACGGATTCGAACGCGGTCAACGGGCCTTCCCGCGTGTAGCGCGAGTGGTAGATCGCGACCCCTTCTTCCGTGTGCGCCGCGAAAGCCACGTGGCGCGGGCTGCCTTTTTGCTCGGAACCGAGACCTGCGACGATCGCTTTCGCGTCGGCGGGAAGCGCCGCGGTCCATTCAACCTTTCCCACTTTCCCGAACCGCACGAGGTGGAGGGCACGGCTACCCTCTGCAAGAGCGAGCACCTCCGGAGGCTCCCCGGCCGCCGTGAGCGCGGGGCGCACCAGGGCCGAGGGCGCCTCGGGAAGGCGCGCGGAAATCAACGTGTCGTATGTGTCGAGGGCGGCCACCGTGGCTCCCTGCCGCCAGATCAGCCATCGCGTCGTCTCGGCGTGAAACGTCCCGTTCGTCCAGGGCACACGGACATCCGTCGTCTGCGCTTCCAGGTGCCGGCGAAGTTGCAGCGGAAACATCCGCACCTCGCCTGTGTCCTGCCGCACCTCGTGGAACTGCTGCGCGTAGAGAAGCGTTCCACTCTCCGTCCGCTGGAGGAAGGCAAGCTCGCCTTCTCCCGCTCCGCCCTGGCGCCAGCCGACGCCTGCGTCCGCGGAGTCGGGCGATATCTGCTTCACCCGGAAGACGACGTTCGGGCTCTGAGCTTGCACCTGCGCCAACTGCAAGCGGGAAGTCAGCTCGTAATCACCGGGAGCTTCCAGCCGCACCGACCGCGTGATGGACACCGTCCCGTCCCAACTCGCTCCCGGCTCGATGCGAATCCGGTCGGAGTCCGGCGGGGACTGCGGCTCCAGGACGAGGCCTTCCAGCTCGATCTTGTTGAACGTCCGGCCATTGGGGAAGGACGGTCCGCGCAGCGTGTACGTGGGTTGGGAGCTTCTCGACGATGGATTCGCCAGCTCGAGCGCCGCTCCTCCGACGTTCCTGATGGTGAGATGCAAGCGGATCTCGTCCAGGAGCGGGTACTCTTCCCGTTCGGGCTTGACCTCATACTGGATCGTCACGGCGCCTTCCTGGAGGGCCCGAGGAGGACGGGGCCTTCGTGGAATGGGAGTCGTTGCCGGGATCGCTGCACAGAGCGCCACCAGTGCGCTGCAACGGCCGGCGAGCGTCGGGATCACGGTTTCTTGTTCTTCGCATCGTCTTTGTCCAGCGCGGTCGCGCCCACCCACGCAGGCGCAGCTGGCAGAGTCCGCAGAAGGTGGTTGCACCGGTGGAGTAGCTCATCAAGCAGTATTGGTCGTCGTCATCGTGCCTGTCGTCCAGGGGTTTTCCCGGAACGCTGCCGTTACCGACGTGATACCGCGAGTGCGGCATGAAGAGGTGGTGGCCGACCTCGTGATTGAAAGTATCGACGTCGGCCGGGCTGGTTCCCGGCGTGAAGAAGACGAATACGCACCTCTGGTGCGATGCGTCCGAGACGTCCACCGCCGCCCCTTGGAGGTAGGCGACGCCGGCTGTTGCAGCGGGGAAGTCGCGCACCACGTTGTGGAGGTAGTTGAATTGAATGATGGCGATTCCGTCTCCGGCGGCGCCGCTCTTGCCGCCCGCGAGCGGCTCCATTTTGTCGAGCAGCGGCTCGTACAAATCGCTCAGCAGCGCGGTCAGCGTGTTGGAGTAATTGATATCAGTGTCGACGTTGCGATCGACCAGCAACCGCTGCGTCTTCCAGAGCCTCGAGATATACGCGCGCGTCGCCGGTGGTGTTGCTGGAGCCAGCGTGGTCGGATTCGGGATGGGCGCCGTACCCAGGCCGCCGAGGACTTGATCCGCCGGCGTCGGAGCGTTGGCTGCGATCAGCGCCGCCAGGTCGCCCGCGCCCGCGGCGCCATTCTCCAGGTCGTGCACCTTCCGTACGAAATCGGGATAGCGCCGGATCTTGAAGGTGCAATCCTCGGCTGCGTGGTCGGCAGCGGGATCCGCCGCATAGTGTTTGTTGAGGAGAAAATCTCCGTGCTTCTCGACGAGCTTGCGCGCCGCTGCATTGTAGTCGAACGCGCTGCCGCTCTTCGTCTTGTGATCGGCGATCAAGTACGTGTCGTCGGGTCCCCTTTTGTCCACGACGTTGATGTAGGCCTTGGCGTAGGTTCCCTGGATGAGACCGATGTTCGCCGCGGTGAGGAAGTTCAAGATGCTGGCCTTCTTGCGAACGTAGCGGGAGAGGTGGAGCTCGCGCCAGATCTGCGAGATACCGGTCTCCGCCTGGATTGACGCGGCCGCCGCGAGCGGCTCCGTCTTCACGTCGAGCACATACTTGCCGTCCTTGCCGTGATCCCAGGCGAGAAAGACCCTGATCGCGTAATCGTCGCCCGCCATGCGCGAGGGCTGGAAGAGGGCGCCCGTACGTCCCGCGAGCATCCCCTTCCCCCACCCCCTGCTGAACGACGCCCAAAGCCGCTCCTTGCAACTCTCTAGCTTGAACGGGAACTCCCCGGCCTCCAGCGGATCCTTGGGCTTGTATCCGGACTGCTTGGGGAAGATCGGGTCTGCATCCGGTCCACGCTTCCCGCCGCGGTCGACGTGGCAATTGTCGCCCTTCGGATAGGTGTGATCCTTGCCGGCGGACCTGGGGTCCGCGCCCGCCTTGTAGTAATCGATGGCGGCGTCGATGAACGCTCTCGGGTTGCTCCCAGCGGTATTCGTCGGGACCTCGGCCTTGTCTTCCCACTCCCAGAGAAAGCGCGCGTTCCCTAGAGCCACGGCGCCCTTGTCCGACTCCAGCTTCACCTCGGCGTCATTGGAGTCCGCAAGACGGATTCTCGCGATCACTGGAATGTTGGGACCGTCGCCCCAGAGCTTCTTGTACAGATCGAAGGCGGTATTGTCGTACATCTGTTTGTTCTTTGTCTTGAACAGATTGCTCGGCAGGTACACCGCTCTCGAAGCGCCCTTGGCTGGCAAACCCCCGTCCGTCTCGATCTGTTTGCGGACCTTCTTGTCTATCTCCAGCCGCGCTCCGCCGAACCACCCCTTGGGGATCGTTTCCTCCGGCCCCAGCTCGATGGAGATGCTCTTGAGCAGGATCTGGAAGTACGTCCACGCCACCACCTTCTTCCGGGGAAGCGCGCCGCTCTTGACGGTGAGTTTGAGCTTGTAGGGCGAATGCTCCAGCGTGACGTAACCGTCGGGGAACTTGTCCGTCTCGTTCACCTCCAGCGAGGTGAGGTCGTGGGTGGTCTTGCCGCCGGCCACCTTTCCGGTGAGCTCCGCCGCCTTGACGATCCGTCCCTCCCATTTGATCTGGTGCTTTCCGTGCGAGAACCAGGTGGGACCCAGCTTCTCCAGATCGAGCGTCCACAGAGGGTCGTCATCGAAACGACCGAAGAGCTCCAGCTTGCCTTCGTCTACGATCGCGCCCTGGTCGTCCATCTCGTATTCGATGCTGATGGTCTCCTTGTCGGGAACGAAATGGAAATCGTCGGCGCCGGCGGCCGGCGCCTTCGCGCCGGGCTGGAGATAGGTCTTGCTCGCCTTGGCCGGGGTGGAGAGGCGGAGGCCGACGATCCCGAATTGCGGAACCCGCAGCCGGTTCACGTTCGTCTCGCCATCGGCGAGATTGGTGCGGGCGACGGTTGCTGATCTCTCCATCACGGGCTCTTGTCGTGTCGGGTCTTGATGTCGGCGAGGATGTCGGCCGGCGTTCCCGACCCGGCATCCAGGTTCAGATAGATTCGCTGGTAGGTCTTGATCGAGACGGTGGTCCTCGCTTTGCCGTCGACCGTGAAGCCCAGGTTGTTGAGGCGCGCCTTCACGCCGTCGTCGTTGTCGCCATCGGCCAGATCGGCGACCGACAGTTTCCAGTCCACCTCCACCTCGGGCACGAGCGCCCCGGGTGCTTCGTCGGCAAATTGGGCCGGATCGATGCTCGGAGGATAAGGCGGCGGCACCACCGCGGGAGCTGGAGCTGGGGCAGGCGGGGCGGGAGGCGCCGCCGGCGCTGGGAGCTTGATGTGGAGCTGCCGATCGTCGTCGCAATCCCAGGCGTCGTCCACCTCGATCAGCCCGTCGGCGGCCGTCTTTCCGTTCTTGGCCGGCTTGTCGAGCTTCCACTCCACCGCAGCGAGACCCGACATTGCCTTGTCGACCAGGACGAAGCGGAGCTTCACCAGAGGCGCGAGCTCGATCCGCTTCGCCTTGGTGTCACCCTTGGCGATGGTCAGCGATACCGCCGCGGGAGCCTGGTACTTCTTCGCTTCCGTGGCGCCCAGCTTGACGGTGATGGTGTACTGGCCCGGGTCGACGACGCCGAAGTCCGCCAGCCCCGTGTCGGCAGCGGTGGTCTTGCTCGCCGACGTCGGCCCCTTGGCCTGAACGGTGACGTTCTGGACACCCTCGCCCGTATCGGCGCGGGCGACCGTCACTCGCAGGTGGCATTTGCCCAGCGGGCAGGGCTGGCCGTCACCGACATCCGTCTTCGCCTTCGCCGCCTCGGCGCGGGCCGCCCGCTTCTGGTGTTTGCTGCCGCCGCACAGTCCCATCGCTAGTCGCTCCCCGAGCTCCGGATCGCTTCCAGCGTCCGCTCGAGATGGTCCTTGGCGGCGTCGAAGAGAGAGTGCGCCCGCGCATGACCGGACGACGACGCCTCGCTCAGGACCGCCGTGGCCCACCGATGGAGGGGATCCGTCGCGAAGCCGCTTCCGAGCAGGAACATCAGTCCCGCGTAGATCATGCGCGGTCCGGGTTCGCCCATTCCGTCGCGCTCGCTGGAGGCGATTGCTCTGGCGAGGAAGCGCGGCATGGGATCGCCCCGAATCTCGCGGTGCTTCCGCGGCCAGAGCCGGGCGCAGAGCGCGCGCAGCGAGCGCTCGAAATCGTCGCCGTCGTCCGCGCTGGCCTCCTCGTAGGACAAGCTGCGCGCGCGCAAGACCGCGCGCAGATAGTGGCCACCGTCTTCGCCGGCCACCCGATCGATGTACGCGAGCGCGGCGGCGTGCAGCAGGTCCACCCGCGTCGAGACATCTTGTGATTCGTCGTCAATCAATGCTTTTGCCCAGGGCAGCTGCGGGTCGATCACGAAATCCGTGCCGAGGGAGAGCATCAGATCGACGTACCGGCAGGCATCGCCGAACACACTGATCCCGGCGGCCCTGGCCCGCTCGATGCCCGCGCGGATGAACTCCAGCGTGGCCCGATCCCCGCCGAGCACTGCATGATCCACCGGAAAGTACTCGCGCACGTGCCCAAGCTGGGATTGCTCGAACTTCTTCCACGAGGCGCGCTCGAAGGCCTCCAACTGCTCGTCGCGGATGGTCAGCATGTGGCCTCGAGCACTGGAATTTCCTCTGTCCGGAACTGCTCCCCGGCGCGACGGTGTACGACCGCCATGCGCGAGTCCTCGCCCTCGCAGACGAATCGCTCCACCGGCCCGAAGAAAGTCTTCAGCTCGGTGGGCGTGCAAGTCGGCAGGTACACTCGCAGGACTCGCGGGTCGTAGAAGCGGAACAGCAGGGTCTTGCGCTTCTCGGTGCGAACAGTGAGGAAGCGGCGCAGATGGCGGCGCAGCTCATCGGGGCCGGCTGCGCTCACGCAGAAGATCCCCCAGGCGTCGCCCCATCCGAGGCCGACGATCTCTTCCGCCACTCCGGTGCCGCGCGCCGCGGGAACCAGGTACGGGGCAACCTCGGCGATGTCGGGCGCGACCGGACCCTCGTAGAGGATGCGCGCGCTCTCGCGGCGCTCCCGCACCAGCCGCAGGACGCGCCTCGAACGGGCGGCATCGAGCACCGCGTAGGCATTGCCGGGCCCGGCGTAGATCGCCTCGAGCGCTGCGGCCGCGGACGGGCCAGTGGTGGCGGCAAAGCTGCTCATGGCGACGCCTGGCGCGCAGCGGCGCATTCCTCGCAGAACGGAGCGCCGCTCTGCGCAGCCTGGCGCATGGCCTGGGCTTGCGGGGAAGGCGCAGGCTGCGCCTGCGGGCTTTGCGATTGCTGCTGCGGGGGAGGCGGTTGGGGCTGTGCCGCCGGCGGTGGGACCGAGATCCGCACCGCCTTCACGTTCACCAGATACCCATGCTTGTCGAATCTGTGGCGCGCCCGGTCGACCCGGTAGATGCCGTCGATCTGCGCGCCCACCTTCTGCAGCTCGATCTGCGTCTCTGGCCTGAGCCGCGGATCGCCGATCAGCTCCATCTCCGCGGTGACGAATCCGTCCGCGATCTTCTGGAGCCGGCCCTTGGCCATCCGGTCGGCCGTGGCCGTGTCCATGGGAGCGTGCTCGTGCGCCGCGATGGAGAGCGTCTTGCCCGTGCCGTACTTCTTCGCCCCCTCGTCGCGCTGGCCGCCCGCCGCCTTGGCCTTGCCGACGATCTCCTGTCGCGCCTGCGGGTCCCACCCGTGCACCGTCACTTCAGCGACCTGGGAGAGGGCGTTGACCCGGACCTTGACCCTCTTCAAGCCATCGCCCGGCGCGACCACCACCTGCGAACTGGTGGCCGGCGCGGCGACGACGATCTTCTTGCCGTCGAGGCGGACGCGGTTGCCCTCCTTCTGGGCGATCCGACGCAGCAGCACGGCGTCCGTGACGTTGGACTGGAGGACGTGACCTTTGCTGCCGGCAGGGGCCTCGCCGCTGAGCCCATGGTCGCGCGCGATGTTCCTCACGATCTCGTTGTCGTCGACGTTGTTGAACGAGCGCGTCGCCGGCGACAGCGCCAGCCGGTGCAGGCGCTCGTAGCAGACGACCCGCAGGGCGGGCGGGACGTCGCGGCGGAAGGTCGGCTCGAGGCCGACCACCTCGCCGTCGAAGATGCGGCTGAGCGCGGACCCGAACCCCAGGTCGACCTGCACCGCCGTGCCGCTCTGGAACTGGGTGCCGTTGATCAACTTCAGCGACGGATCGTGGAACGATACTTCGCAGCGGCCGAACAGTTCGCCGTCCAGATCCACATCGACCGAGACGAGGCGCGCCTCGTCGTCGATGGCCAGGCGATTTCCGCCGACGAAGACATGGCAGTTCGGGATGTGTCGGGGCGAGCCGGCCACGATTGTGCTCAGACCGAGAAGCGGAAGCGAGGCCGCTCGACGAACAGCGTGTCCGAGTTGACCTGCGCCCCTTGGGCGTCCTTCACCAGGAACTGAAACTCAATCTCGTTGCGGCCGGCGGCCGCCGGCGGGATCGTTACCTTCCATTTCGGCTTCACGCTCGGCGCCGCGTTCTGCTGCAGCGAGTGCATCTTCTGTCCCGGGGTTCCGTCGGCATCGAGCGCCCAGATCTCGATGGTCAGCGAACCGTTCAGGTTGGCGGTGCACTCGATCCAGAGGTGGACCTCCTGGTCTTTTCTCGCGCGCTGCACGGACCACCGCGCCGACTTCACCTGACCCTGCGAAGGAGTCGTGGCGAGGTTCTGCTGCTGGCCCGCGGAAGCCGCGTGCGTATCGCTCCGCTTTCGCTGCTTGGGCTTCTTCGGCGCCGCCGTGCTCTGCCGCAGGATCTGAAGCGCATTCATGGCGTAGGATCCGAGTCCTTGCGCCCCTGCTCCATCATCGATGTTGACGTCGGGCGAGCCCTCGATGATGGGGCCGGACGCGCCGCAGTGCTTCGTCTGATCGTTCATCCGCGCGAAGGGCTTGCCGTTGACGTACACCGTCGGCGAGCCGCGCTGGATGGTGAAGGTATTCGGTCCGCAGCAGACGGCGTGGATGCCGAGATCGTCCTGCCGCGCCGCGGGCTTGCTGTTGACGAAGACGTCCGGCGAGCCGGTGACGATGGGACCGACTGCGGGATGCGGACAGGCAGGACACCCGTGCGCATCTGCGTCGACTTGCGCCTTGTCTCCGAGACGGGCCGCGGATGGCATTCAGACCCCCAACAGGGGATAGGATACCACCCAGAACACCACCGGACCAGGGACGCGCGATTCGCGGCGGCCGTGGGGCTTCAACCTGCGAGCAAGGCGACGTACTCGTCGAGCCGGGAACGAAACTCGTCGCTCCCACCGATGAACTGAACGCCGACTCCACGGCGCTCAGCGACATGGACCACGAACGCTAGCACCGTCTCTCGCGCCCGAGCCACCGGAATGGTGAAGTCGAGATCGACGACGCTCGCGGCTGGGGGCAGTGAATCGACTTTCAGGAACGCACCGCTCCGGCTGATGTTCGTGATGTATCCATCGAAGCTGCGCCCTTCTCCATTTCGAATCGTCGCGCGAAGACGCGTATGGAATCGTGGGCACCCTCGATCTCCCATCTCCCGGTGCCGCGCGAGCAATGCTGCGATCCCACCCGCGCTGCGCTTGTCGTCGGAGAGCTCCGCCCAAAAACCGGGATTCGGGTCCGCAGTGGTCTCCGAAACCAATCCAATGCTCCGAACAACGTCGCGGACATTCGGAAAGTACAGCTGGAGCCCGATGACGAGACCGGTTCGAGGTGGCCGCACGGACCGGACGTGGATCAAGTCCTTGCTCAAGGATGTCGAGGTGGTCTGCACGATCGCGCCCTCGGAAGCGTACCGCACGGGGATGACGAATCTCGGCGGTGGAGGGTCGGGTTGGTTCTGGTGCGACGTAGGCGTTGTCATCGGAATCCACCTCGAGAGCGTCGTTTTGCCGTCATTAGACGCCACTGGAGTGGTTCGCGAAAGTTTCGCGACACGCGCAGCCGCGGCTTGGCGACTGATGAAAGCGCTCTACCGTGACATCGAGCCGGCGAGCTCGGCCTGCAGCTCCCGCTCGAATCGATCGACGTCCGTGTCGGTGAGCAGCGTGACGATCGAAACAGGCGTCGCCCGCAGCGCCGGAAAGAGGTCAGCCGCCAACTCCTGGACCAGGTCCGGGTCGATCGTGGCGCCGATGAAGCGCAGCCATCTTCCCTCGGGGAAGCGGACACCCCTGGCGATCAGTGCAATCCGCGGCAGCTTGCCGTTCAGATAATAGCCGGTCTCCTTCGAATAGCCCGGCATGCGTTGATCTCCGTACAGAGCTGTACGAATATTACGGTCCAGGCTACTGCGCAAGGCGCTCGGGGCGAGGATCACACCCGTGCCTTGGACGCGCATGCTTTGGATGGCATGCACGTGGTTCGTGTACGCGAAATTGCCGACAGGAAGCCGAAAGGCGTCCGAAAATCTACTTCTCGGCTCGCCGGCTCCCGAGCAGCTGTTCGGCCGTGGCGAGCCGGCGACGGAGATCGTCGACCTCGATCTCGCGCTCGCGCAGCTGGTTGCGCAGCTCGTCCATCTCGCGAAAAAGCCCCGTGATCTGGAGCATCACCTTCGAGCGCTCGTCATCGACGGGTTCCTCGATTGGCGCGGTGGCGATCGGCGAGGTTTGAACCGGCGCAGTGATCGGCACCTCGACGGCGATGGGATCCGGCTCAGTGCTGGGGCGGCCCTTCATCTCGTCCAGCCAGGAGATGAGACGCCGTAGATGGACTGGCGTGACGAGTCTGAACTCCACGTCCACTCCAACCTGATGTCCATCGCGACCGGGGATTAGCCGCAATACGACCGCGCGAAGGGGGAGAGCTTTCCCTCGCTTGAGGAGGTCTACCTCCAGCACGGTTCCCACCGCGACCGAGCGAGCCGTGCGCAGGAATGCGCCATCGGCCGAGAGCTCCTCCAGCTGACAAGGAAAGGCGGAGGCTCCCGCTCTGACGTGAGCGGCGATTCCGTTGGCGCGGAGGCGTTGGCTGCGCGACTGTGTGTCCGCCATGAGCCCCCTTCTTGCCCCGGCACTACGATAACTCCGCCGAGCGCAGCGCGGGCATGGGAGCGGGTGCGTTCCGGTGAGTGCGGCAGCGGAACTGACCTATCCCACATAGATCCGGCGCTCACCTTCGACGCCCGCGAATGCGACCTCGCCGTCGCGCGCCTCGTGCTGGCCCAGCGGACGCGAGTCCGCATCGGCATCGAGGGCACGGATCGATTCATATTCCGACACCGTGCAGCGCCGCCGGCTGGCGAGCGGCGCATCGAGCCTGAGCTGGGCGGCAACGGACCCGGCGCCGCTCACGACGCGGCCAGCGAAGTATTCGGCCACGCAACCGGAGCCATAGCTGAAGAGTCCGATCCGCTGCCCCTCGAGCGCAGCGGCCTCGTGATGCAGCAGCGACGCGAGCGCGAGATACAGGGAACCCGTGTACACGTTGCCGACCTCGGCGGGGAAGGCGAGCGAGGTCGCCACTTCGCGCGCGAACGTCGCATCGGCTTCTGTCTCGGCGAGTCCATCGAGCATGCGAGAATGGCGGTGCGCCTTTCGCGCCATCTTGCCGTAGGGCACGTGATAGATGCGGCGCCCGAGATCACCGTGCACGTCGCTCGCGGCGCAGGCGTCTTTCCATGCCATGTACGCGCCCCCGAGCGCGTCGAGGTAGCACGCGACGGAGTGATGGCCATCGACCACGGCGTCCTTGCGGTGGAGCGGTCGCCAGAAGTCGTTGACTTCCGCGGTATACGAGCCGCTCAGGCCCGGCTCCAGCGCGAGCAGCCGCGGCCTGGCGGAGACGAGCAGCGCCAATGCGCCTGCTCCTTGCGTCGGCTCGCCGGCGCTGCGCAGTGGGTAGCGGGCGATGTCGGTGCAGACCACCAGAGCGGTGCGCCCGTGGGCGGAGCCAGAAGCGATCCAGTCCATCGCGGTGAGCAGTCCCGCGGTGCCGCCGAAGCAGGCGTGCTTCGCCTCATAAGATCGCGCCCGCTGCGGCAACCCGACCAGCCGATGCAGCCACGCGGCGATCGGCTTCGAGTGATCGACGGCGGTCTCCGTCCCGACCACGCACAGTCCGACCTGCCCTGGATCGGCTCCTGTGGTAGCGAACAGCCGGCGCGACGCGTTGGCGGCAAGCGCCACGGCATCCTCCCAGGGGGCCGCTACGGCCATGCGGCGGACGCCCAGCCCTTCCACGTACTTCGAGGGCGGGACACCCCGCGCCTGGGCCAGATCTGCCAGATCGAGATATGCGTGCGGAACGGAAATGCCGATGGCGTCGATCCCGATTTGCGTCATGCCGGATCCGATATCCGAAGCGCCCGAGGGCTTCCATGAAGGTTCGATGAAGGTCCCACGGCCGATCCATCGACATGCATCGCTTTACTGTCGTGCTTCCCGACGCCCCGTGTCTGCGTTTCCGTCCAGGATCGAGAGCGTGGAGCTCCCATCCACGCCGGAACGCGGTTCGAGCTCCCTGGCGCGTCGCCGTGCTCCGGCGCGACGTTTGCAGCAGGTGATGGGCGGCGGGTCCGGCCGCCGTTGGCTCGAACCCCGAGGAGCTCGAGATGAAGAGCGTCATGATCGTCGCCTTTGCTCTGCTGACCGCCGTGGGAGCACCAGCGCGCGCGGACGGGCGGAGGCTGCGAGACCTCTTTCGCAAGGTGAGCGCCTCCGTCGTCATCGTCCGGACGATGGAAAAGATTCCCGCGCCGGAAGGGTTCGTCGAAGCGCGCGAATCGCGCCTCGCGGCAGTGGCCGAAAAGATGTTCCATGACTTCCCGCCCCGCCATGACCTACTCAGACGCTGGCCAGGCGCCGGGGGTGAGCGCGTGCGTGGCGAACAGCTCGAGATCGGCTGGCAGCTGACTGACTGCCGCGTTGACACACCGGCATATACTTGACTACAGTCAAGCAATGCCGGCCGACCAGGTCGCCCAGGTGCGGCGCTTCAACCGGCTAGTCACGCAGCGGATCGGCGCGCTCGACGATCACTTCCTCGGACGCGACCGCCCGCTCGGCGCGTCGCGCCTGCTGTACGAGATCGGTCCGCAGGGCGCGGACCTCCGCGATCTGCGCCGGCACCTCGGGCTCGACGCCGGATACGTCAGTCGTCTCGCCAAAGCGCTGGCAAGAGAAGGCCTGGTGCGGCTCGGTCCGGGGAGCGGCGATCAGCGTGTGCGCAAGGCACGCCTCACGGCTTTGGGCCGGCGTGAGATCCGGGAGATGAACGCGCGGTCGGACGAGGCGGCCGCCGCCCTGCTCGACGCCCTCACACCCAAGCAGCGAGAGGCCCTGGTTGCGGCAATGGCGCAGGTGCATCGCCTGCTGCGTGTCGCGGGCTTGCAGATCGAGCGGGCCGATCCAGCGAGCCCGGCCGCGCGCTGGTGCGTCGCCCAGTACTTCGCCGAGCTCGACCGCCGGTTCGAAGCCGGGTTCGATCCTGCCGCGAGCCTGCCAGCCGACGATCCTGATCTGGTCCCGCGGCGTGGTGCGTTCCTTCTCGCCTCCGTGGACGGAGATGCCGTCGCCTGTGGCGTCGTGAAGGTCATCGCCCCGGGTATCGGCTCCTTGAAGCGAATGTGGGTTGCCGACTCGGTGCGCGGGTTGGGGATCGGGCGGCGCATGCTGGAGGCGCTCGAGGTCCAGGCTCGCGAGCTTGGATTGACGACGCTTCGCCTGGAGACGAACGAGGCGCTCGCCGAGGCGATCGCGTTGTACCGCGGCGCCGGCTTCCGCGAGGTGGCGCCGTTCAACGACGATCCGTACGCACACCATTGGTTCGAGAAGCGACTCGGAGGCGGCCGACGCCAATCCTGATTGCAGCGTGCCGGACGCAGGAGATCCACCCCCGGCGGACACTGCTGCATGAGTCTCCCTACGACCCGCCGCTCGCGCAGATTCTCGCGACGCCCCGATCGGAGTTCTACGGGCCGCGCGCACCTTCCTCGATGCTGGGCTTGCATCGCCCGGTCGCGCCAGACAGTAACGGCTCTCTGCTCGGGGAGTACAGCAGCTGTTGCGCCGGGCTGAGCGGGAGCGTATCCACCCGGGTACATGGACCGCCAAGAGCAGATCTTTCCCCGCCTCAACGATGCCCAGCTCTCGCGCATTTCGAGCATCGGCCAACGCCGCAGCGTCCGGGCCGGAGAGGTCCTGTTCGAGGCCGGCGACCAGCATACCGACATGTACGTCGTGATCAGCGGCGGGATCGATCTCGTGCGCCCGGTCGCAGGCCGCGAAGAATCGGTCACGGTGCTCGGGCCGGGCCAGTTCACGGGCGAGATCAACATGCTCTCGTCGCGGGTCGCGTGGGCCCGCGGCCGCGTCGCCGCCGACGGATCGATCATCGCCCTGGACCGCGACGGCGTCCGCGCCGTGGTACAACGCGATCCCGAGCTGAGCGAGATCCTCCTGCGCGCCTTCATCCTGCGGCGCACGGCCCTGATCTCCCAGACCGATAACGACCTGGTCCTCCTCGGCTCCCAGCATTCCCTGAGCACGCTGAAGCTCAAGGAGTTCCTGACGCGCAACGGGGAACCCTTCACGTACCACGACGTGGAGACCGAGCCCGGAATGCAGGCGCTGCTCGATCGCCTGCAGGTCGGGATCAACGAAGTGCCGGTGCTCGTCTGCGAGGAAGGTTACGTCCTGAGGAACCCCTCGATCGAGGGCCTGGCGACGGCGCTCGGACTGACGCCGAAGCTGGACGCCAAGGCCGTGAGGGACGTCGTCGTCGTGGGCGCCGGACCGGCGGGTCTCGGCGCCGCCGTCTACGCCGCGTCGGAAGGGCTCGACGTGCTGGTCCTGGAGAGCACCGCGCCCGGCGGCCAGGCCGGGACGAGCTCGCGGATCGAGAACTACCTGGGGTTCCCCACCGGGATCTCCGGATTGGCGCTCGCCGGCCGCGCGCTCACCCAGGCGGAGAAATTCGGCGCGGAAGTGGCCATCGCGCGAACCGCCGTCCGGTTCAACTGCGACGCGCGGCCGTATCGGGTGCACCTCTCCGACGGAGAGATCGTGCAGGCCAGGACGATCGTGATCGCCACGGGCGTCAGGTACCGGAGGCTTGACGTGCCCGCGCTCTCGCGTTTCGAGGGCGCGGGCATCTTCTACAGCGCGACGCACATGGAAGCGCAGTTGTGCACGGACGGCGAGATCGCGATCGTGGGCGGCGGCAATTCGGCAGGGCAGGCCGCCGTCTTCCTCTCCGGGTTCGCACCGCGGGTCCACGTCGTGGTGCGCGGGCCCAGCCTCGCCGAGAGCATGTCCCGTTACCTGATCCAGCGCATCGAAAGCAGCCGCAACGTCGAGCTGCGAACGCGGACCCGGATCGAATCGCTCGAAGGCGAGGACCGGCTGGAGCGCGTCCGATGGCGTCACGTGGAAACGGGGGCCGTGGAGACGCGGCCGATCCGCAACCTGTTCGTGATGACCGGAGCCGATCCCAACACCTCCTGGCTGCGGGGATGCCTGGTGCTGGACGACAAGAACTTCGTCAAGACGGGAGCCGATCTACGCGCGGACGAGCTGATGGAAGCGCGCTGGCCTCTCTCCCGGCCACCGCATCTCACGGAAACGAGCATACCGGGCGTGTTCGCGGTCGGAGACGTGCGCTCCTCCAGCGTGAAGCGGGTCGCCTCGGCCGTGGGAGAGGGCTCGATCTGCGTCCAGCTCATCCACAAGGCGCTCCAGGAGCTCTAAAGGCTCAGGCGCGCCGCCGGCGTTCGCGTCAGAGCCGGTAACCGGCCCCGATCGAGACCCGAACCGCAAACGACGGTCCGAACGACGATCCGGGAGTCCCGGAGCTCTCGCTCTTCAAGAGGTACGTGGAGGCAGCGCCGAGGACGAACAGGTAGCTCCGCGCGCCAAGCTCGCGCGTGATCCCCACCGTCGGAGAGAGCTGCAGCGCCACGGTGGTCCGGCGCGGGGCCACGCCCTGCGTCCGGAAGCGCTG
>Ga0137407_10000767_pt1 | contig 21094 bp, 17 predicted proteins | sample CZOMad2_2_16fung_FD_108410 | JGI IMG/M metagenome (GOLD analysis project Ga0137407, IMG submission 108410) | Vadose zone soil fungal communities from Angelo Coast Range Reserve, California, USA - CZOMad2_2_16fungal (Illumina Assembly) | ecosystem: Environmental > Terrestrial > Soil > Vadose... | reverse complement strand
TAATATTTATCTTTTTGCTGAAAATCCACTCCAGCTGGAAAGGCTGCATACTATTTTTGAGGATCTTAAATCCGATATACATTTTACGCCCGTTCCTACTTCTATTCATGAAGGATTTATTGATGATGACCTGAAAATAGTTTGTTATACTGATCACCAGATATTCCAGAGATATCACAAATACAAGATCAAACAGGCGTACAATAAGAATAAGGCGCTTACACTAAGAACACTTCGTGAATTGCAGCCGGGCGATTATGTATCGCATATTGATCATGGCGTTGGGCGTTACAGCGGGTTGCAAAAAATAGAAGCGAATGGTAAATTACAGGAAGCTGTTCGCATTATTTATAAAGACAGCGATATCCTGTATGTTAATATCAATTCATTACATAAAATTTCCAAGTACACAGGTAAGGAAGGAACCGTTCCGAAAATAAATAAGCTCGGAAGTGATGCGTGGCAAAGACTAAAGGAAAAAACAAAAACAAAGGTCAAGGAAATCGCGTTTGACCTGATCCGGTTGTATGCGCAGCGAAAAGCGCAGCATGGGTTTGCATTTTCGCCGGACAATTATATGCAAACAGAGCTGGAAGCTTCTTTTATTTATGAAGACACACCCGATCAAAGTAAGGCTACAGCAGATGTGAAAAAAGATATGGAGCTGATTTCGCCAATGGACAGACTGGTATGTGGGGATGTTGGTTTTGGGAAGACAGAAATAGCTGTGCGCGCAGCTTTCAAAGCATGCTGCGATGGAAAACAGGCCGCTATACTCGTTCCAACAACAATCCTCGCTTTCCAGCATTATAAAACATTCAGCGATCGGCTAAAGGATTTCCCGGTAACAGTGGATTATGTAAACAGGTTTAAATCATCCAGGGAAAAAAAAGAAACGCTGCAAAAATTGCAGGAAGGGAAAATTGATATTATAATCGGGACCCATGCATTATTAGGGAAAGATGTAAAATTCAAGGACCTCGGTTTGCTCATCATCGATGAAGAACAGAAATTCGGTGTAGCGCATAAGGAAAAGATCAAAACACTCAGAACGAATGTGGATTGTCTTACACTAACAGCAACGCCTATCCCAAGAACCCTGCAGTTTAGCCTGATGGGGGCAAGAGATCTCAGTATCATCAACACACCACCTCCTAACCGTCAACCCATTCAAACTGAAATGCACGTGTACGACGAAGATTTCATCCGCGACGCTGTATATTACGAAACCGAAAGAGGGGGACAGGTTTTTTTTATTTTTAACCGCGTCCAGGGGCTGCCGGAAATGGCGGGTATTATACAGGCCCTCTGCCCTGATCTTTCTATCGGTTATGCGCACGGGCAAATGGAAGGAAATGAGTTGGAGGAACATATTCTTGACTTCATTGATAAGAAATATGATGTACTGGTATGCACGAATATTGTGGAAAGTGGAGTGGATATTCCGAATGTGAATACCATCATCGTGAACAACGCTCACCAGTTTGGTTTAAGCGACCTGCATCAATTGCGTGGAAGAGCCGGAAGAAGCAATCGGAAAGCCTTTTGCTATTTGCTGGCCCCTTCCCTGGCAACTTTGCCAACTGATTCGCGTAAACGTTTGCAAACACTGGAGCAACACAGTGAATTGGGAAGCGGTTTCCAGATTGCCATGCGTGACCTGGATATCCGCGGTGCTGGAAATATGCTTGGAGGTGAGCAAAGTGGTTTTATGGCAGAAATTGGTTTTGAAATGTACCAGAAAATACTCGATGAGGCAATTAAGGAATTAAAAAGAACTGAATTCAGAGAACTTTTTAAAGAAGAAATTGCAAAGCAGGAAGATTATGTGCAGGATTGTACAATTGATACTGATCTCGAAATCCTCATCCCTGACGGGTATGTTGAAAGTATTACTGAAAGATTGTCATTATATACTCGCCTCGACAGCTGCGAAACAGAAGAGGAATTGCTGCATTTTCATACCGAGTTAAATGATAGATTTGGTCCGGTGCCCGCGCAGGTCGAAGATCTTTTTGATACGGTGCGTATACGAAAACTTGCAGTGGAACTGGGCTTTGAAAAAATAATTTTGAAAGACCGGACAGTGAAATGCTATTTTATCAATCGTCCGGATTCTCCATATTTTGAATCCGCAATTTTCAATAATATTTTGAATTTTATTCAGAAGCAAACCAATAAAGCAAAGTTGAAGCAAACAGGCAAATCATTTTTACTGATACTGGATAATATTTTTTCCATGCAGGAATTATTTCAATTTTTTCAACGGATGCTCAGGTCGGTGAAGGAAACAGAAGTAAAGCAGGAAGCCTGAGTATAAATCCGATCGTGTATGCCGACGTATCGAAATTTTTATTACATTCAATAAAACATTTGTATGGACGATCAGCAACGCGGTTCGTTCCTTGGCAAAGAAGAAACACCGCTATATAATCCCGATAATGATGAAAGAACTCTTGCAATTCTTTCACATATTTTGACACTTATGGGTTCATTCATTCCGCCTCTTGTTATTTATCTTATCAAAAAAGATGAATCTTCTTTTGTGGCAGCACATGCGCGTGAGTCACTGAATTTTCGAATTACAATGTTCATCGTCATCGTTATTCTGGCTATAACGATTATAGGTTTTTTATTCATCTGGCTTGTTGGAGTTGTTGACCTGGTATTGGTGATCGTAGCTAGTGTAAGAGCAAGCGATAATAAATTGTATCGCTATCCTTTTACAATCAGGTTGATCAATTGAGAAATAACAAAATGCGGTAAATATGCGGCTTCAGCGCATATTTGATTTTATAATGACTTTTCCATGACATAGTGTGGAATGGTTACTTCTACAAATTCTTCGCCCTTAGCGTTATAACCTAATTTTTTATAGAATCCCAGTGCTGTTTTGCGGGCATGCATGATCAGTGTTCTATAGCCCATATCACGAGCAATATTCTCTGCAAAGATCATCAATGCTCTTCCGATGCCTTTTCCCTGGAGACTGTTAGGCACGGCCATTTGGCGGAGCCTGATGGTTTTTTCATCAACCCTGGTCAACAGGCAGCAGCCTAAAATCTTTCCATCTTCAAAAGCACCCATCAATACATCTTGTTTTTCATGTTCCAATTCCTCTGGTTCGAAGTGCAGGCCCAGTGGTTTGCGTAGCATATCATTGCGCAAACGCACCATTTGCTGGTATTCTGCAGTACCGTGATCAATAATCTTGAGTGCCATTCCCTAAAACAGTTTTATTTTGCCGATATTGCCGACGATATTTTAAATATACAAATTCTGGTATATAATTGAGATCAAAAAATAAATAAATCATTTGATTGACCAGCGGAACAAACCATTTATGATATTTTTTTAAAATGAACAAATTTCTTAAAAGAGGCCAATTCACGATAAAAAATTAAAAATGGCTTGTTTGCTCGGTTTAACTCAAAAATTATATTTTTGCAGCCGTAACTAAACTTTACAAAAATGTCAGACATCGCTACAAGAGTAAAAAAGATTATAGTTGATAAATTAGGAGTTGAGGAAGCAGAAGTTACCAACGAGGCTTCTTTTACGAATGATCTGGGTGCAGATTCCCTTGATACAGTAGAACTGATCATGGAATTTGAAAAGGAATTTAATATTTCCATTCCCGACGAGCAGGCCGAAACAATTACTACTGTAGGTCAGGCTGTTGCATACCTGGAAGAACACGCCAAATAAGTGAATCCTGTTTGTGCGATAAATTTGTTTGATCCGCCTTTCGATAGCCACTGGCTTAGAAGGCGGATTTATCACTTCACACATTTTCCGGGCGATTTATATGGAATTGAAAAGAGTTGTTGTTACAGGAATTGGTGCATTAACACCTTTGGGCAATAATTTAAATGATTATTGGAACGGCCTCCTCAATGGTATTTCCGGAGCAGATTTCATTACCCTTTTCGATGCTTCGAAATTTAAAACAAGATTTGCTTGTGAATTAAAAAATTTCGACCCGCTCAATTTTCTCGAAAGAAAAGAAGCAAGAAAATTAGACAGGTTTACTCAAACAGCACTGGTTGCCAGTGATCAGGCTGTAACCGATGCGGGTATCAATAAGGATAATATCAATTCGGATAGAGTGGGCGTTGTATTTGCAAGCGGCATCGGCGGGTTGATTACTTTCCAGGAGGAAGTAACCAATTTCGCAATGGGCGATGGAACTCCCAGGTTCAATCCATTTTTTATACCAAAGATGATTCTCGATATTGCAGCAGGTCAAATTTCGATGCGACACGGATTTCGCGGTCCTAATTTTGCTGTTGTCAGCGCTTGCGCTTCTTCCACCAATGCGATCATGGAAGCTTTCAATTTAATTCGTTTAGGCATGGCCGATATGATATTAAGTGGTGGTGCTGAAAGTGTGATCCGGGAAGCCGGAGTCGGCGGATTCAACGCAATGAAGGCTTTGAGTGAGCGCAATGATGATCCTAAAACCGCCAGCAGGCCCTACGATAAAAACCGGGATGGTTTTGTTATGGGTGAAGGTGCGGGTGTTGTGATATTGGAAGAACTGGAACATGCAACGAAGAGAGGAGCTCATATTTATTGTGAGATTGCCGGTTGTGGTGCAACGGCAGATGCACATCATATTACAGCTCCACATCCTGAAGGATTGGGTGCTAAAAATGTAATGAATGCTGCTCTGAAAGACGCAGGAATGAAAGCTGAGGATCTTGATTATATCAATACACATGGAACCTCTACACAACTCGGAGACGTATCCGAAGTAAAAGCGATTATGGAGGTATTTGGTGAACATGCTTTTAAATTAAACATCAGCTCAAGCAAATCGATGACCGGACACTGTCTTGGTGCTGCAGGCGTAGTGGAAGCAATCGCTTGTATTATGAGTGTTGCCAATGATATCGTTCCGCCTACGATTAATCATTTTACCGATGACCCTGAACTGGATCCCAGGCTTAATTTCACTTTTTTGAAACCACAACAAAGAACAGTAAGGGCGGCGCTAAGCAATACCTTTGGTTTCGGTGGCCATAATGCCTGTGTTATTGTAAAAAAATACCATGATTGAACAAAATAAGAAATGAGAAATAAGGAATTAGAACGTATGTTCTCTAATAAATTAACCCTCTTTCCGTTTGCTTATTTTTCATTTTTTATTTTTCATTTTTATTTTTTCTCTGAATAAAAAAAATTGTAGCTTGTCAGTGTGGGAATTCTAGACCGAATTTTAAAAAGTGATTCTTCAGTTGTTTCTTTCCGGAAACAGTTACGTAATGTGTTGGGTTTTGTGCCCGGGAAAGCTGTTTTGTATAAAACAGCATTGACACATCGTTCTGTTAAAGAGGGTTCGGACCAAAACAATGAACGACTTGAATATCTTGGCGATGCAGTCCTCAGCGCAATTATCGCCGATTTTCTTTTCAAAAAATATCCATATAAGGAAGAAGGCTTTTTGACTGAAATGCGCAGTAAAATGGTCAACCGTAATCAGTTGAACGATATTGCGATAAAAATGGGGATGAAAAAAATCAGTTATTTCAACAAGTTTGATGGTTCCCTGAAAATGAGCCAGATCTTTGGTAATACACTTGAAGCCGTAGTCGGCGCCATTTACCTTGATAAGGGATATGATAAAACCCGCCAGTGGGTAATTGAAAGAATCATCCAGCCCTACCTCTTTATGGATGACCTTGAAAACCTGGAGATCAATCATAAAAATAAATTGTATGGTTGGGCCAATAAAAATGGCAAGAACCTTGAATTTGAAACGCTTGATGAACGTATTGAGGGCGGGCGACGCCTGTTTACGGTTGGAGCAGTAGTTGACGGAGAGCTTATTTCCCAGGGACGGGCTTATAATAAAAAAGATGCCAGCCAGATTGCTGCCCAAATGGCAATGGATAAATTGGGTTTGAATAAGTTAGAAACCGAGGAGGAATAAAAAACTGCAGCCTCCCTGATATAAACTTCCGGGCGAAAATTCTCATATTTGAAACATTCATTTTCTTCACTTCAATAGAATAAGTGCATTCACTTAGCCGCGCAAAAACACTCAAAAGTTATTCACATTTTCTAATTTTGTTGTTGATAAGTTCAAAAAAACGTTCTAATTTTATCTTCCATCCCAATGAAGATCACGTAGGCTTACCGATCCTCCCTTTATAATTAATCAATTATTTTTTACTTGAATTTATCATGTTGATAATAGCATGACCTTATCTGCTTCCCTATAAATCCATTCTTAAAAGAACCTGATTCCCTACATAATCCGTTGACTATGGTTTACCGTAACCACATTCAATCATCAAATTATTTCTTTTATGAAAAAGTTTTACCTACTGACGACTGTTATTTTTTTTGCTTTTGTAAACGTTGGGCTGGCGCAGTTCGCTGCCTCAAATACAGGGAACTGGAGCAACCCTATAACCTGGGCTCCGGGTGCAATACCTTCCGCATCTTGTGGCAACGGGTGCACAATTACGATCAAACCAAATGTTACTGTAACTATGGATGCAGAGGTTATTTTATCTGGTAATGCAAAATTATTTATTGGTACTGATGCCATCAATCCAGCCAAACTTGTAATCCCATTTAGCAATAATGTTCTTGCTAACCCTCACAATAGAGTTATCATGACATATAACGACCCAGTTGTTATCCAATTGGCGAATGCTAATGCTACCGTGGATGCTTCTACAGCGGGAATATATGATGGGGTAATTATAAGAGTTCCATTTCCAACTTTGACTCCTCCTTACATGGATTTTCAAAGAGTTGGCCCAAATAGTTTATGGAATCAACCAACAATATCCGGGCCTTCAACCCTCAGTTCAACCGGTGTTTTACCGATAACATTATCCAGGTTCGATGCGATACTTAATAATAAAGTGATAAATCTGTCCTGGACAACAGCAGAAGAAATTAATTCAGATCATTTTGGAATTGAACGTAGTACTGATGCTAGCCATTGGCAAACCATCGGTAAAGTAGCTGCGGCGGGATTTTCAAGCATTGCGGTTAATTATTCTTATACTGATGAATCTCCTTCAGTTGGAGTAAACTATTATCGCCTGCAGATGGTTGATGGGGACGGAAAATACAAATATTCTTCAGTCAAAGTCGTAAATGGTACTTTAACAAAAGGACTAAGCGTGTTCCCTAACCCAGCTAACAATTTTGTGAATGTTACATTGGGCAATGAGATGAACCTAGGTACTACAATTCGGCTGATCAATCAATTTGGCCAGATATTACAGGAAAGGAAATTGAACCATGCCGCCGGAACTACTATTAGCTTGCCGGTTCATAATTATCCTCAGGGTAGTTACGTCCTTCAGGTTATTGGTGAAGATGGATCGAGGCAGACAAGTAAAGTGTTAATAAGCCGCTAGTAATCAACAGAAATAATTGATAAGTCAGTTAAAAAAACGATCCCACCAATTGGTGGGATCGTTTTTAGATGCTAAAAATCTTCATAGAAGGAATTATTCAGTCACGAAATATCTACTAAACATTAGCAAGAGATTGACATAATAAATTTTGCTCTTTCGGAGTTATTAGTTCGAACCTTATAATCCAATTTTTCCGTGGTGAAAACCCGTCGTGCAATATCCTTGTGGAAAATAATCGCTTTGTGTTTATGCCTTGAGAACCTTGCTTCAAATTCATCCTTCGGACAATGTTCGAATATATCTCAAAGTATTACCTATGACACACTTGTTCCAGGTACAGGTAATAATAGCACTCTATTTACTTTTCCTCAATTCGATCCATCCTTAGGTACATTGGTATCAGTCAGGGTTAACTCAATCGTGTCTGTGAATTACGGCTTCACATTAAAAAATGTTGAAGGGATACAAAGGAATTTTTCTGTTTCCGTTGGCAGGTATGATCAATTTTCCAGTACCGCCATGGTAAGTTCTTACACAAACCTGTTGGATGTAGCTCTTGGAAGTTTTTTGCTGGATCCGGGAAATTCTGTTTCTCAGTCCTCCCATACTATTTTAAATCGTTATCTTGAAAGTGATAGCATCACGAGTAATGTTGTAAATTTTCTGGGAAATGGAATAGTTAATTTTAACTATAAAGCGATTACGTACACAAATTTAACTGGAAGTAATACCTATTTCTATAGTGCCGGCGCCGATGATACTCTTCGTTTTTCAATCACCTATTTCTATTGCAACAGTATTATTTTATCAGCTGATATCACAAACTTTTCTGCAATTAAGGAAAATAAAGAAACAGCAAGACTTTTATGGACAACCGTTAATGAGCAACGGGATTGTATATACGAAGTTGAAAAAAGCCTGGACGGCAAGAATTTTTACACTGCAGGATATGTTTCTTCAACAAATGAAAATAATAATAGCTCCAGCTATATTTTTCACTATCAAACCATGGCTAATGAAAGAACCGATATCTGGTTCAGATTGAAAATAAAGGACGCATCAGGTTCTGTGAAATATTCCGAAATCAGAATGGTAGATATGAGCAAAGACTTGAGTGGTGATATCTATCTTTACCCCAACCCTTCTGATCAGTTTATAAATATTGTTTTTAATCAGACTTCATTAAAAAACTGGCAGGTGGATATCCTCGCAGCAAACGGCGCCTTAGTTCAAAAAAATATTTTCAGGAATGCCAGCACAGGTCATATCGATTTTCAAAATAGATTATCTCCGGGCGTTTATTTTGCAAGAGCAACTGATCAGCAGACACTGAAGAATTACGTATTATCATTTATTGTTCGTTGAGTAATATCGTAAGCAGGATAATTTACTTGTAACAGTCAATTCATTATGGAAGCCATATACATTCAATGCAGAGGAATCCGTTTTGCTCTCCTGTGCATTTAAATGCAAATAAAAAAAAATAAAGGGGCAATCGCCCGGATAATGCGCACAAAAATTTATTTTGCTACACCGGATTATGCAGCGGATTTGTTATGGAAAGATAATAAAAAACCTTACTAACGATGCTCAGGACTTTTCCATACACAATTCAATCAATACTCCATTTGTGTTTTTCGGATGAAGAAAGCATACAAGTTTATTATCAGCACCGGGTATAGGTTTTTCGCTCAGTAAAACAAAGCCGGCTTCTTTTAGTCTTTTCATTTCTGATTCTATATCATCTACTGCAAATGCAATATGGTGTAGCCCTTCTCCCTTTTTGTCAATGAATTTTGTTATTATTCCTTCCGCATCATCGCTTTCGAGCAGTTCAATTTTGGTTTCCCCTTTTTGAAAAAAACCTGTAGTAACTTTTTCACTTTCAACTTTCTCTATTTTATAGCATTTGGAATTAAGCAGTTTTTCAAATAATGGAATGGATATGTCCAGTTTTTTAACAGCAATGCCAATATGTTCGACCTTTTGCATAAACAGGAATTATTAATACAATTTTTTAAAGTACTGTTTGCCGAAATTAGCGATTTGGCAATAATTCAGGCTTTCAACTCATTCAACACACCCTCCCCCTCGATTAATGATCTGTGTAATACGCCGAAATCCTTGTAATCCGCGATTGTCAACCGTTTGAATTAAATTTGTGTTATTAGAGTAACCAGTTTGTATATATGCTGAAATTGCCGATCTATATGGACCATAATGCTACCACTCCCTGCGATCCCCGGGTTGTGGAAGCGATGTTACCTTATTTCAGTGATCATTTTGGCAATGCTGCGAGTCGTAGCCATCCTTTCGGCTGGCAGGCGGAAGAAGGGGTAGATTTGGCGCGCGAACAGGTAGCTAAATTAATCGGGGCAGAACCCAAGGAAATTATTTTTACTTCAGGGGCAACGGAGTCCGATAACCTGGCTCTTAAAGGCATCTTTGAAATGTATGCAAGTAAGGGCAATCATATCATCACTGCTGTTACTGAACACAAGGCAGTACTTGATACCTGCGGCCACATTGAAAAAATGGGTGGCGAAGTAACATACCTCGAAGTAAATCCTGAGGGATTAATCAGCTTGCAGGAATTAGAATCTGCTATCAAATCAACAACTGTTTTAATAGTATTGATGTATGCAAATAATGAGGTGGGCGTTATTCAACCCATTAAAGAAATAAGCAGGATAGCAAAAAATCATGGGATAATTTTTTTTACCGATGCAACCCAGGCAGTAGGAAAAATTCCTGTTGATGTTAATAAGGATGGCATTGACCTGATGGCATTTAACGCTCACAAAATATATGGACCTAAAGGTGTGGGCGCTTTGTATATACGTCGCAAAAATCCGAGGGTAAAACTATCCGCCCAGATGGATGGCGGTGGTCATGAACGTGGTATGCGTAGTGGCACTTTAAATGTACCAGGAATCGTCGGTTTTGGTAAAGCCTGTGAATTATGCAGGCATGAAATGGAAATCGATAGCAAACGAATTATTTTGCTGCGTGATAAATTGGAAAATGCTTTGCTTAAATTGGAAGAATCCTATGTAAATGGCAGCAAAGAGCAACGCCTGCCTCATGTAAGCAATATTTCCTTTAAATATGTGCAAGGAGACGGTCTCATGATGGGTATTAATAAAGACATCGCTGTTTCGTCTGGTTCGGCTTGTACATCTGCTTCTGTTGAGCCTAGTTATGTGCTCAAGGCAATGGGGTTGGATGATGATCTGGCACACAGTTCGCTTCGTTTTGGGCTGGGCAGACATACAACAGAAGAGCAGGTTGATTACACAATTGAAAAGCTAAGTAAAACAATTATCGAATTGCGCGAAATGAATCCAATGTGGGAAATATACCGGGAACGAAATAATGTGCGGATTTGAGAATGTGTTCCGTCTGAGGCAGGCGGGTTGCGAATTGACCCAAGACTCCCACTTAAGGTGGAGAATTTTATAACCGAATTAAAATTTAATTATGATATACGTAAGCGATAAAGCGAAAGAAAAGGTAAAACGCCTTATGCAGGAAGCTTCTGTTGAAAACTCAGATTATTTTGTAAGGGTTTCCGTGGTAGGAGGTGGTTGTTCAGGGTTAAGTTATAAACTTGATTTTGACAATGAACAAAAACCAATGGATCAGGTTTTTGAGGACAATGGAGTAAAGGTAGTGACTGATTTAAAAAGTTTTTTATACCTGGTAAATACAACATTGGACTTTTCAGATGGGCTCAATGGAAAGGGGTTTTATTTTAGCAATCCCAACGCCACGCGGACATGCGGATGTGGCGAAAGTTTCGCTGTTTGATAAGCAAAAAATTTTCAATAAAGCCTTCCCCACTCACGCGGAGGGCTTTTTTTATTTAAAAGGCATAACTGGTTAATTAATAACTGAATGCACCTAACTATATAGATATTTACACTTAAAAAAAGTTACATTTTCTACTGCAGCAATTACTATAATGTGAGGAAATTACGTTGCTTATTTCCATGTGATTTTACGATTTGAAAAGCCTTTCTTTTCCTTTACATTTACTAGGTTTCGATAATCCAAATCACTTGAAAACTACCAAACCCCATGAGAACAATTATACTTCGGTTGGGTATTGCTGTTAAAATCTGTGCCTTGATAATCGTCTCTTTATTTTTCTCAGGTCATTCTGATGCCCAGCTTAAAACAGACTACGGCAAAAGTTATGTAAATGTCACTAAAGGTTTGACTGGCGGAACCATTGAACCAGGTGATATCCTTGAAATCAGGGCCACCTTTGTCGTAGGCGGTTCCGGCGCCAATGATTATGTCGATAGTTGTGCCTATTTTGATGCAATTCCTGCCAACACAACTTATATTCCCAATACATTAGCAATTCTTACCAATGAAGGAAAAGTGTACAAAAGTTTTACAGATGCTTCTGGCGATGATGCGGGCTGGATCTCTGGATCGAATGTACAAATCAATTTGGGATACAAGAATGCTCCAACTGCAACCTGGTCACGCAGAGGAAGAGTCAAATACAATGACAAGCCTTCTTTTTTTGGTGGAACATGTATTATGGTAGCATCTTACCGGGTACAAGTTACAGGTGCTTATGCAACTAAGATTAGTTTGGGTGGAGGTACTATCAGCTATTTACCCTTTGGCGGTTCAATATCATCGATTACTTTTCCAAAGGATAGTATTATGGTATTTAAAAATTTAGGGATCTGTACCAATACAGCAAATACAAATGCTATTATCTCTGAATCAGGGGGTACATTCGGATCAGGAAAAGCCAAAAACAGAGGTCCTTCAGGAAAAGTATCTGCCAGCTATACCTATGCGAATTTCGCCTCCAATATGCCGAATGATTATTATTACAACATATCCAATAATACAAGTACCGGAGGCGCAGGATATACTACATCCAATGCGTGGTCCATACCCGATAACTCCGCTACTACTCACAGAGTTTTTACCGTTTGGGACATTATTGGTGACCATACAGGAGCAATTAATCCGTTATTAGGAAATCCACCTACAGATACAGTGAATAGCACTGGTGGATATATGGCTGTAATCAATGCATCTTATAAAACAGATATTGCCTTTTTAGATACAGTTACGAATCTTTGCCCCAATACCTATTATCAATATTATGCATGGTTCAGGAACATCTGCTCAAGATGCGGATGCGACTCTTCAGGCAGGGGAGCAGGTACAGCAGGTTATATTCCAACTGACCCTACTATCAATGATTCTTCGGGTGTGCACCCCAATCTTACTTTTAATGTAAACGGATATGATTATTATACAACCGGTAATATTTTATACAGCGGACAATGGGTCAAGAAAGGGTTTACTTATTTAACAGGCCCTACTCAAACCAGCATGGTTATTTATGTACGAAACAATGCTCCTGGTGGCGGTGGAAATGACTGGGCGATTGATGATATTGGTATCGCTACCTGTATCCCCAACATCTCGCTGACACCTAATAAACCTGATACATTATGCCAGGGTTCAGATGATACCGTTCGTTTTAAAGTAACTGCTTTTTTTAATAACTATACGGAATGGAAATTGGAAAAAAGCATAGATAATGGTTCAACATGGGTATCTCCCGGAATCGATACTTTAGGCAATCCTGCTTCGGGATCTGCTACCCCGGTTTATAATCCCTCAACCAATCTCTACGAATATCTTGTTAACCGTTATTACAGGTTAAATAATATTGATACGAAAATCATTTATCGGTTGACCATAGCATCTACTACCGCAAGCCTTAGCAACAGCAATTGTGCTTATGTCGCTACTTCACCCAAAATTGTATTTGCTGTGAATTGTAATATCGTATTGCCAACCAGTATTGTATTCGGAGGACAGATTCATGACGGATCAGCAATGCTGCAGTGGACGAGCACCAATGAAACTGCCAATATCCGTTATATTGTAGAACGGAGCGATAATGATCAATCACATTTCAGGCCTATTGCCACCATATACGGTCATGCTCCTGAAGGATCGGGAGATGTATATAGTTTTGTTGATCCACAGACAGTCGCAAACCAGGCGTTCTATCGCATTAATATAGCGGTCAACAATTATTATACTTACAGCAAGATTGTTTTATTGAGTAATACAGCAATTATTTTTGATATCAGATCCCTTGTCAATCCATTTAACAATATGCTTTCATTTGATATGATCGTTCCTGAAAATCAGATGGCCAGTTTTGTAATGAATGATGCTTTGGGAAGAATCGTCAGGCAGGAAATGCAACCCGTTACCAAGGGATTGAATAGTATCAAAATATATGGTCTGGAAACGATGCCAAGCGGAATGTATGTGTTGCAGGTGCGTTATGCAGATAAAATGATTACAAGACGTGTTGTTAAAAAACTAGAATAATTTTTTTGTAGCAAGCATTATATAAAGGATGCCCTCGTTCCCTGATCAAAAATAAAAATCCCGCTTTCAAGCGGGATTTTTCATGCAGTTGGTTTTGGTTATAAATATTATACCCGAACCGTAATAATTTTCTGAGGAGAGGTTTGCATACTTTGAATGGCGAATATAGTAGAAAATGATTTGTTAAAAAAAATTTATTTTCAGGTTTTTACCAGAGAATTTTTCCCTGGAATGGTTGATTTTAATATTCAACACGAGCCAAAGGATTATATCTGTTATTTTCGCGCATATGTGGGCAGTTTGTAAAAAAGAAATCAGGCAGTTTTTCAGTAGCCTGACAGGTTATATTGCAATTATTGTTTTCCTGTTATTAAGCGGGTTATTACTTTTTGTGTTTACCGACACAAGTATTTTAGATTTTGGGTATGCTACATTAGATAAATTTTTTGAATTGTCGCCGTGGATATTATTATTATTAATTCCTGCCATCACTATGCGCAGTTTATCTGATGAATTCAGAACCGGCACTTTTGAGATCCTTCAAACAAAACCTTTAAGCAACTGGCAGATCGTGCAGGGAAAATATATAGCAAGCCTGCTGGTGATAGCTATCGCATTATTACCTACACTGGTTTATTTTTTTTCCTTACAACAGCTCGCATCACAGGGAGGCATGGATACAGGAGCCACTATCGGCTCATATATCGGACTTTTCTTTTTAGGTGCTGTTTTTGCAGCTATTGGTACATGTTGCAGCAGTTTTTCAAATAATGCTGTAGCGGCTTTTATCGGTGCGGCTTTTGTTTGTTTTTTATTGTATAATGGATTTAATGCTATCAGCAAAATCCCGGTGTTTGCAGCAGGTGCCGATTACTATATTGAAATGCTGGGAATAGATTTTCATTATCACAGCATAAGTCGTGGTATGGTCGACAGCCGCGATCTGATTTATTTTCTTTCTGTAATATTTTTCTTTTTAACCATAACAAAAAGGAATCTTGATAAACACTAAGTAAAAAGACAATGAATAAATTGTTATCCTCGAAATATGGCTTATTATTTTTATTGATCATCATTGTTGTGGTTAACTTTATTGCATCTCGATGGCACTATGGCCTTGACCTCACCGAAGAAAAAAGGTATACATTAAGCAAGCCGGTTAAAAAATTACTCCGCAACCTGGACGAGAAAGTGAATATTGATGTTTTTTTAGCGGGAGATATGCCTGCGGGATTCAGGAAACTGGCAAACACAACAAAAGAATTGCTGGAAAATTTTAAAGAAATCGGGAAAGGCAACATACGGTTTACATTCAAAAAACCTTTTGAAGAATTAAATGATTCTGCAAAAGCAAATCTCATGGATTCATTACAGCAGTTGGGATTAAGCCCCATGAATGTAAAGGCTCAGACCAAGGAAGGTGAAGGGCAGGAAGAACGTTATATTTATCCGGGAGCCATCCTCACATATAAAAATCGTGTGACTGCAGTTGATTTTTTACAAGGTCAGAGCGCTGTAAATGGAATCAATTCGCTGAATAATGCAGAAGCATTGCTGGAATATAAACTGGCAAATGCAATTCATAAAATTACCCTGGATTCTGTTCCTGTTGTTGGTTATTTATTGGGTAATGGGGAACCATTTAATGAAAGTGTATATGATCTTGTTCAAAGAAATCTTAAAAAAAATTATGGCTTTGCCTTTTTGCCTATTGATTCTGTCCAGGTAATTCCTCCGGTATTTAATGCGATCGTGATTGTAAAGCCGGAAAAAAAATTTAATGAAGGGCAAAAACTAAAAATTGATCAATATATTATGCATGGCGGAAAAGTGATGTGGATGATTGATAATTTATATGCGGAAATGGACAGTCTTCAGCGTGCGCAAAATGAATTTGTTGCTTTCGACAGGGGATTGAATCTCGAAGATCAGTTGTTTAAATACGGTGTGCGTATCAACCAGGACCTGGTGCAGGACCTGAACTGTGATAAAACACCTTCCGTTGTTGGTGTCGTTGGAGGCAAACCACAGATTGATTTATTGCCCTGGCCTTATTTTCCATTGTTAAGTAATTACAATGGCCATCCCATCGCTAAAAACCTGGATTATATTTTATCACAATTCCCGAACAGCATTGACACGGTGAAGGCTCCGGGTATCACAAAAACTTTTCTTTTAACGACGCAGGAAACTTCAAGGGCATTGAATACGCCGGCAATCGTTTCATGGAATTCTATTCGGACTGCGGAAGATCTCAAAAAATTCAACAGATCTTTTATTCCCGTGGCCGTTTTGCTGGAAGGGAAATTCAATTCTATATTTTCCAATCGGTTGAGTACTGCGATGAATGATTCACTGAATGCAATCAATCAACCCTTTACTGCACAGAGTGTGAATGATAACAAAATGATTGTTGTTGCAGATGGAGATATTGCAATGAATGCCGTGACGAAACAGGAAGGCAGTTTGCAAATGGGCATGAATCCATATACCAAATATAAATATGCGAATGCTGATTTTATCATGAATTCGATTGAATACCTGGTTGATAATTCAGGCATGCTGGAATTGCGCAGCAAGGATTATACATTGCGCCTTCTTGATAAGAAGAAACTGGATGAAAATAAAACAAAATGGCAATTGATAAATATAGTTTTCCCTGTATTGCTGGTTATAATATGTGGATTTATTTACCAGTATATGAGGAAAAGAAAATATCAACTGGCTTAGTGGAGAGTTGAAAGGTTGATAAGTTTATAGGTTGAAAAGTTGAACGCATCCTTGTCAACCATTCGACCTATCAACTCTTCAACATTTCAACCCTATATTTTACGATCGTGCATTATAAATTCTACATCATTGAATCAATCTCAAATAACATATTTAACTTTTGGTATTGTTTTAGTTCTCGCTGTCTTTTTTGATCTTGGACTTTTAAGCAAAAAGGGAACTGTTTTTACAATAAAAAAGGCATTGTATCAAACCATATTCTGGGTATGCCTGGCATTGGCTTTTTTTGGATTTCTATGGTATGAGAATGGTCATAAAACAGCGCTTGAATACCTGAGCGCTTACCTGATGGAATGGAGCCTGAGCATTGATAATATTTTTGTCTTCATTCTCATTTTTTCTTTTTTTAGCGTGAAAGAAAAATATTATGCACGTGTATTACTCATTGGCATTTTATTAGCAATTATTTTCCGCATATTGTTTATTACAGTAGGTATCGTGTTGGTAAATGAGTTTCATTGGCTCCTGTATGTATTTGGCGGGGTTCTTATTTACACGGGTGTCAGTATGTTTTTTGCAAAAAAAGGGCAACAGGTGAACCTTGATGAGAATCGTATTTACAAATTACTAAAACGATTTTTGCCAATAACAGCGGATGACGGTGGAGGACGCTTCAGCGTAAAAAAAGACGGTAAAAAATTTTATACGAGTATTTTTGTTGTTGTTATTTTATTAGCAACCACCGATATTGTTTTTGCGCTGGATTCCATACCAGCCGTATTTGGAATTACTCAGGATAAAAAAGTTATTTATACTTCAAATATTTTTGCTGTTTTGGGACTGAGATCATTGTTCTTCCTGTTACATGGGGCAGTCAATAAATTCGGTCACCTGCAACAAGGTATCGCAGTGGTTTTAATATTTATCGGATTAAAAATGCTGGCGGAAATATTGAATATACAGCTGTCGGTATTGGTTTCATTGTCGGTTATACTGGGCTGTATAGCAGTTTCCATTATTTATTCCATTTTTGATGAAAAGAAAAAGAATGCTTCTTAAATTATAAATTAGTCATAGTGATATATTCTATCAATCGTATCGCTACTATTGTTCAAGGGCATTTTGCTCAATTTCATCGTGACGATGTGATCGAACATCTTTTGCTGGATAGCAGGCGATTGATTTTTCCCGACACGTCATTGTTTTTTGCCCTTCCCGGGCCAAGGAGAGACGGGCATCTTTTTATCCCTGAATTATATGAAAGAGGTTTGAGAAATTTTATCGTCTATCAGGAGCTTTCTGTTTCAGCATATAAAGATGCGAATATCATCCTGGTTGCCGATACGCTCCGGGCTTTACAGCAATTAACTTCATTTCACCGGCAACAGTTTACTTTTCCTGTAATTGGCATTACCGGCAGTAACGGAAAAACAATTGTAAAAGAATGGCTGAATCAACTTCTGGAGGACGAATACAATATAGTACGAAGCCCAAAAAGCTATAATTCACAGGTGGGCGTGCCATTGAGTATCTGGCAGATAAATGATAAGGATGAATTGGGAATTTTTGAAGCGGGCATTTCTCAAACAGGGGAAATGGAAAACCTGGAAAATATCATCCGGCCTACCATCGGGATTCTTACCAATATCGGCGAAGCTCATAATGAAGGTTTTGAAAATAAACATCAAAAGATATCAGAGAAATTAAAATTATTTAAACAATCAGGTATACTCATCTACTCAAGGAACAATAAGGATATAGATAATGCTGTTTTAAACTGGCAGAAGGGTTTTTTAATTGAAAGCAACAGAGAAAAAATAATATTATTTTCCTGGGGAAAAGGAAATGATAGCATGTTGCGGATTCTTTCAATTCAAAAAAATATCGGCGGCACTTCAATTAACACAGAATATAACGGGCACTCTTTTTCATTCAATATATCGTTCACGGATGATGCTGCTATAGAAAATATCATTACCTGCATTTGCCTGCTTATACATCTAGGCATTGAAGCGCCCTCTATTCAAAACAGGTTGTATCGACTGACACCGATTGCCATGCGCCTCGAATTAAAACATGGCATCAATCATTGCTCGGTTATTAATGACAGTTATAGTGCTGACATGAGCTCACTGAAAATTGCGCTCGATTTTCTTTCCCAGCAACAGCAACATCCGAGGCATACTGTTATTCTCTCGGATATTTTGGAAAGTGGCAAAGGAGAAAAAAAATTGTATAAAGAAATGGCCAGGCTGTTGCAGGAAAAAAAAATCAACCGGCTGATTGCAATCGGCGAAAAAATAAATGCTAATAAAGATGCCTTTGAACAATTGAAAGCAGACGAACTTCTTTTCTACCCCTCAACAGAAAATTTCATAAAGGATTTTAGTCATATTCATTTCAGGGATGAAACTATTTTGATCAAGGGTGCAAGAATGTTCCAGTTTGAAAAGATAGATCGCTTGCTGTCGCAACAGGTGCACCAGACAGTTCTCGAAATCAGCCTGGATGCAATGGCTTATAACCTGAAGCAATATCAACAGCTGTTGCAGCCATCAACAAAGCTGATGGCAATGGTGAAAGCATCCGCATACGGAGCGGGAACTTATGAGATAGCGAGATTACTGCAGTTTCATAAAGTAGATTACCTGGCGGTTGCTTACGTGGATGAAGGTGTTGAGTTGCGCAAGGCTGGTATCAATATGCCCATCATGGTAATGAATACGGATGAAGACAGCCTGGACGCACTCGTACAGTATAGCCTGGAACCTGTTATTTATTCATTTCGGTTATTGGAATCCGTGAATATTTTTTTTAAAAAGGAAGGTATTCGTGAAATACCTGTACATATTGAAATTGAAACAGGGATGAACCGGCTGGGATTTTCAGTAAATGATATTCCTGCATTAATCGCCGGACTGAAATCTTCTTCCTTTAAAATACAAAGCGTGTTCAGCCATCTTGCTGCCAGCGAAGAACAGCAGCAGGACCCGTTCACCCGGCAGCAGGCTTCCTTGTTTCTGCAGGCAGCCGATCAGTTACAGGCTTCAGTTAATTATTTTTTTCTTAAACATATTGCCAATACTGCAGCGATTGTCCGTCATCCTCAATTACAATTGGATATGGTCAGGTTAGGAATTGGATTGTATGGTATCGACAGTGCATTATCACCTCGCTTGGAATTGAAGGAGGTGGCTACATTAAAATCAACCATCGCGCAGATTAAAAACCTGAAAGAAAATGAAACAGTAGGATATAACCGGAAAGGTTTGGCAACCGGCAATATTAAAATGGCGACTATCCGCATCGGTTATGCTGACGGTTATCCCAGAAGCCTGGGAAATGGCATTGGCAAAATGTGGTTGAAAGGGCAGTTGGTACCTACTCTCGGCAGCATTTGCATGGATATGACGATGATCGATATAACAAATGTTGCCGGCGTAACGGAGGGAGATGAGATCATTATTTTTGGAAATGAATTACCTGTTCAGCAACTGGCGCATTGGGCGGGTACAATCCCATATGAAATTTTAACAGGGATTTCGCAACGTGTAAAAAGGATATATTTTGAAGGCGAATAAATCCGAAATTTTAAATCGAAATGAATTTTGCCGGTAATCATGTATCCTGTGTCCTGAATCGTAAATGAAGTATATTTGCCCCTTAATTTTAAAATGAGTATTGTGAAGGCCAGAAATATTTTTTTGATTGTATTGCTGATCATCGTTGCTGATCAGTCACTGAAGCTCTGGGTAAAAACCCATATGCCGCTTAGCCATTCCTGGGATATGTATTATCATACGGCAGTTTCTCCGTACGATAACGGCATAAAAATATTGGGTAATAAATTTCAAATTTATTTCGTAGAAAATGAAGGAATGGCCTGGGGTTGGAAATTTGGTGGAGGGTTTGGGAAAATGGCGCTTACACTTTTTCGGCTAGGTGCCGTTATTTTTGGAGTGTTTTATATCCGCAGCATCATCCAGAAAAAATATCATAAAGGATTTATTATTTGCGCCGCGTTGATTTTTGCAGGAGCATTAGGTAACCTGATAGATAGTATGTTTTATGGGTTAATCTTTGAAGAAAGTACTTTTGATCATGTTGCAAAATTTTTTCCGGCAAAAGGATATGCCAGTTTTTTGCATGGACGTGTTGTAGACATGCTGTATTTCCCGATTGTGCGTACACATTATCCTCAATGGATGCCATTCGTGGGCGGTGATGATTTCGAATTTTTCAGTCCTGTATTTAATATTGCTGATGCATCTATCTCTATTGGAGTAATCGCAATTTTATTGTTCCAAAAAAGATTTTTTAAAAAACACCCCGAAAATCAGCACATAACAGTTGAAACAAATTCAACCGTTGATGATAAGGTCCAGGTGTTATAATAAATGAATATTGAGTGTAGGATTAGGTAGAATGTTCGCATAAGAAAACCAGTTATCATTTAAATGTCCCGTAGGGACATCTGGTCGGTAGAAAAAAATAAGATGACATCTGACGTCCCGTAGGGACGTTTGGTAAATTACCAGGCGTTCCTACGGAACGCACTTCATTCGTAACATTACTCTACCTACCAGCCG
>Ga0137407_10000766_pt1 | contig 21095 bp, 22 predicted proteins | sample CZOMad2_2_16fung_FD_108410 | JGI IMG/M metagenome (GOLD analysis project Ga0137407, IMG submission 108410) | Vadose zone soil fungal communities from Angelo Coast Range Reserve, California, USA - CZOMad2_2_16fungal (Illumina Assembly) | ecosystem: Environmental > Terrestrial > Soil > Vadose... | reverse complement strand
TTCGTCGTGGCGTGCAGAACGAGGTCGGCGCCGAGCTTGAGGGGCGATTGCAGCACCGGCGTCGCGGTCGTGTTGTCGCAGACGTAGCGCGCGCCCGCCCGCCGGGCGATCTCGCCGACCGCCGCGATGTCGGTGATCTTCCACAGCGGGTTCGACGGCGTCTCCACCCAGACCAGGCGCGTGTCGGCCCGCATCGCGGCGCGGACGGCGTCGACGTCGGTCATGTCCACGAACGTCGTGTCGAGCTTCCACCGGGCGAACGTCTCGTGCAGCAGCCGCGAGGTCCCGTGGTAGGCGTCGATCGGCGCGACCACGTGATCGCCCGGCTCGAGCGACAGAAAGATCGCCGCGGTCGCCGCCGAGGCCGAGGCGAAGGCGGCCGCCGCCGCGCCGCCCTCCAGCGCGGCGAGACATTCCTCGAGCGCCTCGCGGTTGGGATTACTGCTGCGCGAGTAGAGAAACCCGCGGGGATACGAGCCGTCGGGATCGCGCTCGAACGTCGTGGAAGGATGGATCGGCTGTGTCACCGCGCCGGTTCCGGGATCGACGTGCGTGCCGGCGTGGACCGCGACGGTTTCGATCCTCATCTCAGTCACCTCCCCTGACCCTCTGCCCCCTGGGATCGTACAGCGGCTCGCGGCTGACGGTGGCGGTGACCGGATCGCCGAAGAGCTCGATCGCCAGACGGGTCCCCGGCGCGGACGACGCCACGGGGACATAGCCATACGCGATCGACGCGCCCACCGTGTAGCCGTAGCCGCCGCTCGTCACGCGGCCGATCGTTTGCCCGTCGGCCTGGATCGGCTCCCCGCCGATGACGACCGAGGCCGGATCGGCCATGGTGAGGCAGACGAGCTTGGTCGCGAGGCCCTCCGCCTTCTGTTTCACGAGCGCCTCGCGGCCGATGAAATCGCCCTTGTCGAGCCTGACGCAGAACCCCAGACCCGCCTCCCACGGCGTGTGCTCGGGCGTGACTTCGGCGCTCCAGTACCGGTAGCCCTTTTCGAGCCGGAGTGAGTCGATCGCCCGGTATCCGGCGGCGAGCATGCCGACCGGACTTCCGGCGGCCCAGAGAGCGTCCCACACCGCGAGCCCGTCGGCCATCGGCGTGTAGAGCTCCCAGCCGAGCTCACCGACGTACGTGACGCGAAGCGCGAGGACATTTGCTTTGCCAATCGTGAGAGGCCGCGCGCTCATGTAGGGAAACGCGGCGTCGGAGACGTCCTCGCGCGTCGCGCGCGTGAGGATCTCGCGCGCCTGCGGTCCGAAGAGGCCGAAACAGGCATAGAGCTGGGTCAGATCGTCGACCTGGACGGCGTGGTCGTCCGCCGCGTGCGACCGTACCCATGCGAGGTCGTGGAGCCCGAAGGCGCTTCCGGTCACGAGCATGAAGCGGTCTTGACCGAGACGCGTGACGGTCAGATCGCACTCGATGCCGCCTCGGTCGTTGAGGAGCTGCGTGTACGTGACGGCGCCCACGGGCTTGTCGACATCGTTGTCGGCCAGACGCTGGAGCAGGCTCATCGCCCCACCACCCGACACCTCGAGCTTGCTGAACGAGGTCTCGTCGAAGAGCGCGGCGCCCTCGCGAGCGGCGCGGTGCTCGGCTTCGATCGCCGTCGACCAATGGCGCGCCGACCAGCCGCGCGGCGCCCAGGTTCGCGGCGATCGGGCGGCGTTCACCTCGAGCCAGTTCGGCCGCTCCCAGCCCGCCTTCTCGCCGAAGGCGGCGCCGAGCGCCTCGATCCGCACGTGGGCGGGCGAGCGCTTGAGCCCGCGGCCCGCTCGGCGCTCCTCGGCCGGATAGTGAATGTCGTAGTACGTGGAATACGTCTCGACCGCCTGGGCGCGGGCGTAGTCGCGATCACCGTAGTGAGCGCCGAAGCGGCGTAGGTCCATCCGCCAGACGTCGATCGACGGGCGTCCCTCGAGAATCCACTCGGCCATGACCTGGCCGACGCCGCCGGCGCCCGCGATCCCGTGGGCACAGAATCCTGTGGCCACGAAGAAGCCGCCGACGTCGGGCGCCTCGCCGAGGATGAACTCGCCGTCCGGCGTGAACGCTTCGGGGCCGTTGATCAGCGTGATGACCTCGGCCCGGCCGATCGCCGGCACGCGCGAGGTCGCCTGCTCCATCATGTCGCCGAACCGCTCCCAGTCTGGCGCCAGGAGCTTGTGGGTGAAGTCTCGCGGGATCCCGTCGAGTCCCCAGGGCGCGGGCGAACGCTCGTAGCCGCCCATGAGGAGTCCCCCGACTTCCTCCCGAAAGTAGACGAGCCGGTCGGGATCCCGCATCGTCGGGATGTCACGGGTCACGCCGTCGATCGGCTTGGTGACCAAATACTGGTGCGCCATCGGGATCACCGGCACGGTGAGCCCGACCATGCGGCCGATCTCGTGCGACCAGATCCCACCCGCGTTGACGACCACCTCACACCCCACGGTGCCCTCGTCGGTTTCGACACCCGCGATACGGCGCCGGTCGACCTTGATGCCGCGTACGTTCACGCCGGTCCGGATCGCCACCCCGCGCTGTCGGGCGCCGGCCGCCAGCGCGCCGGCGAGCGATGCCGGGTCGATCCGGCCGTCGGTCGCCAGATAGGCGGCGCCCTCGACGCCCGCGGCGCTCATCAGAGGGAAGAGGTCGTGCGCCTCCGAGGCCGAGATCAGCGTGAGCGGCAACCCGAAGGTGCGCGCCCAGCCGACCTGGCGCCGAAGCTCGAGCAGCCGCTGCTTCGACGAGGCCAGTCGCAGGCTGCCCACCTGGCGCCAGCCGGGATCGAGCCCGGTGTCGTCACGGAGCCGTCGATAGAGCTCGACGCTCGCCATGTTGATGCGGGTCAGCGCGATGGTCGAGCGCAGCTGGCCGACGAGGCCCGCCGAGTGGAAGGTGGATCCGCCCGTCAGCTCGCCGCGGTCGAGCACCAGCACGTCGCGGCAGCCCGCGACCGCCAGGTGGTAGGCGATGCTGCAGCCGGCGACGCCGCCGCCGATGATGACGACGCGGACGGGATCGATGGGCGGGGGCTCGCTATCCGGCGGTGAAGCCGCCGTCGACGACCAGCTCCGCGCCCGTCATGAAGGAGGATTCGTCGCTCGCCAGGAACAGCGCGACGTAGGCGATCTCGCGCGGCTGCGCGATCCGGCCCAGTGGGATGCCGGTCTCGAACTCCTTGCGGATCGCGTCGGTCAGATACGGCGCCTGCAGCGGCGTGTCGACGATCCCGGGGTGGATCACGTTGCAGCGGATCTGGTCGCGCGCGAACTGGATCGCCAGCGACTTGGTCAGCGAGATCAAGGCCCCCTTCGCCGCGGTGTACGCGTCCTGCGCCCGCGTGAAGCCGGCGAGCGCGGAGACCGAGCCCATGTTGATGATCGAGCCGCCGCCGGCGCGCTGCAGATGCGGGATCCCGTGCTTGGTCACCCAGAACACCGACTTGAGATTGATGGCCATGACGCGGTCCCACCAGCGCTCGTCGGTCTCGAGCACGGAGCGATCGCGATCCTTCCACAGGACGCCGGCGTTGTTGTGCAGGACGTGGAGCGCGCCGAAGCGGCGCACCCCTTCTTCGACCATCCGCTGCACGTCCGCCTCGATCGCGACGTCGCCGGTGACCGCGACCGCCTGGCCGCCGGCCTTCTCCACCCGCGCGACCGTCCCCTTCGCCGCCTCCGCGTCGATGTCGGCCACGACGATCCGCGCGCCTTCCTCGGCGAAGAGCGCGGCTGTCTCGCGCCCCATGCCCATGCCCGCGCCGGTGATGAGCGCGACCTTGCCGTTGAGTCGCCCGCTCATCGCCCGCTTCCCGAACCACGCACCTCGGCGAGACTCGCCGCGAAGGCCTCCACCACGCCCTGCATGTCCGCCGGGCTGAGCGTGCCCATGTTGGACACGCGGAACGCGTACTTCCGGATCTCGCCCTGCCCGGCGTAGATGATGTAGCTCCGCCGCTTCATGGCGTCGTGGAGTGGGTCATACGCGACGCCGGGCGGAAGCTTGAACGTCGTGAGGATGCTCGAGCGCGCGCCCTCCGGCACGAGCATCTCGAAGCCGAGCGCGGTCATGCCCCGGCGCAGCACGCGCGCGTTCTCAGCGTAGCGGGCGATGCGCTCGCTCACGCCCTCCTTCTCGAGCTCTTTCAGCGCCTGGCGCATCGCGTGGAGCACCTGGACCGCGGGCGTGAAGGGCGTGTTGTCCTGCTCCTGCGTGACGTAGTGGTTCGCGAGATCGAGATACACGCTGCGCGGCGGCCGGCCGCGAAGCGCGTCGAGTGCCTGCCGCCGGGCCAGGACGAACGAGATCCCGGGCACGCCCTGCAGGCACTTGTTCGCGCTCGCCATCACGAAGTCGATCCCGTCCTGGGTGACGTCGAGCGGCTCACCGAAGAGCGAGCTCATCGCGTCGACCAGCACCCGCCGCCCTTCCGCCGCGGCCGCCCGGGCGATGTCGGCGACGGGGTTGAGCACACCCATCGTGGTCTCGTGGTGCACCACGGCGACGTGGCTCAGCTGGGGCTCGGCGCGCAACGCCGCGCGCACGTCGTCCGGACGAGCCGCCGTGGCGACGTCGTAGGACAGCGCGCGAGTGGGAATCCCGTGCGCGCGCGCGATTTTCAAGAGACGGTCACCGTAGACACCGTTGTCGACGACGAGGAGCCCGCCGTCGGCCGGCACGGCGCAGCACACGGCCGCCTCGACGGCCGCGGTGCCCGAGCCGGTGAAGAGGACGGCGGCGAAGCCGTCGCCGCCCCCGGCCAGCCGCACCAGGCGCTCGCGGCAGTCGCGCATCACCTCGAAGAACTCCGGCTCGCGATGGCAGAGGTCGGGGGTCACGAGGGCCTCGCGAACCTCGCGGCTCGTGTTGGCCGGGCCCGGGTTGAGCAGGATCCACTCTCGGTCGCTCACGCTCGCTAGATCCTCTCGAAGTTGCGCGCCAGCTCCCAGTCGGTGACGACCTGGTCGAACGCCTGCTGTTCCAGCCGCGCGGCGTGCAAGTAGTGGTCGACGACACGGTCGCCGAAGGCCGTGCGCGCGACCTTCGAGCGCTCGAGCTCGGCGATCGCCTCGCGAAGGGTTTTGGGCACCTGGGGCAAGGTCGCGTCCTCGTAGGCATTGCCCTCGTAGGGCTTGGGCGGCTTCAGGCGGCTCGCGACGCCGTGAAGCCCCGCGGCGATCGTCGCCGCGAACGCGAGATAGGGATTGGCGTCGGCGCCGGGAATGCGATTCTCGACGCGGAAGCCCGCGCCCTCCCCGCAGAGCCGGAAGCCGCACGTGCGATTGTCCCAGCCCGCCACGATTCGCGTCGGCGCGAACGATCCGGACTGGTAGCGCTTGTACGAATTCACACCCGGCGCGTAGAAGCACGAAAACTCCCGCGCCATCGCCATCTGGCCCGCGAGCCACTGGCCGAAGAGCGGCGTGCTGGTCGTCTTGGCGCCGCGCCCCGCGGCCGCGAACAGGGGCTTGCGCCCGGCCTTGTCCCAGAGTGAGGAGTGCAGATGGAACGAGGAGCCCGCGGCGGTCATGTCGTACTTGGCCATGAACGTGATCGCCGTACTGTGCAGGTGCGCGATCTCCTTCGCGCCGTGCTTGTAGAGCGCGGTGCGATCGGCCATCTCGAGCGCCTCGGCGTAACGGAGGTTGATCTCCTCCTGGCCCCGCCCCCACTCGCCCTTGGAAGTCTCGACCGGGACGTCCGCGCTCTCCATGCCGTTGCGGATCGCCCGGATCAGCGGCTCCTCCTTCGAGGTCTGTAATATGTGGTAGTCCTCGAGGTACCCCGATACCGGCGTGAGGTCGTGGTGGCGCTTGCGGCGCGCCTCCTCGAACGATTCCTTGAAGCAGTAGAGCTCGAGCTCGGCCGCGGTCTTGACGACGTAGCCGAGCGCCGCCGCCCGGTCGATCTGCCGCTTGAGGATCCAGCGCGGCGCTTCCTCGATGGGCTCGCCCTCTTCGGTGAAGACGTCGCAGAAGACGAGCGCCGTCTTCGGCAGCCACGGGATGAGCCGCGCGGTCGTGAGATCAGGGACCAACTTCATGTCCCCGTACCCGCGCTCCCACGAGGTGAGCTTGAAGCCCGGGAGCGGCTCCATCTCCATGTCGACGGTGAAGAGATAGATGCAGGCGTGGGCGCCGTCGTCGATCACGTGATCGAGGAAGTAGCGGCCCACGACCCGCTTGCCCATGAGGCGGCCGAACGCGTCGGGGAACACGGTCAGGACGGTGTCGACGTCGCCTTTCTCGATGAGCTGCGCGAGTCGCTTGCGATCGAGCCGTCCCGGCATCACGCGGATAGTAGCGTACCGGCCCGGTTGGTGTCACGCCGCGGCGGTGGCGCTCCCGGCCCTTTTCGCCTAGCGAACCGCGACCAGCGGGCTGATCGGCGGCGGGATCAGTAGCACCATCAGGACGAGGCAGACGACGCCCACGACGCGCCGGCCCCGCGAGATCGGGGACAGATCGTCGAGCGGCGGGCTGTGGTGGAAGCCCACGAGCAGCGAGATCACGCCGGCCCAGACGAACCAGTTGAGCGACGTCGCGAGCGCCGAGACGACGTCGCCTCCCGGAGCCCGCAGGGTCCAGAAGAAGGACGCGGCGCCGAAGAGCAGGAGCCCCACGACCGTCGCCTTCCCGATCGCGCGGTGACGCCGGCCAAAGAGCGCGTACGCGATCCGTCCGCCGTCGAGCTGGCCCACCGGAAAGAGGTTCAGTGCCGTCACCAGGAAGCCGGCCCAGGCCGCGTCGGCCATCGGGTGCGTGAACAGCATGTATCCCGGCGGAATGTGGCCGAAGCGGAGATACGAGAGCGCCCACGTGAGGAACGAGTCGCCGAACGCCAGATACCCGCCCGGCGGCACCGGGACGACCGAGGACCACGCGAAGCCGAGCAGACCCGCCGGCAGCGCGACGGCCAGCCCGGCCAGCGGTCCGGCCGCGGCGATGTCGAAGAGCGAGTTGCGGTCGCGCGCCGGGGATCGCATGAGGATGATCGCCCCGAGCGTGCCGAATAGAAACGGCGCCGGGATGAAGTACGGCAGGCTCACCGAGACGCGATAGTGACGGGCCGTGAAGTAGTGGCCGAGCTCGTGCACGCCCAGGATCGCGAGCAAGGTGGCGGCGAACGGCGCCCCGGCCAGGAACCGCGCCGCGGATGGATCCGTGCGCAGCGCGTCGAATGTCGGCGATCCGACGAACGACAGCCCGGCGACGAGCGTCGAGATGCAGGTCAAGACGAACAGGGCCACGTTCACGCCGATCCGCCAGCGCGTCACCGTCTCGGTGAGCGGCAGCGCCTGGAGGGCGACCAGCCCCGCGTCCTCTCGCAGGTACGGCGTGTAACCGAGGGGCCGGAAGCGGTCGATCAAGAGGTCGAGCGCCCGGGCGGGCTCGGTCGTCAGCTCGCCCCGAAAGACGACGATGCCGCCGCGGATCTGCCGATCCCGCACGGCCAGGACGTCGTCGACATTCCGCCGCAGTCGATCCTCGATGACGAGCATCTCGTCCGGCGGGGGCGGCGGCGGGAGACGGCGCGCGCGAATCGGCCACCAGCGCATGGCCTCAGGCTACCACGCGGCCAGACGGCCGATGACCCGGCGCACCTCGTCGAGCCCGCCCTCGCGATAGATCACGCCGAGCACGGCCTCGAGCGCCGAGGCCAGGATCGAGTCGCGCGCGCGCCCGCCCGACTGGTCTTCGCCGCGGCCCAGGCGCAGCAGCGCTCCGAGCTCGAGGGAGACCGCCCAGCGCGCCAGGTGCCCGCCGGTAACCAGCTCGGCGCGCCGGGCCGTGAGCTCGCCCACCGTGGCCGCCGGGTCCTCGGCGATCACGCGATCGGCGACGACGAGGCCGAGCGCCGCGTCACCCAGAAAGGCGAGCCGAGCGTGATCGGCCGCGGGCGGCTGCTCGTTGGCGAACGAGGCGTGCGTCAGCGCCTCTTCGAGGAGGAGCGGGTCACGAAACCGGTAGCCGAGCCGTCGTTCCAGCTCGGCGACGTGGAGCGGATCCACCTACCCGAGGTAGGTGCGGAAGGCCAGCGTGGCGTTCGTGCCGCCGAAGCCGAACGCGTTCGAGAGCGCCACCTCGACGTCCTGCTTGCGCGCCTGGTTGGGGACGTAGTCGAGATCGCAGTCGGGATCGGGCGTTTCGTAGTTGATCGTCGGGGGCAGCACGCCGTGGTGGAGCGCCAGCACGGTCGCGATCGCCTCGACGCCGCCGGCGGCGCCCAGGAGGTGCCCCGTCATCGATTTCGTCGAGGAGACGGCCAGGCGCCGCGCGTGCTCGCCGAAGACACGCTTGATCGCGAGCGTCTCGAACTTGTCGTTGTACGGCGTCGACGTCCCGTGCGCGTTGATGTAGCCGACCGCGGAGACGTCCAGCCCGGCGTCGCGCAGGGCCAGGGTCATCGCCCGCATCGCGCCGTCACCCTCCGGATCGGGCGCCGTCATGTGGTGGGCGTCGCCGGTCATCCCGTAGCCGACGATCTCGGCATAGATGCGCGCGTCGCGCGCGAGCGCGTGCTCGAGCGTCTCCAGCACCACGATGCCGGACCCCTCGCCGCACACGAAGCCGTCACGGGTGGCGTCGAAGGGTCGCATGGCCTTCGTCGGCTCGTCGTTGCGGGTGGACATGGCCTTCATGGAGCAGAAGCCCGCGATCGTGAGCGGGATGATGATGGCCTCGGACCCGCCGGCGATCATCACGTCGGCATCACCACGCTGGAGGATCTTGAAGGAGTCGCCGATCGCGTGGTTGCCGGTGGCGCACGCCGTGACCACCGAGGAGTTCGGTCCCTTGGCGCCGAAGCGGATCGACACGAGCCCGGACGCCATGTTCGCGATGATCATCGGAATGAAGAAGGGCGAGACCCGGTCGGGGCCCTTCTCCAGAAGGTTCCGGTGCGACTCGAGCAAGGTCGAAATGCCGCCGATGCCCGAACCGATCAGAACCCCGAATCGCGAGCCGTCGACCTTACCCGTATCGAGCGCCGCGTCCTGGACGGCCAGGACGGCGGCCGCCACCGCATACTGGAGATACGGATCGAGCCGCCGCGCTTCCTTCTTGTCGACGAAGTTCAGCGGATCGAAGTTCCGTACCTCACCGGCGATGCGCGTCGGGTAGCCTTCCGTATCGAACTTCGTGATCGGCCCCACACCCGATCGTCCCTGCACGAGCGAGGACCAGAACTCGTCCGCGGTATTGCCGACCGGCGAGAGCGCCCCGAGCCCTGTGACGACGACCCGTCGGGTGCTCACCGTCTACGAGTTGTCCTTGATGTACTGGACCGCGTCGCCGACGGTCACGATCTTCTCGGCGTCCTCGTCGGGGATCTGGATGTCGAAGTGCTCCTCGAGGGCCATCACCAGCTCGACCGTGTCGAGGGAATCGGCGCCCAGATCTTCGATGAACTTCGCCGCCGGGGTGACGTCGTCCTCCTCCACCCCGAGCTGCTCGACGATGATCTCCTTCACCTTCTCATCCACTGACTTCGCCATGAACCCGTTACCTCCACGGAAAGGATGAGTTACATGTAAAGTCCGCCGTTGACGTGGAAGACCTGACCCGTGACGTAGGTCGCCCCGTCTCCGGCGAGGAATCGTACCATCTCGGCCACTTCACGAGCCGTTCCGCTGCGCTTGAGCGGCACCTGGGCGAGCAGGGCTTCTCGTGCGGTCGCCGACAGATCTTTGGTCATGTCGGTCTCGATGAGCCCGGGGGCCACGGCATTCACGAGAATCGACCAGTGCGCGAGCTCACGGGCCGCCGCCTTGGTGAACCCGATGAGCCCGGCCTTCGCCGCGGAGTAGTTCACCTGACCGGCGTTGCCCATCGCGCCCGAAGTCGACGTGATGTTGATGACGCGACCGCCGCTCTTCTGTCTGACCAGCGCCTTGCTCACCGCGCGCGTCATCAGAAACGCGCTGCGGAGGTTCACCTCGATGACGCGATCCCAGTCTTCGTCCGTCATGCGTACGAGCAGCTGATCGCGCGTGACGCCGGCGTTGTTGATGAGGACGTCGATCCGCCCAAAATGCTGGCGCGTCGTGCTGACGAGCCGCTCGCAATCCTCGCGGTTCGCCGCGTCCGCGACGACCCCCAGCACCGCCCGCCCCTGCGCTTCCCAGTCGCGAACGGTGCGCTGTAAACGCTCGCCGTCGCGTCCCGAGACTACCACGGCCGCGCCGTCCTCGGCCAGCCGGCCGCCGACTTCCGCGCCGATTCCGCGGCTACCGCCGGTGACGATCGCGACCTTGCCGTCGAGCGGGCCCTTCATGGGGTCTTGGCCGCCGCGAGCGCCTTCTCCAGACCGCCGGGATCCTCGATCGACTGCCCGCGCGCGCCGTTGACGATGCGCCGGAGCAACCCCGAGAGCACACGGCCCGGCCCCACCTCGACGAACGCGGTCGCGCCCTCCGAAGCCAGACGCTGAACGCACTCGGTCCAGCGCACGGGGCTCGCGACCTGACGCAGGAGGAAAGGCCGGACGTCTTCGGCCTGGCGAGTGACCCCGGCGTCGACGTTTCGAACGACCGGCACCTTCGGATCGGCTACCTGGGCCGCCTCGAGCTCGGGCGCGAGCCGGGCGCCGGCCGGCGCCATCAAGGAACAGTGGAACGGCGCGCTCACCGGAAGCATCACGCTCATCTTCCCGCCGCGCTCGGTGGCGAGCGCGACGGCGCGCTCCACCGCGGTGCGGTGGCCGGCGATCACGATCTGGAGCGCCGAGTTCACGTTCGCGATCTCGACCACCTCGTCCCGGGCGGCGTCCGCGCACACTTGCTCGACCGCCGCGAGCTCGATGCCCATGATGGCCGCCATCGCGCCGGTGCCGACCGGCACGGCCTCTTGCATGAACTCCCCGCGCCTGCGCACGATGCGGACGGCGTCGGAGAAGCGGAGCGCGCCGGCGACGACGAGCGCGGTGTACTCGCCGAGGCTGTGGCCGGCGGCCAGCGCGGGCTTGAGACCGCGCTCGGCGCAGGCGGTCGCCGCCGCCACCGACGCGGTCAGGACCGCGGGCTGCGTGTTGGCGGTCAGCGCCAGCTCGGCCTCGGGCCCCTCGAACACGAGCCGAGCGAGGTCGAAGCCGAGCGCTTCGTTGGCCTCCTCGAAGATCGCCTTGGCGCCGGTCGAGCTCTCGTAGAACCCCTTGCCCATCCCGACCGCCTGAGAGCCCTGCCCGGGAAAGAGAAACGCCGTGGTCATTGGAGCGGGTGCCTTGAGGCCGAATTCACGCTGTCCCTGATGGCGGTCACCAGCGCATCAACGCCGCGCCCCAGGCGAAGCCGCCGCCGAGGGCGACGATGAGAACCAGATCTCCCCGTTTCAGCCGACCCGCGGCGATGGCCTCCTCGAGCGCGACGTACACCGACGCGGCGCCGGTGTTGCCGTACCGATCGACGTTGACGAACACGCGGTCCATCGGCAGGTCGACTCGCTTGGCCGCAGCCTCGATGATGCGGAGGTTCGCCTGGTGCGGGATGAACAGGTTCACGTCGGCCGCGGTGAACCCGTTGCGCGCCAGGATACGCTCGGCGCAGTCGACGAACAGGCGGACCGCCACCTTGAAGACCTCGTTGCCCTTCATCTTGGCGTAGTGCATCCGCGCCTCGACGGTCTCCTTGGTCGCCGGATGACGCGAGCCACCTCCCGGCATGTACAGCAGGTCCCAGTACTGCCCGTCGGAGTAGAGATCGAAGTCGATGATCCCGCGCTCGTCGTCGGACGCCTCGAGCACCGCCGCGCCCGCGGCGTCGGCGAGCAGCACGCACGTCCCCCGGTCGGTGAAATCGGTGATCCGCGAGAGGGTCTCGGCCCCGATGCACAGCACGCGCCGGTACTTGCCGGTCTGGATGAATTGAGAGCCGATCGACAGGCTGTAGATCGAGCCCGCGCACGCCGCCAGCATGTCCACGGAGCCGGCACGTCGGCAGCCGAGCCGGTGCTGGACGATGTTGCCGACCGTCGGAAAGATCATGTCCGGGGAGGTCGTCCCGACCGCGATGAACTCGACGTCTTCCGGCAGGAGGTTCGCCCGTTCGAGCGCCTGCTGCGCCGCGCGCACGGCCAGATCGGACGTGGCCTCGTTCTCGTCGACGATACGCCGCTCGCGGATGCCGGTCCGCTGCACGATCCACTCGTCGTTCGTGTCGACCATCTTCTCGAGATCGGCGTTGGTCAGAATCCGCTTGGGGAGGAACGCGCCGACCCCCGTGATCCTCGCTCGCGTCATTCGCGTCCCCCTTCTCGCCCGCCCCGCGCCACCTCGGCCTCCAGCGCGGCTTTGATGTGCTCGTTGAGTCCGGCGCTCGCCCATTCTTGCGCCACGCGCACCGCGTTCTTGATGGCCTTCACCGGTGATGCACCGTGACAGATGATGGCGGCGCCGTCAATGCCGAGCAGCGGCGCGCCGCCCATTTCGGTGTAATCGATTCGGCGGCGGAATCGCTCGAACGCCGGCATCGCCAGCTTCGCGCCGATCTTCGACCGCGCGTCCCGCATGAGCTCTTCCTTGATCATGGCCCCGATCATTTCGGCCAGGCTCTCGGAGATCTTCAGCGCGACGTTGCCGGTGAAGCCGTCGGTGACGACGACGTCGCACCGGCCGTTGTAGATGTCGCGCCCTTCCACGTTGCCCACGAAGTTCAGCGACGACTCGCGCAGCTGCTCGTACGCCTCCTTCGTGAGCTCGTTGCCCTTGCCCTCTTCCTCGCCGACCGAGAGCAGCCCCACGCGCGGGCTGTCGAGCCCGAGGATGTCGCGCGCGTAGACGTGACCCATGACGGCGAACTGCAGGAGATGCTCGGCCTTGGGATTGACGTTCGCGCCGGCGTCGAGGAGGATCGTGAACTTGCGGAGATTCGGCAGCACTGCCGCGATCGCCGGGCGGTCCACGCCGGGGAGGACCCCGATGACGAACATCGCGATGGCCATCGCGGCGCCGGTATTGCCCGCCGAGATGAAGGCGGCCGCCTTTTCCTCCTTGACGATCTGGGCGGCGACGCGCAAGGACGAGTCACGCTTGCGCCGGAGCGCCTGCGACGGGCTCTCGGCCATTCCGACGACCTGCGAGGCGTGGCGGATCTCGAGCGGGAGGCTCTCGGCTTCCAGCCGAACGACTTCGCGGTGGATGGCCGACCGGTCACCGACGAGGATGACGGAGGCGCCGAACTCCCGGACGGCGGCCACCGCACCCTCGACCACGACGCGGGGACCGTGGTCGCCTCCCATCGCGTCGACGGCAACCTTCAGGCGGGCCGGCGCACCGTCTCCGTTGGTCATCGGCATGTGGTCGGCGGCGTGAGGAGCCGGCTAGGTCCCCTCGACGGCCACGATCTCCCGCCCCTTGTAGTATCCGCAGTGCGGGCAGACCCGATGCGGCATCTTGGTCTCACGGCACTGCGGACATATCGAGCGCGTCGGCGCCGCGAGCTTGTAGTGCGTGCGGCGCTTGCGGCCGCGCGTTTTCGAATGACGTCGTTTCGGAAGAGGCATCGGATTCTCCTAGTGCGAAAGCCGCGAAGCCAGGTCCTTGAGGGCGGCCAGCCGGGGATCCGGCGGGCGCTCCGGGCACGCGCACTGGACCACATTTCGGTTACCGCCGCAAACCCGACACAGCCCAAGACAGCCTTCGCGGCACAGCGGCTTCATGGGGAGCGCGAGCGTCGTCTCGGCGTCGATCAAGGCGCCGATGTCGACCTCGTCTTTGTCGTAGAAGTCCACGTCGAGGTCGTCGGGGGCCAGTTCGACGTTGTCCGCGGTGGCCGGGCGGGGCACCAGCCGCACGTCCAACGTGGCCGTCACCTCGGCGGGCGAGGGCTCGAGACACCGTCCGCAGGCCTGGGACACCGCCGCTCTGAGCTCCCCGGTCACGAAGACATCCGCCCCGTCACGCTCGAGCTGGAGGTTCACGTCGAGGAGCCGCCAGGCCGAGTCGCGATAGACCGACCCCAGCGCAGTCACGTCGGTGACGCTCAACCCCTCGGCCGGTATATCTGGAACTCTGACGATCATGCCTTCTAACTCTTCGTGAACAAACGAGTTTTTGTTCAATTCGGGTCAGTATATCGGCCGTTATGCCTGCAAGTCAAGGCATTTGACCACAATAGGGCGTGATTTGACCGGTCTAGGGGCCTCTGCTAGGCTTCGACTATGTCAAACGTGTTCAAGACCGGGCTACTGTTGGCCGTCCTGACAGTGATGCTCGTTTTAATCGGCGGCGCGATCGGCGGCCGTCAAGGCATGCTGATCGCCTTTTTTGTCGCCGTCGCCATGAACTTCGTCAGCTATTGGTTCTCGGACAAGATGGTGCTCGCGGCGTACGGGGCTCAGCCGATCGAGGAGGCTTCGGCACCCCGCCTCTACGCGATCGTGCACCGTCTGGCCACGCGCGCCGGGATCCCGATGCCCCGCGTCTACCTGATTCCGAGCGAGACGCCCAACGCGTTCGCCACGGGCCGCAACCCGGAGCACGCGGTCGTCGCCGTCACCGAGGGGATGATGCGGATCCTCGACGAGGAAGAGCTCGAGGGTGTTCTGGCGCACGAGCTCTCGCACGTGAAGAACCGCGACGTCTTGATCTCGACGATCGCCGCGACCCTCGCCGGCGCCATCACCTACCTCGCGCACATGGCCCAGTTTGCGGCCATGTTCGGTGGGCGCAGCCGCGACGACGAGGAAGGCGGATCGAACCCGATCGCGATGATCCTCCTGGCGATCCTGGCGCCGATCGCCGCCCTGCTCGTTCAGATGGCGGTCTCCCGTTCGCGCGAGTTTCAGGCCGACGCGACCGGCGCGAAAGTCGCCGGGCGACCGTGGGGTCTGATGAAGGCCCTCGAGAAGCTCCAGATGGCGAACCAGGCGGTGCCGATGGCGAACGCGACACCCGCGACTGCCCATCTCTTCATCGTGAATCCGCTGAGCGGCCAGACGCTGATGCGTCTGTTCTCGACTCACCCGCCCCTCGAGGAGCGCATCGCCCGCCTGCGGGCGATGCGGATCTAGCTCGCCCTTCTCGCGATAGACGCGCGCCGGGGTCGCCCCCGGCGCGCCGTTGTCTTCAGGCCTTGTCCACCATGTAGATGCGCGTGAGCATGTCGGAGTAGATGTTGCCGTCGACGACGAGCTCGCCCTGCCGGTTCTTCTCGATGCCGCGGACGCTCGGCTTCGCGGTCGCGTACCGCACGACCCACGCCACCGGCACGTAGCCGACGTCGTTCTGCATGATCTCCTCGGCCTTCGCGTAGGCCGCGAGGCGCTTCTTCTGGTCGCTGGTGTCGCGGCCCACCTCCAGCTCCTTATCGAACGCGTCGTTGACCCACGCCTGACGCTTGCCGGTCGTCTTCTTGCCGTAGAAGGTGTCGAAGTACTCGTTGTGCGGGTCGGGGTAGTCCATGAACCAGCGGATCCACACGAACTGGAGGTCCTGCTTCCAGAGCCGCTCGCGGAAGACGCGCTGCTCGAGCACTTCGAGCTCGGTCTTCATGTTCAGGTTCTCCAGCAGGACCGACTGGACGGCCTCGGCGAGGGGCTTGCTGCCCAGCGCCTCGTCGCGCAGCGAGAGCGTGATCTTGGGCCAGTTCTTGCCGCCCTCGAACGGCGTGCCCTTGAGCATCGACATCGCCAGCTTCGGGTCGAAGTGCTGCAGGTCGCGCGTCTTCTTGTCGTCGAGCGCGCCGGGGAAGCCCGGTGGGATCATCGCGTGGGCCGGGATCGCAAACCCCTGGCTGACCTTGACGATGTTCTCGCGATCGATCGCGTGCGCCACCGCCTTGCGGACCTTGAGGTTGTCGAACGGGGGCTTGGTGACCTGAGGCAGGAGATACCAGGTGCCAGGGTACGGGAACCGGAAAACCTCCTTCGCGGTCTTCGGGTCGGACTGGAATCGCTTCAGGTCGGCGGTCTGCAGTCGCGTCAGGTCGATCTCGTTGTTCTCGTACGGAAGCACGCCGGAGGCGATCGGGATGATCGGACACGTCACCTTCTCGAGGGTGATGTCCTTGACGCCGAAGAAGTGCTTGTTCTTCTTCAGGACGACCGCCCTGTTGTGCTCCCACGCGTCCAGCACGAAGGGCCCGTTGCAGACGATGTTCGCGGCCTCGGTCCACTTGTCGCCGTGCTTCTCGATCGAGCCGCGGTGACCGGGCAGCGCCGCTTGATACGCCGAGAGCACGGGGAAGTAGCCACGCGGCCCTTCGAGGGTGATCTCGAGAGTCCAGTCGTCCTTCGCTCGGACGCCGACCTGGCTCGCGTCCGTGACCTGCTTCTTGTTGAATGCTTCGCCGTTCTTGATGTCGTAGAGGAAGGAGGCGTACGGCGCCGCGGTGGCAGGATCGAGCTGCCGCTTGAACGAGTACTCGAAATCACGCGCCGAGCACGGCGCGCCGTCGGACCACTTCGAGTCCTTGCGAATCGCGAAGGTCCAGACCGAGCCGTCCTTGTTGGGCGTCACCTTCTCGGCTACGTAGGGAACCGCCTCGAAGTTGACGTTGAACTTCATGAGGCCAGCAAAAAGCTGCGGCGTTCCGCCGCAATAGAGGTCCTTGTTGAAGTCGTGGCTCGAGGGATCCTGCTCGTACCAGCTGCCGCCGCCGAACCGGAGGTGCTGCTCCTTCGCCAGCTTCTCGCCCGGCGCGAGCTTCGGCGCCGCCGAGGCCGGCCGCGCGTTGAAGCCCGCCGCGCCCATCGTCGCCAGGCCCGCGGCGATCCTCAGGAAATCGCGCCGGCCGACGCCGAGGGCGGCGAGACGCGTGGCCAGGAGCTCCATCTGGCTGTCGGAGATTCGAGGAACTCGCATGAGCGGGTCTCCTTGCTATTTCAGTTTGGGGTCCAGCGCGTCCCTGACGCCGTCACCGAAGAACGTGAACGAGAGCATGGTAACCGCGATCGCGATCGACGGAAAAACACAAAGGTGCCAGTAGGACCGGATGTATTGCTGCCCCTCGCCTACCATCTGGCCCCACGACGGCGTCGGCGGGTTGATCCCGACGCCGATGAACGAGAGCGCGGCCTCGGTGAAGATCGCCTCCGGGATCCCGAAGGTGACCGCGACGACGATCGGCGTCAGCGCGTTGGGAAGGATGTGGCGCACGAGCAGGCGGCGGAACCCGGCGCCGAGCGCCCGGGCGCCGTCGACGAACTCCTTCTCCTTGATCGCGAGCACCTGCGCGCGCGTCTGCCGGGCGATGCCGACCCAGCCGGTCAGCCCGATCGCGATGAAGATGTTCGTGAGCCCGGCACCGAGCATCGACATCAAGAGGATCACGAACAGAAGGCGCGGGAACGCGTACATGACGTCGATGAACCGCGTGAGGAACATGTCCGTTCGGCCGCCGACGTAGCCCGACAGCGCGCCGATCGGGACGCCGATCAGGACCACGATCACCTGGGCGCCGAGCCCCACGAGCATCGACACCCGCGCCCCGTAGATCATCCGCGACAGGAGGTCGCGGCCGAGCTGGTCGGTGCCCAGGGGATACTCGCGGGAGGGCGCCTCGTTGAGGCGGCCGAAGTTCGATTTCGTATACGGCAGCGGAGCGAGGAAATCGGCGAAGATCGCGATGAAGCAGAGCAGCGCGATCACCAGGCCGCCGGCTACCGCCAGGCGATTGCGCCTGAGCCGGCGCACACCGTCCCGCCAGAGGCTCGACGAACGGATCCTCGTCTCTTCGACCGGAACGGCCACCGCGATCGCGGCGCGGCTCACCTCAGTACCGGATCCTCGGGTCCAGGACCCCGTAGAGAAGGTCGACGACGAGATTCATGATCGCCAAAAACGCACCGTAGGTCAGCACGACCGCCATGATCATCGGGTAGTCGCGGCCGGTCATCGACAGGACGAAGAAGCGGCCCATGCCGGGCACGCGAAAGATCGACTCGACGAAGAACGAGCCGGTCCCGACCGCGGCGAACATCGGGCCCAGGAGCGTCACCACGGGGATAAAGGCGTTCTTGAGCGCGTGCTTGAAGATGACGGGTATCTCGCCCAGCCCCTTGGCCCTCGCGGTCAACGTGTAGTCGGCGCGGATGACCTCGAGCATGCTGGCACGCGTGAAGCGCGCGATGATCCCCAGCGGGGCCAGCGCGAGCGCGATCGTCGGCAGCACCCAGTTCCGCGGCGAATCCCAGCCGCCGGTCGGGAAGAGCGGCACCACGAACGAGAACAGGATGATGAGGAAGACCGCGAGGACGAAGTTCGGCACGGCGACGCCGACCGTCGCGACGCTCACCGACACGTAGTCCCAGGCTCGGTTCTGGTAGATGGCGGCGAGGATCCCGAGCGTCAGGCCACCGACGACGGCGAGCGCCAGCGCCATCGAGCCGAGCAAGAGCGAGATCGGAAACGTCTGGACGATGATCTCGCTCACCGTCCGCGTCTTGTAGACGAACGAGTTGCCGAAATCCCCCTGCACCGCCTTGCCGATGAAGATGGCGAACTGCTGGTAGAGCGGGCGGTCGAGGCCGTAGTGGGCGGCCAGGTTCTTCTGCGCGTCCGGCGACAGCGGGTTCGCGCCCTCCGCCACCGGATCGAGCGGGCTTCCAGGCGTCGCGTGCATCACCAGGAACGTCACGAGCGCCATCGCCAACAGCGTGGGCACCAACCACAGAACACGCGCCAGCACGAATTGAAACAACCAGATCCTCCGGCGGTCGCACGATCGGCTCGATCGCTTCTATTTGGCACAAGGTCGCCCGACCGAGTCAAGTTCCCGTTTCCTTGACCCTTCCCGGCGGCTGGGCGAGAATTGGGCGGTTTCAGCCATGGCCCCCGAGGCACTCATTCGAGTGGCCGGTCTCCGTAAGACCTTCGGCAACCATCGCGTGCTGGACGGCCTCGACCTCGATGTCCGAGCCGGCGAGGCGGTGGCCGTGCTGGGCGCCAACGGCGCCGGCAAGACGACCTTGCTCAAGGTCCTGGCGACCCTGGTGCGTCCGACGCGCGGCACCGCGACCGTCGCGGGCCACGACTGCGCGAAGGACGCCGAGCTCGTCCGTCGCGAGGTCGGGCTCGTCGCGCACAGCTCCTACGTGTACGAGGATCTGACCGCCGCCGAGAACCTGACGTTCTGGGCGACGCTCGCCGGGCTCAGACCGACCGCCGCCGACCGGGCCGGTGCCCTCGCCGCCGTCGAGCTCGATCGCGCCGCCGACGAGCGCGTGCGCACGTTCTCGGCAGGCATGAAACGACGACTCTCCCTCGCGCGGTTCGTTCTGGCGCGCCCGCGGGTGCTGCTGCTCGACGAGCCCTTCACGGGCCTCGACCAGCGCGCGAAGAAATGGCTCGAGGAGCACCTCGCCTCGTTCAAGGCAGGCGGGGGCGCGATCCTCATGACCACGCACAGCTTCGGCCGCGAGCTCGCCGTCGCCGACCGGATCGCGATTCTCGCGGGCGGCGCCATCGCGCTCGACACCGCGCGCGGCACCCTGTCGGCCGACGACGTGCATCGGCTCTATAGCCTGCACGCGGAGGACGCGCCCTGACGTTCGCGCGGCGGGCTTTCGTCGTGGTCTGGAAGGACCTGCTCGTCGAGCGCCGGTCGAAGGAGACGCTCAATGCGCTCTTCTTCTTCGCGCTGCTGCTCCTGTTCATGTTCCAGTTCGCGCTCGGTCCGGACCGCGAGCGGCTGGCCGGAACCTTGCCCGGCCTGCTCTGGCTGGGGTTCATCCTGAGCGGGCTCCTCGGGCTCGGCCGCACGTTCCTCGTCGAGCGCGAGAACGACTGCTGGGAGGGACTCCTCCTGGCTCCCGGCGACAAGTCTGCGATCTACGTCGGCAAGCTCGCGGGCAACCTGTTGCTGATGCTGGTCATCGAGACGATCCTGCTCGTGCTCTTCGGCTTCTTCTTCAACCTCGACCTCGCGAAGGCGCTGCCGGGCCTCGCCGTCGTGATCGTGCTCGGCACCGTCGCCTTCGCCGCCGTCGGGACGCTCTTCGCGGCGATGACCGCGCAGGTGCGCGCCCGCGAGCTCCTGTTCCCGGTGCTCCTGCTGCCGGTCGAGGCCCCGGTGCTGCTCGCCACCGTCAAGGCGACGGAAGCCGTGCTGCTCGGTGAAACGCTCGGCAGCGTCGCCCACTGGCTCAAGCTCCTCGCGGCAGCGGACGTCGTCTACGTCGCCGTCGGCGTGCTCACGTTCGACTTCGTGATGGAGGGCTAGGCGCAGGTGAGAAGTCTTCTCGGTGGCGTGACGCTCGCCGGGCTCGTGGCGGGCCTCGTGATGGGGTTGGGCATCGCTCCCCGCGAGACGACCCAGGGCAACGTGCAGCGCATCATGTACCTGCACGTGCCGAGCGTCTGGGTGGCCTATCTCGCGTTCGCGGCCGTCCTCGTCGCCTCCATCACCTATCTCGTTCGGCGGGCCGAGGCCGCGGACCGGCTCGCGCACGCTTCGGCGGAGGTGGGCGTGCTCTTCACCGGGCTGACGATCGCCACCGGCTCGATCTGGGGCAAGCCCACGTGGGGCACCTGGTGGACGTGGGACGCGCGGCTCACGACCGTCTCGATCCTGTTCGTCATGTACCTCGGCTACCTCCTGCTCCGCGGGATGATCGACGACCGCGAGCGCGGCGCTCGGTTCGCCGCGGTGCTCGGCATCGTCGCCGCGTTCAATATTCCGCTCGTCCACTTCTCGGTCTACTGGTGGCGCACCCTGCACCAGCCGCCATCGTTGATGAAGCCCGGTCCCGGCACGCTGCCCGGCAGCATCGTCACCGCGCTCCTGGTGAACTTCGCGGCGTTCACCCTCCTCTACGTCTACTTCGTCACGAGGCGCGCCCGCGTGCTCCGACTCGAGGCGGAGGCCGAGGCGTGATGGCCGACAACTGGAGCTTCGTCTTCGCCGCGTACGGCCTCGCGCTCATCGTGCTCGTGGCCTACTGGCGTTTTCTGGTCCGCCGCGAGAAAGAGCTCAGCGAGGGAGACCAAGTCAGAAGGCTGGGATCGGACGTATCAAGGCCGGGATCGGGCGGATCGGAGCCACAAGCAACTGCCCCGAGGGCCCCGTCACCATGAACCAGAGCCGAATGCCGCATCCGACAAGAGCGGGCGTGCGGAGCTTCGTCGCGTCTATCTCAGGCCACCCGCGGTCCAAGCCGGCCTCGAG
>Ga0137407_10000764_pt1 | contig 21099 bp, 18 predicted proteins | sample CZOMad2_2_16fung_FD_108410 | JGI IMG/M metagenome (GOLD analysis project Ga0137407, IMG submission 108410) | Vadose zone soil fungal communities from Angelo Coast Range Reserve, California, USA - CZOMad2_2_16fungal (Illumina Assembly) | ecosystem: Environmental > Terrestrial > Soil > Vadose... | reverse complement strand
TCAAATTAATAATGTGAAACCCGGAACCTACACGCTTGTTGTTGAAGGGCGCCCTCCTTACAGGAGCACATCCAAAAATGGAGTTGTGGTTGTAGATGGACAACCGACAGATGTCGGTACTATTGAAATGCAAAAATAATATCAGCAAACCTGATGAAAAAAAATAAACAGCCCGCACCGAAAGGGAAATCAAAAACTCATTATCAGTCCTCCCGTTCTCCGGATGAAGAAAAATCTGTTGGTTCCCCCAATGCATTTGAAGCGACAGAGCGTCCGCAAAAAGATAGTGAAAGAGAATTGAGTGATGAAGAATTGGATGATTTGATTGATGATGATAATTAAATCGGATCGGGCCTTTAAGTTTTTATTTTACCTGGCAATAAGAAATTGTTCAAATTTAATTTCGTCTTCTTCTTCGGTAATTATAATATTGGAAACGATCGCACCTCTTGGGCCTTTGCGACACCATGCAATAAATTCATTGATTGATTCACGGGTCCCATTGGCCACTATTTGCACCTGGCCGTTTGAAGTGTTTTTTACCCATCCACGGATACCTAACGCATCTGCTTTTTCTTTGGCGCTTGCCCTGAAAAAAACACCCTGCACTTTACCGCTAATGTTTACATGTACTGTCATAAAAAAGCTAAGATAAGTATGCTTCATGTGATAAAAAAAACATGAACAATTCAGTAGTGTCTCAGTTTCGGATTTCTTTACCACATAGTCACATAGGAACATAGATTCTCACTATAGAAAACTATCTAAAAACCTATGTTCCTATGTGACTATGTGGTAAAGAAATCCGAAACTGAGACACTACCAACAATTCAGCGTTTTCTCTTTAAAAAAATATTTTTTGTTATAGAAAAAAATCAATAAGGTAAAACTACGCGGGGCTTATACGAATGCTTTGGGGAATAACTGCATCGAATATACCTTGCATGAATATGCGCATTTATATAATTTTGAGGAATACATACCCCAGCATAGCAACCCCTAAGCAGGTTTTAAACGTATTTAAAATTGGCACCAAATAGGAGGTTTTATATAAACTTCTGATCCTATGTTAAAAATAATGATCGTTGAAGATGATTTGGACCTGTTGCATGGATTGCGATTTTTACTACAGGCTTATAATTGCAAAATTTGTCCCTTATCTGATGCGGATGAAATTGTGAAAACGACTGTCTTACTTCAGCCGGATCTTATCCTGCTGGATATTAAACTGGAACATGGTAACGGTCTCGAGATTTGCGCGGAACTTAAAAACAGCCGTCTTAAAAATATTCCTGTCTTTATCATGTCTGGCCTGCCTGATGTTGAAGACAAATCGTATGAAGCCGGAGCGGATTATTTTTTCGCAAAGCCATTCGACACAAAATTCTTATTATCAAAAATCAGATCACTCGAAACTCCGGCAAAAAGCGATTTCGGAAATAAAAGAAACTAAGTTAATGTGCAAATTTGCGAATGTGCGAATGTGCGAATTCTCTCATGCAGCATTGCGTTAAAGAATTCGCACATTCGCACATTTGCAAATTCGCACATTAATTTTCCTGTGCTGCTTCATAATTCACATTGTTCTCTGCAATTTCAGTCAGTTTAACATCAGTCTCTTTTTCTTCTTCCAGCGTTGAGTGAAGCAAATCGGCCACATCATTTAATCCAAGCGTAGTAGCTAATTGTGCAAGTCCGCCATAAGTTGAAATTTCATAATGCTCAACTTTCTGTGCAGCCAGTATCAACCCTACATCTCTTGTGGCTGAGCCTTCTTCGGTTTCTTCAATGATCGACTCACCTTCCTTTGTAATTCCTTCAATTGCTTCGCAGGTTTTTGCCTGTGCCTTTTCGCCAAGAATGTCAAATGCCTGTTCCAAACGCTGAACGTGTGTTTTTGTAACTTCAAGATGTTCTTCAAACGCATTTTTCAGTTCATCCGAAGTTGCCGCATCCTGCATTTTAGGAAGTGTTTTCACAATATGCTTTTCAGCCCATAAAATATCCTTTAACTCGTCAATGAAAAATTCCTTTAACTCGGAATTGTCAGCACCCGCCGCCGCATTTTTAGAAACTGTTTTTGTTTTCTTTGATTGCTTTGTTTTTGTTGTCATAATAATAGTTTTGATGAGGTAGGTTTAAAAATTATGCCACCGGGAATTTCCCGATAGTGATGCGTTTCTAATCTTAAACTATTTTACAGCGTTCATTTCCGGGATGGCAGATTCTCTACACTTAAAAAATCATCAGGAAATTTGTCCACATGAGATTGTCTGAACCGGGATTTTAAACGATTACACTGATTTAACTGTTTTCTAATAAAAAAAAGTCGCACAGAGAAAAGGAGAAAAAATTAATTTGCGAATGTGCAGATATGTGAATGTGCGAATTCCGTAAGATGGATTGCTGTACAGATTTCGCACATCTGCACATTCGCAAATCCGCACATTAGTTTTTTCTCTTTTTCTCTGTTAGCTCTGTGCGAAATAAATATTTTATCACGCATTACTTAAAAAACAGTTAAATCAGTGTAACCATTTAAAATCCCGGTTCAGGTCATCCCGCCAATCTTTTTTAATTTCTGTTCCAAATCAATTCCCTTACCAAGTACAGGCTTGAACAAATCGCCTTCTTTCTTAATTCTGTTCATGATATTATTGATAGTAAATTGCGCCGGAGTCAATCCCTTTTTTAATTCTTCCCAATGCAGTGGTGTTGATACAGTCGCTCCGGGCTTTGGTCTTACAGAATATGGAGCTGCAATTGTTTGAATACTCTTGTTCTGCAGGTAATCAAGATAAATTTTTTTCTTTCTTTTTGCAGGATTTCTTTCAAGGCTTGTAAAAGATGGGATCTGATGATGTACGAGTTGTACAATTAATTCGGCGAGCATCCTTGATTGATCATACGAATAAGCGGCGCCCAAAGGAATATAAATATGCATTCCGGTAGCTCCGGAAGTTTTGCAATAACCGGAAACATCAATCGAATCCAAAACTTTTTTTACCGACAATGCCGCTTCAACAACCTGGTTGAAAGGATTTCCATCGGGATCAAGATCAATAACACACCAGTCCGGTTTATCCGGCGACTGAATCCTGCTATGCCACGGATTCATTTCGATACAACCCAGGTTAGCAATATACATTAAGCTCGCTTCATCCATACACACAAGAAATTGTTTGATCTCTCCGTCTGATTCGCTGGTATAAGGATAAGTCTGGATCCAATCTGCTACTTTTCCCTCAACATTTTTTTGATAAAAGTTCGGTCCATTGATTCCGTTTGGATGACGATTCAGCGATTGTGGCCTGTTTCGCATATAGGGAAGTATATAGGGCATTACTTCGTAATAATAGTTCAGCATATCCCTTTTGGAAATTTTTTCCTTTGGCCAGTATATTTTCTGAAGGTTGGTAAATTTTAAATCCTGCCCATTGATCGTTACAATTTCTTCCCTGCTATCCGGAGGAAATGGCATTTTGCCCGCTGCCTTTACTTTCTTTACTTCCGTTTTGTCGGGAGCCGGCTTTACAGTTTTCTTAACAGAAGATTTCGTTTTTGTTACCATCTGGTTTTATTTTTTGTGTTTTTTTTAGAAGGCGGATGAACAGTCTCTTCATTTTTTTCATTTGCTGCAGTTTTTTCTTCACGCAAACCTGTAAAGATCGGGTGCCGCAAAATTTTTTCATCCGTCCATTCAGAAAATTTTACCTCACAAACTAATTTAGGTTTCAGCCAGGTTACAGGCATATTTGTTTTCGGTTCCACAGGGAATGGGCATTTATCTGTAATCAAAGACTGGAATTTTTTATAAATTTCCTTCAATCCCTTATCGTCGAAGCCTGAGCCACTATGGCCGATATATTTTAATTCACTACCATTATATTTTCCCAAAATAATCGCTCCAAAAAATTTCCTGCTCTTTCGTGGTTTCGTAAATCCACAGATGACCGCTTCAAGTTGGTGATTGTTTTTTATTTTCAGCCAATTCCTGCTTCGAAAGCCGGTAACATATTCGCTATCCATTTTTTTTGCCATCACACCTTCCAATCCCTGTTTCAGTGCAGCATCAAAAAATGTTTTCCCCGCTCCTTCAACATGATCACTATACCTGATGATTGATTGATCTTTCGGACAAATGCTTTCCAGGATCTGTTTGCGTTCAGTCAAAGGAAGGGCCGTGATATTCTTTCCTTCATACCATATCAAATCAAAAACATAATACGCAAGATCTGCGTCACTTCCGTTCTTTGCGAAACCCTGCAATTGCTGAAAGTTTGCATGCCCCTTGTGATCAATGGCGACAATCTCACCATCCACCACTGCATTTAAGTTCCAATCTTTGAGTGCGGCCGCAATCGGTTTAAATTTGTTGTTGAATGAAAGATTGTTGCGGGAGCGTATCTCTGCTATCCCATTATATAAATAACTGATTGCACGGTATCCATCCCATTTGATTTCGTAAAGCCACCCATCATCCTGAAAAGGTTCATCCACCAGCGTTGCCAGCATGGGTTTGATATCAACCGGCAATGGCGACTTTCTTCCTTTTTCAAGTAACGCTGCTATTTGCTTTGTGTTTCTCTTAAGGTTTTTTTTCACTTTATTTTCCACGCCCATTTTTTTATTTTTTTCTGATCCGCAGTTCCTAAGGATGATCTTCTACCATCACGATGAGCCATTTTACATTTGGGTCCAGTGCGAAGCTCATGACACAATCTTTGTTTGAATATATCCCTAAAATTTTGTGCCAATATTTTTGAAAGCAGAATAGCAATAACAGGTCCGGTTGGAAATACGATTAAACTAGGCGCTTTTCCCTTGAATATTGAGTGTTGAATATTGATTATTGAATGTTTTTAGGTGCATCATCAAAAAACATTCAATAATCAATATTCAACACTCAACATTCAAAGACTAAACCAAAACTTATGGGTCAAACTCGTAATTTTTATATATTTTGACCTCAATTTGCGTTCTATAAGTAACGGGAATGAGCAATTGGCAACTCAACTGGCAACAGGCAAAAGACAAATACCCGTTATATTAATCAAACATCATCGCAGATGGATAAAAACACAGAATGGGAATGGGAAATAAAACCCGAAGAACGCTGGTTCAGTTTAAATCTGAGAGAGCTGTTACAATATAAAGATTTGCTGTTCCGGTTTGTAAGAAGAGATATACTGACCAGTTATCAGCAAACCATATTGGGGCCGGTCTGGGTTTTCCTGCAGCCCCTGCTCACGACACTTGTTTATTTTATAATATTCACAAAAATTGCGAATATCTCCACCGATGGCATACCTCCGATCTTATTTTATCTGCCTGGAAGCATCTTCTGGACTTATTTCTCAGAATGCCTGAACGGAACAATGAATACATTTATCAATAATGCTTATATATTCCGTAAAGTTTATTTCCCAAGGGTGATTGCTCCACTCAGCAATATCCTCTTTCACTCTTTTCGGTTATCCATACAGTTAATACTTTTTGTAATTATATATTTATTTTTTATGATTGCCCGCCATAATGTAATTCCATCCTGGTGGATATTGATCTTACCGGTTTTGATATTGCTTACCGCAGCATTTGCCTTAGGGGCCGGGTTGATCATCAGCGTTTTTACTGCCAGGTACAGGGACCTGGATAATATTCTGCAATTTGTGTTGCGGTTGTTTATGTTTGCCGCACCGGTTGTTTACCCTGTTTCCATCGTGCCGGAAAAATATAAATTCCTGTTTTGGCTAAATCCACTCACTTCAGTTATTGAAACCTGCAGAGCGGCTTTTTTTTCTCAGCATACAGTTAATATAAAATATCTTTCACTGGCAGTGCTAAATGTTTTTATCATTTTATTGATAGGCCTGGTACTATTTCGCAAACGTGAAATTGAAATCATGGACGTTGTATAAACCTAAAGCAACATCACACGATGAGCAATATATTGATCAAAGCAGAAAATATTTCGAAATACTATCGCCTGGGTGTACTTGGATCCATGACGCTGAAAGAAGATATAAAAAACTGGTGGAACAGGAAATCATTCATTGAAAACGATCCTGCAAATTTTATTAATAATAACTCGAAAGATTATATCTGGGCGTTAAAAAATATAAATTTCGAAGTATCGCATGGCGAAGTGCTGGGTTTTATCGGAAGAAATGGAGCTGGTAAATCCACCCTGCTGAAAATAATTTCACGCATCACCTTGCCTACCAGTGGCCGCATTCTTGGAAAAGGAAGAAGCGCCAGCCTGCTTGAAGTGGGAACAGGATTTCACGGTGAGCTGACTGGAAGAGAGAATATTTTCCTGAACGGGCATATACTGGGTATGAAAAGAAAAGAAATTGAAAAAAAATTCGATGAGATCGTTGACTTTTCAGGCGTGGAGCAATTTCTCGACACCCCGGTAAAAAGATATTCCAGCGGGATGTATGTAAGGCTTGCCTTTGCTGTTGCTGCCCATCTCGATCCTGAAATCCTGATCGTGGATGAAGTGCTTGCCGTAGGTGACGCCGAGTTCCAGCGAAAATGCATTGGGAAAATGAAAGAAGTATCATCCCAAAAAGGCAAAACAATTCTTTTTGTAAGTCATAATATGCAGGCATTGCGAAATCTTTGTCACCGTGCCATTGTGCTCAATAAGGGCGAAATAATAAATATGGGTGATCCCGAAACAGTAATCGCAGGTTATTTGAAAAGTGAAACCACGCAATATCTGCAGCAGGAGTTTAGCGACAAGGCATCGGCACCGGGAAATGAATTTATCCGCATAAAAAAAATAGAGCTTGTTCCGCAATACATCAACGATTATGATATCATTGATATCAGAACTCCGTTGACAATGAATTTTGAATTCTGGTATGATATGGAGGAAGAAGATGATCTCATTGTGGGAGTTCACCTGTTTGACTTTAATGGCGATTGCATCTTCGATATTGCGTCTCCAAATGCAAAATTTAAAAAAGGACTCATCGGTGGTCAATGTAAAATTCCAGGAAATTTTCTCAATGACGGCGCATATTACATGTCCATTGTTTTTGTAAAGAATATTACCCAGCGTATGTATTATTTTGAATCATGCCTCTCCTTTGATGTGGAGGATTACCGGGAAAATGCAGGCTGGTATGGTAAATGGCTGGGATATGTAAGACCGGATTTTCCCGTAGTATTGCGTCCAAAAGAAATTTAACCGCATGCAATCTTTCCGTCCCCATACTATTCATCATGTGCAGCTTGCAGGGCTGAATGCATTTATTCTTCCATCAGAAAAAAGTTATATTCTATTCTGGTGGAAAAAAATTCCTTTGGGACATGTATGGTTTGACGCCGGAGAAACAACTGTCATATTTAAAAAATCAGTAGCGCAAATCATTGCGCCAACATTGGCTTATTATCTTGAGCAACAAAAAGTGAAAGATGAAAATTGGCGACAATACTTATCCGAGGGAAATTATACTGCGCTAAATGATTTCTTGAATAGCCATCAACTAAAAACCGGCGAAGAAAATTCCATACCAGGAAAACTTTCCATTATCATATGCACAAGAAACAGGCCCGCTGCATTGGCGCAATGCCTTGAAAAACTCATGCACTCTTCTGATAAGGATTTTGAATTGATCGTGGTAGATAATGCGCCAGATGATGATAGTACGGCAATGGTTGTAAAAAAAAATCCAGCTGTGCGTTATGTGCCTGAAAAAAGAAAAGGATTGGATTTTGCACGAAATGCGGGTTTACGGGCAGCTTCAAATTCAATCATTGCATTTACAGACGATGATGTTTTTGTTGACAGTGACTGGACCGCCCACATCAAAGCATGTTTCCAAAATCCACTGACCATGGCCGTTACAGGGTTAGTAATCCCTGCCGGGTTGGAAACCGAATCACAATATACGTTTGAAAAGTTCTGGGGATTTAATAAGGGATACTTGCCGATCGTTTTCGATCATGCTTTCTTTTTAAAAAACCTCGACATAGGTGTTCCTGTTTGGGAGATCGGCGCCGGCGCCAATATGGCTTTCCGGCGGGAAATATTTGATATCGTTGGGGAATTTGATACCAGGCTTGGTGCTGGCGCGGCAGGATGCAGCGATGATACAGAATTATGGTACCGCATACTTGCGGGTGGCTGGAACATTAATTATCTGCCACATATATTCGTTCATCATCAGCACAGGAAATCAAACAAAGAATTGCATAGCCAATTGTTTTATTATATGCGCGGACTGGCATGTTCCCTGCTCATACAAAATGAAAAATATAATCAAAAAGGGAATCTCTTCCGGCTATACAACCTGTTACCTGATTATTATTATAAAAGAATAAAAAAAAGATTGAAGGGGAACAAAGAAAATTTCAAAAGTATTTTCACTGAAATGCGTGGTTGTTTCCTGGGATGGATCTATTACAATACAAGGAAAAAAGATCCCGGTTACAAGCTATTATCCCGGTTTCCGGAAAGCCTTAACGAAGACGTAATCCTTCGTGATGATTCACTTGTTTCGGTTATTATACCCTGTTATAATCATGCAAAATATCTTGCCAAAGCAATAGAAAGTGCGTTAAATCAGACTTACAAACATATTGAAGTGATTGTGGTTGATGATGGATCAGGTGATGATCCGGCATCAGTATGCGCCAAATATAAAGGTGCAAAATATGTTCGTGTGGACAGAGTTGGAGTGTCGGCTGCAAGGAATATAGGTGTGCAACATAGCAACGGCAGCTTTCTCGTATTTCTCGACGCCGACGATTTTCTTTACCCGGATGGCATCCGGCACAATCTCGGTTATTTTGCGTCTTATAAAGAGCTTGTTCTTGTTTCGGGCGCGCATGACCGTGTGGATAGTGCGGGCAACCTGTTGCCGGGAGAGAAAGCAGCTGAGAACCCAGATAACAATTATTTGTCGCTGCTGCAGGGAAATTATATTGGCATGGAAGCTACGGTCATGTACAGGCGCGAGCTATTTTTTTCTTTCCATTTCGATCCTGGCTTAAAAGCAGGAGAAGACTATGATCTTAATTTAAATATCACCCGCTACTTTCCCGCATATGGTCATACCAAAAAAATTGCGGCTTACCATATTCATGGAAAAAATACGTCGCATGATAAAAATTTAATGCTCAATACAACATTGAACGTACTAAAACGCCAGGAAAAAAGTTTAAACAATAGAGCAGAAAGAAAGGCATTCGAGTCAGGCATCCGAAATTGGAAATATTATTACCAGCACCTGGCGTCACAAAAAAACGATATTTGATAAATATAATGTACCCGAATAATCAGAATTATCATTTCATGGATGATCGCATACCCAATACGCCTCCTTTAATTACACCGGTTGATCGCCATACTGCACGGCCGCTTTGGTCGGTGATGATCCCTGCTTACAATTGCAGTAAATACCTGGGTGATGCTATTCAAAGTGTGCTGGTACAGGACCAGGGCCCCGTAAGGATGCAGATTGAAGTGGTAGATGATCATAGCACCGATGCAGATATTGAAGCGCTGGTAAAAGATATTGGAAAAGGAAGAGTTGGATTATTCAGAAAGGAAAAGAATATGGGAAGTCTCAGAAATTTTGAGACATGCCTCAACAGGTCGAAAGGAAAATGGATCCATCTTTTACATGGTGATGATCTTGTAAAACCCGGCTTTTACCAGGAAATTGAAAGTTTGTTCGGTAAATTTCCGGAAGCAGGCGCTGCTTTCACAGGGTATACAGATATTGATGAGGATGGGAAATTGTTATATGGCAATAAAAAAATCCTGGACCAACCTGGAATTATTGATAACTGGTTGCTGGAAATTGCGCGATCACAAAAAATACAACCTCCTTCCATTGTCGTAAAAAGAAATGTATATGAACAGTTGGGTGGTTTTTTTGCTGTTCATTACGGGGAGGATTGGGAAATGTGGGCGCGGATTGCAGCCAATTTCCCTGTCGCACATTCTCCAAAGCAACTTGCATTATACAGGATACATAATAACAATATCACCAGCCGTTCTTTTTTATCAGGACAATGCATAACCGACATTAATAAAGTGATTGATATTATACAGGAATATCTTCCGGAAGAAGAAAGAAAAAATGTCAAAGCTCATGCGAAAAGACATTTTTCAAAATATTTTGCCCGCATGTCGGATAAAATCTATCATGAACACAAGCATCCGGAAATTGCGATTGCCCAGGCTGAACGCGCGCTGAGAATGGACCTGAATAATACTACTTTGTTCTTCCTGGTAAAAATGTATATCAAGCGGCTTATCCGTTATGAACATAAAAACAAATAACTGGCAGATTTGAAATGATTACACCTTGGTTCTTATTGGAAAACCTCTTTGAATGACAAGGTTTTTAATAAAACGTCTCAACCTGTTTACCGGCCTTTCCAGTAAATACCATGATGCTGAGGCAAGCGCAACTGTAGTCAGCACATACATAACAAAATTAATTATTGGTAAAGCCAGTACATTCGAGAGCGGCGTTAAATTGAATCCCAAACTATCCCCGACTGAAGAAATCTTTGCGATGATTTTCCAAAAAAGAAAAGAAGCAAAAAGATGATACAGATACATTCCGTAACTTATTTTACCCATGTATAAGACCGGCCTGGATTGAAGAAATTTTCCAAACTTATTTTTAATTCCGTTGGTTGCAAGTTCAATGGAAAACATGCCAAAAATGGCTACAAAAATTCTTCCAAAAGTTACAGAAAATATATTGGTACCGAATAGACACATTATTATGTAAACCGGAATCATAACGTAAAAAATTTTATTCAGCAAAGGATTCTCGGCCTTTACAAAAATATGCTGATATGCAAGAAGCGCCCCGAAACCAAAACCGTCAAGGCAGGAAGGCGTTAATACGGTAAAAGGGATATTCTGTATTGGAGCAGATGGAACGAGTATATAAAAGAAAAAGCGGAAAAGAATTCCAAAGCAAATAAGCAGGAAAAATAATTTAGGTAAATGTTTATTGGGAATGAAAAGGATCAGCCATGGCCACATGATATAGAACTGTTCTTCCACCGCAAGTGTCCACAAATGTGGTGTTGCGAACCGCTCCCAGATCTGGTCAAAATAAATTTGAAAATTGGAGAGATAGAAAAAAAACATGCCTGCATGATTCCTGAGATACAATCCGCCGACAGGCAAAAGCATTATGATCAAAAGATAAAAATAATAAGCAGGGAAAATGCGCAGTGTCCGGCGGAAGAGGAAATCAAATGCAATATTCATTTTGGTTTGCCCCTGCTCCAGGCCAACCTCTTTTGCAACGATCAATATTTTGGTGATCAGGTAACCACTGAGCACGAAAAAAAATACAATAAAAGTTGTAATATCAAAAAATTTATGAACACCTTGCAAGTGACCAAAATGATGGTAGATCATAACAACGAAAACTGCGCAAAACCTTGCACCGTCCAATTGCGGCTTATATTCCAGGCGAGTAGATGATTTCTTTTCGGAGGCTATTGCAATCAAAACTTTAACGGATAGGTTTAATATGATAAATATATTGATTATTTCACTGCAAGCGGCGCAGTGAAAACGAAATCCAAAGTTTTTTAGTGCATCAATCTCACGATGGCGAGTAGCGAGTGGCTAGTGGCTAGTAAATACCACTAGCCATAGCCATCCAGTCAAACACAAAACACCTAATAAGTAAACGGCTTGCCGCCTGCAACCACTTCCTGTGCTTTTTCATCAAATACAACCTTTTGCCCTGTCCGGTAAGCAGCATTCGACATAATTACTGCAATAGCATGATTGTATCCTGCTTCTATCGGCGCATTGGGTTGTTTACGGCTGCGTACACATTCCATCCAATTGCGTATATGCGCCTGCGTTAAAGGATCGCTGCCGGTTTTAGCCTCAGTTGAAACTTTTACTGCATTTTCATTGAGAGATATATCAGGTAATTGATTCGCCTGCATACCCATTTCTTTCGCAAAATGTTCATTCAGGCCTCCATTCGCAGAAATTTTATTGGTATCAAGATTCAGCTCGCCTCCGTTTGAAAAATAAATTTCTTTTACATCCCCTGCTGCATTGGTTTGCCTGGATGTAAAAACCACCTGGAATCCGGTGGATAAATCATTCAAAGGTCCATAATCAAATACAGCAGTCAGTGTATCCGCATTTTTCCTCCCATCTTTCCAAACATAATTGCCTCCATTCACCGCTACACTACGCGGATGGGGTAATCCGCTAAACCAATGCACGGTATCAATCTGGTGACACATCCATTGGCCGGGTATTCCCGAAGAATAGGGCCAGAATAAACGGAACTCCAGGTATTTCCTGGGATCAAAAGTTTCATATGGACGATTGATCAGAAAACGTTTCCAGTCAGTATCTTCTTCTTTCAATTGGGTAACTAACCCGGGTCTGCGCCAGCGGCCGGGCTGATTAACGTTCCATGTCAGTTCCACCATTATAATCGGTCCGAATTTCCCGGATTGAATAAAATCATATGCAGACTTATAATTGCTGCCGCTTCTTCGCTGCGAGCCAATTTGTACAATTCTATTTGATTCCTTCACAGCTTTCAATACTGCCCTGTTATCTTCCATGGTTTCGGCCAATGGCTTTTCAGTGTACGTATCGCGGCCCGCTTTTACGGCTTCAATAGTATGCCATGCATGCTGAAAATCGGCGGTACTTATCATTACAGCATCTACCTCTTTGATATTATACAACGCGTCGTTATTTACACAAGCTGTAATATCATGATTGAATTTACTTTTTAAATATGCCTGCCCTTCTTCTCTCCTTCTTTTCCAGATATCAGAAACAGCGATAATATCAAAATTCAATTCCTTACCCAAATTTAAAAAGGACGGGATATGCGCATCCTTATGCCGGTCGGAGAAACCGACTACGCCAACACGGACACGGTCGTTGGCGCCTGCGATATTGCGATAACTTTGTGCACTGAATCCTGCAGCACCAGTGAAAATTGCGGTTCCGGCTAAAGCGCTTTTCTTAATGAATTCTCTTCGTGAATTTTTCATAACAATCGTTTAACTTCTGATTTATACTGATTAGTTCTGATTGAACTTCTGATTTATTTTGACTATTCCCGCAAAAAGCTAAAGCTGCGTCTCATCGAAAATAATCATTTCATTCAAAAAATCAGAAGTCCGATCAGAACTAATCAGAAAAAATCAGAAGTTTGTATATGCATCTTAAATCAATTCACCCGAAATTATTTGTCCTGCTCATTTGCAGTTCGCCTGTTTTCTCGTATTCCCAAACAAAATTAAATGTGGAAGTATTTGCGGATTCAAGGCAACATAAAATATCAGTGAAGGTTGATGGAAAAAATTTTACTGAACTAATCTATCCCGATAGTTTGGAAAAACCTGTTCTATACCCGATCTACGCGCCTGATGAACAAATCATCACCAGGGGCTTCCCGATTGTAGCGCGGGCAAATGAGCCTGTTGACCACCCGCATCATGTTGGACTCTGGTTCAATTATGAAAATGTGAATGGCATTGATTTCTGGAATAACTCCTGTGCCATTCCTGCAGAAAAAAAGAATTTATACGGACGAATAAATATGGATAGTATTATCCAAATAAAAAGTGGCAGCCACGGATCAATCATATACAAAGCAAATTGGGTGAACCAGGAAAAAAATATTTTACTGAATGAAAAAACGACATTTATTTTTACAGCTTATGCTGATAAAAGAATCATTGACCGCATCACGATTTTAACTGCGGAGCAGGATATATCTTTCACAGATGCAAAAGATGGACTTTTAGGTTTACGGGTTACTCATGAACTGGAATTGCCATCTTCACAACCCAGGCAATTCACCGATGATAAAGGAAATATCACAACGGTAACAGCAAGTGCAAGTCCGGATGTAACCGGAAATTACCTAACGAGTGAAGGCAAAGAAGGAGATAGTGCCTGGGCAACAAGAGCAAAATGGTGCCTGCTGTATGGCAAAAAAAATAATCAGTCGATAAGTATTGCCATCATCGATCATCCGCGAAATCCCGGATACCCTACATATTGGCATGCGCGGGGCTATGGACTTTTTGCAGCAAATCCACTCGGAAAAAAAATTTTCAGTAATGGTAAAGAAGCATCAAATCTCAATTTAAAAAAAGGATCATCGGTTACTTTTCGCTACCGGATCGTAATTGCATCAGGAAAAGAAAGACTAGGGAATGCAAGCATTAATGAAGATGCGGTGGAGTTTGCGAAAATATATTGAGAAAGGTGCAAGGCACAAGATCCAAGGCACAAGGCTGAAAATCCCATCGGTGTTTTAGAAATTCAGTCTTGTACCTTGGATCTTGTACCTTGTGCCTTTAAACCTAGGGCAATGCAAAATGAATATTCGTATTCAATGAATACTGTTTTTGTACGAAAGAATATCCTGGTTCAAAACCCACGCCAATGAACCTGGTTATTGGAAACACATATCTTACACCAGCCTCCGTTTCAAATGAAGATAGATTGACAAATGCAGGAGCTACTACTACATATAACCTGTTTAATACTTCATACTGCCCCTTCACATAAAAAGAATAATGAATTCTGTCGGCACTGTTCTGGGATTTATCTGTTGAAGCCTTGTACCACTGCATTTTTGCACCCATAAAATAACTAAAGGGGCTTTCGTCCTTATTCCAGGAACCAGCTTCGAAGCCAAATCCAAAATTAGTTCCGGGTTGTGCAACATGATACAGGGTAACCGCACCAAAAGAAGCAACAAAACAATCGGGACAGGCTCCTGATTGCGCATTGCCTGAAAAAAATGAAAAAAGAAGCGCAATACAAATTATTATTGCGGCGGGTCCGTTTGAGTTAAATTTTCGGGGGTAGATTGAAGTTTTCATGTAAATTTCTATTAATAAAAAAGCATTTTATGATGATAATAAGGATATCCAATATCTTTCACAGCGGTGCATAACAGAATAACCGATCAGTTTGCCTGATCAATTGCGATCTGAATCCTTTTGCTTCTTCGAGGATGGATTGGAATGATTAATTAACCTGCTAAATAAAGGGATAAATCATTGCTCTGGTATATTCAGAGGATGGGAGAACCAGTAAATGTATTCAATATTTTTGAGTTTTAAAAGCCCCGGAGAGAAGTTTTTTTGAGAAGTGGAAATTGAGGCTTGTATATAAGTTGTTTCACTTAATCTCTAACGCTTCTATCGCATTAGCCAGGTAAACCAGCGGGGCATTCCAGTTGATGGCAATTTCATTAGATGCATATGCGCAGTCAATATTTGCATATGCTGTTTCAGGCTCCTTAAATTCATAATGGCAGTGATCCTGCATGCCGGGATTCGGTCCGCCGGCAAGTAATCCCGGTACTGGTTCATCAATGCCGTCAGCCACTGAAGGACGATGATGCGGATGCATGGTCGACCTGCTTCCAATGCCCGTTATAAAACAATAACCGGTTGCATTGCGTCCTAACAGGTTTTGAGAGTGTGAAATGAGGAATAAGAAATAAAGAAAATGTGCGAATGTGCAGATGTGCGAATGTGCGAATTCTGTTATGCGATTGAACTAAAGAATTCGCACACTCGCACATCTGCACATTCGCACATTTTCTTTATTTCTCATTTTTTCAGGACTTCTTCTATTGCAGATAATTCTTCCTTTGAATAATCCGGTTTATTGATGGCATCTATATTATTATCCAATTGTTCAACCGAGCTGGCGCCGATCAATACCGTAGTGATGCGCTTGTCCTTCAGGAGCCATGAAAGCGCCATCTGCGCAAGTGATTGATTTCTTTTTTTTGCGATATCGTTTAACTTTTTTATTTTTTCCAATCTCTCGTCAGTCACTTCCGCAGTTTTTAGATACCCATGAGGTTTAGCTGCACGGGAGTTTTCGGGTATGCCTTTCAGGTAGCGATCTGTCAACAGGCCCTGGGCAAGTGGCGAAAAAGGAATGCAACCCACTCCATATTTTTCGAGTACATCCAGCAATCCATCTTCAACCCATCTTTCGAACATTGAATATTTAGGTTGATGAATGAGACAGGGTGTTCCCAGGTTTTTTAAAATCTCGATGGCGCGTTTAGATTGCTCGGCTGTATAATTTGATATTCCTGCATACAATGCTTTTCCCTGCCTGACTGCCATATCCAATGCCATCATTGTTTCTTCGAGTGGTGTATTCGGGTCAGGACGATGCGAATAGAAAATGTCAACATAATCGAGATGCATTCGTTGCAGACTTTGATTGAGACTTGCAATTAAATATTTACGGGATCCCCATTCGCCATAAGGTCCGGACCACATATAATATCCCGCCTTGGTGGAAATGATGAGTTCATCGCGCAGGTATCCCGGAAAATCTTTTTTCAGAATCTTTCCGAAGTTTTCTTCAGCCGAACCGGGTGCGGGCCCGTAATTATTCGCAAGATCAAAATGCGTAATCCCTCTGTCAAAAGCACGTCGCACAATATTTCTTCCATTCTCAAAAACATCTACTGATCCAAAGTTGTGCCATAGGCCCAACGAAATAGCTGGCAACAATACGCCACTGTTGCCACACCTGTTATACTTCATGCTTTCATACCTGTTGGTAGCCGGTGTATAGGACATAATTTTATTTTTAGAACAGGAAGTTAGTAATTATGTAATCAATTGAAGCAATTTGGGATTTACAACAAATGTTATAGGATTAGGTAGAATGTTCACAAATTCCGTCCGCCGGTTGGCGGACGCTTGGTGCGCACCAGACGTTCCTACGGAACGTAAGATGTGCATCAAGTATTTTCTACCGACCAAATGTCCCTACGGGACATGTCATTAAGTTAAGGGTTGTACCCCTTGAACGTTGAGTGTTGAATATTGATTATTGAATGTTTTTTGATGATGCACCTAAAACATTCAATAATCAATATTCAACACTCAATATTCAATTTTGAAGTCGCTTAACTTAACGACATTGCCCTACGGGACATTAAAATATAACAGTCTTTTATATGCACATCTTACATCTAATCCAACAAATTTTTTATTCGTGCTTGCGAGTTTCCTACTTTACTAAAATATTGATACTGGCTGATTGCAATCCTTCAGCTTCTGCGGTTAATTTTATTGAGCCTTGTTTTTCTTTTGATTGAATGACTGCAAGGCACAGACCATTGAAGGCTTTATGTTCTTTTGCCTGGAAAGATTCCATACTTGTTTCACTTCCGTTATCCGTTGCAATGACCGTTCCTTCTCCCGTAGCAGTAAATTTAACGAGGTTATTCGCATCCGGAACTAAATTTCCCTCACTATCAACAATCATTACTTTAATAAACGAAAGATCTTTACCATCTGCTTTTATATTTTTTTGATCCGCAGTCAAAATAATTTTTGCAGGCTTTCCCGCAGTCCTGATTTCTTTTGTCAGAACAACATGCCCGTCTTTTCGTGAAATTGCTTTAACGGTACCTGGCTCATATTTCACACGCCAGACAATATGCAGGTCATCTCCTTTTTTTCTTTTGGTGCCGAGAGATTTCCCATTTAAATATAATTCTACTTCGTCAGCATGATTGTAATAAGCCCATATATCAATTGTATCTCCGGGTTTCCAGTTCCAGTGCGGGAAAACATGTAATACAGGTTTGTTTGTCCATTCACTCTGGTACATATAATATACATCTTTCGGAAAGCCTGCCAGGTCAATGATACCAAAATAAGAACTGCGTGCAGGCCATGAATATGGTGTTGGTTCGCCGATATAATCGAACCCGGTCCATATAAACTCACCGGAAAGGAAATCGTGTTTCTTTATCACTTTCCAGGTTTCTTCATGTGTAGAACCCCAGGGTGCTGAAACATTATCATATGCTGAACAGGTTGTATCAGGATTACCCTTGTCAAAAGGTTTATCCCATTTTTCGGGCCAGCGACGGATACTGTCAGAGGGCATATCATAATGACCACGGGTTTGCAAAGCCGAAACTGTTTCTGATCCAATAAATTTTTTACCCGGAAATTTTGTATGAAATCTTTCAAAATTTTTATAATCATAATTAAACCCTACAATATCCAATGCGCCCGAAGCATAAATTGGATTGTTAGGATTAGGATTATTTAATGCAGAAGTAACAGGGCGCGTTGTATCCAGGGTACGAATAATATCACCCAACTCTTTGGCCATGGATCGGGAACGATTAAACTCCAAACTATCACGGGTATCCCATCCCTCATTAATTTCATTGCCAATGCTCCATATAAAAACAGATGGATGATTTCTATCGCGCAGTACCTGGTCCTCCAAATCTTTTTTGTGCCATTCATCCCAGTCGAGGTGATAATCGTATTTTGATTTTTTCTTTTTCCACATATCAAAAGCTTCGTCCATTACAATAAATCCCATTCTATCACAGAGATCCAGTAATTCCGGTGCAGGCGGATTGTGGGAAGTCCTGATAGCATTACAACCCATCTCCTTCAGGATTTCCAATTGTCTTTGTAACGCGCGTGTATTGATAGCCGTTCCCAGGCATCCGAGATCATGGTGGTTGCAAACGCCATTTATTTTAACGTGCTTTCCATTTAATAAAAATCCTTTATTGATATCGAATTCGAAGGACCGTATTCCGAAATGAGTAATATAATTATCCAAAATAATATTATTGCTGATGACCTGCGTTACTGCTTTATACAAATAGGGATCGGAAACAGACCATAGATGAGGTGATGTTATCCTGATTTGCTGAACGGTTTCACTTACATTATTTGTCTCTGTGATTATCGGAGAATAGGCTGACGCAATCTCCTTACCGGAATCGTCATAAAGTAATGTTTTAAGAATAATTTTCTTATCCCTGCCAGTGTTATTCAGTTTTATTTTTATGTCTGTTACCGCTGATTGACTATTTATTTTCGGAGTGGTTATATAAATGCCCCATTGATCTACGAATATTTTATCAGTTGTTATCAACCACACATTCCTGTAAATTCCGGAGCCGGAATACCAGCGTGAATTCGGCTGTTCCGAATTATCTGCTTTAACAACAATCACATTTTTTTCATTTCCATATTTCAAATATGGTGTCAGTTCATACCTGAACGAAATATAACCGCTTGGACGAGTTCCCAATGAGTGGCCATTGATCCACACTTCGCTTTTCCGGTATATGCCATCAAAATCAATGAATACTTTTTTTTCTTTTGAAGAAGCAGGAACAATAAATGTTTTACGATACCAGCCTACCCCGCCGGGTAAAGCGCCACCACCTGTTCCAGCCGGATTGTCCTTATCGAACTTCCCTTCAATGCTCCAGTCATGAGGCAGGTTTAAACTACGCCAGCTCTCATCATTAAAATTTTCATTTTTAGCATCCGGTACTTCACCGAGATGAAATTTCCAGGACACATTAAAACTCTCAATAGTTCTTGGTTGCGCATTTATGTTCTGGAGTATGAAAGTTGCGAGGAAATAAATAAAAACTGAATGAATAATTTTCACTTTCGGAATTGATTATAAAAATTTGTAAAAAGCAAAGGAAAGTAAAATAAGATAAATTTTTATTTTTTGTTTTCAATTACCATGAATGTTACAGACCGCGACGGGGCAGTGATTTTGATACCGGTAGTTATAGCAGCAGCATTTGCTTTGATGGAAGAATAGTTTAATGGCCCGCCTGTAGCGCCGGACGGTTTATTACCATTTATATTTACCGTTCCGGGAAAATCTCCATTATCGGCGCCTCCTGTTAAAGTATAATAATAGTAGTTTGTGCCGGGCCTGAAGTTTTTCACGGTAACCTCCACTATTTTATTACTTGCTCCTTTATTTACAATTACGATCCCGTTTTCGCCCGATGAAAAAGAAGAAGCATAACTCAGTATGGAATTATCTCCACTAACAGAAGAACTAACCATCCTATCGCCGAAATATTTTTGAAAATAATACATATGATAGAAAGCGGGGCGCGGGTTCCAGTTAACGGCGCCAGGTTCAGTGCCATTATTAAACATACCATGATCATTCCCGTTATCCCATGCATTGCCAAGATCCCATCGGCTCGCCTCACCAAACTGATTTTTTATCAATTCTCCCAAAGTTATTACTGCATGAACGCCTGCAATATTTGATACCATTTGCTTAGAGCCTGTTGCAAAAATATTCCATTCAGTTAAAGCGACAGGCTTTGTCGATACCGCATATTGGGTCATTTGCTGTTTAAGATAACTCATTATACCGGAAGGGACCGCAAGGCCCGATGAGAGAATAGCTTCGGGACTTGAATTTGTATTGTATGGAGTAAAATAATCATGTACTATAAAAAAATCTGCAGTGTTACCAGCTTGAGTTAATACGCCCTGGTTCCAGGTCATATCCGTACTGTTTGCCCATGAAGGCGGAGCTGCGTCAAGCAACTGCGCGCCGATAAAAATTGTTTTGCCGATTTGCTGTGCCGCTGCCCTCATAGAATCTGCAAATATTTTAAAGTGTCTGCCATATAAATCACCTGTTATAATTGCGGGTTGTCCATCCTGGTTCCTGGCAATATCAATTTTATAACTTGCTTCCCACACGCCGTTGCTTTCATTACCAATTTCCCAATATTTTGTTCTGCCATTATCATAACGTACCCAGTCAGCCGCAAGATGGGCCGCTGCTGCCACCGGATCAACGCTCGTTCCATAACGCGCATAGGCATAATTTACAGTAAGGATACCTTCACTGTTGGTTTGTTGCAATAACTGGTAATAATTATCGATCGATAATGTCCAGTCTTCTGTATTTTTTCCATCCCAATAATTGGAGGCAGTTTTACTGCCGTTGGTATCAAACAAACTATCTGGTGCATCCCCGGGATTTTGATGGTAGGGTTCATTCCAAAAATATACATCGCTGATACTGCCACCCGGTCCACGTATGATATTCGGTGACAAATCGCTGATATAACCCATTAATGAAGACTGAGTCACTATTTGTCCAATCCAAAGATTGGAGTTATTGCCAAAAAGATATTTTGAAACTTTGGTAATGACATTACTCATATCCACAGTAATAGTTGCATCAGAAGATCCTGAAGGATTGCTTGCTGTTGTGTATGAAGGAGCCGTAAATGTTTT
>Ga0137407_10000763_pt1 | contig 21134 bp, 21 predicted proteins | sample CZOMad2_2_16fung_FD_108410 | JGI IMG/M metagenome (GOLD analysis project Ga0137407, IMG submission 108410) | Vadose zone soil fungal communities from Angelo Coast Range Reserve, California, USA - CZOMad2_2_16fungal (Illumina Assembly) | ecosystem: Environmental > Terrestrial > Soil > Vadose... | reverse complement strand
TGGTCGAGCTGGCGAAGACCATCCGCAGCAAGAACGCGGGAGTCGACCAGATCACGTTCGACATCGTCTTCAGGGACCGCGAGACGTACGAGCTCGTGAAGCGGAGCGGAGCGCTCAGCCCCGAGGTCGTAACGCGCCTCTACGGCGTCCCGCGTGAGCGCATCACAGCCTTCGTCGAGTTCGATCCCGCGCTCGCGATCAAGTTCACGATCCGGCGGGAGCGGCCGAGCGGAAGCCCCGGCGAGCGCGACGTCTTCGGCGCTCAGCAGTACGCCCCACTATTCGACTTACCTATCCCTCTCGATGCGGGCCGCTGAAAAGGCCCGCGGCCCGGCGGCTGGGCCGTGTGCTTGTGGCGGGCTAGAGCTTCGTATATCGTAGCGGCCATTCTTGAGGTAGGCCGGGCGGCGCTGCACGATCCGCGCGGCCCACCAAACCCGTCCCAGACCGATTCGACCGAGGTGGCAATGCTCGAATCGCGCTCGACGTGGTGGCCTTCGAAATCATCCCGTATGCCCTCGGGACGCACGTCCCGCTCGCTGCTGGCCCGCTCAGCGAAAGAGGAGAGATCTATGGCACGGCCAATCAGGCTTTGCTGGTTCCTCGTGCTCGTATTGGCGGCGCTCGGGGCCGTCGGTCTCGTCGCGCCGCCGCCCGCGGAGGCGCAGAAGAAGATCCTCAACATCGCCGCCAAGGAGCCCGACACGCTCGACCCGCACTCGAGCACGCTCGGACAGAGTCAGGCGATCTCCCGCTTCATGTTCCGCGGGCTCACGCGCTTCGCCATCAAGGACGGCAAGGTCACCACGGCCGAGGTGGAGCCGGACCTCGCCGAGAGCTGGAGCCTCTCGCCCGAGGGCACGATCTGGACCCTGAAGCTCAGGAAGGGCGTGCAGTTCCACAAGGGCTACGGCGAGCTGACGGCCGAGGACGTCAAGTTCAGCTTCGAGCGCCAGATCAACAAGGCGCCGGGCACGCGTTATGGCGTCAACCTCGACGTGATCAAGTCGATCGAGGTCGTCAATCCGCACACGCTTCAGATCGCGCTCAAGGCGTTCGACCCGATCTTCCTGCTGCGAATGGTCGGCTATCAGAATGGCTACATCATCTCGAAGAAGGCGGTCGAGAAGCTCGGCGACCAGTTCAAGTGGAACCCGGTCGGCACCGGCCCGTTCTATTTCGAGCGCCACTCGCCGCGCGAGAAGATCGTCTTGAAGGCATTCGACAAGTTCTACGGCGGCCGACCCCAGGTCGACGAGGTGCACTGGTTCGACGTGCCCGAGGACGCGACGAAGCTGATCGGCCTCGAGAAGGGCACGTTCGACCTGCTCTACCCGGAGGCGGTCACCGCCGACTTCGCGGATCAGGTGCAGAAGATGGGCGCGGTCATCGACCGCCGGGGTCCGGGCGGGCAGGAGCGCTTCTACATCAACATGACCAAGCCGCCGTTCGACGACATCCGTGTCCGCAAGGCGTTCATGCACGCGATCGACCGCAAGGCGATCAAGGAGACCATGTACCCGGGCGGGCTGGCGCGGGTGGCGACGAGCTGCCTCCCAGACGGCTACTTCGGTCACATCCCGATGGAGTTCCCACCCTACAACCCAGAGCTCGCGAAGAAGCTCCTGGCCGAGGCGGGCCACCCGAACGGGTTCACGATCAAGAACTACTTCATCAGCAAGTCGTTCTTCTATCCGAAGGTGTTGACCCTGGCGCAGGAGCAGCTCCGGAAGGTCGGCATCGTCGTGGAGCTCCAGGTCGTCGAGCACGCGACCTTCCACGAGAACATCAGGAAGAACCTCGATCCCTTCGTGCTCTATGGCGGGACCCGCATCACCGACGCCGATCCCTGGCTCTCCCTGTTCTTCGACTCCAAGGAGATCCCCGACCCGGCGACCGGCAACAAGGGCACCAACTTCGCCCACTACCGGGGGATCGACGATCTACTGACCACGGGACGGGTCGAGCGCGACGTGAAGAAGCGCGCGGCGATCTATCACGAGGCGCAGAAGCGCATCCAGAAGGACCTGGTCTGCCTGCCCATCAGCGACGTGCCCGGGCAGTGGGCCCGCAACCCCAAGCGCGTGAGCACGCCGTTCGATCCCGAGTACGGCGAGTTCTCGCTGCACTACAGCTACAACTATCCCGAGCTGCTCAAGGTGCTGAACTGAGCTGACGGACACCGACCCGATGCTCCAGTACATCTCGCGCCGCCTGCTGGTCGCGATCCCCATGCTGCTGGGGGCGATGAGTATCGTTTTCTTCGCGATGCGCGTCCTGCCCGGCGACCCGTGCGTCGCGATGATGGGCGATCAGGCCACGACCGGGGCGCTCGCCGACTGTAACAAGAACCTCGGGCTCAACCGGCCGCTGGCCGTGCAGTACGTGGACTACTTGTGGCGCTCGCTCCGGCTCGACTTCGGCAACTCGTTCCGCCAGGGCTATCCGGTCAGCGATTACATCGGCCGCATGTTCCCCCACACGTTCATCCTGGTCATGGCCAGCGCGGTCGTGGCGGCGCTGGTCGGGATCCCGATCGGCATCATCTCGGCCCTCAAGCGCCGCAATCCCCTCGTCGATTACCCGCTCCGGATCATCGCGCTCCTCGGCCTCTCGATGCCGGTCTTCTGGCTGGGGATCTTGCTCCTCATCGTGTTCTCGCTCCGCCTCGATCTGTTTCCGCTGATCGGCGGCGGCGATCTGGATGGCGTCCTCGCGATGATCAGCTCCGGCGAAGTGTTCTCCCAGCCCCGCGACTTCCTGGCGGCCGTGGCCGACGTGCTCCATCACCTGACGCTTCCGGCGCTCGCGCTCGGCTTCACCCTGGCGGCCACCGTGAGCCGGCTGTCGCGGTCGGCCATGCTCGAGGTGATCAGCCAGGACTACATCCGCACCGCGCGCGCCAAGGGCCAGCGTGAGCGCCTGGTCGTCTACAAGCACGCGCTGCGCAACATGATGGTCCCGCTGCTCACGATCATCGGCATCTTCGTCGCCATCGCGCTCACGGGCACCGTGCTCACCGAAACGGTGTTCACGCGGCCCGGGCTCGGCAAGATGCTGGTCGACGCGATCGGCGCCCGCGACTACCCGCTGGCCCAGGGCGCCATCACCGTTTTCACGATGACCATCATCGTCGTCAACCTGGTGGTCGACATGCTCTACGCCGTCGTCGACCCGCGGATCACGTACCGGTAGGCGGGACCGGGATGGCACTCGCTCGCCGAGCCGAGCCGGTCGACCTGGTCATCCCCAGGGGCGGGGAGGAGTCGCGCGGCGCCCTGCGAAGCCGGCTTCGTCGCTGGCTGCCCATCGGGATCGGGCTCTCGATGGCCGTGGTCATGATCGTCGTCGCCGCGGCCGCGCCCCTCATCGCGCCGCTGAGCCCGTCGGCGCAGTTCTCCGACTCGGTGCTCAAGGGGCCGGGCGCGATCGAGCGACATCTCCTCGGGACGGACGAGTTCGGGCGGGATATCCTGAGCCGGATCATCTGGGGCGCCCGCGTCTCGCTCGAGGTCGGCCTCGCCTCGGTCCTCTTCTCCTTCGTTCTCGGCGTGCCGCTCGGCATCGTGGCAGGCGTTCGCGGCGGACCCCTGGAGACCGCCATCATGCGATGCGCGGACATGCTGATGGCGTTTCCCACCTTGTTGCTGGCGCTGATCATCGTGACCGCGCTGGGCGGCTCGCTGGTGAACGAGATCCTCGCGATCGGCGTGGCGCTGACGCCGAATTTTCTGCGGCTGGCGAGGAGCCTGGCCCTGACGATCCGGGACCAGGACTACATCCTGGCCGCCCGTGCCCTCGGCGGCGGGCAGCTCCGCATCATGGCCCGCCACGTGTTTCCCAATGCGCTGTACGCGCTGGTCGTCCTGGCCAGCCTCTACATCGCCACCGCCATTCGCACGGAGGCCGGCCTGTCGTTCCTCGGCCTCGGTGTTCCGCCGCCCACGCCGAGCTGGGGGAACATCCTGAGCGAGGGCCGCCAGTACATCAAGTGCTGCCCGTGGATCACGACGTTCTCAGGGCTCGCGATCATGGTGGCGGTGCTGGCGTTCAACCTGGTCGGCGACGCCCTGCGCGACCTGCTCGACCCGCGCCTCAAGGGCGAATAGCGCCGCGTCTCGTCGTCACGGCCGCGCGCGGCGCTCCAGCCGCTCTTGCTCGGCCGGCGTCCACTCCGCCGCCTTTTCCTGGGCTGCGCGCGCGCACCATCCCCGGTCGAAGTCGCACGCCTGGCGAAACGCCTGCTTCGCAGCGTCGAGCCGGCCGGCGCGGAGCGCGACCGCGCCGACCGCGTAGCGCCGGGCGCCGCACGGACCCGGCTCGGAGGAGCTCGGGCAAAGCTCCGCGTCGAGCACGCGCGCGGCACGCTCCTCCCACGGCGTCGGCGTCGCCGACGGCGCGCGCTCCGTCGACTCGAGCAGCCGGGTTGCGATCTGCTGACAGGAGAGGTCGTTACCCAGACGACACGGCCGGAGCTGAGTATCGTCGCCCACGAGCCAGATCACGCCCAGGGTGAGCGCGGCGGCGAGGCCGGCGACCGGCACGACATCGATCGGCCCGAAGCTCGACCGACGTGGCGCGCGCCGCACGAGCATGAAGAGGATGGCCAGCATGGCCGCGGCGATCGCGAAGCCGAGCAGGTGGAAATACCGCGCCAGGCCTTCGTCCGTGCTCGCCGATCCAGACGTGAGCCAGCCCGTCACGATGATGCCGCCGATCACGAGCAGGGTCGCCGCGATGCCGATCCGCGCGACGAGGCCGGCGGCGCGCGAGCGGCCGCCGATACCGATCCCGATGGTCACGAGCATGACGCCCACCGCGAGGAACGGGGGCTCGCGCTCGAACGCCGCCGCGCCGCGCGCGAAATAGGCCACGGCACCCGCACCGATCAGAGCCAGGATCGCGCCGGCCATGATGTGCATTCGCGTGATTATCCCTTACAGTGGATCGACATGCGCTCTCGCGCCGCGATGCCCCGCGCCGTCGCCGTCGCGCTGTTGCTCGCCGGATGCGCGGAGAGCCCGCCGCCCGTGACCGCCGAGAAAGTCCTCGACGTGTCCGGTATCCGGCCGGTCGTGAACGCAATCGCGCTGAGCTCGGATGGAAGCGTCGTGGCGGTTGGGGACATGGACGGCGAGCTGATCGCGCGTGAGGTGCCGTCGGGCGCCGAGCGGTGGCGAGGGCGCGTCGCGGCTCGCCGCGTCGACGGGCTGGTCTTCTCGGCCGACGGTTCGTTGCTGGCCTCGACCGCGCACGAGGCGCGCACGGTCGAGCTCTGGCAGGTGTTGACGGGCCGACAGGTCGCCGTGCTCGACATCCGTGACAGCCGCGCCGCCGCGTTCCATCCCACCGAGCCGACCTTGGTGGTCGGCGGCTCCGGGACCCTCTACGTGGTCGACGCGGAGCGAGGCCAGATCGCGCGCACGCTCCCGAATGCGCACGGGGGCGAGGCCATCTACGGCGCCGTGTTTTCCTCCGACGGGCAGGTCCTGGCGACGGTGTCGGATCAGGGCTCGATCAAGGCCTGGACCTGGCCGGCGCTCACCCTGCGCACGTCGGTATCGATGTCGAAGTCGCTCGAGCCGATGGCGCCGGTCTCGCTCGTGCTCGGACGCCAGGGGATGCGCGCCGCGGCGAACGGCCTCCTCGGCAGAGTGCACGTCGTCGACATCGCGAAGGAGCGCGAGGAGCGGACCTTCGACAACACGCCCGAGGCGCCGGGCCACGGCATGCACGCCGAGATGCGCCGGTCCCTGGCGTTCAGCCAGGACGGCGACTGGCTCTTCGCCCCCGACACGCACGATCGCGGCGTGCGCATCCTGAATCTCTCGAGCGGCAAGAGCTATCCGGTCTTCCGCGGCGACGCGCCGTTCTACAAGGCGATGTCGATCGCGGTCTCGGCCAGCCTCGTCGCCTTGCTTCGTCCCGGTGACGATCAAGGGCGCGGGCCGTACGGGCTGGAGGTGTGGCGGCTGACCTACCGGACGCGGTAGCGGGCGACTGAAGCCCGCGAGCGGCGGGTCACGACGTCACGAGCCGCTCGTGGAGCGCGCTGACGATCTCCGCGACTCCGGCGCGCGCCCACACGTCGAAAAACGGTGACTCCAGCAGGGTGGCGATCTCGCGGCCGCCGCGCGTCTTCGACTGCTCTTCGGTCTCGCCCGGCCGCGCCTTGCGAAGGGCCCCGAGCACGCGGTCCTTGTGATAGATGGCCGGATACTCGATGTAGCGATAGAGCTCGACGAAGTCGCGGGTGAAGAAGACGGCGACTGGTACCGTCGCGAACTTCTGGCCGTTCTTCTCGTTGGCGTACTCCCGCACGAGGTCGGCATTCGAGTGTGAGCCGAGCTCGGGGAGCCCCTGGCGCAGCATGGTCTCGGCGTCGCGGGTGAAGATGCGTAGCTCGAGGCCGCCGGCTTCCGCCAGGCGCGCCAGGTACGGGACGTCGCGCCGGCAATCGGACGACCAGTCCTCCGCGATCACCAGCACCTTCGCGGGCCCGTCGGGCTGGGCGGCCAGCCACTTGATGGCCGCGGTCTGCTCGTCGCTGAGGCGCGCCTTCGCGTGGCGCTCGAGGAGATACGCGCTCCAGTCGACGCGCGGCTGGGCCGGGCTGAACCGCCGGACGTCGAACCCCTCGCGGCGGAGGTTCTCCGGCGAGCCGGCGAACTTCGCGTAGTCGTCGAACGTCATGCCTTTGGCGAAGCGCTCGGGCGTCATGGAAGCACCAACCTTTCGTGCGGAGACCTACCTGCTGGCCTCCCCCTCCAAGAGACGTGGGCGTACTGGTCTAAAGGTCAGGTGACAGGGACACTCCTATCGGTCAGTGTGAGCCTGGCCTGGTAGCTGAAGCCACGAGGAGGAGTATGCACGCGCGCCGCAATGAATGACCCTGGGGAAATCGTCGCTTGCCCGGAGTGTGATCTGCTGCAGCACGTTCCCGAGCTCTCGCCCGGCACCAAGGCGCGTTGTCTGCGGTGCGGCAACACCCTCGCGAGCCAGGCCAGCGAACCGATCGACGTCCCCCTCGCGCTCACGCTGGGCGCCGCCGTGGTCTTCATCCTCGCCAATACGCAGCCGCTGATGGGGCTTTCGGCGGTCGGGCGGCAAGCGAGCACGACCATTCCGGGCGGCGCCTACGAGATGTGGCAGCAGGGCGAGATGCTCACGGCCGCGGTCGTCGCATTCTGCGCGGTCGTCGCCCCCGGGGCCTACATCCTCTTCATGCTGACGACCCTGCTCGCGGTGAGGTGGCCACCCGCGCCGCATTGGGTCGGCGAGCTGCTGCGCTGGGCGGAGTCGATGCAGCCATGGTCGATGCTCGAGGTGATGATCCTCGGCATTCTGGTCGCGCTGATCAAGATCGCGGAGCTGGCAACGGTGGAGCCCGGTATCGGGATGTACGCGGTCGGGGGACTCGTGGTGCTCTTTACCGCGATCATGATCACATTCGACCCGCGCGAGGTGTGGAAGCGGGTCGAGTGGACCGATGACGGCGCGGAGGTCGTGCGGTGACGGCAACCGCGCTGACTGCCGCCCGGGCGGGACTTGTCTCCTGCGAGACGTGCGCCTTGTTGTCGCGGCCCGTCGAGGCGGCCGAGCCCGGGCACTGCCGGCGTTGCGGCGGGAAGCTCGAGTGGCGCCGCCACCACTCCATCCAGTACACGTGGGCGCTCGTCGTCGCCGCGGCGATCTGTTATATCCCCGCGAACGTCCTGCCGGTGCTCAATACGACCACGCTCGGGTCCACCGATTCCGACACCATCATGGGTGGGGTGGCGCTCCTCTACAACACGGGATCGTGGCCGCTCGCGCTCGTCGTGCTGATCGCCAGCGTGATGGTCCCGCTCGGGAAGCTGATCGCGCTCAGCTATCTTCTCGTCAGCGTGCAGCGCGGCTCGATCCGGAACAATCACGACCGGACCCGACTCTATCGCCTGGTGGAGTTCATCGGGCGCTGGTCGATGCTGGACGTGTTCGTCGACACGTTCACCGTCGCCCTCATCCAGCTGCAGCCGCTGATGTCGGTCGAGCCGGGTGCGGGAGTGCTGTTCTTCGCGGCGGTGGTGGTACTGACGATGATCGCGGCCGAGTCCTTCGACCCCCGGCTCATCTGGGATTCCGGCGCGATAAGGAGATTCGATGACTGAAGATACCGATCGCCTAAACGTTCCGCGGGCCACCGTCGTACCGAGGCGCCGTGCGCGGATCTCGGTCGTCTGGGTCATTCCGATCCTCGCCGCGGTCGTGGCCCTCGGCATCGCGGTTCAGCGCATCCTGAGCGAGGGACCGACCATCACGATCGTCTTCAAGATCGCCGAGGGCGTCGAGGCCGGCAAGACCGTCATCAAGTACAAGGACGTGAACATCGGCCGCATCACGGCCGTGCGGCTTTCCGACGACTCCTCGAAGGTCGAGGTGACGGCCAAGATCGACAAGAGCGCGGCCGGGCTGATCGTCGAGGACGCGAAGTTCTGGGTTGTCGAGCCCCGCGTCACCTTGAGCGGAATCTCCGGCCTCGGCACCCTGCTCTCGGGCAACTACATCGGCTTCGAGGTCGGCAAGTCCACGAAGAAGGAGCGCAAGTTCACCGCGCTCGAGGTGGCGCCGATCATCACCAGCGGTATGCCGGGTCGTCAATTCGTGCTCAAGGCCCCCGACCTCGGCTCCCTGGGAGTCGGCTCGCCGATCTACTATCGCCGCCTGCAGGCCGGCCAGGTGATCGCGTACGACCTGACCAGCGATGGCAAGTCCGTCGACCTCAAGATCTTCGTCAACACGCCCTACGACCGCTACGTCAACCCCGGTACACGCTTCTGGAACGCGAGCGGACTCGACGTGTCGATCGGCGCGGGCGGTGTCGAGGTGCGCACGGAGTCTCTCGTCGCGCTGATCGCGGGCGGCATCGCGTTCGACACGCCGCCCTTCGCCGCCAGGCCCGAGCCCGCCGCCGCGAACACGACCTGGACCCTCCACCGCGACCGGGCCATCGCGATGAAGCAGCCGGATTCGATCTCGACGCGTTACGTGCTCTATTTCAACGAATCGCTGCGCGGGCTGTCCGCGGGCGCGCCCGTCACCCTCCTCGGGCTGCCGGCCGGAGAGGTCGTCGATGTAGGTCTCGATTTCGACCCGAAGACGTTCGGTGTCCGCGGGCGCGTGGAGATCGTTTCCTACCCCGAGCGCCTCATCGCGCGCATGGACGCCGCCACGCAAGCGGCCGAGCGCGAAACCTTCGCGCGGAGCGTGCAAGCGCGCCACGCCTTCCTCCGGAATATGGTCGAGCAGCGGGGCCTGCGTGCCCAGCTTCGGAGCGGGAGCCTGATCACCGGGCAGCTCTATGTGGCCTTCGATTATTTCCCCGATGCGCCCAAGACGAAGGTCGACTGGAGCGGAGACGTGGCGATCCTGCCGGTGGTTCCGAGCACCATTACTGACATCGAGGCGAAGCTCACCGGCATCGTCGCGAAGCTGGACAAGCTGCCGTACGAGACGATCGGCGCCGATCTCACGAAGGTGCTCGCCGGGGTCAGCGTGACCCTTCAGGACGCGAGCAAAGCGGTGAATCGCATCGACACCGACGTCACCCCCGAGCTCAAGACGACGCTCCAGGCGGCGAGCCTCGCGCTCGGCACCGTCGACGGGATGCTCAAGAACGAGGTGAACACGACCCTCGATGAGCTTCGCCGCGCGCTCGCCACCGCCGACGGCGTTCTCAAGAGCACGGACGCAGCCCTCCTCGGCAAAGACGCGCCCGGCCAGCAGGAGCTGCGGGACGCCTTGCACGAGGTGACCCGCGCCGCGCGGTCGTTGCGCGGTCTGACCGATTTTCTCGAACGCCACCCGGAATCACTGATTTGGGGCAAGAACGGAGTCAAGCAATGATGCGCAATCGCCTCGCCGCCGTGGTCCTCTGGGCCCTCGGGATGCTGATCGCCGGCTGCGTATCGACGCCGGAATCGCGCTTCTTCACTCTCAATGCCACGCTGAACCACGCCGTGGAAACATCCAGCCTGTCGGTGGTCGTCGGTCCGGTGTCCGTGCCGGCCTCGGTCGATCGCCCGCAGATCGTGGTCACCACGGGCCCCAACCAGGTTCGAGTGGACGATTACAATCGGTGGGCGTCGCCACTGCAGAGTGGTATCTCGCGTGTGATCGCCGACAATCTCGTCTCGCTGCTTGGCACACCGCGCGTGACCATATTTCCGCAAACGTTGAGCGCGAACGCCGACTATCAAGCCGCCGTCGAGGTGCAGAGCTTCGGATCGGCGCTGGGCGAGGCGGCCACGCTCGACGCCGTCTGGACGGTTCGACGAGTCAAGGATGGCAAGCAGCAGATGGGGCGCACCACCGTGCGGGAGTCGGTGCCCGAGAAGGGCTACGAGGCCCTCGCCGCCGCTCACAGTCGGGCGGCCGCGCGCCTGAGCCAGGACATCGCCGGCGCGGTGCGAGCGCTCGATGGCTCCAGACAGTAGGGGGAGACGATGCGTGATCTGATCGGTCGACATGCGAGGACGGCGCGTTCCTTCGCCACGCTCGGCGCCGTGGTAGCCGCGCTCGTCATCTTCGCCACCGCGCCGGCGCGGGCGCAGAGTCCCGTCTTGCCGATGCCCGCCGCCGATCGACAGGAGATCGCGACGCAGCTCGGCGCCGGCGTGCTGGGCGCCGCGCTGCCGAGCGATCCGATCCACGACGCCTCGGCGTTCTTCCCGCTGCATGAGAGGACGCTCGTCTTCCAGGTCACGTCGGGCTCGAATGCCGGCAACACGCAGAGCCTCAGTCTGAAAAGGGCGAACCGCCCAGGCGGCGCGCCGGCGTGGCGCTTCAAGATCGCCCCCGATCTGGCCGCGTTCGTCACCCTGACGGCGGACGGCGATCTCATGATGCCGACGGTGAGCGACCTGGACGAGGGCGTCTTCGTCGTGACGACCCCCGCGAACCCGCTCATGTTGAAGGGGATACGCCCCGGCGAGTCGCGGAGCTTCAGCCAGACCGTCTCGGTGAACTATCTCGACAACCCGACCAAACAGGACTACTCCGGGAACCTGAACGCCGTCTACACCTACGTCGGCACTCACGCGGTGACGGTGCCGGCCGGCGCCTTCAACACGGCCGTGATGCGCCTGGCGTATCAGGGCAAGGTCGGACCGGCCAGCGTGTCGTATACGGCCTGGTACTTTTTCGCGCCCGGCGTCGGCGTCGTGGCCATGATCAACCACGAGAACGTGTCGGCGTTCTGGATCTATCACGTCCACACGACGACGGGGAAGGTGCTGTCGGTGAAGTGATCCGGGCAGCCCGCTAGAGCTTCAGCAACGACTCCAGATTCCGCCAGAGGATCCGTTCCTTCTCGTCCTGGGTCACGGTCTTCAGATTTTGTAGCCAGGTGACGGGCGAGGGATGCCACGGCACGAACGGCCAGTCGCTGCCGAGCACCACGCGGTCGGCGCCCACCTCATCGAGCAGAAAGCGCAAGGCCTTCTCGCTGCCGACCACGGTGTCGTAGTACAGGCGGCGCTGGTAGGTGCTCGGCGCCTGCTTGATGACGCGCAGGGCATCGGCGGTACCCTGCCAGCCGCGGTCCAGGCGCCCCATCGCGAAGCAGGCCGGCCCGCCGCCGTGGGCGACGCACACCTTGAGGTCGGGGCAGGCGTCGAGGACGCCGCCGAAGATCAGCACCGCGACGACGATCGCGTCCTCGACGATGACGCCGAGGCTGTTGAAGAGCCCGTAGCGGGTCGTGCGCTGCATCATGAAGTTGTGCTGGGGCTGCGGGTGGAAGAAGAGCACGGCCCCCATGGCCTCGGCCGCCTTGAACAGCGGCCGGAACTTCGGCTCGTCCCAGTTCTCGCCGTTCACCACCGTGTCGAGCTCGGCGCCTTTCAGCCCGAGGACGGTCACGGCGCGCTCCAGCTCGTCGATCGCCGCCTTCACGTCCTGCACGGGCAGCGTGGCGAGGCCCGCGAAGCGCTGGGGCCACTGCCGGGTCATCCCGGCGATTTCGTCGTTGACGTCGCGCGCCAGCGCCCGCCCCTCCGCCGGGTCGAGGTGATAGCCGAAGAACGGGGTATGGATCGAGACGACCTGAACATTCACGCCCTGGGCGTCCATGTCCTTCAGCCGCTCTTCCGGCGTGAAGCGTACCTTGGGTGACGTGAAGCTGGTGCGCCTTCCGCCTCCCAGCATGGAGCCGATCCCGTCACCGGGCTCGTGACGAAAGCCGTGCCACTCGCGGCCCGCCTCCGCGGCTTGCCAGAGAGACTTCGGCACGAGGTGAGCGTGGATGTCGATGGTCTTCATGAGCGCGTTCTCCTTCTTTTGAGGCGCCTAGAGGTCGAGGAGCCGCCGGGTCGTCGCCTCGATCCACTTCTGCTGCGGGTCTTCGTCGAAGACGAGCCGCTCGTCGGCGGGGGCGACGCCCCACGCGCCGGTCGTCATCTCGGCGTCGAGCTGGCCGGGGCCCCAGCCGGCGTAGCCCAGGCAGAACAGCCACCGGCGCGGGCCGGCCCCGTTGGCGATCGCCTGGAGCACCCGGGGATCCTCGGTGATCGCGAATTGATCGTCGATCACCGCCGTGCCCTCACCCGCCCAGTCTCGCGAGTGCAGGACGAAGCCGCGCCGCTCCTCGACCGGGCCGCCGTAGTGGACGCGGACGTCCCCGCTGTCCGGCGGCACCTCGAGGCCGAACGGCCGGAGCGCTCGCTCGAGTGGCACCTCGCCGAGAGGGAGGTTGACGACGAGCCCGAACGCCCCCTCCGCGCGGTGCCGCACGATGTAGATCACGGTCCGGCCGAACCGCGGATCTCGCATCGTGTCGGTCGCCACGAGCAGGCGTCCGGTGAGCGAGCGGCGGCCCGGCGACTGGGCCGCCCCGTCCGCCGCCGCGGTGACGACGAGCAACGCGGCGAGGAAGAGCGCGGCCACCGCCGGACTACTTCTTGAAGAGGTTGTCGAAGCCGCGACGGATGTCGCCGGGCCGCGTCGAGTCGGGCGAGGTGTCGCGCTCGATCGTGACGCGGAGCGAGAACGCGCCGCAATCGTTTCGCGCGTTCTTGTCGACGATCCGCTCGGCGATCGGCTCGGTGCACTCGAAGCGACGGCTCGGCTCGAAGTGGGTGCATTGCCGGCAGGCGTGGAGCGCCGCCCGGCAGTTGGGGCACTGCTCGAGCGACGCGGTGGCGATCGGCAGGACCGCGCCGCACCCCCCGCACCGGGAGACCGTGCGCTTGGCGAGCATGTCGCCGCTTCTGGGAGCGTCGGCAGCCGGTCGTGGGGGAGGGGACGGTCGGCGAGGCTCCGCGCCCGGGCTCCGGTAACCCTGCTGGCGATACTTACGGTCGCTCATGCCCGATAAGATCGCAGGGTCGTCATCGTCAGGTCAAGGGCGCGCACGCGATTCGTTGTATCGTAGGCAGGGTGCCGTCGCCCGATTCCGCTGCGCTCGCCCTCCTGATCGCGAAGATCGTGGTGTCCGTCGGCTTCGTGCTCGTCGGAACCGCGGCGGCCGAGCGCCTGGGCCCGCGCCTGGGCGGCCTCATCGCCGCCACACCGCAGATGGCGGTGGTCTCGCTGATCTTCTTCGCAATCGAGCAAGGCCAGGCCTTCGCCGCCGAGAGCTCTTTCTGGAACATTCGGGGGATGTGCTCGACGATCCCGACGCTGCTCGTCTATCTGGCCGCGACCAGGCTCGTCCCGGCTCCCCGGGCTCGGTCGATCGCCGTCGGCGCGGTGCTGGGCTCGGCGAGCTTCGTGGTGGCCGCGAGCCTCTTGGGGGCCATCCCGATGAGCCCCGCCACCGTCATCCCCTTCGCCGCGGCGGTCTGCGCCGTCGCGAGCTGGATGGTGTGGCGCTTGCCCGAGACGGCCGAGCTCCGACGGGCGCCGACCTCGCCCCTCCTGCTCGCGACCCGCGCGGCCGCCTCGGCGCTGACGGTCATCATCGTGACCTCGCTCGCCCATCTGCTCGGGCCGAAGTGGTCGGGGCTGATCGTCGCGTTTCCGGTCAACACCTTGCCGGTGATCGTGATCCTGCACTGGCACTACGGGAGCGACGTGATCAAGCCGTTCATCAAGCGGTGGCCATCGGGCGTCTTCGGCGTCTGTCTGTTCAACCTGGTCGCGTTTCTCTGCCTCGAGCGGCTGGGTCTCACGCTCACCGTCACGCTCGCGTATGCCGTCGACATCGCGTACGTCGTCCTGGTGGGCTGGTTGAGCCGGCCGCGGACGCGGGACGAGCGGCTCCCGGTGTCCGCCGCTTGACCGCCCCGGTGACGGAAGACTACGTTGTCAGGGGCATGAGGGCCGCGCTCGCGCTCCTGGCGCTCGCTCTCGGGTCGGTGGCGTTCGCGGATGCCACGACCCTCCTCGACTACATCACGTTCGACGGCATCGACTACATCCGTTTTGCGGACGAGCCGGGACGCCCGCTCACGCGCGGCGATCTCGGCCCCGAGTTCGCCATCATCGAGTGCTCGTTCGGCGAGGACACCCGCGGTTGCCCATACGGTGTCGACGCCGCCGCGGCCTTTATGCCGTCGGGCACGCGCGTCTACGCGATACGCGGTTACCCGACCAACTTCCGCCTCGCCGCCGTCTGGAAGGACCGCATCTTTCTCTATCAGGCCTGGCGCAATCCGCGCGCGAAGGTCGGCGCCGACCTCTACGACATCGTCGGCAAGGTGCGCGCGATCGACGTCCAGCGCGGCGAGCCGCCGCTGGCGGCCTCGGCAAAGCCGGCGGCGATCACCTCGTCGGTCGACGTCGCCGCGCTCGTCGAGATGATCGCCACCGGCGCCGTCCGCCCACCAAAGGGGCATGCGGTCGCCGAGCCGCGCTACTGGCTCACGCTCTGGCTCGCCGACGGCACCACGCTCGGCCGGATCTACTTTCCCGAGTCGCGCGAGCTGATGGGCGGCGTGAGCGTGGCGGGAGAGTTCGCCCGCATTCTGGAGCACTATCTGGGACCAAGGTCCGATTGAAGCCTCGCGCCGTCGTCGGATACATCTCGTCAATCCGGCTCTCCGAGTCGTCGGCGCGAACATCCTCGCGCGAGCGCGCGCGATGAGAGACAATCGCGCACCATCCGCGTCCGAAGGACAGGAGGAGCGCCAGATGACGGCGTACGATCAACGTGGCATCGGCAAGCTCCGCGTGCTGATCGGCGTGCTGCTGATCGCGGCGCTGGTCGCCGGCTACTTCTGGTCCGCGCTTCGCTGGAGCTACTCGTCCGGCGAGCGGGCGGGCTGGGTGCAGAAATTCTCCCGCAAGGGCTGGCTGTGCAAGACCTGGGAAGGGGAGATGGCGATGGTGTCGATGCCCGGCTCGGCCACCGAGAAGTTCACCTTCACGGTGTGGGACGATGGCCCGGTCGAGCAGATCAACAAGCTCATGGGCCGGCGCGTGACGCTCCACTACGAGCAACGGGTCGGCCTTCCGACGAGCTGCTTCGGCGAGACCCGCTATTACGTCACGAAGGTGACGCTCGTGGAAGAGATCCAGCTCGCGCCGGGCGTCGTCGTGCCATCGCCGAGCGCGCCCGCGACGGCGCCGAAGTGAGGCGATAGAGGCGGCGGGCAACATGCAGAGCTTCGATCCGATGGACCCGGAGTTCCTGGCGGATCCGTATCCGACCTACCACCGCCTTCGCGCCGAAGACCCCGTTCACTACAGTCCACTCGGCTTCTGGGTGCTCACCCGCTACGAGGACGTGTCGGCGGTGCTGCGTGATCCACGCTTCATCAAGGAGCCGCTGGCCGCGCTCGTCGCCGCCCGCTTCGGCGCCGAGGTGCCCCGCGGAGTCGGGCTCTCGATGCTGGATCGCGATCCGCCGGACCACACGCGGCTCCGGAGCCTCGTCAGCAAGGCGTTCACGCCGCGTGTCGTCGAGGGGCTGCGGCCCCGCATTCGGCAGATCGTCGACGATCTCATCGCGCGCGCCCAGGCCGTGGGCTCGATGGACGTGATCGAGGAGTTCGCCTACCCGATCCCCGTCAATGTCATCTGCGAGATGCTGGGCGTCCCGGTCGCGGATCACGAGCGCTTCAAGGGTTGGAGCCTCGACATCGCCCGCGGTCTCGACTCGATCTGGCTGCCGGCCGATTCGGAGGTGCCGCGGCGCAGCGCGGCCGCTCGCCACGCCATCAGTGACTACTTCCGCGGTCTCATCGCCGAGCGCCGCGCCTCGCCGCGCAGCGATCTCCTGTCGGCGCTCATCGCCGCCGAGGAGGCGGGCGACAAGCTCAACGAGGAGGAGCTGGTCGCGACGTGCATCCTCTTGCTCATCGCCGGCCACGAGACGACCGTCAACCTGATCGGCAACGGGATCCTGGCGCTCCTGGAGAACCCGAGCGAGCTGCGCCGCCTGCGCGAAACGCCGGGGCTCATCACGAGCGCCGTCGAGGAGCTCCTGCGGTACGACGGGCCCGTGCAGCGCACGGCGCGGGTGGCGAGCGCGGAAGCCAGGATCGGGGGCCGGACGATCGGCAAGGGTGAGATGGTCATGCCCTTCATCGGCGCCGCTGACCGCGACCCGTCGCAGTTCCCCGATCCCGACCGCCTGGACCTCTCGCGGGCCGACAACCGTCACATCGCCTTCGGCTGGGGTATCCACTTCTGCCTCGGCGCGCCGCTCGCGCGCGTGGAAGGCCAGATCGCCATCGACACGCTCGTACGCCGCATCCCGAGGCTCGAGCTGATGACGGACGCGCCGGAGTATCGCCAGAGCCTCACGCTGCGCGGTCTGAAGACGTTGCCCGTCAAGTTCGGACGCAACGCTTGACCCCGCGATCGCCCGCGTTGTATTGAAGCGCAGGGAGGCGCGCCGCCCAACCATGGACCGAGTCCGCCTGGCGATCGTCGGCTGCGGCAACATCTCTCAGCTCAACGCGCCGGGATATCTGCGGCACCCCCGGTGCGACGTGGTGGCCCTGTGCGACGCGATGCCCGAGCGGGCGACGCGCCGCGCCCGCGAATGGTCCATCACGCCGCGGATCTACTCGGACTTCAAGCAGGTCCTGGACGATGGCGCGGTCGACGCCGTCGAGCTCCTCACGCCCACCTGGATGCACGCCGATCAGATCGTGGCAGCGCTCGCGGCCGGCAAGCACGTCTCGGCGCAGAAGCCGCTGGCCATCTCGGTCGCCGAGGCCGATCGCATCGCCGCTGCGGTGGCGCGCGCGCGGACGACGTTCCGGGTGACCGAGAACTTCCTCTATTATCCGCCGATCCTGAAAGCCAAGGAGCTGCTCGACTCCGGCGTCATCGGCGAGCCGTCGCTGGTGCGGATCCACACGACGCGAGCCGTGCAGATCACGGGACAGGCGATGGAGCTCGATCCCGACGCGATGGTGTGGCGGCGCGACCCCGGTCGCAATCCGGGCGGCCCGCTCTACGACGACGGCGTGCACAAATACGCGACGGCCGTGCTCTGGATCGGCGAGATCGGCGACATCTCCGCCATCGTCACGCGCGGCGCCGATTTCCTCGCCGAGACGCCGGCGGCGGCGATGTGGCGCTTCAAGGGGCGTGAGTGCCTCGGCATCATCGACTACACGGCGGCGCCCGAGATGATCATCCGCGCCCGCTACTACCGTGCCGACGAGTTCTTCGAGATCCACGGCACCCGCGGGATCATCTGGGTCACGCGGGGCACGGGCGAGATGCTCGACCTGCCGGCGGTGATGCTGATCCGCGGCGCCGAGACCGTCAGCTACCAGGTGCCCGCCGACTGGCGCCTCGGCTTCGACGGCGCGGCCGTGGATTTCATCGATAGCCTTCTGGCCGGACGCCAGCCCGCTCAGGACATCCACACCGCGAAGCATGTTCTACAAGTGCCGCTGGCCATCTACGAGGCCTCGCGCATCGGGCGTCCAGTGTCTCCCGATTCGATGAAGTAGAGCTTCGGAGGACAATCATGTCGACAGCACGACCCTCGCCCGGCGGCCGGCCGCCCGGCTGGCAACAGGCGCACGCACGCCGCTACATCGAGACCGACGGCCGAGACGGCCATGACTGGGAGGGCGTCAAGACCCTGCTCCTGACGACGACGGGCCGTCGCTCTGGCCAGCCGCGCACGACGCCGCTGATCTACGGGCGTGCCGGCGACCACTACCTCGTGGTCGGCTCGCGCGGCGGGGCGCCCGAGCACCCGAGCTGGTACGAAAACCTCGTTGCGAATCCGGTGGTCCAGGTGCAGGTCATGGCCGACCGCTTCAAGGCGCGCGCCCGCACGGCGACACCGGCGGAGAAGCCGGCGCTGTGGAAGACGATGGCCGCGATCTGGCCGCCCTACGAGGAGTATCAGCAGCGGACGCCGCGCGAGATTCCGGTCGTGATCCTCGAGCGCATCTGACGCTCGGCGCGCACCGCGGGCCTGCCCGGCGTTGACACACGTGACGGCATCATCGATTATGCAGGCCTGAGCATCGTCCAGAAATTACGGAACATTACGAAAGGCGAGACCAGGACAGATGCGCTACGAATCACCAGAATCGGTCGAGAAGGCGGTCGCCCTGCTGGGCGCGGCGACGGGAGAGGCTCGGGTGCTGGCCGGTGGCACCGACCTGCTCGTACAGATGCGGGCGGACATCGTCGATCCGGAGCTGATCGTCGACATCAAGAAGATCGCCGAGACCCGCGCCGTTACGGAAGAAAAGGGCGGCTGGCGGATCGGTGCGGCGGTGACCGGAGCCGAGCTCAAGGAGCACGCGAGGCTCAAGAAGGCCTGGCCGGGCGTGGTCGAGGCCGCGAACCTGATCGGGTCCACCCAGATCCAGGGGCGCGCCACCCTCGGCGGCAACCTCTGTAACGGCTCGCCGGCGGCCGACAGCGTGCCGGCGCTCATCGCCGCCGCCGCGGTCGCGACCCTGGCCGGCCCGCAGGGCCGCCGCGATCTGCCGGTCGAGGACGTCATGCTCGGGCCCCGCAAGCTCGCCCTCAAGAAGGGGGAGATCGTCGTCTCCTTCCTCCTGCCGCCGCGTCCGCCGAGAGCGGCCGATGCGTACCTGCGCTTCATCCCGCGGACGGAAATGGACATCGCCGTGGTGGGGGCGGGAGTAAGCTTGACGCTCGACGGCGCCGGCACGATCTCGGCCGCGCGCGTCTCGCTGGGCGCGGTGGCGGCGCGGGTGCTGCTGGTTTCCGAGGCGGCGCAGGCCATCATCGGAAGCCGGCTCGACGCGGCCGCGCAGCAGCGGCTCGAGGCGGCGGCGCGGGCGGCGTGCCGCCCGATCGACGACAAGCGGGGCACGATCGAGTTTCGCACCGACGTGGCCGCCGTGCTGGCGCGCCGGACGGCCCTGATCGCGCTGGATCGAGCGAGGACGAGCTGATGGCCAAACATCATATCGAAGCAGTCGTGAACGGCGACGCGGTCGAGTTCCTGTGCGAGACCGAAGACACACTCCTCGACGTGCTGCGCGACACCCTGACCCTCACCGGCAGCAAAGAAGGCTGCGCCTCCGGCGACTGCGGCGCCTGCAGCGTCACGCTCGACGGCCGCCTGGTCTGCTCGTGCCTCGTGCTCGGCTGCGAGGTCGGCGGGCGACGCATCGAGACCATCGAGGGCATGGCCAAGGGCGAGACGCTTCATCCGCTGCAGCAGCGGTTCCTGGAACACGCGGCGCTTCAATGCGGCATCTGCACGCCGGGCTTCCTGGTCGCCAGCAAGGCGCTCCTCGAGCGCACGCCTGACCCGTCGGAGCACGAGATCCGATTCTGGCTGGCCGGGAACCTCTGCCGGTGCACGGGCTACGACAAGATCGTGAGCGCGGTGAAAGACGCGGCCGCGACGCTGAGAAAGGGATAACCATGGCCGAGACGCTGACGAACGGGCACACGCAGAACTACGTCGGGACCCGCACGATCCGCCCGGACGGCGTCGACAAGGTGACCGGGCGCGCCCGCTTCGGCGCCGACTTCAACTTGCCCGGGCAGCTCATCGGTCGCGTGCTGCGGAGCCCGCATCCCCACGCGCGCATCATCTCGATCGACACGTCGAAGGCCGAGGCGCTGCCCGGCGTGAAGGCCGTGATCACCCGCGACGATTTCGCCGACCAGCCCTCCGAGTTCATCCCGGCCGGCGAGATGCTGATGAACTACAAGGACGTCGTCCGGAACGTCATGGCGCGCGAGAAGGCGCTCTATGAAGGCCACGCGGTCGCCGCGGTCGCCGCCACGAGCGTCGCGATCGCCCGGCGTGCGCTGAAGCTGATCGACGTGAAGTACGAAGTCCTGCCCCACGTCATCGACGTCGTCGAGGCCATGAAGCCGGGCGCCCCGCTCCTGCACGACGATCTCTTCACCGCCGGGGTCGAGCCCAAGCCCGAGAAGCCCTCGAACGTGGCCAAGCGGATCGAGATCGTGCTGGGCGACATCGAGGCCGGATTCAAGAAGGCCGATGTCATCGTCGAGCGCGAGTTCAAAACGGCGCCGGTGCACCAGGGCTACATCGAGCCGCACGCGGCGCTGGCGAGCGTGTCCGAGGACGGATCGACCGAGCTCTGGTGCTGCACGCAGGGCCACTTCATCGTGCGCGCCCACTGCGCGCGGCTCCTGGGCTTGGACATCAGCAAGATCCGCGTCACCGCCTCGGAGATCGGCGGCGGCTTCGGCGGCAAGACCGTCGTCTATCTCGAGCCGCTCGCCATCGCGCTCTCGCGCAAGGCCAAGCGTCCGGTGAAGATGGTCATGTCGCGCGAGGAAGTCTTCAAGGCCTCTGGCCCGACCTCGGGCGCCACGGTCAAGGTCAAGATGGGCGCGACGAAGGACGGAAAGTTCGTCGCGGGGTTCGCCGAGCTCAAGTATCAGGCGGGCGCCTTCCAGGGCTCACCGGTTCAGCCGGGCGTCATGTGCGCGTACGCGCCCTACGACATGGAGAACGTCAAGGTCATCGGCTACGACGTCGTCTCGAACCGCCCGAAGGTGGCGGCCTACCGGGCGCCCGGTGCGCCCATCTCGGAGTTCGCCGTCGAGAGCGTCGTCGACGAGATCGCCAAGAAGCTCGGTCTCGACCCGATCGAGCTGCGCATGATGAACGCGGCGCGCGAAGGCACCAAGGCCGCGTACGGTCCGAAGTTCGGCCCGATCGGTCTCGAGGAGACGCTCAACTCCATCAAGAAGACCGAGCACTGGAACAC